>Ga0302320_10014457_pt1 | contig 16333 bp, 14 predicted proteins | sample Bog_T0_3_FD_202130 | JGI IMG/M metagenome (GOLD analysis project Ga0302320, IMG submission 202130) | Peat permafrost microbial communities from Stordalen Mire near Abisko, Sweden - Bog_T0_3 | ecosystem: Environmental > Terrestrial > Soil > Wetlands > Peat | place: Sweden: Abisko, Stordalen Mire... | reverse complement strand
GAATTCGCCACGGCGCTGGATCAGGTTACGGTAATACACTAAAGTATTGATGATCCACGACGTGGATGGCCGGGACAAGCCCGGCCATGACGGAAATGGAGCAGTTATTTCTGCGATTCTCCTATGGTGGTTGCGAGCCGTCGATCTCAGCGCCGTCATCGACGCTTTGCTCGACGATAAAGCCCTCGGCGGCCAGATCGATCCCGCGATGACGGTATAGCCGCCGGTCATTCGCTTGGCGGCAATACCGTCATCGCGGTCGCTGGCGGCATCACCAATCTGGCGCAGCTGCAGGCGTTCTGCCGTTCGTCCAAGGCCGACGCGTCGTGCAAACCGCCGCCGCCGTCTGCGGAAATGCGTCAAAAGACCTTAGCGCGCTTGAACTCCGATCCTGATTTCCGGCGACGTTACGGCGAGGCCGACAAGTCCAATCGCGACGAACGCGTTCGCGCCGTCTTCGCAATGGCGCCGGGGCCGGGGCCGGTCTTCACGCCGGAGAGCCTCGGCAAAATCTCGATCCCGGTGGCGATCGTCGCCGGAAACGCCGATGAGATCGTGCCTCCAGCCTCCGCCGCCGAGCTTCTCGCCAAGTCGATCCCGCGCGCGATCCTGAAAATCTTCGAGCATGCGGGCCATTTTGTATTCATTGACGACTGCACCATGTTGGGACGCGTGGTTTTCCGATTCGCGTGCAAAGATCCGGACGGCGCCGATCGCGATGCTCTCCATGCCGAGACTATCAGACTTGCGCTCGATTTCTTCACCTCGAACCTTCGCTCGAGCGGTATCCGATCAAACGGGATCGGCCCTTGTCATTCCTGCGGACGCGAGAATCCAGGGCCACCGCACGTCGTGCCCCCATTCGCGCCAGGATAACGATTTTGGGCGTTCATCATCGGGCTTTCCCGGATGGGGAGGTCCGTGCAACGGAGCTCCCGGAAGTGGCGAGCCCCTGTTTTTTTCTTTCTGTTTTAGAGAAATCATGCTATTCTGGAAATTCCGCTTCCGGGCGGCAATCAGGGTCCGCCCATGGCGTCACTCAACCTTCCCGCCCGTTTCGCCAATCGGCGCGAAAACCGCTGGATTTGGGGCGCCGGAATGGCGCGATCCTGGTTTCTCCCCTGCGGCGGAACACGGAAGGCGAAGTCGATCCCAGCGACCTCGAGGGGCGAAAAGTTTGGAGAAAGCGAAATCGGGCTTGGCGGACTTGCAAGATCTTGAAATCGCTCAAAACCGCCAAAGAAATGTTTGGATGGGCTTGAAGAAATGTTTGGATGGGCTTGGAGAAAAAAGGAAAGATTCGGAAAAAGCTTCGCGAAAAGTTTGGAGAACAAGCAATTTGCCGGAGAGCGTCAGGCCTAACCTGGCGCCTTTGCGTCGTGCCCCTCTGGATCACCGCTTTCGCGATGATGACACGTAAGACGGATCGGAAACCGCTCTAAGGCGATGCGACAAAATAATTGAATCGGCTGGCGCCGTCATGGCCGGGCTTGTCCCGGCCATCCACGTCGTTCAGCTTAAGAAGATGGGAAGGTTTGTCACGATCTCCCAGCAGCACTCGATCCGATCATGAGAATCTTCCATAGTATTGATGATCCACGACGTGGATGGCCGGGACAAGCCCGGCCATGACGGAAATGGAGCGGTTATGTCTGCGATTTTCCTAAGCGAGCGAAACTAACCTCGACCAATCGCCACGCGTTTTTCCGCGGTCGCTAAGAGATAATTTCGCGATGCCCGCCACGCAATCGCTCAAACGTCCAATTCAGAGCCGCAGCTTCGTTGGGCTGAACGGCAGGAATGGCCGCCTCACCGCGCGGGCAAGGACAGCACCGCCCATTGGGCGTCGTCGAGGATTGCCGCGGTCACGCTGCCGCGCAACGCCGCGACCACCCCGCTGCGTTTGGCGGTGGGCATGGCGATCAGATCGGCGGAATAACGCCGGGCGACGGAGAGGATCGTCTCGGCGACCGGCCCCTCGCGCAGCATCAGCGGATAAGACTTGCCGCCTTGCGGCAGTTTGAGGCCGGAGGCGTCGGGTCCGACGCACAGCAGCTTTATCTCGACGCCGCCGCCCAGGCCATCGACGAAGGCTTCGAGCCGATCGAGCGCGACGGTGAGATCGACGCGGTCGTCGACGGGCACCAGAATGCGCTCCAGTTTCATCACGCCGGTCGCCGGATCGACGAAACCGCGCGCGCCCTCGGGGATCAACAGGGCCAGCGTCGAGGCTCGGCTCAGCGTACGCAGGGCCAGCGAGCGCTCCAGCCAGCGCGACAGGCCGCGATGTTGGCGTGTCGCGATGACGACGAGGTCGGTGAGGTGGTTGTCGAGAAAGTCGAGAACCCCGACGCGGACATTGTTCGCGGGGATCGTCACCCCGAGCACGGGGAGCTTGAACTCGCCCTCCAGGATCTCGGCGCCCGCCTTTTCCGGCGCCATCTTCCAGCGGATCAGGCAGTCGACGACTTCGCCGACCCCGGTGTGATGCATGCTGAGGTTGCCGGTGTCGATGTTGAGCAGCGACAGCGCGTATCTGCCGCGCAACGCCAGCCGCACGGCATGGGCGAAGGCGATCCTGCCGTCGTCGCTATAGTCGGTGGGATGCACCAGGGTCGGCCGCTCTGCGCTCAAGGCGGGGGTCTTTCACGGTTTCGAGGTTTCCGTCACCTTGAACGCCGGCCCTGGCGCGAAGCTGACGCAGCCGCCCGTCATCGACGCGCCACGCCTTCCCCGTTATATAGCGGCTCGCGGCAGACGGGACGCAAGGCATGACACACCACCACGATCATCTGTTCCTCGGCGAAAAGCATGCCCAGAGCGAGCGCAACGTCTGGGCGGTCATCGCGCTCACCGTGGCGATGATGGTCGTCGAGATCGCGGGCGGGGCGATGTTCGGCTCGATCGCGCTGATCGCCGACGGCTTCCACATGAGCACGCACGCGGGCGCACTGCTGCTCGCCGCCTTCGCCTACATGCTCGCCCGTCGCCACTCCTCCGATCCGGCCTTCACATTTGGCGCCGGCAAGTTCGGCGATCTCGCGGGCTATTCCAGCGCGCTGATCCTCGCCGTGATCGCGATCGGCATCGGCTACGAATCGGCGGCGCGTCTCATCGCGCCCAAGCCGATTTCCTTTGCCGAGGCGATCCCGATCGCCGCGCTCGGCCTCGCCGTCAATGTCGCCAGCGCCTGGCTGCTCAGCCGCGGGGGTCATGATCATCACCATCACGGGGGTCATCATCATCATCATCATCATGGCGCCGAGGTCCGGCGGCTCGAAATCGGCGAAGCGGCTTACCGACTCGAAATCCACGAGGACGGCGCGCCGCCCCGCTTCCGCGTCACGGCCTTGGGGCCGCGGCCGCTCAGCGGAGAGGTCGTGGTCGAGACAATCCGCGACGGCGGCGCGCGGCAGACCTTTCCGTTTTCCAATCGGGGCCGCTACTTCGAATCGCGGGACGAAATCCCCGAGCCGCACGAATTCGCCGCCCTTTTGCGCGTCAACGGCGCCGCCGCCGAATGCGAGTTCGCGGAGGCGCATGGCGGTGAAGCGATGCACGCCGACCACAACATGCGGGCCGCGCTGCTGCATGTGCTCGCCGACGCCGCGGTCTCGGTGTTCGTCATCGTCGGCCTGACGCTGGCGAAATTGTTTGGCTGGTTGTGGATGGACCCGCTCGCCGGCCTCGCCGGCGCCTGCGTCATCGCCAGCTGGTCCTACCAACTGATCCGCGACACGGCGCGGGTGCTGCTCGACATGAACCCCGATCCGAGCCTGTCGGACAAGCTGCGCTCGACGATCGAGCGCGAAGGCGACGAACTTGCCGACCTCCACCTTTGGCGCCTCGGGCCGGGACACCTCGGGGCGATCCTGATGGTGGTGACTTCGAGCGGACGCGAGGCCGACCATTACCGCGCTTTGGCGCATTCCCTTTCGCCGTTCTCGCATCTGACGATCGAGATCGCGCGCCGCCCGGCGCAAGCCGGCGGCGGATTGCGGAATGTCGCCTGAGCCCAGGGGCGTCGGACTGGGCGAGGCGGCCCGCGTCTGGGCGCGCGTCGCTGCGCTGAGCTTCGGCGGCCCCGCGGCGCAGATCGGCGTCATGCACCGCATTCTCGTCGAGGAACGCCGCTGGATTTCGGACAGCCGGTTTCAGCACGCGCTGAATTTCTGCATGCTGCTTCCGGGCCCGGAGGCGATGCAACTCGCCACTTACGTCGGCTGGCTGCTGAATGGGCCGATCGGCGGGCTGATCGCCGGCGGGCTGTTCATCGCGCCCGGAATCGTCGCCATTCTGTCCCTGAGTTGCGTCTATGCCGGGTTCGGCCAGATCGGCGCCGTCGCGGCATTGTTTTTTGGCCTGAAGGCTGCGGTGCTGGCGATCGTACTGGAGGCGATCCAGCGCCTTTCGCGCCGCGCGTTGCGCAACGGCCCGTTGCGCGCCCTGGCGGCGGCGGCCTTCGTCGCCATCTATTTGTTCGCCGCGCCGTTTCCGCTCATCGTGATCGCCGCCGGCCTGATCGGTTTTTTCGCCGCCCGGGCCGGCGTTCCCGCCTTTCTGGCGGAGAAGCCGCGCGGGGACGAAGCCGCCAGCCTGATAGGCGATTCCGATTTCGTCCGCGGGAGCGAGACGTCGGCTCGGGCGTTGCCGGCAGCGGGGATCGCGCTGGTCGCCTGGGGCCTGCCGGTTGTGGCGCTGCTCGTGGTGTTGGGGCCGGACAGCGCCTACAGCCGCATCGCGCTGTTCTTCTCGCAGACCGCTGTCGTCACTTTCGGCGGCGCCTATGCCGCGCTCGCCTATGTCGCGCAGCAGGCGGTGGAGCATTACGGCTGGCTCCGGCCCGGCGAGATGCTCGACGGGCTCGGCATGGCGGAAACGACGCCGGGGCCGCTGATCATGGTGTTGCAGTTCGTCGGCTTCATGGCCGCGTTCCGCGCGCCGGGCTTGCTGCCGCCATATCTGGGCGGGGCTTTGGGCGGGCTGATCGCCACCTGGACGACCTTCGCGCCGTGCTTCGTCTGGATTTTTCTCGCCGCGCCCCATGTCGAGCGGCTGCGCGGCGTGCGCCCTTTATCGGGAGCGCTGGCGGCGGTCGGCGCGGCGGTGGTCGGCGTGATCCTCAATCTCGCGGTCTGGTTCGCCGTGCACGCGATGTTTTCGCGCGCCTATCCGGTGCGGGCCTTCGGCCTCGCCTTCGACGCGCCGGTTCCGTCGAGCGCCAACCCAGCGGCGATCCTGTTGACGGCGCTCGGAATCGTCGCGGTGTTCCGCTTTCATGCGGGCATGGCGAAGACCTTCTTGGGTTGCGCCGCGGCGGGGGCGTTGCTGTGGAGTTTGGGGCTGGCGGAGTGAGGAGCGCCCTTCACGCCGTCTCCTCCAGAAACGCCTCCAGCCGATCCATCGCGGCCTCCAGATTTTCCGCGCTCTTGGCGTAGCACAACCGGATCAGCGTCTCGGCGCCGGGGCCGAAGGCGATGCCCGGCGCAAGGCCGACGCCGGCGCGCTGCACCAGATTCTTGCAGAAGGCGAGCGTGTCGGTGACGCCTTCGACTTCGAACATCGAATAGAACGAGCCGTTGCTAGCGACTTCCCGCACCCGCTTCATCCGCGCCAGACGTCGCGAGACGATTTCGCGCCCCGTCCGGCAGCGGGCGACGAATTCGGCGACGAAGGCCTCGCCCTCGTCGAGCGCGGCGATCGCGCCAAATTGCAGGAACGCCTGCGCGCCCGAGGTGTTGAACTGGATGAGTTTTTCCGCCGTCGGCATGAAATAGTCGGGAAAAACCATCCAGCCGAGCCGCCAGCCGGTCATCGCCCAGCTTTTCGAAAACGAATTGACGACGAACACGTTGTCGTCCGCGTGCGCCAGTTCGAGGAAGGAAAAGGCGACCGGCGCGTCGTAGAGGATGCGGTGATAGACTTCGTCGCTGAACAGCGCGATGCCGCGTGATCGCGTCAACGCCAGCAAATGTTCGGCCTCGCTGCGCGTGATCGCCCAGCCGGTCGGATTGGCGGGGCTGGCGAGATAGAGCATTTTTACGCCGGGCGCGCAGGCGGCGTCCACAGCGTCGAGGTCCAACGACCAACCTTGGTTGGAGCGGCGCAGCGGAACCTCCGTCACTTCGGCGCCGTTGATCGTCATCGCGCGCACCACATTGGGCCAGCAAGGGGTGATCGCCACCGCCTTGGAGCCGGCGCCGAGCAAAGCCTGACAGAGGATCTCCACCGCGTTCATGCCGGCGCTGGTGACCGCGATCCTGTCGTCAGCGATGTCGCCGCCATAGAGCCGCTTCAGATAACGCGCGATGGCCGCCCTGAGTTCGGGAATGCCGCGATTGTGGGTATAGAACGTGTGACCCGCGCGCAGGGCGGCGATTGCCGGTTCGCAGATGAAGGCCGGCGTCGGGACGTCGGGCTCGCCGGCCCACAGCGCGATGATTCCCGGCCTGTCGATGCCGGACCGCCACACTTCGAGGATCGGCGAATCTTCCATGGCGTCGATTTCGGGTCGGACGAGATTCATGCGCGGGTTCCTGAGGAGCGCCCGCCGGGCAAGATTGACCCGGCTTGCGAAACGCATACTGTATAGCCAACGAGGAACGCCAGTCCGAAGGGCAAAACGAGCGCCGTATGAAATGAGCCTGCGCCTCCATCCGCTCAAAGGCCCGAATCGATTCAAGCTCGGCGTGTTCTCGGCGAACGCCGACGGCGGTCTGGCGATCACCCGCGCGCCGGAGCGTTGGCGCGCGAGTTGGCCGGACAATCTCGCCGTCGCCGGACTCGCCGACCGCGCCGGCCTGGACTTTTTGCTGCCGATCGCGCGCTGGAGCGGCTTTGGCGGTTTTACGCGGGCGCGGGAACATTCGTTCGAGACGTTCGCCTGGGCGGCGGCGCTTGCGGCGGCGACACGCGACATTGCGTTATTCATGACGGTGCATGTCCCGCTCGTGCACCCGCTCTATGCCGCCAAGGCGCTGGCGACGGTCGATCACATCAGCGGCGGCCGGGCCGGGCTCAACATCGTCTGCGGCTGGAATCCTCAGGAATTCGCGATGTTCGGCGTCCCGCTCGTCGAGCGCGGCTACGATCAGGCGCGCGAGTGGTTGACCATCATCGAGCGCGCCTACGCGGCCGAGTCGCCGTTCGATTTCGACGGCGAATATTATCAGCTTAAAGGCGTCGTCAGCCGACCGGCGAGCCTGCAAGCGCCGCGACCGGTGACGATGAACGCCGCTTTCGGCGAGCCCGGGCGCGCGTTCGCCGCGGCGCGGTGCGATTATTTGTTCTCGACCTTTTCGAAGCTCGAGGACGGGCGCCGGCATGTCGAGGATATGCGCGAGCGCGGCGCAGGCAACGGCCGCGACGTCGGCGTCTACACCGTCTGCCATGTCGTCTGCCGCGAGACCGATTCCGAGGCCGAGGCCTATTATGAGCGCTACGCCGTCGAACTCGCCGACGACGCCGCGGTCGACAGCCACATGCGCGGCAAACAGACGCATTCGCATTCGCATGACGACGAGGCCTATCGTCTTTATCGCAAGCGATTCGCCGGCGGCGCGGGGACCTATCCGTTGATCGGCTCTCCGCGAAGAATCGTCGAGCAACTCGTCGCGATCGCCAATCAAGGCTACGCCGGCGCGGCGCTGAGTTTCGTCAACTACGCCGACGAACTGCCGTTTTTCGTCGAGCGCGTACTGCCGCTGATGCGCGAAGCGGGCTTGCGGCAATGAACGCGCCGGTATGCGTCAAACAGCGGCTGGCGAGCGGCGAGAGTCTCGGCGCGATTTGGCTGAGCCTGGGCAGCGCGGCGATCGCCGAATTCGCCGCCGCCGCCGCGCCCGATCTGATCGTCATCGACCGGCAACACGGCCTCTGGGATCGCGGCTCGCTGGAGGCGGCCATCGGACTCGCTCGGAAAACTTCGGTGCTGGTGCGGCTCGCCGATCATGCCCCCACCTCGATCTCCGAAGCGCTGGACGCTGGCGCGGAAGGCGTGATCGCGCCGCTGGTGGAAAGCGCCGGGCAGGCGCGCGCCATTGTTGTCGCCGCGCGCTTTCCCCCCGACGGCGCGCGCTCCGGCGGCGGCGTGCGGCCGCTGAAGGATTTCGCCGCCTATGTCGAGCGCGCGCGGCGAGACACTATAGTCGGCGCGATGATCGAAACGCGCGCCGGAGTCGAGCGGGCCAGAGAAATCGCCGAGGTCGAGGGCGTTGATTTCGTCTTTATCGGTACGGGCGATCTTTCGCTGTCGCTCGGCGAATTCCCGACGCCAGGACGCAGACATGCCGCGGCGCTGATCAAAATCCTCGCGGCGTGCCAGCAGGCGCAAAAACCTTGCGGCGCCTTTACCGGCTCGGCCGAGGCGGCCGCGCGGCGCAGCGCCGAGGGCTTCGCGCTGGTGACCGTCGCCAGCGACGTCGATCTGCTGCGCGAAGGGTTTTCCGCGGCGACGCAGGGTTTCGCGCAAGCGTTCAAACAAACAAGAGAGCTTCCGACATCATGAACCCAACCCGGGCCAACGCCTTTCCTGTCGAAGAATTGCGCGAGCAGTTTCCCGCGCTGCGCCGCCATCCCGGCTTTCTGTTCCTGGAGAATGCGGGCGGTTCGCAGGTTCCGCAGGCCGTCATCGACGCCGTCAGCGAACATCTCACCGACTTCAACGTCCAGCGCATGGCGAAATATCAGCACAGCCAGGGCGTCGACCGTAAGCTGAACGAGGCCCGCGAAAGCGTCGCGATTCTGGTCAACGCCTATCGTTCCGAGGAAGTCTGCTTCGGCCTCAACGCCACCTCGTTCATCCGGCTCGTCAGCCTCGGCATATCCAAGGATTTGCGCCGGCGCGACGAAATCGTCGTCACCGACATGGATCATGACGCCAACATCTCGACCTGGACGGCGCTGGAGGAATATGGCGCCAAGATCCTGTGGTGGCGGATGAGGGAAGACGGCCGCCTGCATGTCGAGGATCTGATTCCGTTGCTCGGCGAGCGCTCGCGGCTGGTCGCCTGCACCGCGACGGCGCATTCGATCGGCACGATGGTTGATGTGGCTGGCGTGGGCGCGGCGGCGAAGGCGGCGGGGGCGGAGTTGTTCGTCGATGCCGTGCATTACGGCCCGCACGGGTTGATCGACGTCCAGGCCTGGAACTGCGACTATCTCGTCTGTTCCGGCTACAAGAATTTTTCCCCGCACATGGGGTTTCTCTGGGGGCGCTATGACGCGCTGGTGGCGCTGTCGACGTTCCGCGAGGATTTCATTCCCAACGTGCCGCCTTACAAGATCGAGGTCGGCACTTTTCCTTATGAGAACGTCGCCGGGATGAACGCCGCGGTCCTCTATCTGGAATCGATCGGTCGTCGTTATGTGGGTCCCGACGCGCCGCGCCGCGCCGCGCTTGCGGCGGCGATGGGCGCAATCCGCGATTATGAGCAAACGCTCTCGGTCGCCATGTTGGGCGCGCTGAAGCGGCTGGGTGCGAAGATCCACGGCATTGCCGACGAGCGCGAAGCAGCGGGCCGCGCGCCGACGATCTGTTTCTCGTTGCCGTCCATGAATCCGCAGGATTTCGCTGCCGCGATGGGGCAGGCCGGCGTCGGCTTGCGCGACGGTCATCTGTTCGCGCCGCGGCTGATGCATCGGCTCGGCTTGGCGATGGAGACCGGCGCGATCCGGGTGTCGATGGTGCATTACAACACGGCCGACGAGATCGAACGCTTCGAAGCGATCGCGCGCAGCGTGATTGATGGTCAGTCAGGGACCGACTGATGCCGGCGCGCCGCCCGCCGCGCGGGGCGGCGCTTCGGAGACAAAAGCGCGCGGAAACAGGCCCGGCCGCGGCCGTCGCGGCAAGAACACTGGGGTAGGAGTTCCTTCATGCAACGTCGTTTGTTTCTCTGTCTCGCCGCTGCGAGTTTGATGTTGTCGATATCGGTAGCGCGCGCCGAGGGCGTGCTGAATGTCGGCGCCTATCCGACCAACCCGCCCTTCGAGACCAAACTCGGCGACGGCTCGTTCGAGGGGTTTGAAGTCGACGTCGTCAACGCCGCCGCCAAGCGCATCGGGATGACGACCAACATCGCCGATTACGGCTTTCAGGCGTTGTTCGCCGCCGTCGCCTCGAAGCGCATCGACGTCGCGATCTCCACCATTACCATCACGCCGGATCGCCTGAAATCGGTTTCCTTCACGCAGCCCTATTACGATTCCGACATGGGCGTCGCCGCCAAGGTCGAGAGCCCGATCCGGGCGATCGCCGATCTCAAGGGCAAGATCATCGGCTATCTCTCCGGCTCGACCGGCGAGAAATGGGTGAAGGACAATCAGGCCGCCGACAGCTTTGCAGACACCAAGGGCTACAAGAGCCAGCAGGATCTTTTGCTCGATCTCAACGCCGGCCGAGTCGACGCCGTGGTCAGCGACATTCCCGGCATGCAATACGCGTTCCGGAGCATGCCCGACCTCGCCGTCAAGGATCGCATCAAGACCGGCGAGCAATATGGCCTGATGATGGGCAAGGACGATCCGAATTTGCAGAAACTCAGCGACGCCATCGGCGCGATGAAGGCCGACGGCACGCTGGCGGCGATCCACAAGAAGTGGTTCGGCGCCGACGCGGCCGCTGGGTCGTCGACGCTGACGGCGGCGCCGATTCCCAAGTGAAGACCAACTGAAACAGGGGGGCGGCGCGGCCGTCCCCTATTACGCGCGGTCGGTCGGGTGGAAGCCGGATGTCGCTGGTTCAAACGTTCTTCAATTCCGGCGTGATGCTCGACTCGCTGCCGGCGCTGCTGCGGGGCCTGCGCAACACTTTGCTGCTCGGAATCCTCAGCATCATTTTCGGCGCGCTGCTCGGTCTGGTCGCGGCGCTCATTCGGCTCTACGCGTTCCGAATTCTGCAATGGATCGCGGTGTTCTACATCGACGTGTTCCGCGCCACGCCGATGCTCGTCATTCTCATCCTCATCTATTACGCGTTGCCGTTTCTCGGCATCCGCTTCTCGTCCTGGACATCGGCCGTGCTGGCGTTCTCGCTGGTGATGGGCGCCTATTCGGCGGAGGTTTATCGCGCCGGCATCGAGGGCGTGCCGCGTGGGCAATTCGAGGCGGCGGCAGCGCTGGGGCTGCCCTTCCTGATCACCTTGCGGCGCGTGATCCTGCCGCAGGCATTTCGCGCCATCGTGCCGCCGATGACCGGCAATTGCGTCTCGATGATCAAGGACACGTCGCTCGCCTCGACTGTGGCGCTGCCGGAACTGTTGAACGAGGCCACCAATTCCCAGGCGCTCTACGCCAATCCGTCGCCGCTGATCATGGCGGCGGTGATCTATATCGCGTTCCTGTGGCCGCTGGTGCGGCTCGTCAACATTCTCGAGCGACGCATGGGGGCGGGGAAGGCGCGCTGAGCGCGCACTCGCCCGGGTTTGACAATCACGGATCAGCCTTGCAGCGCGCTCCACATGGCGATGTCGCGCTCCGCCGTCCAGATGCGCGGCGTGTCGATGCCGAGCGCCTCGTCATAGGCGCGGGCGACGTTGAACGGCAGGCAGTGCTCGTAGATCGCGTAAGCCGCGAATTTGGGGTCGCAGGCGGCGCGGCAGGCGTCCCAGGCCTCCTTCAGCGAGCCGCCGCCCTGGGCGATGCGCGCCACCGGCCGATAGGTCGACGCAACGAAATCGATCGTGTTGTCGAGCGCCGCCTTGACCCGAGCCTTGCCGACGAGCGCGTCGCCGCGCCCCGGCGCGATGGCGTCGACGTCGAAGGCGCGGATCGCGTCGATGGTCGCCGGCCAGTCGCCGAAGTGACCGTCGCCGCAATAGCAGGCCGAGTGATATTCGATGATGTCGCCGGTGAACATCACGTTTGCATCGGGCACGAAGGCGACGATGTCGCCCGCCGTATGGGCGCGGCCCAGAAAACGCAGATCGACGCGGCGCCTGCCGAGATGGAAGATGGCGCGATCGTGGAAGGTGAGGGTCGGCCAGGTCAGGCCGGGGATGCTCTCGTGGCCCTGGAACAGCCGCGGAAAGCGCTGGAACTCGCTGTCCCAATCCTCCTGGCCGCGTTCGGCGACCATCGCGCGCGCCTTTTCCGACATGATGACTTCGGAAGCGCCATAGGCCGAGGCGCCGAGCACGCGCACCGCGTGGTAATGCGAAAGCACGACATATTTGATCGGCTTGTCGGTGACGCCGCGGATGTTCTCGATCACCTTGGCGGCGAGCCGCGGCGTCGCCTGCGCGTCGACGATCATCACGCTGGCGTCGCCGATGATGACGCCGGTGTTCGGGTCGCCCTCGGCGGTGAAAGCCCAGAGATCGCGGCCGACCTCGGTGAAGGAGATTTTCTTGTCCGCGAGGTCGCCCTGCGAGGCGAAGGCCTTGGGTTTTGCGTCGGTCATGTTTTCACTCGGCGTCGGGCTGGGTTTCGGGGGCGGCGGCGGCGAACGCCGGCAGGGCGCGGGCGTTTTCGTCGACACGGACGAGGGTCGGGTAGGGGGTCAGGTCGAGCGCGAAGCGGCGCGCGTTGTAGACCTGGGGGACCAAACAGATATCGGCGAGACTCACGGAGTCGCCGGCGGCGAAGCGCCCGGCGGTCGCGGCAAGACGCGCTTCGATGGCGGCGAAGCCTAGGCCGATCCAATGGCGGTTCCACGCCGCTCGCCCCGCTTCGTCCATGCCGTAGTCGGCGTTGAGTTTGGCGAGTACGCGCAAATTGCCGATCGGGTGGATGTCGGCGGCGATCGTCAACGCGATCTCGCGGATCGTCGCCCGCTGCCGGGCGTCGCCGGGCAGCAGCGGCGGCTCGGGATGGGTCTCGTCGAGATATTCGAGGATCGCCAGCGACTGGCCGAGGGTAAAATCGCCCTCCCGCCAGACGGGGACCAGCCCCAGCGGATTGCGGGCGAGATGCTCGGGGGAGCGTTGTTCGCCCTTGCGCAAGTGCACGAACGCCTGCTCGGGGGCGAGCCCTTTGAGGTAGACGCCGATGCGGACGCGGTACGCGGCCGACGAGCGCCAGTAGCCGTAAAGAGTCGCGGTCATTTCGCGCCCCAATCCGGCGGCGAGGGCGACGGCCAGATTTCGCCGACGCATTCGCCGAAGCCGATGCGGTAGGTTGCGCCCTGCGCCCAACCGGTCAAGGTCATCGTGTCGCCGTCCTCGAGGAACGCACGCTTTTCGCCGGTGTCGAGCGTCAGCGGCTCCTTGCCGCCCCAGGTGATTTCGATCAGCGAACCGCAACTGTCGCGGGTGACGCCGGAAATTGTTCCGGAGCCGAGGAGATCGCCGCAATCCATCTTGCAGCCGCCGATCGCGTGATGCGCGAGTTGCTGCGCCGCGGAATAGTACAATTGGTTGCTATTGGTGCGCGAGATCGTGGTCGCGCGGGCCGCGCCCCTGGGCTGCATCTTCACCTCAAGCGCGATTTCGTAGAGCAGCGGCCGTGGTTCTTGCAGATAAGGCAGCAACGGCCGCTCGCGTGGTGGCGTCGAGACGCGGAACGGCTCCAGCGCCGCCTTGGTGACCACCCAGGGGCTGATCGTCGTGGCGAACACCTTGGCCTGAAAGGGCCCGAGCGGCTGATATTCCCAGCCCTGAATGTCGCGCGCCGACCAATCGTTGAGCAGCACGTAGCCGAAGATCATTTCGTCGGCTTCCGCCACCGTCAGCGGCTTGCCCATGGTTGACGGCAGGCCGACGACCGCGCCGAGTTCCAGTTCGATGTCGAGCCGCCGGCAGGGGCCGAAGACCGGCAGATCCACGCCCGCGGGCTTCATCTGCCCGAGCGGCCGCACAACGGGCGCGCCGCTGACGACGACCGTGGAAGCGCGGCCATTGTAGCCGATCGGTATCGAAAACCAGTTCGGCGGCAGCGCGTTCTCCGCGCCGCGAAGCATAGTGCCGACGTTGGAAGCGTGGTTCCTCCCCGCATAGAAGTCGGTATAGCCGGCGACGCGGAACGGCAGGCGCAACTCGACTTCCGCAATCGGCGCCAGCCCGCCCGCCCGCATGGCGGCGCTGTCGCTCAGCGCGGGGTCGCCGCCCTCGCGCAGCAGTTCGGTCAGGCGCGCGCGAACTTCCGCCCACAGTGCCGGGCCTTTCGCCATGAATTCGTTGAGGGCCGGCGCGGAGAACGCGCCGCCGGCCGCGATCAGCCCCGCCGCCTCGAGCGCGGCGAGATCGACGACGGAATCGCCGATGGCGACGCCGCAGCGCGGCGCCTCGCCGTGGCGCGCGAACACGCCATAGGGCAGGTTCTGGATCGGGAAAGGACTGTCGGGCGCGTTGGCGCTGGCGATCCAACTTTTGATGTGCGTCGTCTCCACGATCTTCATCCCTTCAAACCGGGTTCGCCGTCGAATAATTTGTTCAAACCCTTCCAGCAATCCGGATAGTCGTCCTGGAGCGTGGCCAGCGACGCGGCGTAGGCGGTGAGTTGCTGCGGAAAACGCGTCTCCCACATGAAGGCCATGGTGTTGGTGAGCTTCACCGGCTTCAGATCGGTTCCGCTCGCCTTGTCGAAGGCGGTTTTGTCGGGTCCGTGCGGCAGCATCATGTTGTGCAGCGAGAAGCCGCCGGGGACGAAACCCTGTTCCTTCGCGTCGTACTGGCCATAGAGCAATCCCATGAACTCGCTCATGATGTTCATGTGATACCACGGCGGCCGGAAGGAATGTTCGGCGACCAGCCAGCGCTCGGGGAAGATGACGAAATCGATGTTGGCGGTGCCCGCTTCGCCCGAGGGCGCGGTCAGCACGGTGAAGATCGACGGATCGGGATGATCGAACAGGATCGCGCCGACCGGCGAGAAGGTTCTGAGATCGTATTTGTACGGCGCGTAATTGCCGTGCCAGGCGACGACGTCGAGCGGCGAGTGATCGATTTCCGTGACATGGAATTGCCCGCACCATTTGACGAACACGCGGCAAGGTTTTTCCTTCTCCTCATAGGCAGCCACCGGCGTCTTGAAGTCGCGGGAATTGGCGAGGCAATTGGCGCCGATCGGGCCGCGCTCGGGCAGGGTGAATTTCGCGCCGTAGTTCTCGCAGACATAGCCAGACGATAGGCCGCCGACCGGCGAGGCCTTGAATTTCATGCCGCGCGGAACGACCGCGATTTCGCCGGCCTTGACGCCGATCTCGCCGAGTTCGGTGAAGATCAGCAACTCGCCCTTGACCGGCGCGATCATCAACTCACCATCGGCGTCGAAGAAATATTCATCTTCCATCGCCTGATTGGCGAAATAGAGGTGCGTCGACATGCCGACCTGCGTGTAGACGTCGCCTGCCGTCGTCACCGTCCTGAGACCGGTGAGGAAATTGGTCTCGCCCTCGGGGATGGGCGGCGGACTCCAGCGCAACGGCCCCAGCGGCAGGCCGTGCTCGACGATATGCGGCGCGGTCTTCCAGAACGGCAGTTCGACGCGCCGGAAGCGCCGGACGTGCGAAACCGAGGGGCGCATGCGGTACAGCCACGAGCGCTCGTTGGCGCCGCGCGGCGCGGTGAACGGCGACCCGGAAAGCTGCTCCGCATAGAGCCCGTAGTTGCAACGCTGCGGCGAATTCTGGCCCTGCGGCAGGGCGCCGGGCAGCGCTTCGGTTTCGAAATCGTTGCCGAATCCGGGCATGTAATGGAGCGTCATTGCGCGCTTCCTTTCACGGCTATGGTTGTCTGGTGCGCCGCTCCCGGCATTGCGAGGAACGAGGCAATCCAGGGGCCGCTCCGCCGAGGTTGGCCGCATGACCTGAAGTCGCGGCCACGCGGCCCATGGGTTGCTTCGGCTTCGCCTCGCAATCGCCGGGCGTGATTAGACCTTCTCGAACTCGCGGCTGTGCAGCCAGTCCGCATGTTTGGGCGCCCGCTTGGTCTTCGACCATTCCTCCAGCATAGCCCATTTGACATCGTTGAGCTTCTCCAGCATCGGCGCCTCGTTCGGGTCGGGGCAGGCGAGTTCGACGCGATGGCCGCTGGGATCGAAGAAATAGATCGAATGGAATATCGAGTGGTCGGTGACGCCGAGCACTGGCACGCCATTGGCTTCCAGCTTCTGTTTGAAGGCGATCAGCGTCTCGCGGTCCTTCACCTTGAAGGCGATGTGCTGCACCCAGGCGGGCGTATTGGGGTCGCGCCCCATCTCCGGCTGGGTCGGCAATTCGAAGAACGCCAGCACGTTGCCGGCGCCGGCGTCGAGGAAGATGTGCATGTCGGGATCGGGCTCGTGCGTCGAGGGCACCCGGTCCTCGGCGATGGCCAGCAGGAAATCCATGCCGAGATTTTTGCCGTACCAGTCCACGGTTTGCTGGGCGTCCTTGCAGCGATAGGCGACGTGGTGA
>Ga0302320_10014451_pt1 | contig 16337 bp, 13 predicted proteins | sample Bog_T0_3_FD_202130 | JGI IMG/M metagenome (GOLD analysis project Ga0302320, IMG submission 202130) | Peat permafrost microbial communities from Stordalen Mire near Abisko, Sweden - Bog_T0_3 | ecosystem: Environmental > Terrestrial > Soil > Wetlands > Peat | place: Sweden: Abisko, Stordalen Mire... | reverse complement strand
CGCGAACAAATCCCACGCCGCCAGTACCCCGCCGCTCAGCAGGTACAGCGGAAAATTGAAAGTGTTCACCAGCGTAGCCAGCGCGACTCCCAGAGCCTGTCCCATCGCCACGAAGATCCGGCCGGCCTTCTCGTTGCCGCCCAGGGCCATCTCGTACACATCGCGCGCGCTTAGCCCTTCGCCCAGCCGCAGCATGCTGGCCATCGCCGTGATCGCGGTGGCGGATGCGTGCTTTTCCAGGCATCCCCGATTCCCGCAGCCGCATGGGTTGCCGTCCGGATACACCGTGATGTGTCCCAGTTCCCCGGCCATGCCCAGATATCCTTGCAGCACCCGGCCGCCCGATATGATGCCGCCCCCCACGCCCGTGCCCAGCGTCAGCAGCACCAGATCGTCCACCTCGCGCCCCGCGCCCATCCACTTCTCGCCCAGCGCCGCGGCGTTGGCGTCGTTTTCCAGAATCACCGGTGTATTCAGACGGCGCTCAATCTCCGCGCGGATCGGAAAGTCTTCCAGACACGCGAGGTTATTCGAGTTGCGAATGATGCCTTCTTTCAGCAGAATGAATCCCGGCACGCCGATGCCGATGCCCGCCAGTCCTTCCGTGCCGCAGGCATCGCGCAATTCCGCGATCGCATTCACCATCTCCCCCAGCATGGCTTCCCGCCCCGCCCCTGGATTGGCTGCCGTGGCGCGCCGGTCGAGCACATGCCCCGCCCGGTCCACCGCCGCCGCCCGCAGGTTCGTGCCCCCCAGATCCAGACCAATGGCGTATTCCGGCATGCACAGCGCATGATAACAAAACTGGAGCGTGGGCTTTAGCCCCGTATAACTCTTCTGTATACACCCCATCGTAATTTTCTTGGAGAATCTTTCTTCCGGATGTGTTACAAAGAGGGAACAGATTTTGTGAATTTACGTCGATAAGTACAGAGGGTGGTTCCTAACTATGAGGGGCGACCGAGAGTACATCAACATTCCGGGCAGTCAGATGCACGAGCTTCCGCCGCTCCTGGTCCGGCGCGGGTCCGACGCACCCCAAGTGGATCTGGCCTCCGCGATCCTCGAAGCCGAAGAGATGCTTCCCGAAGTCGATATCGAAGAAACCCTCCTCGAGCGCCGCAAAATGGACCTCGCGCTCACCATCGCCGAACAGTATCGCGGCTTGATCGCCCACTGGCAGTGGGGCGAATCCATCGTTGAATGGATCCGCCAGTGCGAAATTACCTTCCAATCCCAATCCGCGCTTCGGAATCTTCTGCACCCCGATGTCTGGCCCCATGCCGGCCGCAGCAGCTTCGTCATCCTGCTCGCCGACAAGAATGTGCCCACCCCCGGCCTGGCTCTCGAAACCGCCGTGGGCTTGCGCCTCACCTTCCGCCAGCCTCCGCCCATCGATTGCTGCAGCAGCGAGTTTCTCTTCTGCCTGAACTCCTCCATTGCCGGCTCGGCTTATCGCACTTGGGCTCGCATGGGGGCTGGTGTTCCCGCTCTCCTGCCTCCCGACCGCTTCCATTTCGACGTTCTCAATTCCGATCTTCAGTAGTTCTGCGACCAGTTCTGCTACCGTGAGAATTGGCTGGCGGTTATTCCCACTACCTGATCGATTGCCTGTCGATCATCGTCATCGACTTGCTCTTGGCTGGCGATAATGCGCTGGTCATCGCCCTCGCCGTCCGCGCCTTGCCCCCACGCCAACGGCGCGTTGCCATGCTCGCCGGAGCCTGGCTGGCCGTCTTGATCCGCGTGGCCATCACCTTTCTCGCCGCTAAACTCCTCGCCGTGCAATACGTTCAATTTGCCGGCGGCCTGTTCGTCGTCTGGATCGCAGTGAAGGTCTTGCGCGACGCGCGCGCCCCTCTGCCCGACACCCTTTCTCCCGGTGACCTCTGGCGCGCCATCGGTTCGATCATGTTAGCGGATTTGACCATGTCCACCGATAACATCCTGGCCGTCGCCGGCGCCTCCAAAGGCAATATCTGGTTGATCGTCTTCGGTCTGGCATTGAGTATTCCCCTGGTGGTCTCGTCGAGCACGTTTCTCGCCTTCGTCATGGATAAATATCCGGTAACCATGTATATTGGCGTGGCTATTCTGGGGCGCGTCGCCGGAGAGATGATCTTGGGCGACCCCTTTGTGCGCCACTTGCTGCATCCGTCCGACACCTTGCGCTACGGCTCGGAACTGGCGCTCATGGCCGCCATCGTCCTGGCCGGCCGCTTGTTCAGCCGCCGTGTACCGCTCCGTTGACAATCATTTACAAGCCTCCAGCCTGCCGTTGCGTCGAATGGAGTGGAGGATGAAAAAGATGCTTAAGAAAATCGGACTTCCCGTAATCGCGCTGCTCGGTATGCTGGCTATGGCCCCGCATCCCGCAAAAGCCGCCGTCAGATTCGGTGTCGTGATCGGCCGGCCGGCGTACACTTATCCCGTGTACCCCGTCTGTCCCGCGCCCATCGTGGTAGGCCGCCCCTGGGTTGGCCCCGCCATCCGCTGGGATCGCCGCCACGATTTTCGCTTCCGCCGGTAACTCCCCAACGGCCGCCTCCGGGCGGCCGTTTCCCGTTGCGCGCGCCGCCTGCCGCGGATTGTATTACCGTTCACGCTCCCACCCCCCAAACACACCCATCCCTTCCAGCGAAGCGCCTGCAAAATGGTAAAGTTGAAACCTTGGGGGCATGCTCAATTTGACTCATACCTCGAAGTACATCCTCCTCGCGGAAGATAACCCAGCAGATGTCCAACTCGTGCGCGAGGCCCTCGAGGACCGCGCCGTGGCCTGCACTCTCCACGTCTGTTCAGACGGCGAGATAGCCGTCGATTTCATCGAGCGGCTAGATCGCGATTCCACTCTCGATTGCCCCGCCTTGCTGCTTCTCGATCTCCACCTTCCCAAACGCAATGGCGAACAGATCCTGCAGTCTCTCCGCGCCAGCGAACGCTGCGGGCAAACACCGGTCGTGATTATGACTTCCTCCGATTCGCCCCGCGATTTCGAAAGGGCCACCCGCCACGCCGCCCTTCATTACTTCCGTAAACCGAGTGTCCTCGAAGAATATTTGAATCTTGGCGACATGGTGAAAGAGATCGTCGAACGCCAAGCGGCGCCGCCCCCGATCCCTGCTGCGCCATAACTCAGCCAAACACACCATGGAGTCTCTCACCGCACTTGCGGAGTTGGCGCTGGGCCGTGGCGGCGGCGAAATGGGCGCGCGCATCCGCGCGTTCGATTGGTCGAAAACGCCCCTCGGCCCCGTCACTTTCTGGCCCCAAAGCCTGCGCACCGTCGTCAATATCCTGCTTTCTTCGCGCTACGCCATGTGGATGGCATGGGGCCCCGAACTGACCATGCTCTACAACGATGCCTACAGGCCCACCCTCGGATTGAAACACCCCGAATCCCTCGGAGCGCGCGCAAGCGATGTCTGGGCGGAAATCTGGTCCGATATCGGCCCGCGCATCGACACCGTGCTCACTACTGGAGAGGCCACCTATGACGAGGGCCTGCTCTTATTCCTCGAGCGCAGCGGTTTTCCCGAAGAGACCTATCACACGTTTTCCTACAGCCCGCTGGCGGACGACCGAGGCCGCACCACCGGAATGCTTTGCGTGGTCACCGAAGAGACCGATCGCCTGATCGGCGAGCGCCGCGTGGGTACCCTGCGCGATGTCGCTTCCGCGCTGGCCGGCGCCATTGCCGAGAACGAGGTCTTCGGCGCGCTGCATGAACAACTGAGCCGGAACCAGAAGGATTTGCCCTTCACCCTTACCTATCTGTTTGACGAAGACGGCGCGGCGCGCTTGGTATCTTCGAGCGGTATTGCCCCGCAACATCCCCTCGCGCCGCCCCATCTCGATCCGGGCGCTGAATTTCCATGGCCCGCGCGCCAGATCCTTCTCCATCCCGCCACCCGCTTGCTCCAGGATCTCGCCGCACAACGCAAGGCCGCTCCGCTCCCTGCCGGCGATTGGAACAAGCCCGCGCGGCAGGTCGCCGTCGTTCCCATCAAGCGGCCGGGGCAAGAGCAGCCCGCTGGATTCTTTGTCGTGGGCGCCAATCCCTATCGCCGCTACGATACCGCCTACAGCGGCTTCGTCGATTTACTGGCCGGTCAGATTGCCGCCGGTCTGGGTAACGCGCGCGCCTATGAAGCGGAACGGCGGCGCGCCGAAGCCCTGGCGGAAATCGATCGCGCGAAAACTACGTTCTTTTCGAATGTCAGCCATGAACTCCGCACGCCCCTCACCCTGATGTTGAGCCCCGTCGAGGAGTTGCTCGCGCCGCCGGGCAAGCTGACTCCCGAAGACCGGGAGTTGCTGAGTCTCATTCACCGCAACGGCCTTCGCCTGCAGAAGCTGGTCAATACCCTGCTCGATTTTACGCGGATTGAGGCCGGCCGTATCCAGGCCGTTTACCAGCCCACCGATCTCCCGCGCTTTACCGCGGATCTCGCTTCCAATTTCCGCTCCGCCATGGAGAAGGCGGGGCTGCGCTTCACCATTGACTGTGAGCCTTTCCCGGAGCCCGTCTATGTCGATCGCGAGATGTGGGAGAAGGTCGTTCTGAACCTTCTTTCGAATGCTTTTAAGTTTACCTTCGAGGGCCATGTCGGCATCGCGCTCACATCTGCAGGAAACGCGGCCCGCCTGACAGTCGAGGACACCGGCGCCGGCATCCCCGCATCTGAACTGCCCCACATCTTCGAGCGCTTTCATCGCGTCGCCGGAGCCAAGGGCCGCACCATTGAAGGCACCGGCATCGGCCTGGCTCTGGTTCAAGAACTGGTCGCGTTGCACGGCGGCTCCATCGCGGTCGTCAGCGAACCCTCCAAGGGAACTACCTTCACCGCCACCATTCCATTCGGCGCCGCGCATCTGCCGGCCGATAAAATCGGAACTGCCGCCGCACCGGCCGGGTCCGCGCCCCGCTCTGACGCGTTTGTTGAAGAGGCCCTGCGGTGGCTCGCCCAAAATGGGCAAAAAGATGGGCACGGGCAAAATGGCGAAGTCATCGCTTCCCCCCCCACCCCTCCACCCGGCAGCCCAGGCTCCCGTGTCGAACGCATTCTCGTGGCCGACGACAACGCCGACATGCGCGAGTACATCACCCGCCTGCTCCAGCAGCGCTACCGCGTGGAGGCCGTTTCCAATGGCGAACAGGCCCTCAAGGCCGCTCTCGCCGCGCCGCCCGACCTCATCCTCGCCGATATCATGATGCCCGTCCTGGACGGCTTTGGACTGCTGAAAGAACTGCGGGAACATCCCGATACCAAAACCATTCCCGTTATTTTTCTTTCCGCCCGCGCCGGCGAGGAAAGCAAAGTCGAGGGACTCGCAGCCGGCGCCGACGATTACCTGATCAAGCCGTTTACCTCGCGTGAGCTCCTCGCTCGCGCCGCCGCCCACCTCGCCATGCGCCGCCGTATCCTCGACGCGGAAAAGGCGCTCCGCGAAAGCCAGGCTACCCTCCGCAGCTTCTATGACGGCTCTCCTTTCCTCATGGGCGTCGTGGAACTCGACGGCGAGCACATCGCTCCCGTCTACTGCAACCGCGCCACCGTCGCATTCTTTGGCGGTGCGGAGCACGGTATCCCCGGCGCCATGGACGCCATTTGGCTTCAGCACTATCGCCAATGCCAGGCCGAGGGCGGCGCCGTTCGCTTCGAATATAAACACCCGCGCGATCCCGCCCCCTGCTGGTTGAACGCCTGCGTGAATTTCTTGGGCTATGGCCCAAGCGGCCACCCGCGCTTCAGCTTCATCGCCCAGGACGTCACCGATCGAAAGACCCAGGATGAGCTGCTCCAACGCTCCAACGAGGACCTGCGCCAGGCCAATTCCGATTTGGAACAGTTCGCTTACTCCGCCAGTCACGACATGCAGGAGCCCCTCAGGCAAATCGCCATCTACAGCCAACTGTTGGACAAGAGATACGCGTATAAGCTCGATGGCAAAGCTTCCGAGTATCTGGGCTATTGCATCGAGGGCGCCCAGCGCATGGGCATGTTGATCAATGGCCTCCTCGCTTATTCCCAGGTGACCCGCACCCCCGATGCGCCCCAAAAACAAGTCGCCATCGCCGAAGTGCTTGAAACCGTCAAGAAAAATTTGTCCGCCACCATCGACGAAACTCACGCTTGCATCTCCAACTCACCCCTTCCGGTGGTCTCCGGCGATGCAGTCCCTTTCGTGCACCTGTTTCAGAATCTTTTGTCCAACGCGCTGAAATACCGCGGTGCGGAAAAGCCTTGGATCCGGATTGCCGCCGAAAAAATTCCCGGCTATTGGCGCTTTTCCGTCGCCGACAATGGCATTGGAATTCCGAAAGAGTTTCAAAGTCAGATTTTTGGCATCTTCAAACGCCTTCACGACCGCACCGAATATCCCGGCACCGGCATCGGCCTGGCCATCTGTCAGAAGATCGTCGAGCGCTGCGGGGGTCGCATCTGGGTGGAATCCGAAGTTGGCCGCGGCTCCACATTTTTCTTTACGCTCCCGAGTGCCCCATGAAAACCGACAGACCGCTAATTCTCCTGGTCGAAGACAATCCGGCCGACGCCAATCTGGTGAAGGAAGCCCTCGCCGAGGCGCGCGTCGAATGTCTACTCTCTATACTCCGCGACGGAGCCCAGGCCATTCAGTTCATCGAGCGCCTCGACGCGGGCGCCGCGCCTCAACCTGATATCGTTTTGCTCGATTTGAACCTCCCCAAGGTCGAAGGGGCCGAGGTTCTGAAGCGCCTGCGCGCCAGCCCTAAATGCGCCGGCGCTAAGGTTCTCATCGTCAGTTCCTCCGATGCGCCCGCCGACAGGGATAGGGCCATCGAACTGGGCGCCAACGGCTATTTTCGCAAGCCGGAGAGCTGGGAACAGTTCATGGAGCTTGGCCCCAAAATTCTTACCCTGCTCGAGAGTCACAGTGGACTTTAGTCCGCCCCGGGCTTAAGCCCAACTCCCCGCCTCCCACAACCGCCCCACGCGCCGTGTGAAGTGGCCGGGGCTCTCTGCGTAAATGCGCTCGCCCAGCCTGAAGGCCTCATCGCTCAATTCCTTGCGATAGGCGTCCATGGCGCGTACCACGCGGCGGACCTCCGCCTTCGACGCATAATAGGCCGGCTCGCCCACCATCCGTTCGCGCAGCACTACCAGGTTATGATCTGCCCCCAGCGCTTCTTCCAGATCCTTCAATTCCCTTTCACTCGCCTGCATCTCGGGGTTCCGCAGACCCTCCAGCAGCCGAATGTGATACCACTGTTCCTTCACGCGCTTGCGCCAATCGTGATAATTCTCCGCGCGCGGATGCTTCTGCGCCCGCGCCAGCGCCTTGCGTCCGCGGCGGAACGTCGCTTCCAGCCCCGGCGCGATCGCCGCGAATCCATCCTTTGAAAGCGGCCATCCGTCCACTCGCGCCGCCGCACCCTCCAGCGCCGCCGTAACCGTCTTCAGCACTTCGCCGATGCCGGCCTCCTTCTCCGCTTGAGCCTTCCGCGCGGTCAAGCGGCGTCGCATGGCTGCCAGCATGCGCCCGTCCAGATCGCCCCTGTACTTCTTGCGTAGCTCGTCGAATGTTTCGACGCTCGCCGTGGCGTCCCGAAATGTCGAGAGCTGCCGGCCGATATCGCGGAAAAACCTGTTCTCTATGGCGTAGATCTTGCCCATCTCCGGCTGCACCAGGCGAAGCGCGCCGCGGATCTTCTTTACACTCTTGCGTGCTTCGTGGATGGCTTCGTCGGAACCGCCGGCGCCCTCGCCGTTCAAATAGCCCACCGCCGCTGCGATTTCTTCCCGCACGATGCGCTTGATTCCATCGCCAACCCGCTCGCCGTGCTTCAGGCAATATGCCGGCATCTTGTTAAAGATTAGCAATTCGCCGCCATCCGACGTTTCGCCAAGCCGCCTGCCTGCTATCATCGGATTCTCCCATGCTCTCGCGGTCCCGAATCGCGCTACTCTATTGCGCCGCGGCGCTTACCATTGCCATGCCTGCCCATTGCCAGGAACGCACCCAAGCTCGCTCCATGGTCATCTCCAAACATGGAATCGCCGCCACCAGCCAGACCCTTGCCTCGCAGGCCGCCGCCCAGGTGCTCGCGCGCGGCGGCTCCGCCATCGATGCCGCCATCGCCGCCAATGCCGTGCTCGGCCTCGTGGAACCCATGAGCTGCGGCATCGGCGGCGACCTCTTTGTTATCTATTGGGAAGCTAAAACCGGCAAGCTCACCGCCCTCAACGCCGGCGGATGGGCGCCCCGCGCACTCACCATCGACTTCCTCAAATCCCAAGGCCGCTACTCCATGCCTCAGGACGGTATTCAGTCCGTCACCGTGCCCGGCTGCGTCAACGGGTGGGAAATGCTGCACCAGCGCTTTGGCCGGTTGAGCTGGCGCGAATTGTTCCTCCCCGCCATCTACTACGCCGAAGCGGGCTTCCCCGTCACCGAAATTATCCAGGAGCATTGGAAGGGCGCGACATCCAAACTGTGGGGCGACGATGCCGCCCGCCGCATCTTCCTGCCCGAAGATAAGGTTCCCGAAGTCGGCCAGATATTTCGCAACCGGCCGTTGGCCGCGGCTTATAAGCTGATCGCCGCGCAGGGCGCCGCCGCCTTCTACAAGGGCGACATCGCCCGCGCCATTTTGCAGACCTCCGCGCGCCTGGGCGGCAAGATGTCCGCCGGCGATTTGGCCGAATTTCAATCCGAATGGGTCGACCCCGTGTCCACCGAGTATCGCGGCTGGAAAGTCTACGAGACGCCCCCCAACACCCAGGGTATCGCCGCCCTCGAAATGCTCAACATCCTCGAAACCTTTCCGCTGTTCAACTATGGGCCCGCCAGCCTGGAGGATCTGCACCTCAAGATCGAAGCGCAGAAGCTGGCCTACCAGGATCTCCGCCGCTATGTGGCCGATCCTCGCTTCGCCCCCCAACCCACCGCGGGCCTCGTTTCAAAAGCTTATGCCCGCCAACGCGCCGCCCTCATCCATCGCGATGCGGCCGACTGCGCCCCCGCGCCAGGCCACCCCCCCGCCACCGCCGGAGACACGATTTATTTATCGGTGGTCGATCGCGACGGCAATATTGCCTCGCTCATCCAGAGCGTTTATCTCACCTTCGGCTCCGGCGTTGCGGTAGGAGAATACGGTTTTCACCTGCAGAATCGCGGGGCTCTCTTTGAGATGGATGCCGGGCATCCCAACGCCCTCGCCCCGCGCAAGCGCCCGCTGCATACCATCATCCCGGCCTTCATGGAAAAGGGCGATATCCACATCGGCTTTGGGATTATGGGCGGCTATAATCAGGCGCAGGCGCACGCCCAATTCGTTTCCAACCTGGTAGACCACAACATGAATATACAAGCCGCGCTGGAGGCGCCTCGTTTTACCAAACTCACATTTGGCGGCTGCGACGTGATGATCGAGAATCGCGTGCCGCCCGGCGTGCGGGACGGGCTTGCCGCCCGCGGCCACAGTCTCGAAGTGCTGGGTGATTTCTCCGCATGGGTCGGGGGCGGCCAAGCCGTCTTGCATGATTCCGCGAGCGGCGTAAACTACGGAGCCTCCTCGCCGCGCAAAGATGGCGCGGCCGTGCCCGAAGCCCCCCCCTACTTCCCTAAGTAAGCGGGGATTAGTACGGCGGCCCCAGCCGGCTGAACTCAAACCGCATGGCATCCAACCCGCGTGCCCCCAACTCCCGCACGCAATCTTCCACGCTGTCCCCGATCGCTTCGATCCGCCGCAACGGAAGATCCTCCGGCGTATAAATCTCCAGCGCAATATATTTCCCGACCAGCGCGATCCGCTCGTCCAGCGAGAGCCGGTCCGGCGACCGGCCCAACGCCTGTTGTGGATCTTTACGGGCGGTCATGGCTAAAACCGCAAATGCGCGGCCACCTGCAGGATGCGTGGATCCGCCGTATTCGAAATCTGCCCGAAAGTTGAATCGGTGATGGTCGTATCCGGATTCGAGAAATTTGCATGGTTGAACAAGTTGAAAGCGTCCACCCTCAGTTCCAGTGTAGACGTTTCCCGGATCCTGATCTTCTTGGCCAATGCCATATCCACGTTCACCGCGCCCGGCCCCCGGAACGAGTTCCGGGGCAGCGAACCATAAGTATAATACGGAAGCTGCGACGCGTTGGTCGAAGCGATGTTGTCCAGCGCGTCCAGCCGTGCCGTCGAAAAATTGCCCGGATTGAAATAGAAATTTCCCGAGTTCCCATTGATCGTCTGGTACGGCTTCGGATTCAGAATGCCAACCGAACTCCCCACCAGATCCGCATGCACCGATCCCGCATCGCCCGCCCCCGATGGCCCCGGGTCGCTGTTCGTCGTGAACAGGTCGGAGAACACGTCCAGCGGGAAGCCCGTATGCCACGTAATGATCGGATACAAACTCCATCCGCCAAGGATTTGCTTGGGGCCGCCCAGTTTGTCGAAAGGCAGATCCCATCCGCCCGAGAAGACCAGCGTATTCCGCACATCCGTATCGCCCGACGACATAAACAAGTCGTGATTGTAATAAGGCACGCCGCTATTGCGCTGCCGGAAACCCGACACATTGTCCATTTCGTGCGACCAGGTGTATGCCAGAGTGAAGAAGCTGGTTCCCCACCCGTGCATATTGCCCAGATCCTTGCGCACCGTCGTGGTCATGCCGTTGTAATGCGCCTTGGTTACGTTTTGAAACTCATCCGCGTAACTGAAATTGCTGTCCATCCGCGAATTGGTGCCCAGCACAAACGGGTTCACATCCACCAATCCCGTGAGTTTGTGCGCATCGTAACCTAAGTAGCCAACCTCCAGCACCATCCCCGGCGCAAGTTGCTGCTGCAGTTGCATGTTGTATTGATAGACATAAGGCGTCCGCAGGTGCGGATCCACGAAGAATACGCCGCCTCCGCCGAATGGCAGGAACCCGGCGTCCGCAAAGTTAATGTTCGTCGCGGGTGGCTTCGAAGGAAATGGATTCACCGCTCCCGCCGCCACATACGGATTGTCCAGCCCTTGCGGCGCGGAGTTGCCGCTCTGCCCCGACGGGTATATGTCGGCAAACCCGAAGAAGGGCGCTTGCCCGTTGAACTGCAGGTTATCCTCCCCCTTCAGAATGTCGTAGAATACGCCCGTGCCGCCCCGCAGGCTGGTCTTCCCAGTCCCGAATACGTCCCACGCGAAACCCGCTCGCGGCGCCCAATCGTTCCGGTCCGGAAAGTTCGATCCCGTCGGCGCGCCGGCATCGCCCGGAAAGACCAGTCCCAACGGAGCGTTCGGGAATCGCGTCGATTGCATCCCCGGCTCGTATGAAAATGACCGTCCCTGCGTGTCGAACTTGGGCTGTGCATACTCGTAGCGCGCTCCCAACGTCAGCGTCACCCGCTTCGAGACTTTCCACGTGTCTTGCCCGTAGCCCGCGTATTGGTGCGACCGGATATTGGAAGGCGCGCTGCCGAATTGCAGGTATTCGTCCGGCAAGCCCATCAGGAAATCCGCCAGATCCACTCCCGAGCCCACTCCCGTGCTGGGACCGTAAAAGAAAAATTCTCCATTCACGTAAAAGTCGTATCTGGTGTTGTTCTGGTAGGGCGAAAAATAGACGCCGAATTTCAGGCTGTGCCGTCCGTGGTTCCAGGATAAGTTGTCGTAGAATGCATACGTATTGTCGATTTCCGTGGTCGGCCCTTGCGGGCTGAAACCAATGTTCAGTCCACTGCCCAGAAATCCGATAATCGGCGGCCCGGTCGGCTGGTCCGGCGTAATGTTCACGCCCAGTTGGCTCGCCGTCGGTTCCGTCGTGGCCGGAAACGCCTGTGTATGATCCAGCCGCTGGGCCGTCACCCTCAGTTCGTTCAGCAGCGCCGGCGTGAACGTGTGCGTGTAGGTGAGGCCGCCGTAATAAGTATTCGTCTGATAAGTGTCCGGAAAGCCAACCACATTGGAGCCGTTTGAAAATGGCTGCAGCGTCGGAGAGAGTTGCGAGGTGAACGTGCCGCTCAGCATATCCTTCGACGTAATGTTGTAGTCGATCTTACCCAGGTATTCGTTGTAGTTCGCCGTGCTGGCCGCCTGCGGAAACAATATCCCCGACGGCGAAGTCGGAATCAGGTGAGCCGCGAAGTACGCTTGCGCCACTGGATCGATCTTGCTCGGATCGATGATGCCTTCGGCCGCCTTGGTCGGGTCCGCCTGATAATAAGGATTGCCGTTATTCAGATTGTTCAACAAAAATGCGCCCACCGGATTCGATCCCGGCGGTCCCAGCGCCGAAAAATCTCCGGAGGCCTCGGCCGGCGTATACGTCGTTACCTTCCCCGGCGATGAGTCCAGCGCCGTCTGCCGCTGCCCTTCGTACGAGAAGAAAAAGAATAGCTTGTTCCGCCCGTTCACGATCTTGGGAAGAACCACCGGCCCCCCCACCGTCGCCCCGAACTGATTGCGTTTCAGCACCGGCACGGCCAGCGCCTGTTCGTTGTTAAAGAAGCGGTTGGCGTCGAAATCCGTATTGCGCACATAGTCGTAAGCCGACCCGTGTATCGTGTTGGTGCCGCTCTTGGTCACCACGCTCACGATGCCGCCCGCATTGCGCCCGAATTCCGGGCCATAGTTGTTTTCGAGCACCCGGAATTCACCCACCGCATCCGGATTCGGATTGGCCACCACCGCGTTGCTCAACAAGCTGTTGTTGTTCCCGCCGTCCAATAAATAAGTGACCGAATCGGTCCGCTGTCCGCCGATGCTGTAACTCCCCGCCGCGCCTGAATCCGGATTGCTCAGCGTCACTCCCGGCTGCGTTCCCAGCAGATCCAGCGTATTGCGCCCGTTTAAGGGCAGTTCCGCAATCGCCACTCCGCTGACTGTCCCGCCCGCCGTGGCGTTCTCCGTCTCCACTAGGTTGCCCGAGCTTTCCACCACCACCGTGTCCGTCAACTTCCCCACCGGAAGCTGGATATCGATGCGCATCGTCTGGTTGATCTCCAGGTTGCCGCGCGATACCACCGTCACCTTCTCGAACCCGCCCGCCGCGGCGTTCACTTTGTATTTGCCAATGGGCAGTAGCGGAACCTGATAGAACCCCGACGCATCCGTCCTGGTCTCCTTAACGATGTTGGTGGCCAGGTTCGTTACCGTTACCGCGGCGTTCGCCACCACGGCCCCGGAGGGATCCGTGACCACTCCCGTAATCTTCCCGGTGGCATCTTGCGCCAGCAGACAAACAGGCAGCAGGAAAGCCCCCAAAATGGATGCACGTATAGCGCGCGCGGCGTGATTCATGGACTACCCCCTTAAAAAACAACTCCGCTTACAAAATTTGTGGTAGCTTAACACGCGCCGGGGCCAACAAGCAAGCCCGTCCGGGTTCCGTGTCAAGGCAAAGTAGAAATGTCGTCCTCCTGGCAAAGTAGAAATGTCGCCTTTGGCCGGAGGCTCTTGGAAGCGCATGCCCGTATCGCGCAAACTTTGAATCCCCGCTGCTCCTCCTGGATCCCTGGCATCAGTTGGCTTATCCCCGCTGGTGACCCGATCCTTGCGCCGCCTGCCAGACTTCGGCGCTTTCTTCAGATCGAAGTGCTTATTCCAATCGCTGCCTCGGCCACTAGCAGTACGGCTCCCCCGCGCAACCCATGCACTACCGCCTTGGGGGACATTTCTACTTTGCTCAAAGGCGACATTATCACTTTGCTGCCACACAAAAAAATGCAGGATTCGCGCCGCGGGCGTCCTTCCGGCAAGCATGTACGACTCGCCCTGAGCGCCGGTCAAATCGTACTGGCTCATGGCGCGGAAGAGGATGCCGACGGAGAAGCGGACCAGAAGGTGCCAGGTCGGATGTGATTTGCTCGAATGCTGTGTCGCCTAACCCTTGGCCTTTCCGAGCCAACGTGGGACGCGGTTCTTGTATTGAAGATAGACCTCACCGAATACCGCTCCCAAATCGCGTTCCTCCTGCGGCACAATCATCAAATTCGCGACCAGACACAAGAGTAACCATGCGATGAGGACACCGATGCTTCCGAAAAACAGGGCCCAGCCAAGCCATAGTCCCAGGTAAGCGATATATATCGGATTGCGTGTGAGCCTATAGGGTCCCCGCACCAGCAGCGAGGGAGTCAGTTTGGGCCGCTCGGGAGGGTGGGCTATTCCTGAGGCCAGAATGATTCCAGCGCGATGGCCAGAAGCGGACCGCCACTTCCAGCCATAGATCCAAATCAGCAGTGTGGTTGCGACAATAACTGGCATCAGACCGATCCAATTCCATATTCCGGGGGATCCCACTGCCCATCCATGACGGCGCGTCAGTGTCGAGATAGCCCACGGAACCACTCCGTGTACGAGTGGAATCACGATAAGCCAAATGGCTAAGCCCCGGGTGACAGCCATCCACCGAGGCGTCGTGGAGTGGTTCGGAGGTCTGGATCCAGGGATTCCGGGCGGGTTCATGGGAAATGTGGTTCGCGCAGGCACAAGGGCCTGTTGCCATTCTGCGTTTGAGAGCGCGCCAGGCGAGACACCTGGCCAAAAACGTCACGCAAATCGGTATCCTGAAAGTCCCGAATGATGGCCATTTAGAGTACCGCTCCTGCCTGGCCGTAGTCGATCCTTTCCGGCCAGGCAGGATTTATCATATTACGCGGCGGCCTGGGTGGCGAGCCGCGCCAGCGTCTTGCGGTAATTCCAGGGCATCCACTCCGCTGGGCTTCGCTTCAACCCCTCAGCGTGCCTTTGTAGCTCGGTCAGATAATCGAACGAATTGGCTCCGTTCAGTTCGCAGGTGTGAATCGGACTCATGAACGGATCGCCGACTCCGGCGCCATCCAGCGTCTGTAGAAGAGCGCGTTCTTGCGGTTTAGGATGGCCTTCTTCAGGGCACGCTCCACGATGTTGTTGTCGACCGGGCGCCCGGTTGCTGCAGAAACAGCGTCGGCTTCGGCCAGTGATTCCGCCCTGGGAGAGCCGCTTCTGCGCCATCCAGTATCCCTGGCCGTCATAGCTAAGGAGACGAATGGCCGTCCCTCGGCGGCTGCGAAACACGAACACGCATCCGGAAAACGGATCCTCGGCGAGTTTCTCCTGGCATAGCCGCGCCAAGGAGTCACTCCCCTTGCGTCCGTCGACGGGTTCGATGGCCACCAACACGCGCATCTGCGCCGTGATCTGGATCATCCTTGCGTATCCCGCCTGGCGCGTAGCAAGGCAGCCCAATCCGGCGGGACGGCCGCCTTCCAGTGGATGCGCATCTTGCCGCCGCTGGCGGACTCGAACTCGATGATGCAGTCCTCCAGCGTCGCCGGATGCGGCGCAATCAGTTCAACGAATGCCGGCTTGGCTGCCTTTCGTCGAAGGTGGGGAACACCGCCGAGCCGTTTCTTCTGACCCATATAATCCAGCAGTAGGGGGTGCGCGACGGCGTACACACCGTGTTGCCGGGCCAGTTCGACCGCCCGCTGCCAAGGTGACTCCGGCAGCTTCGTCCGTCGCGACTGGGTACTACGAAACTGATCCAACTGGCGCTGCAGCTGCGCGATTGGTTCGGGAATGGATAGTGTGCTTTTGCGGTTCACGCCTGCGGGCATCTTCCGCAAGTGAGGAATCACGAGTACCGCGGTGTGGTGCCTCTCCGCGATCTGGCAAGGCAGCTTTACTTCGTTATAATCCGTCCGCAACACTTCGCGGTTGCCGTGGGCTAGCACCACTGCCAACAACGTATTAATAACCAAGAGCTCCGCGCGGAGTAGCCAACCCTGCAGGGTACTTCGCTTGATTCCGGTTAGCGCTTCGACTTCAGTCTCTGTGAATGCGAGTTTTTCGTTTTCCATTTTGTTGCTCTTAGGAGTCAATGACTACCTAAGGGCCATAATGCCGGAAAACGTCAGCGACTAAAATTACTCGGGATTTCGTCGTGGACGAAAGTGCGACAAAATTCTTAGGGCGTTTTCGTCGCACGCCGCCGGATTGCGGCATAACCCTGTCGCGCATTCTCTTCTGTTCCTTTCTTTCAGCGTCTTTATATTCCGGCCAGAGTGTTACGGCAATCTTGCTGCATTCGTGACTGGTAGCTTGTGGCTGACCTCGGTTCACCCATTCCAACAAGATCTCGGTGACCTGCTCGTCTTGCGGTCGGCCTCGAGGCCATCGAAAGGGTAAGAACACGCCTTTCGGCGGTTTGCCGACAACTCTCCTTACAAGAAAATGAAGTATACGTTTAAAGTTCTCGGTATCACCGCGATTCTTAGCCAGTACCAGCAGGTCGAAGATCCACCATTCACGAAGTTCGTCCCACAGCTTTTCGTTATATCGCCGACTGCGGCCCGTCGCGGTATCAAGCCCAAACAGCCCGATTGCCGCA
>Ga0302320_10014450_pt1 | contig 16337 bp, 15 predicted proteins | sample Bog_T0_3_FD_202130 | JGI IMG/M metagenome (GOLD analysis project Ga0302320, IMG submission 202130) | Peat permafrost microbial communities from Stordalen Mire near Abisko, Sweden - Bog_T0_3 | ecosystem: Environmental > Terrestrial > Soil > Wetlands > Peat | place: Sweden: Abisko, Stordalen Mire... | reverse complement strand
CCAGACCAACGCGATTCCGGCAACTTACTATGACGCGCAGAACGACGGCAAGTACGACTACGTGGACGGCCACAGCGCCAGCATCAACGACCTGAGCGACTTCTTCCAGGGCACACCGGAAATCGCCTCGTCCGAGAATCCCAGTGGCTACAAGGATAGTGTGACGTTCACCGCCTCCGTTCTTGGCAACATCGCACCAACGGGTACGGTGCAATTCCTGACAAATGGAGTCGCCGCTGGCGCGCCTGTGGCCCTTGTTCAGAGCGCGGCCAGTTTCAGCACGACCCTGCTGCCGCGCGGATTTGACTTGATTACCGCCCAATATTCCGGCGACGGACATAATCCGGCGAGCACCAACAGCCTGACGCAAACCGTCACCAACCATCCGCCCGTCGCTGGCATTGTCAATTACACGCGTGCGGACAATATTCCGGTGATCATCGCGGTCAGCGACCTGCTCACCAACGTGACGGATGCAGATGGGGATGCGATTACCCTGATTGGAGTCGGCACGGATGGCGCGAATTTGCTCACCACGAATGGCGCAACCCTCATGAACAACGGCTCGTATTTATTCTATACCAACAGCGTGACGCCCAATGTTAACGACAGCTTTGAATATAGTGTGAGCGACGGCAATGGCGGCACAAGCCTGGGGAAGGTGTTGATCACCATCAACAACTCCCTCACCGGCCAGACAGGCGCGAATTTGACGATCGGGACCACGAACGTGACGGCGAGCTTCTTTGGAGTGCCGGGCTATCGCTACGCCATTGACCGGTCCACGAACCTGATGACGGGCGCGGGACTGGGCTGGGTGCCCATCAGCACCAACACGGCACCCGCCGGCGGGTTAATCCAGATACGGGACAATTTCCAGGACTTGGGAATTCCGATTCCGCCACTGCCTTCACAGGTGTTCTACCGCCTGCGCTACAACCCATAAATCAACTTTTGAAACTGAAAACCAATAACGTACACCAACTTATGAAAAATAGCCTGTTTATCTGCGGTCTAATTGTCCTCAACCTGGCCGTCGTGGCCCAAGCAACTGAGATTGGCGGTGATTGGACGGTCAACACCCTCATCCCACAGGGAAATCCCGTGGGGATTACAGAGTCGGAGACCTTTACCGGTCTCAACTTGGGTTCAATCTCCGGAGTGGATGTGCAATTGAACATCAGCGGCGGTTACAACGGAGGATTATACGGCTACCTTGAGTATCAGGCCGCCGCCGGCGGCACAGCCACGGAGGTGCTGCTCAACCAAGTGGGTACTTCCCCTTCCAACCCGTTGGGATCCTCCGGCGCCGGATTCAATGTCACATTGAGCGATAGCGGCACGGTGAATGGGGACATTCATGGCGCCACGGGAATTCCAACCGGCGTCTGGCAACCGGATTCCCCTGTTTCACTGGACAGCACCTTTGGCGGAATGTCTGCCGATGGCACTTGGACTCTCTTTATCGCGGATTTGGATTCTGGCGGTGGAACGAGCGAATTAAATAGCTGGGGTTTGGAAGCCAGTGTGCCAGACGATATGCGGACGGGGTTGGTGCTGGGGATTAGCGGGTTCCTCATCTTGGTTGTCGAAAAGTGGATTCGGTCCAAACGCAAAATGTCACCATTACTTCAGTCCATCTGAAATTAACACCGGACGTTTCGACAAAACCAAATCGCGCTAATTTACTGTTGTCATACCGGGCGGTTGTGTCGTCGCTATGAAGACTCACACAACCGCCCATTAGCATCATGGCAGAAACACTAAAAACCAGCCCGTCGGAGCAGCCTTCCGATCTCGAACGCTTGCTCCGGGCGATCATCGAGCGCTCCGTCAAATATCGGTCCGCCGCCGTCCTGATTGCCGCGGCAGTTGTGATTGGGGGAATCTGGTCGGCTTGCCGACTTTCCCTGGATGTCACGCCGGACATCAGCAACTTGCAAGTGCAAGTGCTGACCCCTGTGCCCGATCTTTCGCCCGAAGAAATTGAAACCTCCGTGACCCGGCCCATCGAACTGGAGATGTTCGGACTGCCCGGCTTGGAACAAGTTCGCTCGCTGACGCGTTTTGGCGTTTCCCAAGTCTCCCTGATTTTTTCCGACGGAACCGATCTTTACAGGGCGCGGCAAATGGCGGGCGAGCGGCTGGCAGGAACGGTTGGCAAGATTCCCCCCGGCTTGGCTCCGAAACTGGCCCCGCCCAGCTCGGGCCTGGGCGAAGTTTTCACTTATGCGTTGGCTTACAAGCCCAATCAAGACCCTGCCGGCGCCTCGGAGGAAGAAAGGTTGCGGCGTTTGAAGCTGGTGCAGGAATTTGTCGTCAAGCCCTGCCTGAAATCCGTCAAGGGGGTGGCGGATGTGAACACCACAGGTGGCTACGACCAGGAGATGGTGGTTGAAGTGGATCCTCTCAAGCTCCCGGACATCGGTTACGATATGAACGACATCGCCCTCCTCGTGGGGCGGGATGTGGCTGTTGGCGGCGGCGCCTTGGTGGAGCGCGATGGAAACCAGTTCATCACCCGCTCCCGGTCGCGGGCTCAAACCAGCAACGAACTGGCCAATTGTTGCCTCAAGCTGCCTTGGGTGCTGCGGGCTCAGCCGTTGATCACGGTGGCCAACATCAGCATTGGCTCAAAGATCCGACTCGGTGCCGCTACGCTCAACGGCCAAGAGGCGGTGTTGGGCACCGCGATGACGGTAACGGGGGAGGACGCGAACGCAGTGGCGCGGTCTTTCGACAAAGCGCTGTCCGAAGCCCAAAGCCGGCTGCCGTCCGAGATGGAATTGCGACCGCTCTACAACCGCGCTGAACTAGTGGGGGGAGTCATTAACACCGTGGGGCACAATCTCGTCATCGCTGCCGGATTGGTGATTACCTTGCTGCTCGTGTTCCTGCGCAGTTGGCGGGCCGCATTGATTGTCGCCAGCATCTTGCTCCTGTCCTTTGCCCTGGGCTTGGCCGGCATGGCGACGTTCGGCATCATGGGGACCCTGCTCACACTCGGCGCCATTGATTTCGGCGTGGTGGTGGACGACACCATCGTGATGGTGGAAAATGTCGCCCGCAAGTTGGCTGCCAACTTCGGCCCGGGCGCCCCTGCGCCCAAAGCATCGCGTCTGGCTACGATCATTGAGGCCTGCTGTCAGGTGCGCAAACCCATGCTCGTCGGCATGCTGGTCATCATCGGCGCATACCTGCCGATCCTCACCCTCGGAGGGGTGGAAGGACGAATGTTCCGGCCGCTGGCGCAATCGGTGATGTTATTGCTGCTCAGTTCCCTGCTTCTGACGATAACGCTGGTCCCGGCGTTCTGCGCCATCGGCTTGGGATCGGGCGCCGCTGCCAAAGAGCCGCGGTTCCTGGATCTCCTGCGTTCGATTTACGAGAAGATTTTCCTGGCTTGCCGCCGGTTTCGGTGGCTGTTCCTGGCGCTGGCCGCAATGCTGGCGGGCGGCGCGCTTTTTCTTTCAACCCGCTTGGGCGCCAATTTCCTTCCCTATTTGGACGAGGGCTGGCTCGTGGTCGAAGTCCAACGCGATTCGGGAATCAGTCTGGCGAAATCCGTGGAAATGGAACTTCAAACCGAACGCGCCATCCAGGCAGCCGTGCCGGAAGTCAAAGACCTCTATTCCCGCATCGGCATGTCCGAAATTGCCACCGATCCGCAGGGCGCGAACCAAAATGACATTTATATCAGCTTCCGCCCTTGCGCCGGATGGCGCAAAATCAACGGTCACCGGGCATCCAAATCCGAACTGGCGCAAATCATCAAATCTACAATCGAGCACAGTGTGCCCGGTCAGGAGTTGGAGCTTAACCAACCCATCGCGGTGCGCTTCGACGAACTGCTCGAGGGGGTGCGCACCGACCTGGCGATCAAATTATTCGGGCCGGACTACGATCAGCTGGACTCGCTGGCCGGCAAAGTGGCTCGAATCGTTAAAAATATTCCCGAGGCGGGCGAGGTGGTGGTTGACCGGCCGGGCCGTACCGCCATGCGGGAGTTTATTCCCGATCCGGTGCCTGCCATCCGGTTTATGATCGCCGGCGACGTCATGAATAATGCCGTGTCTATCGGTCTGGCCGGGCGCGAGGTCGGACGCGTTGACGAAGGGGGCATTTTCTATCCCATTGTCGTGCGGGTCTCCGAATCCTCTCGCACCAACCCGGCGACGTTAAAGGCCCTGCCTGTACGCAGCGCCGACAGCTCGTATGTGGCCACGTTAAGTGATGTTGGCAAATGGGTGGAGCGGGAATCGTCCGTCAGCACGATTACGCGGGAACAGGCTGAACGCCGCGAGGCCATCATGGTCACCGTCAACAGCACGGATCTGGTAGGATTTGTGGACAGGGCGCGCGCGGCGGTTGAAAACCAGGTGAAGCTCCCGGCCGGTTACCGCCTTGAATTCAGCGGCGCCTACAAGAACTGGCAGTCCGGCAGCCGGCGGCTGTTGATTTCCAGTATTGCGTACATTCTCCTAAGCCTGGGGCTGGTTTATGTCGTGCTGAAAAATTGGTGGCAAACCATCCTGGTCGCTTTTGGCCTCCCGTTCGCCTTCGTGGGCGGTGTTTATGGCCTTTGGTTGGGCGGCTTGCCGTTAACGATTCCCGCAGCCATTGGCTTTGTCACCCTGGGAGGCTTGAGCATTCTCAATAAATTGGTCCTCATGACGCACTTTAACGACCTTCGATCTCAGGGGGTGGCCCCGGACGTGGCCGCGTTGCGCAGCGCAAAAACGCGGCTGCGCCCGGTGTTGATGACCGCACTGGTGGCCAGCGTTGGTTTCGTCCCGATGGCCCTTTCGACCAGTCAAGGTGCGGAATTGCAAAGGCCCTTCGCCACCGTTGTGATTTTTGGCATCCTGACCTCGGTTTCCTTGACACTGCTCATCATTCCACTTTTCCTGGCCGGAGGCGAACGGAGCGACAAGCTGGAGTAGAGTCATTCTGGGAGGAATGGATGCCCGATCAAATGGCACAAAGGCATAGGTTGCGCCCAAACGTCCGCCCGGCATAAACATCCGTCGGATGTTGTTTGCCCGCCAGCATTCGATGCCAGCCGAAATTGTGCCCCGTTTCCAGGATGGCCTCGGCGTGTTGTGGAAATAATTCCGACAGCAAGGCCGCTTCAACCATGCCGAAAGTGGGTTGTCCGTTTGGATAGCTGAAGCCCAACTTCGGTTCGCCCAGAATACCAAGTGACGGCAATCGAAGCGTCCGGATGGAACAAATCGCGCAACTCGTCCCACCACCCTTGGTCGCGAAATGCGAATTTGGCTACATTCTGCGTGATGGCGAGAACGTCATCCATATGCGTCGTGCTCCTGTGTCGTTAGCGCTGACAGTAAGTTTGGTCTGGTCTCCAAAAAAGTGGCTTTGACCAACATCTGCGGAACGAGCTGCGAGGAGGAGGCGGCTCATTAAACTTGGGTTCCTGCTCTTTTCCACGCTCATTTTGGCGTTTGTGCCTGCGCGAGCGGCGACGGCTGTTCCAGTGTTTCCCATCCGCCGCCCAGCGATTTATAGAGACTAATGAGGTTCTGGGTCACCGCCTTGTCGCTCTGAACCAGTGCGTCTTGGGCCTGATAGAGCGAGCGCTCGGCATCGAGCACGTTGATGAAGCTGGCCAGCCCGTTGCCGTAGAGTTGGTTGGCCAGGTGCAGGGAATCCTGGCTGGACTCCACCGCATCCTCGAGCGAACGCCTGCGGATTTGTTCCTTGGCATAGGCAACCAGCGAGTTTTCCACGTCTTCGAAGGACATCAGCACGGTCTCCTCGTATGCCGCCAGCGCTTGCTCCTGGCGGGCGTCTTGCACCCGGATGTTGGCCCGGATGCGTCCGGCGTCGAAGATCCTCCACTGCACGGTCGGTCCGAGAGACCAGAACTTGCTGCCCCCCGAGAACCAGTCGCTGGCACTGGTGCTTTCGTATCCGGCGATACCCGTCAGTGAGAACTTCGGAAAAAGGTCCGCCGTGGCGACCCCGATGCGCGCGGTGGAGGCGGCGAGTTGGCGTTCAGCCTGTTGAATGTCCGGCCGGCGACGCAGCAACTCGGAGGGAAGTCCAGCCGGCACGATGGGAGGGGCGGACGGAATGGGGGCGGGCGCGGACAACTCCGCCAGGAGAGCTTCGGGCGGCTGGCCCAGGAGCACGCCCAGGCGGTGGATATAGCCTTGAATGCCGGTCTCCAGCATCGGAATAACGGCCCGGGTGTTCGCCAGCAGCGTGGCGGCCTGCTGCACATCGAGATCGCTGGTGAGTCCGTTCTTGAACCGGTCCTGCGCAAGGGCTAAAGCCTCTTCCTGTGTTGTGAGGTTGTTGGTCGCAATTTCCAACCGGCGCTGGCAGCCGCGCAACTCAACGTAATTTCGCGCCACCTCGCCCAGCAGCGTTACCAGCACATTGCGTCGGCCGAATTCCGCGGCGGCCACTTCGGCCTTTCCGGCCTCGACCGCACGGCGATTGCCGCCGAACACATCAATTTCCCAGGAGGCATCGAATCCCGCCTGATAGACATTGTTTTCGAAGGGAATGCCCGAGGGCATCGGGAGAGAGCCAAGAATCGGCTGATTCTTGCTTTGATTTTCGCGCGCGTAGGAACCGCCGGCATCCACCGTGGGCCAGAGTTGCGAGGAGGCGATGCGGTAGAACGCCCGGGCTTCGCGCACGCGCGCTTCAGCGATGCGCAGGTCCTGGTTGGTCCCGACCGCTCGCTCGACCAGCGAGTCCAGTTGCGGGTCGTTAAAGCTCTTCCACCACGAGGCGAGGGAAGGCTCCAGGTTCGTTTCGCCGCCCGCCATGGGCGCGCTCCATTGCGCGGGCGCGGTGGTTTTCGGCGGCTGGTAATTGGGACCAACGGCGCAGCCCTGGAATAGAACGAAGGCAAGGGCGGCGCCCGTGAGGAGGATTTGAGGACGGTATTTCATATTTTGGCAATTAGTAATTTGAGCGACGGTTGACACGGTTTGCGCGCGAGGTTAATGCATCATGACGGCTTTTTTGCCTTGCGACTTTTTGAACAGAAGCACCAGTGGGACAGACAAAAAGCAAGCCAGTGCCAGCCAGCGGAATTCGTCCGCGAAAGCCTGCATGTTGGTTTGCAGAATCAGGGATTTGTAAATCACCCCCAAGGTGCCGGGAGCCGCTTGCGCGGCGCCCATCCCAGGTGTCAGCGCGGCTTGTCCCATTTGCACCGCGTTTTGATAAGGCAAATCATACGGCGTCAGATGGGCTGTGAGATAGGCTTGATGCCGGAGCGCACCGCGCGAGACCATGGCAATCGCCACCGCAATGCCGATGCTGCCCGCCAGGTTGCGCGCCAGCGCGAAAAGCCCGGTGGCGTTGCCCATTTGCTCGTTGCGGATGGTTGACATGGCGACGGTCATCAGCGGAATGGTTGTCAGCGCCATGCCCATGCCTTGAATGAAGTTGGGCCAGAAAAAGTCGTGGCTGCAAATGGCGAGGTTGAAATCCCCCATCATCATGGAGGCGCCCGCGATCAATATCATTCGGGGGCCAATCAGGAGACGGTTGTTCACTTTGCCTGTCAGAATCCCCACCAGCGGCGTCAGGACCATCATGCCCAGCCCGCGTGGCGCTTGCGCCACTCCACTGAGAAAGGCCGTGTAGCCCAGGAGATTGCCGGCCATGAGCGGCTGCAGGTTCATAATGCCATACAAGAGGAGAAAGACCATGGAGATAAGAAGGGTGCTGACCAGGAAATTCCGGTCGGCGAACACCCGCAGGTTGGCAAGAGGTTCGGGCGTCCGAAATTCTCTCACGATAAACGCGACAAACGCGATAACGGAAATCACCGAAAGGGTGCAAATGAAATTTGAATTGAACCAATCTTCATCCTGTCCCTTGTTCAGGACGGTTTGCAGCGTGCCTAGCCAAATTGCCAGGACGAGGAAGCCAAAAGCATCGATCCGTACTCTTTTTGCGTTGCGGATGTATTCCGGGTCGAAGACGAATTGTTGGATCATCCAAAGGGCGACGATACCGCAGGGGATGTTGATGTAAAAAATCCAGCGCCAGGAATAATTGTCGGTGAGCCAGCCGCCAAGCACCGGGCCGACCACGGGTGCCAGTACGACGCCCACCACGTAGGCCGCCATGGCCAAGCCCCGCTTGGCGGGCGGAAAACTCTCCATCAAAATGGCCTGCGAGATGGGCTGCAACGCCCCGCCGCCAGCGCCCTGCACAATAGAAGCGATGATCAGGAAGGTAAGATTCGGAGCTTCGCCGCAAGCGAAGGAGGCCAGCGTGAAGATGCCGATGCAGATCATGAGAAAGCGCTTGCGTCCAAACAAGGCGGAAAACCAAGCTGTGGCGGGCAGGACGACGGCATTGGAAATCAGATAGCCCGTCTGTATCCACGTCGCCTGCGATATCGTGGCCGAGAGGTTGCCCGCGATATTCTCCAGCGCGACGCTGACGACTGTCGTGTCGAGCATCTCGATGAAGGTCGGCAAAATCACCGCGACCGCAATGAGCCAGGGATTGATTTTAGGCTGGTTCGAATCGCCATTCATAGGCTTTGGGCAACAGATTGTTTATCGCGCAGGGTGATTACTTCACGCGCACTTTGGGATCCACGGACATTCCGGGTCCAAGCGCGAGGTCGTCTCCGGGCAGTTCATCGAGAAGGATTTTGACAGGCACGCGCTGCACCACCTTGATGTAGTTGCCGGTGGCGTTCTCCGGCGGGAACAGACTGAATCGGGCGCCCGCGCCGCTTTGAATGCTCTCCACATGGCCCTTGAATTTCCGGTCCGGATAGGCGTCCACAATGACCTCAACCGGCTGGCCGACGCGCATGTGAGTCAATTGTATTTCCTTGAAGTTTGCAATGACCCAATACTGGCGCGGCACAATCGCCATGAGCGCCTGGCCGGGCTGAATGTATGCGCCTTTTTCCACGACGCGCCGCGTCACCCGGCCGTCTTCGGGCGCGATGACTTGTGTGTAAGAGAGATTCAGTTCGGCCTGCTGGAGTCCGGCTTCGGCCTGTTGCACCGCGGCACTGGCTGTCACAACGCCCGCGGTGCTCAAAGCCACTTCCGCCTCGGCGGCTTTGGCCTGACTGCGCGCCGCCTCCAAATTGGCTCCGGCCGCGCGCGCTTGGGATTGCGCCAGGTCAAACGCGCTCTTGGAAACCGCCCGGCTTTCGACCGATACGTAGCGCTTGAGATCGTCCGCCGCGCGCTGATTCTCCGCGTCGGCGGCAACCACTGCCGCCTGCGCCTGCGCGACTTTGGCTTCGCTTGCGTTGACCTGCGCCTTCGCCTGCTCCACTCGACTGCGTGCCGCCGCCAGATCGGCGCGCGCTTGCGCCAGACTGGCCTCATAATCCCGCGGATCAATTTTCAGGATTACATCGCCGTGTTTGACCGCCTGGTTGTCTTTCACCAGCAATTCTGCGACCCGTCCCGGCACTTGGGATGCCATCGGTATGACGTAACCTTCGATGAACGCGTTGTCAGTGGACTCGAACGGTACGACGAACCGGAAGTAATACACCGCGGAGGCGGCACCAACCAGCAGCGCGACCGCCAGCAAAGCAATGCGCGTTTTGGTCTTTGAGCGGCCCGTGGCTGGCAAAGTGTTCGGGTCGTTTTTGCCATTGCCATTGGGTTTGTCCTGCGAGTCAACTCCGCTACGGTGCTGCTGAGTGCCGGTCTGCGGCGGTTCCTCGATCGTGGTCGTTTCGTTACGGTCTATAGAGTTCATGTTGCGTTGTGTTTTTCCAGTTGTTGCTGGAGTAATCGTTGTTTGTTAATTCGCACACAAAGCCGACGTATGCAGTCGCCGTGCCAACTGCCGGCGAAAAGCAGAAGATGCTGGCTATCAAGGGGTAACAGCTTAGAAATGGCTCGCGGGCTGAGACTCGGAATTTCGAAGGCTCGAAAAACAGACCATCGTTCGTCCGATTCCTCGTGTAACGCAGCCACGCGCCAACTCCCGGACGCGAGTGAAACGCTCGCTGCGCTCGTCTTGTCAGGTCTGACGGCAATCTCAACGCGCAAGTCCCACAAACGCCTTCGACATCACGAACATTCGAGCACCGAAAGTTCCGATCCCGGCCGGCGATTTCCGCCTGGGATTGTTAATCCTGAATGGACTTCCAATCTGCACTGCACAAGAAGGGGAAAGAACCTGGTTTTTCGAACCTTCGAAATTCCGAGTCTCAGCCCACGAGTCGGTTTCAAGCCTATGTTGTTGAATGTCAGGGCTTTATGCAATTCGGAGGCAGTTGGCACGCGACCTGCAAAAACCCGGTTTGTATGCGAATTGCATTCAATAATATGCACAAGAGCTGGGTCTCAAGCGCCAAAGCGGCCCTCATTAATATGGGCCACGAATTTTGGCGAACGTCGGGAGCTAGCTGTCGCATTGCGGAGGGAATGGACACCGGCTGGTTCAATTGAACGACCATAGAAAATTCACAACATGCAAATTCTAATTCATACCCAGGGAGGTTCGGTCGAGACTTTCTTCCAGGACAATCCGGCCCTGGCAGCTCGTATATTTGAGGGAATCCAGTCCACAAAAGTCTTCAATGGCAACATCATCACCATTGCCGGCGATTATTCCCTGACGTCCTTCGTCGCAGCGCGGGTCAACCGCATTGACCTCATCGCTGAAGATCTGCCTCCCTGGAAATATCCCCCCGACATCTTGGATGTGGTCGAGCTGTCCGAGGACGAATTCAGAGAGCGAAGCCATCTGAACGACCCGGCGCGGCTAGGGCAACGCCGGAGATCGAAACAGACAGGCGAGTTCGCTACAGGCTTCGTGGAAGTGGAAATGACCGGTGGGATTCGGATATTTCTGGCGGTTGAGATCAAGGTGCCCTTCGAAGCGGAACGGCTTCCTCGGCTGCACATGCTGTTCATCGCGCCTGCGGTCCACTTCCGGTTGCCGCAGGGAGGCGCCTCGATCCTGAACCTCAAGAACCTTGTCCGAGTCTCATTCAATCCCGGCCCCGATGTCACGCCCGTTGACGCGTGGCCCGCACACCAACTTTCCCGGCGGCAAGAATCTGCGCGCATCGCCGATGGCATGACTGGAACAAATCCAAATCTATGAAACCTCTGATTCGCGCCAAAACGAAGCCACGGCGATCATTTGTGCCATTAGCTCCGTTTGAATTCGAAAGCCTCGGAAAATGAAAATCGGCGTTTGCAACTCCGGATCCAGCAGTCTCAAGTTCAGCCTGTTCGAGGCGGAGCAGGAGCTTCTTCTGGCCGACGGCAGCATTGATTGGGCGACCCAGCCAACGCAGCTCAGGCTCCACTATCCCGGCCAACCCGAAATACGGGAGGAATTGCATCTGAGGGAGCATAACGAGGCCTTTTCGCGAATCCTTTCAGACCTCCGCACTGGCCCCCTCGCGCCCTTGCTGCGCAATGACGGACCTGCGGCGGTTGGGCACAGGATCGTGCATGGGGGAACGCGGTTCGCAGCCGCCGTGCGGATTACAGCGGAGGTTGAAGACGCAATTCATGAACTTTGTGAACTGGCGCCGCTGCATAACCTGGCCGCGCTCGAGGGAATACGCGCTGTTGGAAGAGCGTTGCCCTCAGTACCGCAGGTAGCGGTGTTCGACACGGCCTTTCACGCCACTTTGCCGACGGCGGCGCGGACCTACGCCATACCCCGGACCTGGACAACGGAGTGGGGAATCCATCGTTACGGCTTTCACGGTTTGAGCCACGCTTACTGCTCCAGGCGCGCGGCTGCGATGCTGGGGCGCAGCCGCGCGCGGATTGTGATTGCTCATCTGGGCAACGGCGCGTCGGTCTCAGCGGTCCGCAACGGCGTTTGCGTAGATACGTCCATGGGCTTCACCCCGCTTGAAGGGGTCGTCATGGGCACTCGCAGCGGAAGTGTGGATCCAGGCGCGCTCCTCTACCTCTTGCAACACAAAGGGCTGACAGTCGAAAAGCTCCTTTACGTTCTCAACCACGAATCCGGCCTGCTCGGCCTTTCGGGGATCTCTTCGGACATGCGCGAAATTTTAAAGAAGGCACCCGGGCATCCTGAGGCTCGCCTGGCGTTGGAAGTCTATGTCCACCGGCTGGTTCAAACTGTCGGCGCGATGGCCGCAACGCTAGGCGGGGTTGATGGATTGGTCTTCACGGCTGGCGTCGGCGAGAATTCCGCGCAAGTGCGGGAGCTCGTCTGCGAAAACCTTGGCCATCTGGGGTTGGAACTCGACACCACCGCCAACGCGCGCTGCAAGCCCGATGCGGACATCGCCAGTCGTACCTCCCCTGGGCGGATCTTGGTTATTTCGACCAGGGAGGACTTGACGATTGTGCGCGAAACCAGACAACTGATTCATTCGGACGCACGATGGGAGTCTCCACCCAGAGAATTAGAATTAACAACTGAAACCGTTTAACAAGAAAGTATCAATATGAGTGAAACCGCAACAGTAATCAATGATCAAAAAAGAACTCGGCGCGACGAGACACGACCGGTGCCGCCACCAGCAATGTCCGGAGAGGAACTCAGCAAGATTGACGCCTACTGGCGGGCATGCAATTACCTTGCCGCCGGGATGATCTATTTGCGGGCCAATCCGCTGCTGCGCGAACCGCTCAAGCTGGAACATATCAAGCAGCGATTGCTCGGCCATTGGGGCACAAGTCCAGGGTTGAGCTTCATTTATATTCACCTGAACCGGCTGATCAAAAAGTATGATCTGAACACGATCTTCCTGGCCGGCCCGGGGCACGGCGCGCCCGGCGTATTGGCACCGAGCTACCTCGATGGCACCTATTCGGAGGTTTATCCCAACAAAGGCGAGGACGAAGCAGGCATGCGCGAGTTCTTCAAGGAATTTTCCTTCCCCGGCGGCATCGGCAGCCACTGCACACCGGAAACACCCGGCTCCATGCATGAGGGCGGTGAGTTGGGCTATAGCGTCTCTCATGCGTTCGGCGCGGCCTATGATAGAGCCTGTCCCCGCTGGCAGAACACCGGGCGGAGCGTTGGACATGTGTAGATTCAAAACGCATGGAATTTGCCCAAGGTGGGTAAATCGTGTCGTTATGTTGGGGTGCTATGACTTCCGAGACTTGGCTTTGGCGGCCAACGGCCCGGGCTTGACCCTCAGGAGATGAAGTTCGCCGCGGTCCAGCAGTTCCCATTGCACTTGGTCCCCCGGCTCCAACCCGATGGCTGCGGCCAACGCCAACGGGAAGCTCACATACATCCGGGGTTTTTGTCCCTGCGAGCGGATGGCCTGAACACGCAGAGGATAAGTGGCTTCCATTTTTTTTGAGTCCATTAACGATTTTTCTGGCATCTTTGGATGTTAGACCACACTCTAGCGTCATGTCAAGCTTGATTATTCCCTTTCCCACCGAGCTGCGCCCACGCCTGCCCACCATCGTGGGCAATGTGGATTACCTGACTTTGTGCCAGCGTCTCGAACAAATCGACAGCCTCTTGCAGGCGGGCGGCCTGGAAGCTGATTTTGTGGAGCAAGCCCTGCAGGACTGGCTGGCGCACGCCTCCGGTCGTCCCTCCGCCCGGCAGCAGCAGCGCTACCAACTGCGCAGCCGGCGGGCGTTGCGCTGCACGATCCTGCGTACGCTCTTGCAAGAGGATTATCGGGGCTTTAGCTGCGCCTTGGCGGGCAGTCCTCTGTATCAGTGGTTTTGCCTGGTGGACGCGCTCGATGAGGTGCGCGTACCCTCCAAGAGCGAGTTGCAACGTTTCGCGCACTGGCTGGATGCGGCGCAGATGCGCCAGATGATTGAGAGGCTTTTGTTGGCGGGGATGGATCCCGCCGGCCCGCTGGATTTAACGGAACCGGTGGACTTGGAGGATTATTTTGTGGATACGACGGCGCTGAAAGCCAACGTGCATTTTCCGGTGGATTGGATTTTGTTGCGCGATGCCACGCGCACGCTGATGAAAGCCGTCACGCTCATTCGCCGGGAGGGTTTGAAAACCCGGATGGAACCTCCGGCAGAGTTCCTGCGGCGGATCAATCGGCTCTGCATTGAAATGACGCACAGCCGCCGAAAACCGGAGAGCCGGAAGGAACGCAAACGGGTTTTGCGGGGGATGAAAAAGCTGGTCAAGGTGGTGGGGCGCCATGCCCGCAAGCATCGGGATTTGCTGGACCTGGAATGGGAGAAAACCGATTGGACGCGGCGCCAGGCCGAGCAGGTGCTGGGGCGGATTGACCAGGTGCTGGAGCTTTTGCCGCGCGCCCAGAAACAGGCGCATGAACGGATTATCGGCGAACGGAAGGTGGCCAATGCCGAAAAGATTTTAAGTCTGTATGAGCCGGAGATCCAGGTGCTGGTGCGGGGCAAGGCCGGAGCGGAGGTGGAGTTTGGGAACAAACTGCTGCTGGGGGAAAACCGGCAGGGGATCATTTTGGATTACCAGCTTTGGCCGGAGTCAGTGCCGGCCGACGCCTCTGTATTGGTGGAGAGCCTGGAGCGGGTGGTGGTGGGCTTGAAAAGGAAAATGGGGGCTGTGGGAAGCGACCGGGGCTTTGCCAGCAAGGCCAACAGCGGCGGATTGGCTTGGGCGGAGATATTTGACGGCCTCTGTCCCAAAAGTCCGGCCGCATTGAAAGAGCGGATGAAAGAGCCGCAGTTTGTGCGGATGCAGAAGCGCCGGTCACAAACGGAGGCGCGGATCAGCATTTTGCAGCGCGGCTTTTTGGGGCGGCCGATGCGAGCCAAGGGATTTGAGCATCGGGAATTGGCGGTGGCCTGGGGAGTATTGACACACAACTTATGGATGCTGGCGCGGTTGAAACGAGAGAAGAAAGACCCCTTGCGCCAAGCGGCGTAGCAGGATTGCAAAAACCTCCACCGACGGAAAAGACGGAGGCAGTGTCGTCAAAATTTGCCCCTTAAGGAATTTTCAGATGTCCGATTGTGAATAACTCGCTCACGGCGTTCCCTCCTGCCTCATGCGAAAAGGGGAATTACGAAACAGCCACTTTTGGGACAGGCTCTAGATAGGGCTGAAAGACAATCAATTTCAAATTATGGGCCTGCGCGGCGGTTCTTCCTTCAAGAACAGGGGCGATTCGGCCCGCTCTTCGGCCAATTTCTGGCGGATACGGCGCACCTCGGCAAGGATCGGATCGTCTGGCAGGAATTCTTCCGTCGGAAGGGGAGCGGGCAGCTTGCCAATGCGCGCGGTGTGCCGGGCGATAGCCGCTGGCAAATCACTCACCAAGGGAAGCTCGGCGTGCGGCTGTCGTTGCTTGGCCATCAGATCGGCGCAAATGGCGCGTGGATTCCATGCGAACCGCGCGCCAAGTTCATCCTTTACCCGCCACATTTCCGCCATGGTCATATCCGTTTTCATAAGCCAATTATTCCATCAATTGTTGCGGAGTGCAAACCTGCGGCAGCCGCCATCCCGCCTTTTGCGCCTCCTGCTGTAATCGCCGCAAAATCTGCGCGTTGGCCAGATGCCGAAAATTCCAAGTCAGCAGAAAATCAATGCCCGAACAAGTGGCTACTGCCAGATGCACCGCGTCGCGCGCCGCCTTCTGCGGCATGGCCCGAGTTTCGAGGAACGCCGCCGCCAGTTCCCCGACCTCGCCGCTGATCGGCAATCGTTCCATTCCCCGCAACGCTTCCAGCCGGCGGCGAACCTGCCCCGAGTCTCCAGCCCCCGCTTCATCTACTACTTCCTCTGAAATAAAGCAGGCAAACCATGGACGCCGATGATGCCACCATAGCCGCGTCACTTCTTGACGCATGGTCGTTACGGCATCTACGTTCTCGTCCGCCACAAGGTAGCTGACGACGGTTGTCTCAATGTAAACCGTTTCCATTCGTTAAATCGAAGAAATGTAACCACGGATTTCAGGTATGGCACGGACAAAAAAAGGCGGCTTTTTCATCCGAAATCCGTGGGCGTCCAACCAAACCGTCATACAGTCAGGACTGGGTGATCTATGCGGCGGCGGGCGAACAGGATGCAAGCCTTGAGGTCGTCCGCTTCCAAGTCGGGCATCTCGGCCAAAATCTGCGGTCGATCAAGACCGGACGCGAACAGGTCCAGAACGTCGCTGACACGAATGCGCATCCCTCGCACGCAAGGCCGTCCGCCGCATTGCCGGGGATTGACGGTGATCCGTTCCAACACGTTTTGCATATTTTGGCACTACAATGCACTCGGCAAACCGCGAAATCAAAGCCCAACTGGCACCTGCCCGCAGAAGGGCGCAGGACAAAATTCTTCGGCGCGGGGATTTCTTCTTCGTTGCCTTGGTTTGCTTCTGTAAGCCTTTGAGAGCCAAAGAGAAGGCAACGAAGGAAACAAAGGGGGGTGACCAT
>Ga0302320_10014449_pt1 | contig 16337 bp, 16 predicted proteins | sample Bog_T0_3_FD_202130 | JGI IMG/M metagenome (GOLD analysis project Ga0302320, IMG submission 202130) | Peat permafrost microbial communities from Stordalen Mire near Abisko, Sweden - Bog_T0_3 | ecosystem: Environmental > Terrestrial > Soil > Wetlands > Peat | place: Sweden: Abisko, Stordalen Mire... | reverse complement strand
CGTGCGCAGCAGGCCAAGGGCGGCGTAGCCGCTTCGGTAGGGCCCATGCTGGTGGGTCTGCGCTCGCCGCTGGCGTGGTCGCGCGGAACGGAGAACATGGTTGTGCTCACCGGCCATTATGGCGGCGACGTGGTCTTCTCAGGGCACGGCGCGGGCGGGCATCCTACCGCGGTTGCCGTGGTCAGCGATCTGCTGGCGCTGGCGCACGATTCGCGTCGCGTCGCGATTCCCTCGGAGCCGGCGCGGCTGGGCGCGGAGTTTGAGGTTGCCCACTATATTCGATTCACGGTAAACGATCGCCCCGGCATTGTGGCGGAGATTACCGGCGCGCTGGCAAAAGAGCGCATCAACATTCGCGCCATTGTGCAGAAGTCGGGCTACCCGCCTCATGCGCTGCCCTTCGTAGTGACCGTGGAGCCGTGCACGCCCTCCGCCATGCGGCGCGCCCTGGCCCTGATTGGCAAGATGGATTGCCTGATCGGCGAACCGCTCCACCTGCAGATGCTTGAGTAGCCCGCGCAGACGGGAAATCCCCAAATGAGGCCAACATGATCGACACAATTTATCGATGCGAGATTTGCGGCGAAGAGAGCCAACAGCCGCTGCACTGGCTTGTGGTCCGCTGCAACAGCGCTCAGTTAACCGTCTACAAGTGGACGCAAGAAGCTGCCAATGAGACGGGCGCGCGGCACTACTGCGGAGAAGCGCACGCGCAGGTCTACATCAGCCGATGGCTTGAGGCGGCCTGCTCCTGAGCAGACGCTACTTGCGCTTTGCGGCGGGGCCTGTCGATTCGCGGACAACCAACTCCGGCGTCATGACAATATCCCTTGGATAGGCTCTTTCCCGGTCGGCAATGCGCTCCAGCAGCACCTGCGCGCCGCGCTTGCCCATCTCATGCAGCGGCTGGCGGACGGTGGTCAGCGACGGGGTGCAGTATTCGGCCGATTGAATATCGTCAAAGCCCACCACTGAAACATCGCCGGGCACACTCAGTCCCGCATCCTTGAGCGCGCGGATTGCACCGATTGCGGCGATGTCGTTGAAGCAGAAAACCGCAGTAAAGTTCGGACGGGTTTTCAAGAGCGCCTGCATCGGCTTGTAGCCGATCTCCGGCGCCATGGGATGCCGGCCGGTCTTCATCGACCAGCCGTCCGTATCGAGCCGGATGGCCAGCGCCGGATCGATCTTGAGTCCCAAATCGGCGGCGACATGCTTGATGGATTCCCAGCGGATGCCCGAGTCGGGAATGACGCGCGGACCGCGCATGAAAGCAATGCGCCTGTGTCCCAGGTCGAACAGATGCTTCAATGCCAGCTCAACCGCCTTGCGGTGATCGATCACGATATTGGTTACGTTGGGGTTGGCGATGTGCGCCGAGATGGCGACCACCGGGATGGGCACGGCGATGTCATCCATGTGTGTATTCAGCAGAAGAAAGCCGTCCACGGCGCGCTCCACCAGCATGCGCGGGTAATCCTCAATCAGCTCCTGATTCCAGTCGTGGCAGGCGGTGAAGTAGAAGTAGTGGGCCTGGGTCAGCTCCTCAACCACGCCGCTCATCACGCGCGTAAAGTAGCCTTCGCTCAGGTCAGGAGCCAGCACGCCAACGCTCATGGAGCGTCTTTTTCTGAGGGAACGCGCAAAGTAATTGGGCCGGTAGTTGAATTGTTCGGCAGCGTCGCGCACGCGCTGGCGCGTCTCCTGCGGAATGGATTTTGCGGAGGGGGAGTTGTTAAGAACCAGCGAAACCGTGGTTTGCGAAAGCTTGAGGTGCTCGGCGAGCATTCTCAGATTCATGTGCGCTGGAGGCGCAGGCTTCTTACTTATTGCCATTTTGGAGTTTTAGCATGTTTTACTTCGAGCGTAAACCATAGATTTCATTTAAGTACATCGCTATACCGCGGATTGAGGCCTGAGGGCGTCCTCTCAGTGGCGCGGCTGCTGCCGGAAAAGGAGGCGCGCTTGCTCTGGAAGCGATTTTTCTCATTCAACGCACTGGATTTAGCAGACTTGTAACCTCTTGTTCACAATTGCCCGTTAGCCTTACTTTTGGTGAACGTAAACGTGCCCGATATACGCATCTCTCAGGCTCAATTTCAGCCGGAAACCGGACCATCGGATGTCGACGTACCTGCCGAGGTCCCCGCAGCCGAGGTCTCGGCTGTACGCAGCTTTCTGCTCTCGCGCGGCAGCTCGGCCACGGCCGACCGCTTGTTTGCCTGGCTGATGCTGCTGTGCGGGTTAAGCATTTTTGTCATCGTCTCGCTCATTGCCCTTGAACTGGTGCTCCGATCGCAACTCACCTGGCATAAGTTCGGCTTCAGCTTTTTCTACCGCGTCTTTACCGATCCCGACACGCACATGACCATGTTCTGGGATCCGGTGAATGAGCAGTTCAGCGCCCGGCCGTTTATCTACGGCACCCTGGTTTCCTCATTTCTTTCGCTGCTGCTGGCTGTTCCGCTGGCGATTGGCGTAGCGGTGTTTCTCACCGAGATGTGCCCCCGCGTTTTGCGCGGACCGCTGGCGTTTCTTACCGAGCTGCTCGCCGCGATTCCCAGCGTAATTTATGGATTGTGGGCCGTGACCGTGCTGGTACCGCTGTTGCGCGAGCATATCAATCCACTGCTGATCAAACTCTTTGGTTGGACCGGTTTCTTTGCCGATGACAATCCTACGGGTCTTGGGTACTTGTCGGCCGGCGTGATTCTGGCCATCATGATTCTTCCCATCATCTCGTCACTTACCCGCGAAGTAATGAGCGTGGTGCCGCACTCGCAGCGCGAGGCGGTTCTGGCATTGGGGGCAACGCGCTGGGAGATGATCCGCATGGGCGTTCTGCGCAATGCCCGCATCGGCATTGTCGGCGCAATCATTCTGGGCCTGGGCCGCGCGCTGGGTGAGACCATGGCGGTGGCCATGGTGATCGGTGCAACGCCTGAGATTCATCGTTCGCTGCTGGCGAATGGCAGTTCAATGGCGACCGTGATTGCCAACGAATACGCAGAAGCCGTAAGCGACATGCATTTGAGCGCACTCACCGAGATTGGCCTGGCGCTGTTTATTGTAACCATTATTGTGAACGCCTTTGCCCAGCTGCTGCTGTGGGCTGTCACCAGGGGTACGCCGTCGCAGGTGAACTAGCCGAATGCGAGTGAATCAGAGGAGATTGCGGTGAACACCCAGAGTTCAAATCTACGATCGCAGATACGGGCCGTGACCGATCACACCGTCACGGGGCTGGCGATCGCGGCTACCTTGATCGTGATCGCGCCTCTGATCGCTATCTTTGTTTATCTGGTGTACAAGGGAGCAAGTTCGCTCAATCTGGCGTTTTTCACGCAGATTCCCAAGCCGGTGGGCGAGACCGGTGGCGGCATGGCCAACTCGATTGTGGGATCGGCAATTCTGCTTGCGTTGGCCAGTGTCATCGGAATCCCCATCGGCATTGGAGGCGGCATTTTTCTGGCGGAGTTTGGCCGGGGTGGCAAGCTGGCCAATGCCATTCGTTTTACCGCGGACGTGCTGAACGGCGTGCCCTCGATTGTGATGGGGCTGGCGGCTTATGCGCTAATCGTTGTTCCCAAGATCCCGTTTCTGCCGTTCACGGGGCACTTCTCGGCATTCTCTGGCGGCGTGGCTCTGGGCTTTATGATGATCCCCACAGTGTGCCGCACGTCTGAAGAGATGCTGCTGATGGTGCCGCACGCAATTCGCGAAGCCGCTCTTGGCTTGGGCGTGCCCAACTGGCGCTCGGTGCTGTCCATCTCGCTCAAGACCGCTTCGCCCGGCATTATTACCGGCTGCATGCTGGCTTTTGCGCGGGTGGCCGGCGAAACAGCGCCGCTGATCTTTACCGTGCTTGGAAACCAGTTCTGGAGCTCGAGCCTGAATCAGCCGATCGCCGCGCTGCCGCTGCAGATTTATGTGTACGCAATGTCGCCCTACGATGACTGGCACAGGCTGGCATGGGCGGGATCTCTGGTTTTGATCGTATTGATCGTGGTTGCCGTTTCACTGGTTCGTTACGTGACCAGCCGCGGCATTTTGAAGGGCAACAGCTAAGCGGCTCCGCGATTGCGGGAGCCGTGCATGAGAAGCGACGCGGCGAAATGGATCGGCTGCAGCGCTGAGCAGAAGGAGAAGTGCGCAAGTGGGCGTAGGCATCGAGGTTACCAACCTGAACGCGTGGTACGGAACCAATCACACGCTGCAGGACATCAATCTGCATATTCCCGCGAACCATGCCACGGCGCTGATTGGGCCGTCGGGATGCGGCAAAAGCACGTTTGTCCGCTGCCTGAATCGCATGCACGAGACCAACCCGGTTGGCAGAGTCACGGGCTCGGTGCGCATTGGCGATCTTGACATTTATAACGATTGCAAGCCGGTGCAGATTCGCCGCCGCGTGGGCATGGTCTTCCAGCGCCCCAACCCGTTTCCCACCATGTCGATTTACGACAATGTGGCGGCCGGGCTGAAGCTGAACGGGTATTCGAATGGCCGTCATCTGGACGAGGTCGTCGAAAAGTCTCTGAAGAACTCCGCGTTGTGGGACGAAGTAAAGGACGATTTGAAGAAGAAGTCCGGCGCCAGCCTTTCGGGCGGCCAGCAGCAGAGGCTTTGCATTGCGCGCGCTCTTGCCGTTGACCCTGAAGTGCTGCTGATGGACGAACCCGCCTCAGCGCTCGATCCGGTTTCAACTTCGAAGATTGAGGACCTGATCTTCCAGTTGAAATCGCAGTACACTATTGTGATTGTTACGCATAATATGCAACAGGCGGCGCGCGTTGCTGAGAAGACGGGGTTCTTTTTGAACGGCCGCATGGTGGAGTTCGATTCGACTCACAAGATCTTCACCAACCCCAGCGACAAACGCACTGAAGATTACATCACGGGCAGGTTCGGATGACGCGCATACGGTTTCAGCAGAGTTTAGACGATTTGAAAGAGAACCTGCTGGTGATGGCAGGATTGGCCGAGCAGGCGATTCAGCGCGCCATAGAGGCTTATCGCGTGCGCGACCTCTCGATTTGCGATCTGGTGAGCCGCAGCGAACTCGCCATCAACCGGCTTGAGCGCGACATCGATCAATCGGCCATCGATCTGCTCGCCATGGAGCAACCCATGGCCATCGATCTGCGCTTCATCCTGAGCGTAATCAAAATCAACGCCGACCTTGAGCGCGTTGGCGACGCGGCCAAGAGCATCAGCGATCGCGTGCGCGTGATGGACAAGATGGCGGTGGCCGATCTGCCGGTGGATATTCCGCGGATGGCGGCATTGGCCTCGGAGATGGTGCGCAAGAGCCTGCAGGCCTTCATCGAGGGCGACGCCGATGTGGCGCGCAGCGTGCTCACTATGGACGACGCCGTGGACGCCATGAACCGCGCGGCTTACAAGGCGCTGACCAAGGTGATGGAAGAGCAGAGCCACATCGCTCCGCAGGCGCTGAATGCGCTCATGATCAGCCGCAGCCTTGAGCGGGTTGCCGACCACGCGACCAATATCGCGGAAGACGTCGTCTTCTGGGTGCAGGGCGCGGATCTTCGCCACCGGAAGAGCATGAACTTGAGCGCGAACGATCCTCACTCAATGGCATAGGGTCTTACGCGAAGCAATTTCGTCCTCCAAAAGAAAAACCCCGCCAGCGGCGGGGTTTTTGCTGTTCTGGCTGCCTGGCTACTTGGTGGTGGTGACGACATGCACGCCGATGCTGTTGAGCTTGGTGCGCGCGGCGGCTGCCTCAGGCGTGCGCGGATGACGTTGGACGAGCAGGCGCAGTTCGTGAACCCCCGCGTCGTGCTTGTTCTCGGCCAGCAGGGCGAGCCCCTTGTGCAACTGCGCCGCCGGAGCCTTGGTGTTGCCGGCGAAACCTTCCAGCACCGCGTTGTAGGCGTTCACGGCGGCATCGTATTGCTGCTGCTGGTAGGCGATCTCGCCCAGATAGAACTGCGCTGAACCGGCCAGGTCGTCCGACCCGTAAAAGTGGATCACGTCCTGAAATTCGCTCGATGCCAGTTGATATCTGCCCGCGGTATAGTCGCGCACGCCGCTCTGATAGGTCTCTTTCAGCGGAGGCGCCTGATTCATTGCCGGCGCAGTCGCGCTAAAAGCCGATCCTTGAGCCGACCCTGGAGCCGCTCCCGGAGCCGACCCTTGCCCCATTGCTCCGCCTGCTTGTCCCGCGCCCGGTGCTGCATTGGGCGCGCCTGGAGTCTGTATTCCCGCTTGCTGGGCCGGCGGGTTCTGGATGTTCTGCAATTGCGTCTGCAGGTCTTGAACGGTTTTGTCGAGCTTGGCGATGCGCGTCTTCAGCTCGTCTACCGAGTCGTTGAGCGACTGCACCTGGCCGCTGACGGTGTCAATCTTGCCGCCCAGTTCCTGGTTCTGCGTATTCAGTTTTTGCTGCAGGTCGTTCACGGTGACGCCCATCTGCTTGGCCTGGTCCGCGGTTTGCTGGGCCAGATTCTGCAGCACGCCAAAGCGTGTGTCGAGCGTGGACTGGATACGCTGCACCATATCGAGCAGTTGCTGCACCTGCGTCTGCAACTGGACCATCTCTTTGGAAACCGCGTGCGCACGTACGGGCGCTCCAGCAAGAATAACGGCAAAAACGGCCGCCGCCAGAAGACGATTGCGAATTGTGCCTGCGATCTTCATAGTCCTTCCATGATAGCAAGAAGATGCGGCAATCCTTCTATGAGAAAGGACTGCCGCGATTGTTCTCCGGCTCCAGTGCGCCGTGCCTCTACCTGCGCCATGAGGCCATTGTCCAGGGCCTCATTTGATCAGCGGAGGAGCGTCGTTCCGCCCGATCCGCCTTAGCGATCGATCGTGAATCCGGCACGGCGATTCTGCTGCCAGCACGCCTCGCTGGATTCTGAGCAGAAGGGCTTTTCCTTGCCGTAGCTGATCACGCGAATCCGGCTTGCCGCAACGCCGGCCGTGACCAGCGCGTTCTTGGTTGAATCGGCGCGGCGCTGGCCAAGCGCCAGGTTGTATTCGTCGGAACCGCGCTCGTCGCAGTAGCCGCCGATCACGACCTTGACGTCAGGGTGGCTGACCATATAGCTCGCGTTCTTCGAGAGCGTGGCTTCGGCATCGGTGCGGATGGCGTCGGTGTCATAGTCAAAGAAGATGTCCTGCACATTGGCCTTGAACTCTTCTTCGGCGCTCATGGTATTTGTGGGCACCACCACTGCCGGCGGGGGATTGACGGTGACGCTTGCCGTGGCTTCAGCCGTGCCGGTATCGCTGCGCGCCACAAGGTGATAGGTGGTTGAAGAGGTGGGTGTCACGGTCTTCACACCCGTTGTCGGCACCTGGCCAATGCCGTCAATCGACACTGAAGTAGCATCGGTTGTGCGCCAGCTCAACTGCACCTGGTCGCCCGCCGAAATTACCGTGGGCGTGGCGTTTAACTGCGCGGTGGGAGCGGGCGCGGCAGCCACCGGTGGCGCGGACTCAGCAGGAGGTAGCGGCAGCGGCTGCTTCTTTTTGCAGCCGGCAACCAAGACCAGAGCAAAAAGCAGAAACACGGGCAAAAGTATCCGATACGATGTCTTCAATTCTTGAGCTCCTTCCCAAACTTCTTTGTGTCGACAACCCGGCGCTCCGACTTGAGGGCGCCTCAAAAAAATCGCTATTGAAAACTTGACTGCGCGCTGCGGGAACATTTCAGAGGTGCGGCATCCGCGGCCCTTCATCACAACCCATCGGCAGCTACGTCAGTGGGCTTTCATCCCGGTTCGATCATAATCCAGCTATTTCAACAGGCCTCAAAATCAATTCCCAACTCGGAACACCGCGCACCATCGAGGTCATCATTTTTCAGCTTACTTCCAGCTCCAGTTAGGCATGGAGTTGTCGCCTGCCGTAGTGAGCTGCTGCTGGTGCGTTCCATCCGCCAGCATGGTCCAGATTTGCGTGCGATGGCCGACGCTTCTTTGAAACACAATGTGGCGCGTATCCGGCGCCCATGAAGGAAAGTCGTTGCTACCCGACTCATGCGTAACCTGCAGCCAGTGCATGGTGGCGATTTCAAAAACGTAGATGTCCTGGCCACCCGGATCGCCGGGTCCATATTTGCGATTCCAGCTGAAGGCCAGCAACGCGCCATTGGGCGCCCATGAGGGTGAGACTGCATAACCGCTGTCGGTCATGCGCTGCACATTCGAGCCGTCCTGGTCCATGGTGTAGATCTGCGGTTCGCTGGTGCGGCCGCCCACAAAGGCGATCTGCGCGTTGGTGCGCGGATTCCAGGCCGGCGCAACGTTTGGTCCCCTCAGTGTCGTCACCTGGTGCGTGTTGCCTCCGCTCGCGTCTCCCATCCAAATCTCGGAGTCCCCTGAGCGCGAGGATGAGAACGCAAGCCTGACACCGTCCGAGGACCAAGCCGGAGAAAGATTACTGCCTCCCGCCGATCCACCAGGAAAATTCACCATGCGGCCCAACTCCAATGAATACATTCGAATCGACCACCCATTGCGATCAAGCGTTGAAAACGCAATACGCGAGTTATCAGGTGAGATGCGCGGAGAGAGCGAAATGGTGCCTAAATGTGTGATCTGGTGCTGGTTTTGTCCGTCGTAGTCCATTACCCAAATCTCTTTTGAGCCGGTGCGGTTGCTCACAAAATAGATTTTGGTTCCGGCAATGCCGTTGATGCCGCCGCCCAGACGCGCAATGATGGCGTCGGCAAACTGGTGGGCAATGGAGCGAGCCGAGTCTGGCGTAGCCGTGCCGTTGTATTGCTTGCCAAGTACCTGCGGTGAGGTCGTGTTGCTGGTGTCAAAGAGCCATCCGTACACGGCAAGCTTTCCGTTTTCCGCGGAGAGCGAGCCAAACGCCACCATGGCCGCGCTTGACGGCGGCGCAGACCACTGGCTCAGAACGAGCTCTTGCGGCGATCCTGGCGTGGCCTGCGGAGCCATGCTCTTTGAAACCAGATCGAAGATTCCCGCGCTGCCCAGATCGCTGAAAAGCGTCGAGTCGAAGACCGCTTTCAACGCCGGTCCCTGCGGATCGCCGCCGGCTGGCTTAAAATCAGCCGCCGCAATCCGGATGCTTGGGTTGCTCAAGTTGGTGCCGATATGCACCCAGTCCTGCGCGGTTGCTTTGTGCATGGGGCCACAAGCCGCACAGAGCAGAAAGAGGGGAAAAAGCCGCTCAAATTTCTTCATGCGATTGAAATCCTTCCTGATGGTAGCCTTCGGGTTCGACGATAAGTGACCGGACCCGATAAAAACTCTTCGCGAACGCGCCGGGCACGGCGGGGAGACGGCGAACTTCGAGAAACGTCAGTACTCACAGTAGTAAGAAACCATAAGCGCGTTTTGGTTGTACTGTGCGGGCAGCCCGCCAAAACTGTCGATGCGCTGCACCGCTCGTTCGCACGATATATCCAGCGTAGGGCTTCCGCTGGAGCGGTCAAGGCGAATATTGCTCGGACTGCCGTCTTTATGAATGGTAAAGATCAGGTAAACACGCGCGCCTTTGGGAGTGCGCGGGTCGACCTCCTGCTTGTACCAGCTATTCGCCATTTTGATGTTGATCTGATTCACGTACCAGCCGAACATGCTGGCGAAATCGCTATCGCCCACTGCGGTTGGTCCGCTTCCGGAACCTTTGGGCTGTGTGGCGCGCTGAATCGAAGTCCCCGTCTGCTCGCCATAGCTGGCGCGATTGTCGGCCTGCGGCGTGGGCTGGTGCGGCTGCGTCTTGGGGGTGTTGTCCTGCTGAGGCTTCACCTGCTTGCCAGAGATGGGAATCGCTTTTTCATCCACCTTGTGTTGTTCTTTGGGACTGGGCGGCGCAGGCGCTTTGCTTGGCTTCTCGGTGGTGAGCACGTTTTTGTTGAGCGGTTGGTTGTTGGGCAGGGGAAGCGCGCTGCTGACCAGGTTCACTTGCATGGAGCCGCCGGGGCCCTGGTTTCCCCAGATGTTGTGGTGGAACAAGCCGCCGACGAAGCCATAGAACAGCGCCAGCGCGATGATAGTCCCATGCAGCACAAGCGAACCCGCTGCCGGCGCCGCAAAGGGCTCCGGGGCAAGCTCCTGCTCAAGATGCTGCCCGCGCACGTTTTCGCTGCTCATGCTTTCGACCGGCCTGCTCCTGCCCCATGTTGATTGGGACGGTACTCAACAACTGCTTTGTGAACGCTAGTAGTTACGATGCCGAATTCCGGCCTCACGCTAAACGCTCAAGTTCCGTTGTCAATTACTCGCAATGGGCGCAGCTTTGGTATCCAGCGGCTGCGTCACAATTGAAACGTTGGTGATGCCTGCCTGCTTCACCGCGTCCATCACGCTGGCAAACGCGCCGAACGGCACAGTCTGGTCGGCGCGAAGATAAATCACCTCGCGATCGGGATTGGCGCCTGCCTGTTGCAGTTTTGCAGCCAGATCGTGAATGTTGATCGGCTGGTCGCCAAGAAAAACACGCTGATCGTGATCGATCGTCACCACCGTCCGCTGTTCGGTAATCTCCTTGACCGTGCGCGTCTTGGGAACGTTCACCTCAATGCCCGACTGCAGCACCGGCGCGGTGATCATAAAAATCACCAGCAGCACCAGAACCACGTCGACCAGCGGCGTGATATTGATGTCGGCAAGCGAGGTTTGCGTTCGGCCGTTGTTACTTGTAAACGCCACGTTCGGCCTCCCGCGGCACTTCTGCCGGGCGCGTTGCCGCGGCTGGCCGCACAGGAATCTCCTCGAGCGAGTTCAGCAGTTCGCGGCAAAAGTCGTCGGTAGCCGAGGCAAAAATCCGGATGCGCGCCGTGAGCTGGTTATAGGCCACCAGAGCCGGCACGGCCACAAACAATCCGGCCGCTGTTGTAATGAGGGCTTCGGAGATGCCGGGCGCAACCGCGCGCAGGGTTCCCGATCCCGCAGTGCCGAGTCCGCGAAACGCATCCACTACGCCCATCACGGTTCCGAACAGCCCAACAAAGGGGCTGGTTGACGCTATGGTCGCCAGCCAGGTCATGCGCCGCTCCAGGGTGCCGACTGCCTCGCTGGATGCGGTAAGCGCGGTGCGCTCCAGCGCCGTTGTGTTGCGCGGCGGGCCAGATCCGCCCGTCTGCCGCTTGTAAACGTCGTACACATCCTCGAACACCTGGGCAAGAGGGCTGGCAGAGCACTCGGTGGCCACCGCGGCCATCTCCTGCAGCCGCGAGGCCTTGCGGAACGCGCGCACAAAACGGCGGCTTTGTTTGGTCGCGCTCCTGAAGGCGGCTATCTTTCTAAAGATCACAGTCCAGGAATAAAGGCTGGCCAGAAGCAAGAGCACCAGCACGCCAATGGCAATGCCCCCGATATTTCCGAGCAGATCGGTAAGCGCGCTCACGCCGGTATTTCCCTGGAGCGCCTGGGGAGCGGCGCCAGTGTCAGACTGCAAAAAGAAGATAAACCCAGCAAGTAGAGTCGGCATTGTACCTCACATTCACGGTATCAGACCTCATAGCCCTATCCAAGTTACAGCTCTGGTCCCTCCCGCGCGGCACTGCTCTCTGTCTGCTCCGCGAGCCGAGCCATTCATGCTATGCTGCGCTCGGATTAGGTGCTGTTTCTTCGATGCTTTACCCTGGTGGGTCGGACTCTTATGCTTGTCGAATTACGCGCTGAAAACTACGCCGTTATCGATCACGCCATTGCCGTAATTGGCCCGGGATTGAACCTGCTGACCGGCGAAACCGGCGCGGGCAAATCCATACTGGTAGACGCGCTGGCGCTACTAATGGGAGGCAAGGCGTCAGCGGAGGTTGTGCGCCACGGCGCGGACAAGGCCGTGGTCTCCTGCGTCTTTGAGTCGACGCCCGGAGCTGAAGCCATTCTTGAAGAAAACGGCATCGATGCAGAAGGCACTGAGATTATCTTGCGCCGCGAGGTTCTCTCCACCGGCAAGGGCCGCGTATTTGTCAATAACCAGCCCGCGACTGTGACCGTGCTCAAGCAGCTTGCGCCGGAGCTGGCGCTGGTGCACGCGCAGGCTGAGACGCTCTCAAGCTTCGATCAGGCGCAGCAGCGGCTGCTTCTAGACCGCTTTGCCAGCCTAGGCAGCGACGCCGTGGCCGAGGCCTACGCCCAATGGCACGCCGCGCAAAGCAAGCTCAACGACCTGCTGCAGGGCGAACAGGACCGGCTGCACATGGTCGACCTGTGGACCTACCAGCGCAAAGAGATCGAGGCGGCGCGGCTGGTTGCCGGCGAAGACGAGAAGCTGGAAACAGAAAAGCGCGTGCTGGCCAATGCCGAGAAGCTTTACAGCGCCGCAACAGGCGCATTCGATCAGCTCTACGAAGGCGGTGCGTCCGCTGAAGTGGCTTTGCGTGCCGCTCTGCGCAACGTGGAAGAGCTGGCCCGCTACGACGGCCGCTTTACTGAAAGTGCGCAGCAACTAGCCAGCGTGCGCGCCACCGTGGGCGATGTGGCCGCCACGCTCCGCGATTATGCCGAGGGCATCAACGCCTCACCCGAGCGGCTGGCCGAGATTGAGGACCGTCTGGCGCTGCTCGATCGCTTGAAGCGCAAGTACGGGCACACGATTGCCGAGGTAGTCGCCTTTGGCGAAGACGTTGCGCGGCAACTGGCCGAAGTGGAAGACCGCGACGAGATTGTGAAACAGCTTCGCGCCGCCGTTGAAAAGGCCGCGGGCGAATACAAGAAGGTGGCCGGCGAGTTATCCACGGCGCGCAAAACGGCAGCCGTTAAGCTCGCAAAACTGACTGAGGCCGAGATCAATTCGCTGGCCATGAAGGCCAGGTTCGAGGTCGCCGTCCGCGCCAATATGCAGGAGTCGGCCTGGACCGCCACGGGCTGGGATGAAGTGGAGTGCCGCATCAGCACCAACCCCGGCGAGCCGCTGAAGCTGCTGACTGAAATTGCCTCAGGCGGCGAGCTTTCGCGGGTGATGCTGGCCCTTAAAGTAGCGGTTGAAGAAAATGCATCGAAGTCGAAGAAGAAAAACCCCACTCCGCGTACGCTGGTCTTCGACGAGATCGACATTGGCATCGGCGGCCGCGCGGCTGAAGCCGTGGGCCAAAAGCTGAAGGCACTGAGCCGCGGCCAACAGGTGTTGTGCGTTACCCACCTACCGCAGATTGCCGCCTTTGCCGATCAGCACCTGGCCGTGGAAAAACGCGAAGACCATGGCCGCACCAAGACGCAGATCCGCGTGCTCGACGACCGCGCCCGCACCTATGAAGTGGCCAGAATGGTCTCCGGCGCAAAGGTGACCGATACCAGCCTGCAGCACGCAGCGCAGATGATTGCGGCCAGCCGGTAACGTCCTCTTTCCGTGGCGATCAGAATGAATCTGCGATCCAACGCAGCTCTACAGTTCCAGTTTCGTTCTTGGGTCCAGCTCGTCCCGCAGGGCGTCGCCCAGAAAGTTGAACCCCAGCACTGCGCCGGCAACGGCAGCGGCAGGGAACAGCACCAGGTGCGGCGAGTCGAACAGGTGCGAGCGCGCGTCGTTCAGCATTGACCCCCAGCTAGGCGCAGGCGCGGGAATGCCCAACCCAAGAAACGAGAGCGTTGCCTCGGCCAAAATCACTCCGGCCATGCCGATGGAGGCCTGCACCAGCACCGGCTGAACAATGTTGGGCAGAATGTGCCGGAAGAAGATGCGCATCCCGCTTGCGCCCAGCGCCCGGGCCGCGTCCACATACTCGCGGTCGCGCACGGCCAGCACCTGTGCGCGCACCAGCCGCGCATAGCCCGCCCATCCGCCAATGGCCAGGGCCAGCACCAGGTTGATGAAGCCGGGCCCGAGAAACGCCGCAAAGGCAATGGCCAGCAGAATGCCAGGCAGGGCGAGAAATGTATTCATCGCAAAAGTAGTCAGCGCCAAGTCGACCCAGCCGCCCAGGTAGCCGGCAAGCCCGCCCACGGCCAGTCCCAACGCCAGCGAAGCGGCAACCACGGTGACCGAGATGGCGAGCGAGAGCCGCGCGCCCCACAGCAAGCGCGACAACGTATCGCGGCCAAGCTCGTCTGTACCGGCCAGGTGTGCGGCCGAGGGCCCCTCGAGCCGGTGCAGCAGGTCAATGGCCGCCGGATTGTAGGGCGCCAGGTGCGGCGCGGCCAGTCCGCACAGCACAAACGCCGCCAGCAGCGCCACTCCCGCGGCAGCCAGCGGCTGGCGGCGAATGCGCTTGAGCAACGAATGAATCCAGGCTGTTGACTGCGATGACATCGGTAATCAAAAGAATAGCGCGACTCGCGCGCCCGGTTTGGTGTCTAACTAAATATGGGACCGTTCATGAAGCAGTTTTTTCTAATTTTGGCGCTCTGTGCGCCGTTGTTTGTCTTGCAGTCGAGCGCCAATGCGCAAACGTATGCTGAGGGAGCCAGCGTACAAACCGCCGCCGAGCAGTTGTTCGCGCTTGCCAACCAGGCGCGCGCGCAGACTGGCGCAGGCCGCCTGCGCTGGGACCCCGCACTGGCCGCGGCCGCTCTGAATCATTGCCAGCGCATGGCCGCCGAAGGACCCATCGCTCACCGCTACAATGGCGAGCTTGATCTTGCGCCGCGTGCAGGCCAGGCCGGTGCGCACTTTAGCCTGATTGAAGAGAATGTGGCCGTTGGCCCTTCGGCCAACGTCATCCACCATGAGTGGATGGAGTCGCCGGGCCATCGCACCAACCTGCTCAATCCCCAGGTGGACCGCGTGGGAGTGGCCGTGGTGGCCAGCCGGGGCGTGCTCTACGCCGTGGCCGATTACTCGCGGAGCGTGTCTGCCCTCAGCACTTCTGACATTGAGGCGCGCGTGGCCGCGATGATTCGCCCCACCGGCGTGTCAATCCAGAACGATCCGTCACTGGCGCGCGAAGCCTGCGCCACCAGCCAGGGGATTCCGCGCTCCTCGGGGCCCGAGCCGGGCTTTATCATGCGCTGGCAAGATTCAGATCTGGCGCAGTTGCCTCAGCCTCTTGCCGATCGTTTGGCCACGGGCAGGTATCACCGCGCCGCGGTGGGCAGTTGTCCCGCACAGGGAACTGAGGGCGCATTCACCGCATATCGCCTGGCGGTGCTGTTGTACTGACGGAGCATTGCGATTCGCATCGATTTAAGCGTGTACGGCGGATCCCGTGCGGCGTTCGAGAGGCGAGGGCACTCTCACCCAGGCCATGCCTGCCGCCGTCGCCGCCTGGATGCCCAGGTCGGTGTCTTCAAACACGAGGCACTCCTGTGGCGGAATGCCCAGGCGCTCGGCGCCCAGCAGAAACGCATCCGGCGCAGGTTTGCCGCGCTTGTAGTCTTCCGCGCCAACAATGGCATCGAACCTGTCGAGCAGGCCGATGGTGGTGAGCGAATTGATGACCGACTCGCGCGTACTGCCTGAGACCACAGCGAAAGGGAATTTGCCGTGCGCCAGCTCGATGTGCTCCAGCACCTCCGGCACAGCCTTCAACTGCGGCAGAAGCGCGTAGTAGAACGTCTCTTTGCGATCCGCGGTCAGCTCCACCGGCATGTGCAGGCCGTTCATCCGGTTCAGCTCGGTGATGATGTCCTTGGGAGGCTTGCCGCCCCACTCGTAGAACAGCTCCTCGTCAAACGGGCAGTTGTATTCTCCGAGCGCCTTCTTCCACGCAATGTAGTGCAAAGGCATTGAGTCGGCGACCGTGCCGTCGCAGTCGAACAGGTAGGCGCGGAAGTTGCCGGCAGGCAGTGTGAGCTTCATGCGGAAAGGGAACTCCTTTGAGGGGTAATAGACGATGGGCGAGCGGCGAGCTCTTAGTCAGTTTGCGGCCTTAACCTGCTGCCGCGGGGACGGCTGCAGCTAAGCCTTGAATTCCGGGTCATGTGTCGTTCCTCGTCGGCTGTCATCGCCACAAAACTCTCTATCTCAGCCTATCGCATCGCATTGCCCGACGGGCGTGTCCGGTTGGCCGCTGTTTTTCGGTCACTTCGCAGGAAGGCGATTTTTCTGGAATTCGATCATTCCGCCGGAAATCGATCTCTTTTCCAGCAATCGGTCTCTTCCCCCGAAATCGATCTCTTTCCCTGAAATCGGTCATTTCTCCGAAAATCGCCCAAAATCGGACATTTCAGTGTCGGGCTTTTTGACGGGTCCCCCGGTCTCTGATAACTTGATAAAGGACAATTCAAAGCCAAGACACTCCTCAGTAGCTCAATGGCAGAGCATTCGGCTGTTAACCGAAGGGTTGTAGGTTCGAGTCCTACCTGAGGAGCCAATAAAATCAACAACTTAGAGCAGTAGAAAGCAGCAGAAAGACACGAAATTGGCCCGATTGTAGTCAATTTTGTCGTCACTCACTTTCAAAACCGGTGCTAACCCATAGCAACCGATCTCAGTTGTGGCTC
>Ga0302320_10014447_pt1 | contig 16338 bp, 9 predicted proteins | sample Bog_T0_3_FD_202130 | JGI IMG/M metagenome (GOLD analysis project Ga0302320, IMG submission 202130) | Peat permafrost microbial communities from Stordalen Mire near Abisko, Sweden - Bog_T0_3 | ecosystem: Environmental > Terrestrial > Soil > Wetlands > Peat | place: Sweden: Abisko, Stordalen Mire... | reverse complement strand
ACTGCTGGCCAAACAGATGGGCGTAACCCGCCGCGACGATCCGCTGATGCTGGTGCAGGAACTCAATCAGCGACTCTTCGATTACTTCGATTACGAGCCGCGTTCAACGCGCGTTGACTCGCCCATCGATGAGGCAATCGTCAGCGGCAAAGGCGTTTGCCAGGATTTTGCTCACACCATGATCGCGCTGCTGCGCCACGTTAGAATTCCCGCGCGCTACGTGTCAGGATATTTGTACCGCAGCCGCGAGGATCACGACCGCTCGACGCCTGACGCCACGCACGCCTGGGTGGATGCTTTTCTGCCGCATCTGGGGTGGGTCGGCTTCGACCCCACGAATAATTTAGTCGCCCATCATCGCCACATCCGCACCGCCGTGGGCCGCGATTACGCCGATGTACCGCCTACCCATGGTATCTTCCGCGGCAATACCGACAGCGAGTTATACGTTGCCGTTCACGTAGAAGCCGGTGACCAGCCGCCTGCTCTTGACCGCAAGCTCCCCATCCCCGACGATTGGAGCGTGTTAGTGGAACGCGCACAGCAGCCGCCCGCCGCACCGATTCCATTTATCGATTTGCAGCAGATGCAGCAGCAGCAACAGCAGCAATAGACAAAGATCAGGAAACAGCGCTCTCGCTGCTTCTCAAGAATGCAGCCCTTTTTTCGATTTCGCAGGTGGTAGATCATCCTGAAAACGACAGTGAAGAGAAGTCTGGATAAGAGCAGTCCGGACCACCGCTTCCAACTTCGGTTGATCGCAACTGCCGCCAACTCGCCAACTCGCGATTTCTGCGAAGCGGTAGCTGACTTGCCGCCTTTGTTTCACCCATGTTTTTTTGATCCTGGTGGTTGGCAGTTTTGAATGCGATCCGTTGATTTCCCGGTGCAAAAATGCACGGCCCCGCACCGCGCCAAAATGGTGATCTCTTCAATCCTTGCAATCCTTTTTCATGGCAAACAGTTGGCCATTCTGTACGCACTTTAACTGCCGTATTTAGGATAATTCTCTCCCGTGACTACCTTGCGGAGGGAATGGACTGGATAAGCCTGAGTACTCCGGGGACATTCCAGCATTGCAGCTTTTGCACTCCACCCGCTGTTTCAAAGGGCAGCGCAAGGGGGGGGCAAATTGCCCCCCCCCTTTGAAAGCCGCAGCCAGAGAGGGTTCGCGACGTCGCAGCCGCTTCATATATTCGAAAGGTGTTGGTGAATCCGTCAGCGCACTCACAATGTCGGTGAGGACAAACCACCATTCCTCGCTGTGAAAAACGCGCCGCACCTGGCGTTCTTCAAAAAGAGCCATCCTGGTCATAGGTAAACCTCCACTACTTCCTGGCATGAAAGACTGCTTTCCCGGCTTCAGCTCAAAAACTCGGCAATCGCGGCGACTACTGTCTCCTGCTCGTCTTCGCGCAACTCGGCAAAGATGGGCAGCGCCAGTACCTCGCTAGCCGCGCGTTCCGCCTCGGGGAAGCTGCCCTGGCTGTAGCCCAGGCTCTTGAGTGCCTCCTGCAAATGCAGCGGGACGGGGTAGTAGATCTCCGAGCCGATCTTGCGCTCCGTAAGAAACTGGCGCAGGCCGTCGCGGCGCGCGGTGCGGATCACGTACTGATGCCAGACATGGTGGCTGCCCGGAAGCTCGTGCGGAAGTATGATGCCGTGCGCAGGATACGGCCCAGCCTCGACCAGCCCCGCCGCGTGAAAGAGCGCATGATAGCGCCGCGCCACGGTGCGCCGAGCCTGATTCCAGCCGTCAATGTGTTTGAGCTTTACGCCAAGAATCGCGCCCTGCATTCCGTCCATGCGCGTATTCCAGCCGACCTCGTCGTGGTAGTAGCGGCGGCGCATTCCGTGCTGGCGCAGCATGAAGGCCCGCTCGGCCAGGTCGTCGGAGTTGGTCGCGATCATTCCCGCATCGCCCGCCGCGCTCAGGTTCTTCGTCGGATAAAAACTGAATGCCGACGCGTCGCCCAGCCCGCCGGCCTTCACGCCCTGCCACTCAGCGCCCCAGGCCTGCGCGGCATCTTCAATCAGCTTCAATCCGCGCTCATTGCCAATGCGGGCGAAAGCCGTCCAATCGGCGGACTGGCCAAAGAGATGCACCGGTAGAATAGCGCGCACATTCTCGCCGCGATCACTCTTCAAGACAGCCTCCACGGCAGCCGGGGCTAGATTGAAGGTCGCAGGCTCAATGTCTGCCAGCACCGGTGTAGCCCCGGCGCGAAGAATTGCGCTCGTCGATGCGAAAAAACTGAAGGGCGTAGTGACAACGGCGTCGCCTGGCCCAATGCCCGCCGCGGCCAGCGCCAGCCACAGCGCGTCCGTACCCGAAGAGCAGCCAACGGCGTACTTGACGCCCAGCTTCTCCGCCGCGCCGCGCTCAAAGGCCGCCACCGGCTCGCCAAGAATGAATTGCTGCTTCTCCAGCACTTCGCCTACTGCAGCCAACAGTTCGGCTTGCAGAGGAAGGTACTGCCGTTTGAGGTCCAGCATGGGCACCGGCTGAGATTTTGCGGAATGATTTTGCGCCTGCATCGGATCGCCTTTCACACCCTCATGCTAGCAGCCGCGCACTCTTCCGGGTCTCACCAACTTCACGCTTGCAGCCGCCCCAATCTTGCCCTGACTCCAAGGAATTAGAATCCATACGATAGCGGCAAGTTACAATCCGCTGAGGGTCTTCCATCCATGGACGAGCTTGAAACCAAATCGCTTCCAGAGAGCGCCTACCGGCCGCTTAAGCCCGGCGAATCCTATCAGCCCGTCGTGTCAGCCGAGTCCAAGCTGCCGGAGCTGACGCCGCGCTCGATCCTCTGGGGAATTCTGCTCTGCGTGATCTTCACGGTTGCTTCGGCCTACTCGGGACTGAAAGTCGGCCAGGTGATGGAGGCCGCGATCCCGATCTCGATTCTTGCCATTGGCCTGGCGCGCGTTTACAGCCGCCGGTCGAGCCTGCTTGAAAACGTCATCATCACGGGCATCGGCGGCGCGGCTGGCGGCGTGGTGGCCGGGGCCATCTTCACGCTGCCTGCGCTCTACATTCTGCACCTGAATCCTCATCCGGTCGAGACTATCTTCATCTGCCTCTCTGGCGGCTGCCTGGGCGTTCTCTTCCTGATTCCGCTGCGGCGATATTTTGTGCAAGAGATGCACGGCCAGCTTCCCTATCCTGAGGCGACTGCAATTACTGAGGTGCTGGTCACCGGCGAAAAAGGCGGCTCGCAGGCCCGTCTGCTCTTGCAGGCTACCGCCATCGCCGGCGTTTACGATCTCTTCGTCACCACCTTCCAAGTCTGGAAAGAGTATCTGGATTTTCAGTTTGTGCCGGTGATGCATACGCTTGCCGATCGCGCGCGAATGGTCTTCCGCTTTGACGCCATCGGCTTCATTCTTGGCCTGGGCTATGTAATGGGGCTGCGCAGTTCGATGATTCTCTGTGCCGGCGGCGTGCTTTCCAACTTCGTCCTCGTCCCGTTGATCTGGTTTATCGGCAGCCACGTGGATACCTCGGTCTATCCCGCACATATCCCGGTTTCTCTTATGAGCGCAGTGGATATTTATCGCAATTACGTGCGCTTTATCGGTGTCGGCGCCATCGCCACGGCTGGCATTGTCGGCATCGTTAAATCGCTGCGCGTCGTCGCCGGATCCTTCGGGATTGCGCTGCGCACCTTCCGCCAAGGCGAAGAGGCTCAGCCGGTGCGCACCGACCGCGATCTGCCCATCGCTGTTCTTCTTGCGGGTATCGTCTTGGGAATCGTTGGCGTCGCCGCATTCCTCGGCCATCTCCCCGTCTCCTTCACCGTGCTGGCGGTGGGTCTGGCGTTGACGTTGATTTTTTCGTTTTTCTTTACATCGGTTGCGGCCAACGCCATCGCCACAACTGCGCGCAATCCCGTCTCGGGCATGACGATGCTCACCATCATCATCGCGTCGGGCGTTTTGTTACGCTTTGGCCTCTCGGGCACGGCGGGAATGTTTTTTGTGATGGCAATCGCGGGCATGGTCTGCACGGCGCTGTCGATCTCCGGCCAGACCATTACCGACCTCAAGGTCGGCTACTGGCTCGGCTCCACTCCGGCTGCGCAAGAGAAGATGAAATTTGTCGGCGTCATCGCTTCGGCCATTGCAGCCGGTTTGACCATCGTTATGCTGGCTCATACTTTTCAATTTGGCGAAGCGCTGGCAGGAGACGTACGGCCGGTTCTGGCCTCACCACAGGCTTCCATCATGAAGGCGCTGGTGGAAGGCTTCATGAGTCATCAGCCGGTCGCTTATCTACTCTTCGGCGTGGGGGCGATGGTGACGCTGGTGCTGGAGATGCTCGGCCAGCCATCGCTGATCTTCGCTCTGGGTATGTATCTGCCGCTCGAACTCAACACGCCCGCATTGGCCGGCGGATTCTTATCGCATTTTCTCAACAAGCGCTCGGAGAAAGCCGCAGGCACACACGGCAAGGGGATACGTGAACGAGGCGTGATCATTGCCTCCGGGCTGATGGCGGGCGGCGCGCTCGGAGGCGTCTTCGGCGCGGCAATGCGGCTCTTCCACTGGTATCGTGAAGACCTTATCACCACGCCTTTTTATGCCAACGACGCTCTCTCGCAGTCCGTCTCCGCGCTGATGTTTGTTGGCCTCTGTCTCTATGTCTGGTTCGGCTCTCTGAAAAAGGAGAAGGTACTCTGATGGACTCATTAGGAAGTTATATTGCCGACGCAGTGCTCGGCATCGACACTCTTTGGGGCGGCGATGTGATGTGCCCCTCCGGCACGGGCCGCTTCATTGCCGATTCATGGTTCTCAGACGAGCCGCTGCCCGCCGCTTACACGCATCCGGCAGCGGCGCGGTTGCGGCAAGCCGGCGGCGTGTCGGTCAAGAATCGCGAAGCCGCCGAAGAGTACGTGCGCGCCGTCAATCTTCCCGCAGCCATTGCCGGAGTCCGCACTGAAGCGGCCAAGATCGGCGGCCTTCGCCAGGCATATCTCGACGGCCTTGCGCTTTGCCTTGAAACCATGTGGGATCTCGCGATGGAGCTTCTCGGCAAGGGCGACCCGGTGCCGTACGCGCGCTCGGTGGAAGCCTCGACGGCCAAGCCGCCCGAGCCTTCAAAACCCGAGGCCAAGAGGGAGCGAGTTGCCGAATTGCTCGGCCACGCAGGTTACACTTCCTCCTATGCGGGTGGGCTGCTGGAGGCCGTCGATCTCTGGCGCAGCCAGCGCGTGAGCCCCATGGCTTCCGTACGCGCTCTGGGCGCGGCGGTGATTGCGCACTTCGACGCGCTGAGCGCAAAGAATCTGCTGCCGTATCTTCCCGATGAGCTTGCTCGCGTGCCTCGCGCCAACATCGATTTCCAAGCGATCAAGGACGCATGGTTCTCCGGTTCGATGAATTATATTGGCCGCGCGCGCAACGCCGACGGCTCGCCACAGTACGAAGCGGCTTACGAGATCAATGCTTCGTTGCAGATCTCCTACCCGGAGTTTGAGCAGCTTGTCAGTCATGAGGTTGTGCCCGGCCACGTTACTACTTTTGCCTATTTGCAGGATTTGTACGTGCGCGGAATGGCTGGCTTCGAAGCTACCGTTCTCACCATGAATACGCGCGCCGCCACGCTCTTTGAAGGCATCGCCAACAATGCGATTCTGATCGCGCACGGCGTAACGGAAGTGGATCAGTTGCCGGACGAGGACTTGCAGATTGGCGTTCTTCTGGCTCTCTTGCAAGACGACGCCAAAAATCAATCTTCGTTTCTGACCTGGGGCGAAGGACGCGAACAGCAAGAGGTCGCAGCCACGCTACGCCGCGATTTTCTGGTCACCGAGGAACGCGCCGACAAGCTCGCCGGCGCCTGGGGACGCCATCCGCTGCTCGGCCGCATGTATCTTCCGGCCTACCGCGCCGGAACGGAAAAAGTCGCCGAACTCAGACGGAGTTATACCGCCAAGCAAGTCCTGCCGGCAATTTACGGCTGCAACGGATTGGCCGACATCCAGACTATCGATCAAATATTGAAGGGCAGCACGACCGCTGACTGAGCCGGAGCTTTGCACTGCCCCTGCTTCTTTCGGTATCTTCCGTGCGCGCCGGATGTCCTAGTCCACGCCCTGCTTATTGAGCCAGGGGCCATACTCCTGGTCCATGCCCTCGATGTGCTCGGCGTAGGAATCGCGCAGGAAGCCGAGCAGCGGGCGCATCTGCATCTTCTCGCCGTGCTGTACGCGATGGCTGGACTGAAGAATCTGCGCCAACATGCGCTGGTGCTCGCCGCGGTGCTCGGCGAGGCCTGGAAAACCGTACTGCTCCATCAACTGCTCTTCGCTCCAGAAGTGCATGCGAGTGAACTCAATCAGCCGGTCCAGAACCTCGCTGACCTGCTCGCGGCCGGAACCGCGCACCGCTGCCAGACGAAGCTCGTTCATCGTATCCATCAAAATTCCGTGCTGGTCGTCCATCGCTCTGACGCCGACGGTCGTGGCATGATTCCACGTTAAAAGACTCACATTAGCCTCCATCAATCACTTATGGAGGTATCGGTCAGGCGAGGGCGAAGATGACAGACAAGCTTGCCGCTCAGGTGACCAAGGTTTTACCGACGGCCTGCATGGGGCTATTCCAGCAGAACAGCGGGCTCCATGGAGGATGGGCTGCTCGTGGTGAGGGCGACTGCCGCGGCCAGGATGAGCGCGCCGCCGGCCCAGGCATAAGGGCCCAGGTGTTCGCCGAGGAGTTTGACGCCAAGTAGCGAGCCGAGAGCCGGCTCGATATTCAGAAAGACTCCGGCGCGCGAGGCCGGCACGTGGTGGATGCCCCAGTTCCAGAGCAGCGTTGTCGTCGCCGTGCAAAGCAGGCCGCTGATGGCCAGAGCCGTCCAGGCGGTGAGACTGATGTGGGAGACGGGCAGCGGTGCGACCTTGGTGTGCAGCCAGGGATTGAAGAGCAGCGGGCCGAGAATCCAGACTGCCAGCATCAACGTTCCGGAGAAGATAGTATAGGCCGTCACGACCGGCGGGCTGTGCGTTTCCATGAGTTTTTTACTGAGCAGAATCCAGACCAGCGCGGTGGCAAGCGAGGCCAGCACGAGTAGGTCTCCAACAAGCGTGGGTTCGCCCCGCGTAGCCGGGCCGCGGCTGCCGCCCAGCAGAATCAACGCCGCGCCCACGGTGGAACCGAAGAGCGCAAGCCACTCCAGGCGGCTGAGGCGCTCCTCGTTGGCGCGGCCGGGGGCAAAGAGCGCGGCCGCGGCGGCCAGCAGAACCGGCATCGCGCCCACCATCAGCGAGGCGTGGCTGACCGTGGTGCGTGCCAATCCGTGAAACTGAAGCAGAAACTGGACCGGCACGCCTAGAGCGGCGCAGACCAGCAGTTGCCGTGTCTCTGCCGCGGTGAGCCGAAAACGTCGCCGGTGCACCAGCGCCACCGGCAACATGCCCAGCGAGGCAAAGAGGAAGCGGTAGAGCACCATGTGCTCCACGCTCATCTCATTGAGCGCGAGCCTGCCAAAGTAAAAGCCGGTACCCCAAATGCTTCCGGCCAAAAAACATGCGCCGTAGCCGAGAAAAGCGATCCTTCCGGCTTGATTTTCTGTCTTTTCCATCCCTCTTTTACTCTCGCACACGGGCGCGGGCCAGAGCGAATGCCGGAGCTCTTCGGAGGTCAGATCCAGGTCTATCATCTGACTTCCACACCGCCGCTTTCTGCGCTGAAGGCTCACTGAGCGCCAACCCGTGTAAACTGAAGTGCGGGAGAGTTTAATTGTCTAAAGCTCCAGTTCGTTACGCTGTTGCCGCCATTTCCGACTGCGGCAACAAACGTCCATCCAACGAAGATGCATTCGGTTACTCGGCCGAGCACGGCGTGTACATTGTGTGCGACGGCATGGGCGGTGCGGCGGCCGGCGAGATCGCCAGTTCGCAGGCCGTCAATGAAGTTCTGCGCCTTTTGAGCGACCGTGCCGGCAAGGAAGATGCCCGGCTTGAAGATCTGGTTGCCGAGGCAATCTTTGCCGCCAATCAGGCGATTTACTCCCACGCCCAGCAGGACGCAAATCTGGGCGGCATGGGGACGACTCTAGTGGGCCTGGTGACGGACGGAACGCGGATTCTGGTCTTCAACGTGGGTGATAGCCGCTGCTACCGGATGCGCCTGGCGAAGCCTTCGCCGGCGAAGGCGGAAGACGAGCCGGGCGGGACGGAGCCGGAGAGTTTAGAACAGCCGGTACCGGAAGAGAAGCCTCTGATGCAGGTCAGCCAGGACCACTCGCTGGTGGCCGAGCAGGTGCGCATGGGCCGTATGACGCACGATGAGGCGCTACACTCCAACTATCGCAACGTCATTACCCGCGCACTGGGAACGCAGCCGACCGTGCAGCCGGATATCTTCGAGCTCGAAGCCGAGGCGGGCGATACCTTTCTGCTCTGCTCGGATGGATTGACGGGCGAAATCAGCGACGAGCAGATTGAATCGATGCTGGCCGCCGATCTGCCGCTGGAGCAACTCTGCGCCAGTCTGGTGGACGCGGCCAAACAAGCCGGCGGACACGACAACATCACCTGCATGTTGGTGCGGGTGGAATTGGTGAGCTAGCCGGTTTCCTTGCGCCGCAATTTTTCTATTTCGGCAACTGGGATGCATCCCAGCCACCGCCCAGCGCGCGCGCCAGACTCACGTCCGACACAAACTGCCGCGTCTCAATGTCGATGGCGGAGCGCTGATTCTGGAGCAGCGTGTTTTCGGCGATGAGCACTTCAAGGTAGCTGGTAACGCCGCCCTTGTATCGCTGATTGGAAATTTCGTGCGAGTGCTGCGCGGAGTCTACCGCTTTTTGCTCGATCGCGGCCTCATTTTCCAGGATTCTCAAGCTGGAAAGCTGATCTTCCACGTCGTTGAAGGCGGCAAGCACCGTGCTCTTGTAGGCGGCGGCCTGGGCCAGGTAGGCGTGGCGGGCCTGATCGGTTAGGGCGTGACGCTGCCCGGCGTCAAAGAGGAGTTCCGCGGCCTGAGCCCCCAGACTCCACAGCGCGCTGGGGCCTTGAATCCAGGTGCCGCCGTGCTCGCTTTCAAAGCCGCCTGTGCCGTTCAGCGTAATCGTAGGGAAGTAGGCGCTGACGGCAATGCCGATCTGCTCGTTGGCGGCCTGAGCGCGGCGCTCGGCGGCGGCAATGTCCGGACGGCGCTCCAGCAATTGCGAGGGCACACCGACGGGAACCTTGGGAAGCGCCAGGTCTAAAGGCGACGGCGGAATGCTGAAGCCGTTTAGAGTGTAGCCGGCCAGGGTTCCGATGGCGTGTTCGTACTGGGCGCGGGCCACGCCAACATCCATCAGTTGCGCGCGAACGGTTTCAAGCTGTGTCCGGGCCTGGGCCACGTCAGCCTCAGTCCCGATGCCGCCGTTTAGAAGCCGCTCGGTGAGGTCGAGCTGGCCTTCAAGGTCGGCGACGGTGGCCGTGAGCAGCTTGCTCTCGGCGTCCAGGCCGCGCAGTTGGAAGTAGTCCGTGGCCAGCTCGGCGTGAAGGCTGAGGTCGATGTTGGCCTGGTCGGCGGCGCTGGCTTGCGCGTTGGAGTGAGCCGCCTCGACGGTGCGGCGGATGCGGCCCCAGAGATCCGGCTCCCAACTGGCCTGGCCGTCGAGCGCGAAATCGTTATAAGTGGCGGACTTGGTGGGATTGTAATTGGGCCCGTTCTGCGATACGTGATTGCGCGTCACCGTAGGTCCTGCCGAAAACGTGGGAAAGAGCGCGGAGCGGGCGGCCTTGACCTGATCCTGCGCGGCAAGGTAGGTTTCCAGCGCCTGACGGAGGGTGGGGTTGTTGGCGGCGATGCGCTCTTCAAGCTGGTTGAGCTGCGAGTCCTGGTAGATCTCCCACCAATTGCCGCGGAGTAGGCCGTCAGAGGGCGAGGCTGGCTGCCACGCGCCACCTGCTGGATTGGGCGGCGGGACGACTGCTGTCGCGCCGGTTTCCTTGTAGGCCGGGGGGGCGTCGTATCCGGGGCGGCTGTAGTTGGGGCCGACGGGTTTGCAGCCGGTGAGGAGGGTGAGGGCGACCAGACAGCCAAAAAGCACACCGGCTGAGACTCGATGTCTTCCAGATTTCAAAATCGAGAGATAGGGCACCCTGAAACCGCAGATCCTTCGACTAGGCAGGCCGCGAAGAGCGCCTCCCGCTCCGCTCAGGATGACAGCGCATTTTGGTGCAAATGGTCGGAAAGGCATTGCAGGCATGGCTATTTGCCTCCCGCGCCGGTCTGGCTGGCCGGTTGCACCACTTGCACCTTCTCGCCGTCGATCAGCGAGTCGGGCGGATCCTGAATGACCTGGTCGCCTGGCCCCAGGCCAGTGACGATCTGCACATTGGCTCCATCGTCTTCGCCAATGACGACCGAAAGCAGACGCGCCACATCGCCATTGACCACAACACCGACGCGCAGCCCCTCCTTGCGGAAGATCAGCGCCGCCGAGGGCACAATATAGGCAGGTCCAGAGGGTGGCGTCTTGAAGTGAACCTCGGCCAGTGAGCCGGGCAGCAATTCGCCGTCGCGGTTGTCCACGTCGATTTCGACCAAGAGGGTTCGGCTGGCTGGATCGATGGCGTCGGCGGTGCGCACCAGCGTACCTTGGTAAGTCTTGCCCGCGTGCTCGGCAAAGCTCAGGCCGATGCGCGCGCCGGGCTTTACATTGCTTGAATAGACCTGCGGCAGATTGGCATAAACACGCAGCGTCTGGATCGCTTGCAGATGAAAAAGTTCCTTGCCCGCGCCGGGGTCAATCAATTGGCCGGTATCGATATTGCGGGCGGTAATAATGCCGTCGAAGGGTGCATAGACCTTCTCAAAGGATTGCAATTCGTGCAGCCTCTCGACATTGGCTTGCGCGGATTTGACGGCGGCAGCAGTGGCCGCGGCCTGGTTCACAAACGTATCCGTATCCTGGCGGCTGACGGCATTGGATTGGACCAGACCCGTGTAGCGGTCAGCCTGGATGCGGGCGTTGTTGGCGTTGGCCTGTGCGGTGTTGAGGTCGGCCTGAGCCTGCGCCAACTGCTGGTCCACCTCGGGGGTCGCAATTTCAGCCAGCAGCGCGCCCTTCTTCACTCGCGCTCCAATGTCGAAGTACCAGCGCGTCAAATAGCCGGCCGTCCGCGCGTAGATGGGTGAGTCCGTATATGCGGACACGTTGCCAGGCAGCACAAAGCTGTCAACAGGCGAGCCAGCCTTGGGAACAGCGACGATCACCGTGGGCGCGGCCAGCGCCGTCGTGGTGTCGGCCAGTACGCGGTCGGAATTCTTGCGGCTCCAGATGCCGTAGCCGGCCAATGCGGCTGCGACAATGACAACGATGGCAACGCCGATAAGGGCCTTGCCCGCCGCGACTGGCTTCTGCTCGGGCGCGCCGCCGGGTTCGTGAGCCGCTTGCTGCTTCGGATTGGATTCATTGGGCATAAAAAGCTACTCCGGTATCTCGTCGAATTCGTCGATGGTTCCGGCCCGCGCCACGCCGCGAGCCGCTTTGCGGCGGCCTTCAAGCCAGCCGTGGACCAGAGAGAAGAATGCGGGCACAAAAAAGAGTGTGGCCACGGTCGCCAGCAGCAGGCCGCCAATCACCGCGCGGCCCAGCGGCGCATTCTGCTCGCCGCCATCGCCCAGGCCCAGCGCCATCGGAGCCATGCCCAGAATCATCGCCAGCGCTGTCATCAGCACCGGACGCAGGCGCACAAAGCCGGCATTCAGCGCGGCGCGGCGCGCATCGCCCACCAGGACTTCAAGCTGCTCGCGGGCAAAGCTGACTACAAGAATCGAGTTGGCCGTAGCCACGCCCATGCACATGATGGCGCCGGTAAGCGCAGGTACGCTGAGGCGCGTGTGGGTGAGAAAGAGGAACCAGACAATGCCGGCCAGCGCCGCCGGCAGCGCGGCAATGATGATGAAGGGATCAAGCCAGGATTGGAAATTTACAACAATCAGCAGGTAAACCAGAAGAATGGAAAAGGCCAGGCCGCCCAGCAGGCCAATGTAGGAGGCCTTCATCGTCTCGCTCTGACCGCGCAGGATGAAGTGCGAACCGCGCGGAAGTTCGGATTTGTGGCGGGCAATGACGCCTTCAATCTCACGCGTCACCGTGCCCAGATCGGTTCCATCCACGTTGGCGTAGATGTCGATGACCGGCTGCACATCGTAATGGCTCACTTCACCCAACTCCGCGCCTGGAACAATGGAGGCCAGATTGCCTAGAATCTGCTCGGGCGGGATTGCGCCGGAGCCGACACCAGCGGAGTTGGCGGCATGAGGCGCGGTACCGGTAACAGGCAAACTCTTCAATGCGGAGAGCGAATCGATGTTGTACTGCGGCGCTTGAATGGCCACGTTGTAGGTCACGCCGGTCTTGGGATCGAGATAGAAGCTGGGCGTGGTCTGGAAGCTGCCGCTGAGCGCCACCAGCACGCTGGTTGCCACGTCTTTCTGCGTAAGGCCGAGCGTCTCAGCGCGGGTGCGGTCCACATTCACGGTCAGATTTGGATAGTTGAAGGGCTGCTGAATGCGGGCGTCGGCCGCGCCCGGAAGATAGCGAACCTCGTTGATGATCCGTTCGGCAAGGGCGCGATTGCCATAGAGATCATTGCCGACTATCTGAATGTCGATCGGAGCCGAGAGGCCGAAGTTGAGAATCTGCGTGACAATGTCCACTGGCAGCACATAGAAAGTGACGCTGGGATATTGGTGGGCAAGAACGCCGCGCAACTGCTCCACATACTCAGCCGTCGGATGATGGTCTTTGCTCAACTGCACCTGAATATCGGCGTCGGCCGGGCCGATGGGCGCGGAGGTCGAGTAGGAGAGATTCAATCCCGAGTTAGGCAGACCGATGTTATCGACGATGGAAACGACTTCCTTGGCGGGAATATGCTCACGGATTGTCGAGTCGATGTGGTCGCAGAGAGCGGCGGTTTCTTCAATGCGCGTACCGGTGCGGGCGCGGACGTGAATCTTGAATTGGCCGGAGTCGACCGAGGGGAAGAAGTCCTGGCCAAGCCAAGGCGCCAGCAGCGCAACCGAGCCCAGCGCGAGAACGGTAAAGAGGATCAAGAAAAGAGCGGAATAGTCCAGGCAGAGCGTAAGCAATCGTAGATAACCGGCGCGAAAACTATCAAAACCTGCATCGAAGGCCAATTGAAAGCGGATAAAGGGATTGCGGCTAGATCGCCTTTCGGTCTCCCCGCCGTCGTCGTGCTCCTTGAGCAAGTACTTGGCCATGGTAGGGACCAAGGTTCGGGAGAGCAGATAGCTGGCCAGCATGGCGAAGACCACCGCCTCGGCCATGGGCACAAAAAGGTAGTGCGCCACGCCGCGCAAAAAGAACATCGGCACAAAGACGATGCAGATGGCAAGCGTGGAAACCAGAGCGGGAACGGCTATCTGCGCCGAGCCGTCCAGAATCGATTGCTCCAGTTCCTTGCCGGATTCAAGATTGCGGTTGATGTTCTCGATGGCAACCGTAGCGTCGTCCACCAGAATGCCGACGGCCAGCGCAAAGCCGCCCAGCGTCATGATGTTGATCGTCTCGTGCAGCATGGCCAGTACGCTGAGCGAGCAGAGAATCGAGAGCGGAATCGAGACCGCAATGATAATGGTGGAGCGCCAACTGCCCAGGAAGACCAGGATCATGATGGCCGTGAGGCAGGCGGCGATCAGAGCTTCGCGGACCACGCCGTCGATTGCGCCGCGCACAAAGATCGATTGATCGGCGAGGAAATCGATGCGCAAGTCCTTCGGCAGTTGACCCATGCGGGTGATGCTCTGGATCTTGTCGCGGATACTGGCGATGATTTCCAGCGTCGAGGCCGAGCCGGTCTTCATCACGGCCATCATAATGGCGCGTTTGCCGTCCACGCGCACAATATTGGTCTGCGGCGGGCTGCCGTCGCGCACGTGAGCCACGTCGCGGACGTAAATCACCGAGCCGTTCACAACTTTGATAGGCAGGTCGTTAAGCTCGCCAATCACCTGCGGGGCGGAGTTGGTCTCGACGGCGTATTCAAAGCGCTCAATCTTCATCGTGCCCGAGGGCGCGATCAGATTCTGAGCGGAGATAGCGTTGACCACATCCACCGGCGAGAGCCCCTTGGCTTGAAGCGCGTGCAGATCCAGATCCACCTGAACCTGACGCAGCTTTCCGCCGTAGGGAAACGGCGTCTGCGCGCCCTCGATGGTGGAAAGTTGTGTGCGCACGTTGTTGGTGGCCACGTCGTTCAACTGCTGCTCGTTCATCCCCTGCCCGGAGACGCCCAGCATCAGAATGGGTACGCTGGAGGCGTTGTACTGGATGATGAAGGGCGGCACCGATCCGGGCGGCAGAGAGCGCAACTGCACCTGGCAGATCGCCGTAACCTGGGCCACCGCGTTGCCGATATTGACATGCGGCTGAAAAAATATTTTGATAATGCCGATGCCGTTGAGCGATTGCGACTCGATGTGCTCGATGTCGTTGACCGTGGTGGTCATGCCCCGCTCACTGTTGAAAAGAATGCGAGTGGACATTTCTTGCGCCGACATGCCGTTGAAGTTCCAGACTACGGTCACGACGGGAATGTCGATATTCGGAAATATATCCGTAGGCATCGACAGGATGCTGTAGACGCCGAGGATCAGAATCAAGAGCGCAAAAACGGCAAACGTGTAAGGCCGCCGCAGCGCAAGCCGGACAATCCACATAAGGCAGGTACTCGCATCTGAGCCGGTCTGGCCGCCGCCGGATTGCTCCAAAACGGCTCGACAAGCTCCTTGTCAGGGATCTGCCGGCTCATCGGGTTCCGGGGCGGAGGGCGCATTTCGCTCGTCTCCGCTCCAACATCCTGTTGAAACTACTATGATAAACGAGGACTCCCGCGCGATCGGCCGGCGCTGAGGAAGGGAATCCATGCGTCCTCTTTTAAGACGTGCGGGCGGCGGTAAAGGATTCATCTCAGAGCGCAAAGATGGCCACGGCCACCACGCAGGCGCCCACGGCCAGACTGACGCGGTCGCGCAGTGCAAAGATCACTGGATCTTCGTCCATCTCACCGCGTGAACCGAGCAGCCAGACGCGGTTAAGCCAGTAGAGAAGCAGCGGCACAATCAGCCACAGCCGATAGGGATGGCGGTAGAGCGCGGTCACATCCGGGCGCGCAATATACAGCATGAAAACCAGCACGGCGGCATAGGCGCTGGCCGTGCCAAAGCTGCGCACCTGTTCAAGGTCGGAGGCCAGATAGCCGCGCCCGTGAATGGCGGCAATGCCCCGCTCACGCAGATTCTCCAGCTCGCTGAAGCGCTTGACCATGGCCAGCGAGAGAAAGAGAAAGATGGAAAAGCCGGCCAGCCAGTGCGAAATTTCCGTCTCCGTGGCCGCGCCGCCAGCCAGCAGCCGCAGCGTGTAAAGGCCAGAAAGCATCAGCACGTCTACCAGAGCCTTTTGTTTGAGATAAAAAGAGTAAGCCGTGGTGAAAACAATATATACCGCGAGCCAGAGCGCGAATCGATGAGGCAGCAGCGGCAGCAAAGCCGCTGAGCCAACAATCAGCGCCAGCGCCAACAGGATTCCAAACGAGACCTGCAAATCGCCGGCGGCAAAGGGGCGAAAGCGTTTGGCCGGGTGGCGGCGGTCGCTCTCAATGTCCATCAGATCGTTGAGAATGTAGCTGGCCGAGGCCATAAAGCTGAAACAGAAGAAAGCAGCCGTAACCGCGCCGATGGCCGCGAAATTCACCTTGTGCGAGAGCAGCAGCGGCGCCAGCAGAAGCATGTTCTTGGCCCACTGGTGGATGCGAATCGCCTTGGCCAGAGTGCGCGCCAGAGGCTGGCGGTCGATGAAGCTTCGCGCCGCCGGAATCTTTCTCATCCGCAGCGCCCAGCTCAGGCCCAGGGTCGGATTGGCCACCATGGCAACCTGCGCCCCGGCCAACAGTGGCAGGTCGGCACGGGAGTTGCCGATGTAGTCGAATTCGACAAATCTGGCCTTCAGCAGCGCCAGCTTCTTGCCGCTGGTCAGGTTGGTTGTGCCGTCCGAGGCCATTACGCCGGCAAAGATGCCCAGATGAGCCGCCACCCGATCCGCCAGCGAAGCGTCAGCGCCGGTGGCCAGGTAGAGCTGCCGGCCATTGCGCCGCTCGGCTTGCAGAAAGCGAAGCAGTGCGGTGTTGTATGGCAGGCGGGTGGGTTCCAGAGGGGCGCTGCGGGCGACCTCGGCCTTCAGGCGCGCGCGTCCGCCGCCCAGCCAAAGCCCTAACTGCCAGAAGCGCAATGGATTGCGGCGCAGGAACCGGCAGACCGCATCGAAGAGCGAGTCGCACTTGATCAGCGTTCCGT
>Ga0302320_10014446_pt1 | contig 16338 bp, 13 predicted proteins | sample Bog_T0_3_FD_202130 | JGI IMG/M metagenome (GOLD analysis project Ga0302320, IMG submission 202130) | Peat permafrost microbial communities from Stordalen Mire near Abisko, Sweden - Bog_T0_3 | ecosystem: Environmental > Terrestrial > Soil > Wetlands > Peat | place: Sweden: Abisko, Stordalen Mire... | reverse complement strand
GGGCTGGGGCCGCGTCCTCGAGCACGAGAAGGGCTTCCGCGCCCTCTGCATGCGCCCGCTGGCCCTGTCGCCCATGTTCCCGATCGACCTCAAGCTCCTGAAGGACATGGCCGCCGTCTACGAGATCCCGCTCCTGATGAGCGTGGGGGAGGTCCGCTGCGCCTTCCCGCCGCTCACCGCGCAGGGTTCGCATGCGGACTACCACCGGCCGGCGAAGCCGCGGCTGGAGGCGCCGCCGTGACCTTGCTGAGCAGCAAGCGGTAAAGCACGCAACCATCACAAACGAAGGAGGAGTACGGCACATGGGACTGTCCATCACTGACACCGCGCCGGATTTCGAGGCCGGCACCACCCAGGGCCGGATCAGCTTCTACGAATGGATCGGAGATTCCTGGGCGGTGCTGTTCTCCCACCCCAAGGACTTCACCCCGGTGTGCACCACCGAGCTCGGGCAGATGGCCAAGCTGGCGCCCGAGTTCGAGCGCCGCGGCGTGAAAGTCATCGGCCTGTCGGTGGACGCCACCGAGCGCCGCCAGGCGTGGGCTGATGACATCGAGGAGACCCAGGGCACCCCGCCCGGCTACCCGATCATCGGCGACACTGATCTCGATGTGTCCAAGCTCTACGGTTGCTTGAACCAGAGCTGAGCGCGCCGCTACCGGCCCGATAGCCGGGCTGGTGGCGTGGCGGCGACCCGTAACACAAGGATGCGCGGCACGACGGCGCGACGCCCGGCACGACGACATGCAACGAGACGACCCGTAGACCAAGGAAGGGGAGCACACCCGGGTCATGTGCCTGACCGTGAAAAGCCTCTTTGCAGGTAAAGCGGGCTTGCGGCATCTACCGGGCCAGATCATCCCAGGGCGCGACAGACCTCCTCCTAAGCGGTAGGTCGAAGGTTCGAATCCTTCTCGGGGCGCCGATTTCCGGAGCAGCCGCAGCCCCTTTCACCTGCATAGACGCGGGAAGAGAAAGGGATTTCGTGGTGCGGGAAACTGGCCGCGGTGTCGAGATACGGGTGATCTACGCACCTTGCCTGATCGATGCGCCAAACCGGCCCGTATGGTCATCGCCAGGAAACCCGGCCCAGGCCTGCGCGACGCGGCGGCTTGCGGTTCGGGCCCCGGCCGCCGCAAGGCCATTGGGCGGACGGGGTGAACGTGCGAGACTGGCGCGAAGGCAACGTGTTCTGGAGGGTCAGTGGCGGGGAGCGGCTCCTGTTTCCCGGTGCCGTGCTGCCCGCAGGACCGGGATGGCGCAAGCTGATGGATGGCGAGGATTCCGGGCCGGTCAGCCTTGTGGCCGACCCGGGTCTTGCGGCCCAGACACAGCGCCACCTGGAACGCGCGGTCCGCAGTCCCGCGGACGAGGCAGCCGCGGCAGCCGGGTGTGGTGCCATGGTGGTGAGCACCGCTGGGCTGATCACCTCGGTTGTGATCCATTTCGTGACTGGGCTTAGCTGGTGGTGGGTCGGCGGCAGTGCCGTTGCGGCGGCAGCCATCTTCATCGCCGCAGCGGTGGCAACCCCTGTCATTGAAGTGTCTTCGGGCACGCTGGATCCTCGTGACCGTGACCGTGACCGGTTCGTTGAACCGTCTGACCTGGACGATTCTTGCCGTGAGCTCTTGCGCCGGGCCCAGCGGGCCATCGGCGCCGTCCTCGGCTGCGGGGTGTATGCCAGCGACTTCCTGGACCATGCCGCGGGGGAGACGGTGCTCAGGCGGCACGAGTGGGATATTGCCGCGGCTTTGCGCGAGATCACCAGGTTGCGCGCCGAGCTTGCGTCCGCCGCCGCGGCTGACGCGGCTGGCCCGATGGCGGCCGCCGTGCTGGACTCGCAGCAGCACGCTCTCGCGCTGGCGCGGGATGCCATCGCGGCACGGGTCAGCGCGCTGGAACGCTACGCTGCGCAGGTCGAGACGGCAGATGCCGCACAGCAGGACTGGCTCAGCGCCCTGAGGCTGTCCGGCCTCAATGACAGGTACCTCGATCTGGTTGCCCGCACCGCCGTCGACGAGCGCGCCAACGCGGAGATCACCGGCCTGACTGAGCAGGCAGCCACGGCGGCGCAAGTGTTCCGCGGGAGCCTTCACCAGGCCACCACGACCGCACAGGCGCTCGCCTTTCCTGCTACCCCTAATACGCGGCCTTGCGTACCTGATCAAGGCCGCGCAGAATGACGTTCAGCTGGCCCGGGCTGTCCAGGTATTCGAGCACTGCGCTGTAGAAGGCGTTCTCCATCGCCTGCGGCATGGAATCAGACGCGTCGAAGCGTACGTCGGCTGCCCGGGTAAGGTTCTCCGCGAGGTCCCGTGAGACAGAATCTGGATAATCGGTGAGCGGTACCAGCCGGTTCACGGAGATCGCCCCGCTGTCCGGCTGGCTGATCCAGGCCTCCTGCGCCTGCGGTGTCGTCAGGTAGGCGATCAGCTCGCGGGCGCCCGGGGTGTCGTGGAACATCCCGAGCAGGTCGCCGGCGACCTCCTCGGTGCCCCGGCCCGCGGCTGTGACCGCGGGGAAGGGCACGAAGCGGAAGTCGGTTCCCGGCCGGGGATGCGCGCCGGAACCAGGAGGGCCGAGCCTGTCCTGAGTGTAGAAGCCGGTGATGAACGAGCCCTCGTGATCCAGGTAGCATCCCGGCGGGCTGCCGAACATCGGCTGTCCGGCCTGCCCGTAGTTGGTCAGCAATTCGGCCTCGGTGCTGCCGCGTACCTCTCCCGCGGTATTCGCGATCTGGCCGAACGCCTGCCATGCCCGGGCGACCGGCGCCGAAGTCCATGGCAGTGTGCCTGCCACCCAGCGGTCATAGGCCTGCGGGCCGGACTGGTGCAGCAGGATGTCCTCGATCCAGTCCGTCCCCGGCCATCCGGAGCTGGAGCTGTCCTCGAATCCCATGCACCATGGGGCGGTGCCGCCCGCCGCCAGGCTAGCGGCCAGCGTCGTGAGCTGTCTCCAGGTCAGGTTCGGTGACGTGAGGCGGGCGAGGTCCCCGGCCGGTAGATTCCGCGGGTCATACCAGATGACGCTCTTCAGCGCCGCCTTGACGATGATCGCATAGTAGTGCGTGGCACCGGACGGCCCCGCCGCCTGCATCAGCCTCAGCCAGCCAGGCCCGTACTCGCTGGTCAGCCTCGCCGGGTTCAATGCAGGGTCGATGGGAGCCAGCATCCCGGCCGCCGCGTCTTGGCGCAGCTCGCCCGGCGTGGCCAGGACCGCCAGGTCCGGGGGATTGCCGTCTTTCAGATCGCTGGCGAGAACGGCGCTTGCGTCGCGCGTCCCTGTGTAGTCAACCCGGATGCCGTACTTCTGCTCGAAGCCGCGGACCATGGCCAGGAAGCCGCCCTGCTCGTTCCCCGTCCACGAGCCGAGCACGGTGACCGTTTCGCCGGTCGGCTGGCTAGTACAGCCGCACAGGGCGGACGCTGCGACGAGCATGAGCGTGAACAGGACAGACATACGGGTCACTGTCACCCCCGGTATTCATTCAGGCGGGGCCTGAATCCGACATAGGCGAGAACCGCAATCGCGGCGGCGAGCGCCGGGATTCCGATGGCCAGGCCATCGGTGTTTGCGGCGGATGCCAGGTCGGCGTCGAGCGCGCTGCTCGCTCGCTGCGTCGCTACCACGTTCAGGCCACCTGATGACGTTGCGGAGACGGCTGGAGTCGTGTTCGCCCGCAATGTCGAGGCCTCGGCGTCCACTGCCCTTATCTGAACCGCCCACACCTCGGTGAGCCTCGGGAGCGCGGTGCTCCTGGCGGCGGCGAAGGCTGCGTCGGCATGCAGAGTGGCGATGATCAGCCAGGCGGACAATCCGCACGCGGCCACGGCGGCCAGCAACATGGGGAGACTGATCACCCGCTTGAATCTGCGCTGCAGGAACGCTTGCCCGGCTGCGATGCCGATGATCGTACCCAGAGCAGGCACAGCGAACGCGAGCATCAGCGCGGGGTCGGCCCACGGCGATGCGAGCCGGCCGTGCAGCGCTTGCTGACTGGGCCCCGCAAGCTTGTCGATGCTGGCGAGCAGGCCGCCCTGCGGATCGCGCATTGCGTTCCCGGCGTACGTAAGGTAGGCGAATCCAAGGTCGTCCTTGCTGGCCGACCCCAGAGCTATGTCTCTGCGGTACGCGGCGTCCGCCTGCTCGACCAGGCCCTGATAGGTCACCAGCTGTCCGCTGATCGTCTGCAGCACTGCGCTGTCCGAACTGCCAGGCGATTGGAGTGCCGCGAGCCGTTCGAGCGCTTCCCCCGCGGTGGTGATGTCGTTCTGGTACTGCTGCCCGGGGCCGGTGAGCTGTGCCGCGCCCGACCGGAAGCTCTGCCACGCCGCACGATCCGCATCGGATAGTTCCGCACGTGCCTGAACCGCGTCAAGGTACGCCGGGGACGCGGTGTCACGGGTCGACTGAGTAACGGCCTGCAGGCCCCGCTGCAAGATCGTCGCCGTGAGCCAGAACACGACAGCCGCGGCGAACAGCGTGATGAGCAGCTGCCTGAGCCGGGTCGGCGTGCTTCGCCGCGGACGGCCCGATGGGGCGGGCGCTGCTGGCATCGCTAAGCTCGGTGCGGACACGCCAGACCCGTCCCTTCGCGTCTCGTTCACCCGACAGTACCGCTTCGAGGCGGGGCCCGCGCAGAGGTTGGTGGGGCGGTCCGAGGAGGGTCCGCGGGGCGGTATAAGTGAGGCCTGTCGCACGGGACAGATGCCACCGCGGAGAGGCCGACAGCGGCGACCGTGATCAGGGATGCGCCGATGGCGGGCTGTCAGATGGCGCGGATAGTGATCACTGTCCAAGCCCCGAGGTGGATGCGATCACCGTCGCGCAGGGGCACCCGCACCCCCGCGGCTATTTCGCTACCGTTGACAACGGTGCCGTTCTCTGACCCTGGATCAAGGACCACCCAGCTGCCGTCCAGTTCAGCGATTAGCACTGCGTGCAGCCGCGAGATGCCCGGGTCAGTGGGCGGGCCCGTCAGGTCGATCTCGGGCTCCAGGCCCTGCGATGCGCTGCGCCGCCCGATGCGCATCTCCGGCCCGGCCAGCGGGAACCGGCGCTCCGGGCAATATCCCGGAAACTTCAGCGTCGCCGCATCCGGGCCGCTGGCCGCCACCACGTACTCGAAATACGCGTAATCGCTGGCCACCGCCGCCGTCCAGGCCACCGGACCGCCCGCCGCTGGCGCGAGATCGGTGGCCTCTGGGGCGGGCCTGCCGGGCGCTGGTGCCGGCTCACGGGAGGCTGCCGGACCGGTCCCTGGCCGCGCGGCGGCGACACCTTCAACCGAGCCACCCCCATCCCCGCCGGGCGCAGCCCTCGCTGCCGGGGCGGCCGCCGGGGCCTCGCCAGCATCGAAGTCGAACCCGCAGGACTCGCAGAACCGGCCTGACCTGGCCGTCCCGCATCGCGGGCAGGGCGCGGCGGGCACCTGTGGCTGCGGCTCCCGCGGCGGGACGGCCGGAGGCCTAGCCAGGAGGCTGGCAGAAACGCCGATCCTGATTCCGCAGACGTCGCAGAAGTCGCTGCTCGCCGACGGATGGCCGGCCGGGCAGGTTGGCATCTCTTCTCCAGCTCCTCTCTTCTCCAGCTCCTCTATGCCCGCAATTTCCGGTGCCCGCAGTTCCCTGCCAGCTACTTCCTGGTCCTGACCGTCTTGGTCGATCTGGTGTCGAGCGCCATCTCATCGGCGTCCTCGACCCTCTTCTTCAGCCGCACGGTCCCGGTCGCCGCGTCCACCACCTCGACCACCTCGGCCAGCAACCTGGCCGTGTCCTTGTTGCCGGATTGCTGGGCAAGCGCCACTGCCCGGCCCAGCTTGGCCGTCGCGGTGTCCTCGTCACCCTGCTTGCGGGCCTCCAGCCCCTCCTGAATGACCTGGGCAAGTTCGGCCTGGCCGGTGTAGTGCGCAACATGCTTGTTGATGCGGGTCGACAGCGCCTCATCATCGGTCCAGATCGCCCGCACCAGCCCCTGGCCCAGCACCTCCGGCCCGGAGGATGAGTCGGCGACCAGGCTCACCCGGCCAGCCAGCATCTCCTGGCCGACGGCGCCCGGGGTGACTTGCACGCAGAGATGGTAATCACGGCTCTCTCCAGCACCCCAGGCGCCGGTCGGGTAAACGCCCGCTTGCGGGCCCGAATCGGTGCGGCGGCCCGTCAGGTCCTCCACGGCCGGCGCCACCTGCTTGACGAACTGGATGGACGCATGCTGCGGCGTCCAGATGCGCAACGACACATCGGCGACCTGCTTGCCCATCGCCGCGGCCATCATGGCCGAGAAATCGGTGGCGAGCCCGGCCGGGTCGGGCACGATGTCGACGGTGCCGAGCAGGCTGGTGGCGATCCGGCGGAGTTCGGCCACCTCCCAGTCGGTGCCAACACCGCGGCAGTCGCAGCTGAAAGCACCTTCGCAGAGCCTTATCGCAGAGCCCAGGTCATCGGAGCTCTCGTGCTCATCCTTGCCGTCGGTCAGCAGGATGGCATGCCGCAACTGGGCCGGGTGGGAGGCGAACACCTGGTATGCGAGGCGCAGCCACTGCCCGATCGCGGTCCCGCCCCGCGGCCGCAGGGCCGAAACGGCCCGCTTCGCCGACTCCCGGGCCTGCGGGTCGGCGACGGCCAGGCTGCCATCGGACGGGAAGACCGGCGCGGCGTGCTCCGTGCCCGCGATCACGGCGAAGGCCACGCCGTCGCGTATCACGTCCACTGCCGCGGCGGTGGCCGCGCGGGCTTCGGCGATCTTGCTCCGGGGGACGCTCATCGACCCGGAGCAGTCGATGATGATGATCTCCGCCCTGTCCGTTACCGCGGCCGGTGCCGCGGCCGCCGTGCCCGCCGTCGTCACCGTGACGATAGCGTTGACGTCCCGGGTCCCTTCGGGCAGGTATTCATTCTGGTAGATGTCGACCGTGAAGTCGGGCTGGCTCATCGATGAGTTCTCCTCGGCATCGGATCAGGTGAGACCGGCGGGCACTGGCGGCGGTCCGGGGGGAGCGGGGGGAACGAGGCCAGGACGACGGTCACATTGTCCATTCCGCCGGCGTCGAGCGCGAAGCTGACCAATCTGCGAGCCGCGCCGAGCGGGTCGGTGAGCGCGCCAGGCAGGGCCAGCTCAGCCAGCTTGGCCGCCTCGGGCTGGTAGTTCCACAGCCCGTCCGAGCAGAGCAGCAGGGCACCGGGCCCGGACGGCTCGAACCGCATCACGTGGGGCACCGGATCGCTGAGGTCCGCGCCAATCCAGCGGGTCACCGCATGTGCCTGAGCTGAGGTGAGAGCGCCGGTCTCCGAGAGCAGCCCCGCGGCGACCATCTCCTCGACGACGGAGTCGTCCCTGGTGAGCTGCTGGGCGGCGGCGGAATCATGCCCGGCGGCCAGCCAGTAGGCTCGGCTGTCCCCCAGCCAGCACACGATAGCGGCCTCGCCGGTCAGCACAGCGGAGACGAAGGTGGCCGATGGCGGGTCTCCCGGCGGCCCGGCCAGCCCTGCGACCGCTTCCGTAGCGGCGCGGACCGCCGCGGTCGAAGCCGCGAGCGGATCCGCGCCCGTCCGCACCGCGGTGAGCAGAACGCGTGCCGCCGCCCGCACGGCCGCCAGGGAGGCCTCGTCGGGACGGGCGGAGGTGGAAACCCCGTCGCAGACCACCGCCATCACGGCCGGGCCGGTCGCGGTGTCAGCGGTGGCGAGCGCCATGGCGTCCTCATTGCGATGATGCCGCAGGCCGCGATCGGTCACGCCGGCCACCATCCCGTGGTCGACCTCCTGGTGATCACGGCCCGACCGCGCCCTGCGGCCGCAGGACTCGCAGAAGCCGTCCGCGCTGATGCGTGACGAGGAGCAGGACTCACATACCCGGGGCCCGCCGCCCGCACCATCGCTGACCCAGGCCGGGGCCAGTTCCGCTCCGCAGGACTCGCAGAAGCTGTCGGTGGCCTCGACCGGCTCGCCGCAGCCGTGGCACACCCCAGAGGCCGCCGCGGCAGTTCCCGCCATCACAGCCAGGTCCTCGGGCGGACCTCGTTCGCCCTGTCCACCAGATCGACCCGCCGCGCCTGGTCGGGCGCCAGCCTGGCCAGCGCCCGGTAGCACTGCTCCAGCCCGGAGCGCAGCGCTTCCTCGGTCGGCTCATGGCCAAGCAGGCGGCCGTCGCCCACTGCCTGCCCCGCTGTCACGGCATCGAGCGCGGCCGCCAGAATCTCGGCCGTGAGGTGCTGCCGCCGGGCGGCGTCCAGCATCAGGCGGTCCAGCCGGCCGGCCGCTTCCCGCAGATCACCTAAACCGGCCCCGGCTTGGCCGGTGCGGGTGAGGTGAATCCGCACCGCCGCGATCTGCGCCACCACGTGATGACTGGAGGTCTGCGGCACCGCGGCCAGCGCGACAATCGCCCCGGGCCGGTCATCCGCCGCCAGCCTGGCCCTGGCCAGGCCGAACGCGGCGCTGACGTGGGACCGGTCGAGCGTCCATACGCGCTCGAAGTAGCGGGCGGCGCTCGCCTGGTCTCCCGCGGCCTCGGCCGCGAACCCGAGCGCCAGCTGGGGCGCCAGCTCCCCGGGGAGCGCGTCGTAGACCGCGTCGAACGCGGCCTGCGCGGCCTCCGGCCGGCCAGCGGCCAGCTCACGAAGCCCCTGGTACCAGGTGGTCCGCCAGTCTGCATGGTCACCGGCGGCCAGCTCAGCCAGGGTAGTGGCGGCGCGGTCCAGCGACCCGGTGACGACGAGGGCACGGGCAAGAGCCAGCCGGGTCTCGGCCGACTCGGCCACCGCCGCCGGCGTCCCGGCTTCGCCGCGGACAGCAGCGGACAGGGCAGCCGTCATCTGCGCCGGGTCCAGCGTGCTCAGCGTGGTCAGGTAGCCAGCGGCAGGATCGGTGACGTCCACCTGCGGCACCGGCAGCCCCGCCGCGATCTGCGCAGGCTGTGGCAGCGCGCCAGAGGCCGTCGCCCAGTCGCTGCCATCCATCTCCCCGGCCTCGGTGCCGACCGCCTGCAACTCGGGGCTGAACAGCGAGGAGAAGGCCGGCCGGGGATTGCCGTCACCGGCTGCGAGGACCTCGCGCAAGACGCCGGTCAGCTGTTCGGCCATGTCGCCCGCTGACGCAAAGCGGCGGCCGGGGTCAGGGTTGGTAGCCCGGCGCAGCAGCCGGTAGAACGACTCCTGCCGGGCGAGCAGCGCCACGGTGGCCGGGTCGGGAAGCGTGTGCCGGTAGGTGCTGGTGTACCCGGTGAACTCGAAGGTGAGCACCGCCAGCGCGCGCCCGACCGTGTACAGGTCGGAGGACGGGGAGGGCCCGTCGGCCGCGATCTCTGGTGCCTGGTAGCCGACCGTTCCGTAGATGGGGCTGTCCTCGTCGTCGATCCGCCGCACGCCGCCCATGTCGATGAGCTTGAGCATTTCTTCTGCCTGGATCACGTTATCCGGCTTGAAGTCGCAATAGACCAGCCCGCGGCTGTGCAGGTAGCCGAACGCGCGCAGCACCTCGATCGCGTAGGCGAGCGCATGCTCGACCGGCACCGAACGGCCGGCTTTCCGCTCGTCGAGCAGGATCTGCCGGAGCGAGCGGCCGCCGACGTACTCCATCACGATGTATCCGGCCGTCTCGCCGCTGCGCGGATCGGTGTGCTGGACGAAGTTGTAGATCCGCACGATGTTGGGGTGATCCACGGCCGCCAGGAACTGTCGCTCCGCGACCGCGGCGGCCATGGCGTCGGCGTCCCCCGTGTTGACCAGGCCCTTGAGCACCCGCCAGCTGTCGCTCACGTTACGGTCCCTGGCCAGGTAGATCCAGCCGAGCCCGCCGTGTGCCAGGCACCCGAGCACCTCGTACTGGCCGCCGAGGAGATCCCCCGCCTGCAGCTTCGGGCTGAACGAGAACGGGGTGCCGCAGTTGCGGCAGAAACCGTCGGCCAGCCCGGGCCGCCCGTCCCCGGAGCGGCCGACGGGACGCTCGCAGCTCGGGCAGAATCGCCTGCTCTCAGGCACTTGCGGGTCCGCGAGTATCGCGCTGGCGGGGTCATGGGCGGGGACCGGCGGGATCTCCACCAGGCCCGCCCCCAGGTTCCCCCGGGACGACCGGCCGGTGCTCCCGTGCGTGCCACGGGTGCCCGCGCTGCCGCCCGTCCCCGCCGAGACCGGGAACGAGCCCCGATCCCGGTCGGCCGTGGTGACTGGTACCGGCGCGGATGCGGCGGCCATCCCGCAGACGGTGCAGTACCCGCCGTCGACGGTGCCGCCGCAGCCCGGCTGCGTACAGCTGGCTGGTGCCGCCGGGATCGCGGAAGCCGGCGCCGAGGCTGGTGCGGCGGCCATCCCGCAGACGGTGCAGTACCCGCCGTCGACGGTGCCGCCGCAGCCCGGCTGCGTGCACTGGGTCGCTGCCACGGTCATTACGGCTCCCCGCGCCCGCCCAGCCCCAGGATCGCCCGCTGGTAGCGCGTCACCGCAGCCGCCGCGACCGCAAGGTCGCACGGCGCCGTCCACAGCGGGTCATGGGCCTGCTCATAGAGCTTGGTGAGTTCGGTGTCCTCGGCGGCTCCCAGCCGCGCCGCCCTGGCCTGGTAGGCGTCCAGCAGGCCGCGCAGCTCATCACGCCTGCCCATGAGTGCCGCCGCCGCTCGCTGCGCGTCCCGGTACCGCTGCGTGGCAGCTGCCGCCTCCGCCTGGACGATATCCAGCTCCGCCGCCAGCCGGGCCCACCGCCCCGCGGCCCTCAGTTTGCCCAGCGCGGCCAGCCGCGCCTCCAGGCCCGCGGCATCGGCTGGCGGCGGCAGGTCAGCGGCAGCGATCTTCGCGGCGGCCCGGGCCCGGGCGGCAGTTGCGTCCTCGAAAGCGGCTGTCGCCGCCGTGACGGCCGCGGCCGCCGCGCCGATCCGCCGCTGTGCGTCCTCCCTCAGCCGGGCGATGTCACCGACCCGCGCCACCACCGCTTCGGCCTGCTGGCGCAGCCGGTCCAGCCGGGTGGTGTCGACGCCGCCCCCGTGCCAGAGCGCCAGCGGGTCCGAGTTCAGCACGTCACGCAGGCTGCCCAGTTCCCCCCCGGTCGCCGCGAGCGCGCCGGTCAGCTCATTGTCGCCGAGGTCCCCCAGCTGCTCCTGCGCGCTGGCCAGCTTGTCGCCGATCTCGCTGAGCCCGTCCGCTGTCTCGTTCCATACACTCTCGGCCGCAGCCACAACGTCGGCCACGCTGGCGAAAAGGCGCTTCATCTCCCGCACCGCCGCGGCCAGGGTCAGATCAGAGCGGCCGGTTTCGGTGGCTTCCCGCCGCGCGAGCGGCACTGTGCGCATGAGCTCCACCGACGCCCCGTTCAGGATGGTGGTTATCTGTGCCAGTTCCCGGCCGGATGGCCGGCGCGCTCCGGCCAGCAGCTCGCCGGCTTTGTCCAAGACCGCCGCATATGCAGTGAAGATCTCCCACAAGGTGGCCAGGTCGGCGGCGGCCGCTTCCCACCGCCGTTTCGACTCGCCGGCCAGGGCTGCCCCGGCGAGCACCCGCTTGCCGAAACTGCCATCCAGGTCGAGCAGGTTTGCCTGGATGCTGTCGCGCTCGGCCGTCGCGGCCACCACCGCGGCGGCGGCCTGCTCGCGGGTCATCTCCATCGTCATCGGCCTGCCCTTGTAAGGCGCTGGCGGGGGTACCAGGACCGGGGCACCGGCCCGGTCACGGCGGTCCCCGCCCACGCGGGCCGATGGCATGACCCATGCACAACGACCCGCTCCCTCCACCCGCCCGGCCAACTGGTCATTACGCACGGATCGGCTTACCGACAGAACCATTCTCAGTTTGGCGCACCCAACGGCCCATCTCACCACAGAAGACGCCACGAGCGGAGGCCGATGAATAGGTCACCGGGACGGGACCGGGAAGCTAGGCGAGGAGGAGTGTACATATGTTGGCGCGGCTGCTGTTGGCGCGGCTGCGTAAAGGAGAAGGATGAGCTGGCGATTGGCGTGACGTGCTCCGCGTTGCTTGGCGCTCTGGGTCGAGGAAGCCATGGGCCGGCAGCCGTGGTGAACCGGATGGGGTGGGAGCAGGTGCCGGTGGTGGCGAGCTGACGTTCCCAGGCCCGGAAGTCACCCTACGTCACCGTGTCATCGCAAATGGGGGCTCCCGCCCATACCGGCAATCTGGGTTAGCCGGATTTAAACTGTCAAGTCGCACGGTCAGATCGGCAGTGTAGTCTTGACGGTCAGGGAGGTTCAGACAGGGATGACCTCCTACTGCGGGCACGGATGCCAACCCCGGATGAACTGCGAATGCTGGAGTTGAACCCTGGCGTGCCGGTCGTTCAGGTGCTGCATATCGACTACGACCCAGACGGCAGAACGTTGCAGGTCGCAGACGATCTATATGCCGCTGACCGCCACGAATTCGCATTCGAGTGGTCAGAGCCGGGCGAGGCCGCATGAGTGAATGGCCGCGCAATTGGGCCGACCTGATTCGCGGCATCGGCTGCGAGATGTGCGAAAACGGGCGGCCCGATGCCAACTCCTACGGGGTGCGAATCCATGCGGGCCGTTATACAGATGCCTACCTTCAGCGCGCCGATGTACAGCGCGGATACACATTGGTCATCTGGCGGGGGCATCACGTTAATGAGCCAACTGAACTAGACGAAGCGGAGGCGTCGGGTTACTGGGCTGAGGTCCTGACTGTCGCGCGAGCGCTGATCAGCGTGTACAAGCCACTCAAGATGAACTATGAGACATTGGGGAATTCGCTCCCGCATCTGCACACGCATTTGGTTCCGCGATTCACCGACGATCCCCGGCCAGGGCAGCCGTTCCCGTTGTCCGCGCAACAGCCGGATGCGAAAGTCCCAGAAGCACAGCTATGGGCCGACGCGAAGACACTGCGCAAGTTGCTCGGCCACGAGTAGCCCTTTTGGCCCTCTGGTGCCTTAGGGACCTGTTACAACTTTCTCTGCAGCTTCAAGCGCGCGCCTTCGGCGCGCCGGGCCTGACGGCCTGGCGGTGGCTTCGAGCGCGAGCGCGCATCACCGAGGGGAGAGAAGCGGCCGGGGTGCAAGACCCGGCACCTATCGGGAGGACGGGGGAAGAGCAGGACAGACCTAGTAGTGAGGTTCGCCCTTGCCTTCCGCGTGCACCCGGGTGCTCCGCGCTGCGGCGTCGACGTCATGAATGGGAGCATGCTGACGGCGCCGCCTCCAGTCATACACGGCGGCACCGGCTAGCAAAACCACCACTATGGCAACCATGGCCAGTAATACGGGCATTACGATCTCCTTCCAGAGGTGTGCTCAGCGTACGCCTTCCGAAAGGACCTGCCTACAGCACGGACAATGCAGGATCGGAGCGTAGATAGCTAGAGGCATCAGAGACGAACCCGCCCGCGCTCCTCTGCAGTTCCGGTCCGCGAGCAGGGGTCTGCCGACGGTTCGCATCGAAAGCGTCCCCGTGCCAGCCGCGTGCCAGAACGGAGCGGAAACCGGAGACATTGAGCTGTGGCGAGACGATGAATAAACCAGCTCTCACCAGGAAAGCAACAGTTGCCCGCTGTCCACAAAACGACCTCCTAAGCGGTAGGTCGAAGGTTCGAATCCTTTCTCGGGGCGCCACTCCGCTCAGATTCGGCAGGCGCTCGGCACGGGCCGACTGCCCGGGACGCGGCCCGACATCGCCATCACCTTCCGTGACGGGCTACCGGGGGCGGGACGCCGGTTCCCTGTTTGGCCCCGGGCATCTTGGGGTATATCGGGCGGAGCCTCAGCCTGTGCCGGCACAGACGAGAAGGGCCACGCGCCAGAATTCTCCCGTCACTTTGCTGGCGGCGCTCGTCCCCGGCTCACCCGCAGTGGCGTAGACACGGCCGCGAGGAGGCGCCCGGTGGTATCGGAAACAAGAGATGCGCAGCCATCCGGGCGGAGCGTCCTCGAGGAGCTCGACTCGCGTATCCCGACGGGCTTCTACTATTACCTGGCGGTGCTGGCCTGCATCGGCGGATTCCTGTTCGGGTACGACACCTCCAACATCGGCTCGGCCCTGGGCTTTATTCCCTACCATTTGTCCAGCTTCGCAACCGGTTACCTGGTAGCCGGGGCATCGCTTGGCGCCGCAGCGGGCGCCCTGATAGCCGGTCCTCTGACAGACCGGTTCGGACGTAAGTCACTGCTCGTCGGTGACGCTGCGATCTATGCGATCGGCGCGATCCTGTCAGCGGTCACCATCAATGCCCTCATGCTGGTCGCGTCCCGGACACTCATCGGGCTGGCGATCGGAGCGGACTCGGCGATCGCCACCTCCTATATCGCCGAGTTCGCGCCCCGCAGCCGGCGCGGCCAGCTCAGCATCATCCAGCAGTGGATGATCACCGTGGGCATCCTCGTCTCCTACCTGGTCGCCCTGCTCATCCTCAAAGTCGCGCCGGGTTCGGCGGGCGGCCTGGACTGGCGGCTCATTCTCGGCATCGGGGCGATTCCCGCGCTGGTAGCCGTCGCGCTGCGGGCCCGGATGCCGGAGTCGCCCCGGTGGCTGATGCTCAACGGGCGCTACGCCGACACGGCGAAGGCATTCGGCCTGCTGGGCATGGAAGTGAGTGAAGAGGAAGCCAAGCAGGCCGCAGACGAACTCGCCCAGGTGGAGCAGGTACGGCGGCGGAAAACCGCATGGACCGCCGGCGTCAGGCGAGCGCTGATCGTTGTGTGCGTCTTCTTCATCTTCCAGCAGATCTCCGGGATCAACGTGCCGTTCTACTACGGCCCGACGCTACTGGGAAGCTATTTCAGCAGCGGGACGTCGACCGCTATCAGCACGGCCACGGCCGGCGTCGAGGTGACCGCGATCCTGGGCGCCGTCAACGTGATCGCGACCTACTTCGCGTTCCGCTGGATCGACAAGGTGGGCCGCCGCCCGCTGGCCATGTGGGGCTACGCGGGCATGGCGGTGTTCATCCTGGTCGCGGCAGTCGGAGTGGGATTCCTGACCGGCGTGCCGAAGACCGTGCTGGTGATGGTCGGCTTCTCGTTCTTCATCACCTCCTTCGCGATCGGCGTAGGCGGCACCGGCTGGCTGATCCAGGGCGAGGTCTTCCCCACCGCGGTGCGGGGCCGGGCGGCCGCCATCGGCGCGAGCGTCGACTGGCTCGCCAACTTCGCGCTCATCGAGGTGTTCCCGGCCTGGCATAACGCGATCGGGCTGGGCTGGGTGATGGTGTGCTTCGCTGTGATCGCGGTCCTGGCCATCGGGTTCGTCTACCGGTGGCTGCCCGAGACGAAGGGGCTGTCAGTGGAGCAGGCGGTCCGCGTCTTCGAGCGGCAGGCCGAAGGCCGCAAGGCGTCAGCCTAGCGATTCCCGCCCGGGCGGGTAGAGGGAGTTCAGGCTGGGGCAAAACGGAGCCTTAGCCCGAGCCTGCGCAGCCCGGCTTGAGCCGCGGTTATTCCGTGGGGGCCGTTTACGGCTTGCGCGGGCGGGGCGGCGGCCCGGTGATGATGGACCGCAGTTTTCCCCACTTCTCGTAGAAGAGGTGGCCGGGCATGGGAACCAGCGGCTCTGTCACCACGGGCGTGAACTCCATCTGTGCGAGCACGTCGCGCTCCAGGTCGATGCCGGGGGCGAGCTCGGTCAAGGTCATCCTCCCCTCGTGCAGCTCGAAGACGGCGCGTTCGGTCACGTACAGGATCCGCTGGCCTCGCCGGGTCGCCTCGGCGCCGCTGAAGGTGATCTGCTCCACCGCCGAGACGAACTTCTTAAATCTGCCCTCCTTGGTGACTTGGAGCCGGCCGTCGCCGGTTGCGACCTCGAGGCCTCCGGCGGTGAACGAACCGCAGTAGATGACGGTCTTCGTAGCCTGGGTGATGTTGATGAAGCCGCCTGGCCCCACGTCATGGCCGCTGAAGCGGCTCACGTTGACGTTGCCGTGCTGGTCGGTCTGCGCCAGGCCCAGGAAGGCCATATCGAGCCCCCCGCCGTCGTACCAGTCGAACATGGCCGCCTGCTCGATGAGTGCCTGGGCGTTGCGCGACGTGCCGAAGAACAAGTCCGCCCCCGGTTCACCGCCCACCGCGCCGGGCTCGGTGGTGAGGGTCACCATCTCGTCGACCCCCTCCTCGGCGGCCAGCCCGCCCATGGCGTCGGGATAGCCGACGCCGAGGTTGACGACCGCACCGGGGACGAGCTCCATGGCCGCGCGCCGGACCACCACGGCGCGCGCGCCCAGGGGAGGCGGCTTGGCCGCTGTCCGGGGGACCCGCAAATCCCCGGACAGCGCCGGGTCGAAGCCGCCGGCCGTCTGGGGATGAAACTCGGGAGAGGAGGCGACCACCACGTAATCGACCAGCGGGGCGGGGACCCGCACATGCTTGGGGTGCAGGGTGCCGGCCTGGGCCACGT
>Ga0302320_10014445_pt1 | contig 16339 bp, 11 predicted proteins | sample Bog_T0_3_FD_202130 | JGI IMG/M metagenome (GOLD analysis project Ga0302320, IMG submission 202130) | Peat permafrost microbial communities from Stordalen Mire near Abisko, Sweden - Bog_T0_3 | ecosystem: Environmental > Terrestrial > Soil > Wetlands > Peat | place: Sweden: Abisko, Stordalen Mire... | reverse complement strand
CCCTATGCATAGGTTCTTCGAAACCGTGTTCGTGCTGCAGGAGCCATCCTATAGTTCCATTTTTCCCCTGGGGCAGGGAATTGTGCTGGCGATCGGAGAATGGCTCGGCTTGCCGTGGATGGGTGTGACGCTCTCGATGGGCGCGTTCTGCGCCCTGTGCTACTGGATGCTGCGCGCGTGGGTGACGCCGATGTGGGCGCTGGCGGGCGGGGTCCTCGCGGCGATGGAATTCGGGCCGCTGAATCAGTGGATGAACATCTACTGGGGCGGTGCGGGATCGGCCATTGCGGGATGCCTGGTGTTTGGTTCGTTGCCCCGGCTTTGGAAATCGGGAACCAGGCGCGATGCGGTGCTGTTGGGCGTGGGCGTCGGGCTGGAGGTGTTGACGCGTCCGTTTGAAACTGTGTTGCTGGCGACTTGCATATTGCCGGCCTTGCCGCCGATTCGCCGGAAGTTGATTGGCCTGGCACTGCTGGCCGCGCTGCCTTCGCTCGGCCTGACGCTGTTGCAGAACAAGGCTGTGACGGGGAACTGGACCACGCTGCCGTATATGCTCAGCCGTTATCAATACGGCATACCGGCGTCTTTCACGTTTCAGAAGATGCCGGTGCCGCACCGGGAGCTGACGGGCGAACAGCGGCTGGATTACACGGCGCAATCGGACGTCCACGGCGACCAGCCGGAAACCATCGGGACATATCTGGTGCGCCTGTCTGGCCGCGTTCGCTTCCTGCACTTTTTCTTCCTCGCTCCGCTCTATGTGGCGCTGGTGTTCTTCCTGCCCGCGCTGCGCCGACGGTGCTATTTATGGGCCGCCGCTTCGATCCTGATCTTTGTGCTCGGCACCAATATCTATCCCTATTACTACCCGCATTACATCGCCGCAGTTACTTGTCTGTTCGTGTTGGCCTCCGTGAATGGCCTTGCGCGATTAAGCTCCGTGCGTTTGCGGGGGATGGCGGTGGGGCAGGATGCGGCGCGGTTAGTGGGGCTGCTCTGCGTGGTGCATTTCGTGTTCTGGTACGGGGTACATCTGATCGGCAACGAAGATTTGTTCGCCGCGACGGACCCTTACGAGAGTTGGGACTATGTGAACTTCGGCGATGCGGAAGGGCGGGTGGCGATCGGTAAGCAGCTCGCGCAGGCGCCGGGTAAGCAGTTGGTTTTCGTGCATTATGGGCCGGCGAATATCCTGCGCGAGTGGGTGCATAACGCAGCCGATATCGATGGCGCGCGCGTGGTCTGGGCGCTCGATCTGGGCGCGGACGAAGACGCGAAACTGATGCGCTATTATCCCGATCGAAACGCCTGGATCCTCGAACCAGACGCCAAGCCGCCCAAACTAAAGCACTACTAACTGCGGTTAAGTCCGGGTACCCCTTTCCAGTCGTTAACGTTGAATTGCAAAATCAGGCATCCGTAAAGTGGAACCATAGTCCACCAGCCGGGAGCCGCATGAAACGGCCCTGGGAAGAAGGCGTTTATGAAACGGGTATACAGGCTTATTGCATTAATCTGTGCGGCGACGGTATCGAGCATGGTCGCATGGGGGGGAACGGAAAAGCTCTCACCGGAGCTGAAGCCGGAGACGACCGCGAATCGGCGGGCGTCCGACAATGTGGAAGTCATCGTCCAGTACAAGGTCGCCCCGACGGAAGCGCATCACCAGAAAGTGGCCGCGCTCGGCGGGAAGCTGAACCACCGCATGGATTTCATCAAAGGCGCGCATTACACGGTGCCTGTGTCGGCGCTGAGCAGCCTGGCGAGCGATCCGGATGTGGCTTACGTGACGCCGAACCGGGCCTTGAAGGGCACGTTCGACAACATCACCGCGGGCACGGTAAATTCGGTCACCAACGGCTACGAGCTGGGCATGACCGGCGTCGGCATCGGCATCGCAGTCATAGACAGCGGTGTAACCGGGTTGGGCGATTTCGAAGACGGAGCGTCCTGGCGGCAGGTCAGTAACCGCGTTGTCTATCAGCAGTCCTTCACGGGCGGGCCGGTAGCGGATCAATATGGGCACGGCACGCATGTGGCGGGAATCCTCGCGGGCAACGGCTTTGGCACGACTTATCTCGGCACCATTCTTGAGGGCAACATTATCAGCCTCAAAGTGCTGGATCAGAATGGGAACGGCTCGGATTCGACGGTAATTCAGGCGATTGACGCGGCGATTTCTCTCAAGAGCCAATACAACATCAAAGTGATCAATCTTTCGCTGGGCCGCCCGGTGTATGAATCGGTGGCGCTCGATCCGCTTTGCGCGGCGGTGGAGCAGGCCTGGAAAGCGGGCATCACGGTGGTGGTGGCAGCCGGCAACGATGGCCGCGACGACACTGACGGAATCGACGGTTACGGCACGATTAACGCACCGGGTAACGATCCTTACGTAATCACCGTGGGCGCCGTCAAAGACGAGGGAACCACCGTTCGCACGGACGACCTGATCGCCAGCTACAGCTCGAAGGGTCCCACACTGTTCGACCACTATGTGAAGCCGGACGTGGTGGCTCCGGGCAATCTGGTGATTTCGACCCTGCCGCCGGGATTGACGCTTTCGACCGAATATCCCGCCAATCAGGTCGGGACCACCAACTACTTCACACTGAGCGGCACCAGCATGGCGACGCCGATCGTCTCCGGCATGGCCGCGATGATCATGCAGCAGCACCCGACGTGGACGCCGGATCAGGTGAAAGCGGCCATCATGCTGACCGCGACGAAGAGCAATTTTCCGACCAGCAGCACGGCGGTGGATCCGACGACGGGAACCAGCTACACCAGCTACTACGATATCTTCACCATCGGCGCGGGCGAAGTGGATATGGCGGGATACAGCAAGATGACTGCGGTTCCGCCGGCGGGCCTTACGGCAAAGTCGCCCACGGCAGTCTACAACCAGTTGACCGGCAAGGTGACGCTGAGTGGCGTGAGCGGCGTCAGTACGGTGTGGGGATCGAGCACGGTGTGGGGATCGAGCACGGTGTGGGGATCGAGCACCGTGTGGGGATCGAATGTGATTTCGAATTCGAGCACGGTTTGGGGTTCCAGTACGGTTGAGGTGAACAGCACCGTCTGGGGAACGAGCACCGTCTGGGGCACCAGTTCCACGAAGGGATTCAGCACGGTCTGGGGAACGAGCACGGTCTGGGGTACTTCGACTACAGATTCGGCGGAGAGCGAGCTTTTAACCACACAGGGAGAGCGTTAGAGCTGAGGGCCCGGACTCGTTCGGGGCTTTCTATCCACTATCATGGAAGTATGACGACGCTGGTGGCCACCGACTCCGGCCTGCTCTATGCGAAGGAAGCCCGCCTGATCGAACTGCTTCGCGGTATGGGTAGCGCGATTGTGGCCTATTCCGGCGGTGCGGACTCGGCGTATCTGGCGTGGGCCGCTCAGCAGGCGCTGGGCGAGCGGGCGCTTGCCATCACTGCCGATTCTGCATCCATTCCGGCTTCGCATAAACGCGACGCGGAAGCGTTCGTTCGGCAATTCGGCATTCGGCATGAGTATGTTGAAACGCATGAGTTCGATAATCCCGATTACGTGAAGAACGACTTGAACCGTTGCTTCCATTGCAAGGACGAGCTGTTTACCGTGCTCGAAACCATCGGGCGCGAGCGCGGTTTTTCGCATATCGTGTATGGCGTAAATCAGGACGATCTGGGCGATTACCGGCCGGGGCAGCGCGCCGCGAAACTGCATGATGTAAAGGCGCCTCTGGTGGACGTTGGATTGACAAAGGCGGAGATCCGCGAGTTGTCGCGCCGTGCCGGCCTGCCGACGTGGGACCGCCCCGCGTCCGCCTGTCTGAGTTCGCGCATTCCTTATGGCACGCCGGTCACGATTCAAAATATCAAGACTGTGGAGATCGGCGAGGAAGAAGTGAAGGCTCTCGGGTTCCGGCAATTCCGCACGCGCTTCCACGGCGAGTTGGTGCGTATTGAGATTGCTCCCGAAGAGCTGCCTAAAGCTCTGAACCTGGAAATCGCAGGCAAGCTGACGGCGATTTTCAAACAGCTCGGGTACAAGTACGTGACGCTCGATCTGGAGGGTTACCGGCAGGGTTCTCTGAACGAAGTACTCAAGCGCCAGTGAACTGTTGCGCGAACCATTTTTTGCCCAGCGCGAAATCGTGCGGTGTGAGATGGTGGTCCGCGTCTTCCTGTACGGCGAAATCCACCGCGGCTCCGGCGTGAGTCAGCAATCTGGCTATGGCTTCGGATTCGCTGGGCGGCGTTCGTGTATCGCCCTTTCCCGCGACGATGAGGATGGGCGCGTTGTTGAGATCGGGCAGGGGATCGGGCATGACGACTCTGGTGGGTCGCAGTAACACGCCGCCCGCGATTACGCCTGGATGGCCCAGCAGCGTGGCGATGGCAAGGTCCGCTCCATCGGCGTAGCCCAGTGCGTAAATTCTCGCGGGGTCCAGGCCATACTCCTGGGCTGATGTGCCGATCCACTTCGCCAGGTCTTCGGCGCGTGTGGCAGCGAGGCGCGGGCTTAGCAGGGCCGCGCCCGGAACCAGGGCGCGGCCTATGGGAAGCAAGTCATTTTCATCGCCTCCCGTTTCGTGCAGCAACAGGAGGGTGACGGGCATTCTGCCCGGCACGAACTGGTGCGGGACCGAATCGACAGGCGGAAGCGCCTGTCGCACATTAGTCACCGAAGGAGCCGACTTCTTCCTTCTCTACTGCCTTTTCAACGACGGGCTTCAGGGCGGTCAGCGGCACGAATCCCGCTTCGACCGGCTTTTCCTTGAGGATCACTTCGCGGTAAAGCTTCGCCATACGCGCGTCTTCGGCGGCTTTCTTCGCCATCTCCGTGTTGCGCTTGCGGAGCTTCTCTTCACGCGCCGTCTTGGCAATGCCTTTATCGTCCAGATCGTGCTGGATGCCGGCGTTCACCGCATCCTGATTGAGGACGAGCGAATGTTCCTTCGAAGGCAGATTGACGTTTTTACCGCCCGCGATGATTTCATGCCGACCCTTTTCCTCATACCACTTGGTCAGGGTCGCGGTCATGTGCATCTTCTCGACGATGTTGCGCCAGCCCACACCGGTGTTATAGGCGCAGAAGCTGATCTCGCCTTCCTGCGTGGCGTAGGGGATGATGCACTGCTCGGTGCGGCGGAAATCGTAATTGAACAGATCCTGGAACCACATGCCGGCGATGAAGAGGAAGTTCCAGCGGTCTTTGCGGCGCTTCTCGATGTCTTCAAAGGTGCGATCCGGGGTGACCTTGCCGTAATTGCGACCAGTGGCGCCGAAGCACTTGTCGAATTTCTGCAGCAGGTCGCTCAGCTTGAAGGTGCTGGGGGCCTGCATGGGATCGTAATTGCGAAGCAGCGCTAATGCAACACCAAGGATCGAAATCTTCTTGCTGCGCGCGCCGTCGTTAACCGCAGCCACGTCCTTCGCCAGTTGCTCGGCGTTGAGGAACGCGGTGACGGGGCGGAATTCCTTCGTCTCCTTGTCGATCATCACGGCCATGCCGGTGCCGCAGTTGGGATGGCAGCCACAGCTCAGCTGGCCCCAATCGGCGTTGGGTCCGTGGATCAGATCGGCCCAATCGGAGAAAGTGCTCATGAAGGAGATGGGGAACCAATCGCGTGTAGGCTCGCCCATGCCGACTTGGTTCTTCACGTCGTGCGCGAGGTGCGACAGCGTATACCGTTGAGCCTGGCGACGTTCGGGGGTAATTTCTTCATCGCGGCCCGTGAAGGAAACCGGCTGGAACGAGAGGAAGGAAATCTTCTTGGGATTGTCGAGTGCGAATTCGATTACGCGGCCCACCTGCTCGTTATTCACACCGTTGATGATGGTGATGACGGGGACGATGTCGACGCCGTTCGAGTGCAGGTTTTCGATGGCGCGCAGCTTCACATCGAACAGATTGCCGATGGCGCGGTGGGAGTTGGCCGCGTTGCCGACGCCGTCGAACTGCAGGTAGGCATAACGGAGACCCGCTTCAGCGGCCTGGCGGCAGAACTCAGGGCTCTTGGCGAACTCGATGCCGTTAGTGGCGGCCTGCACGCTGTTGTAGCCGACCTTGCGGGAATATTTCACCGCGTCGAGGAAGTACGGCGAAAGCGTGGGCTCACCGCCTGAAAACTGCACCGACATCTGACGCCGCGGCTTGATCGAAATGGCATTGTCGAGCATGGTCTGAATGTCTTCCCAGCTCAGTTCGTGGACGAAGCCGACCTGGTTGGCATCCATGAAGCAGGGGTCGCACATCATGTTGCAGCGGTTTGTGAGATCGATGGTGAGGACCGATCCGCGGCCGTGCGTCACAGTGCTCGAACCGTGATTGTGGAGGCCTTTGTCGGCGTGGGCGCGGATGTCGCGGCCGGGGAACACGCGCTCGATGTGTTCGAGGAACGCCGGGTCCATCGCCATCACGTCTTCGAAGTGGCCGTGGATGGGGCAATCCTTTACCATGAGGATCTGTCCGTCGCGCTCGATGATCTGCGCTTTAATTTCGCCGACCTTTTGGTTGCGGAGGATCTCGACCGGCACTTCGCCGTTGACGATTTTATTGCGGATCTCGGGGACGCATTTGGGACAGAGGGAGTCCGTGGTACGGGGCCAGCCGAGTGGCGGCTTCTGTTTTTCCCAGGATTTGAGGAGGGGTTTTTCAGACCATTTGGGCGTGAACGACGGGTTGGGCTTGATGGAATTGATGGCGTTGAAGGCGTGCCATCCTAATCCGGCGGCTACCGTGACTGCCTTTTCGACGTACTTGATCGGTTTGTGCATCGTTCAGATGTCTCCTCTACGTGGGCACCGGCTCGTCTGCCAGTGTTCTTATTAACTTACGACAATATAAGAGCCACGCTCGAAACAATATCATGGAACTGCGTCGGATCGGGGTCCAATGGGGCAAACTGGGATTGAACGGTTAAGCCCTTTTCAGGATAGGGGTAAGAGCATGCAATGTGCCAATGTTGTCCCGCGCATAAGTAGCCGTCTAGTCCGCGACTTAGCGGCGGAATGCGGTTTCGCTCTGGCCGGCGTGGCGCCGCCGGATCCGGTGCCTGATTTCGCTCGTTTCCGGGATTGGGTGGATCGCGGGCTGGCGGGCGAGATGCGATACCTGACGGATCATCGCGCGGATGTCCGGAACCATCCGGAGCACCTGCTGCCGGGGGTCAAATCCGTGATTTGTGTGGGGATGCTTTATGACGGGCCGGAGCCTTATTCCACCGAGTTTTCGGATCCGGAGCGTGGATGGATTGCGCGGTATGCGTGGGGCGAAGACTATCACGGAGTGGTTCGAGCGAAGCTTGATGAGTTGGCCAGTAAGTTATTGAAATTGGAAAGGTTCAGTTGGCGTGCCTGCATCGATACTGCGCCCATTCTGGAACGTTCGTTGGCGCGGCGTGCGGGGTTGGGGTGGATTGGCAAAAACACCTGTCTCATCAATCAGCAGGTGGGATCGTGGTTCTTTTTGGGTGAGTTGTTGACCACCCTCGAACTGACGCCGGACGCGCCTCCTCCGGATCGGTGTGGGACCTGCACACGGTGCATCGACGCTTGCCCGACAGAGGCAATTGTTCCCTCGGCGCAGGGTCAATTTGAACTTGATACCCGGCTCTGTATCTCATACTTCACAATCGAGTTGCGAGGCTCAATTCCCGCTGAAAACCGACTTGGAATGGGGCAGAACGTCTTCGGCTGCGACATTTGCCAGGACGTGTGTCCGTGGAATGGCAGACGGTGTCGGTCAGACGACAGCGACAATGAGCTGTTCGCTCCCCCGCTTGAGCGGATGGCTTCGTTGACCGAAGTCGAGTTCAGGCAGATGTTTCATGGAACACCGGTAACACGCACGAAATACAGAGGATTTCTGCGCAACGTCGCTGTCGCCATGGGAAATTCAGGCTTGGTGAAATTCCGCGCTCCCCTGGAGAAACTGGCGTCGTCGGAGGATGAAGTGGTGGCCGAACACGCCCGCTGGGGGCTAAGCCGGCTTAGTCATGCCGAAGGGCGTTCATAGGCTGGATGGAGATCGCGCGCCGCGCCGGAAGTGCGGACGCGAGGAGCGCCGCAGCGAGCAAAGTCGCGATTACGGCGACGAATGCCACAGGGTCTTTGGGATCCCACCCGATGACGTAATTCGCGATAACGCGGTTCAGCGCCAGGCTGCAGGCGAGTCCGATCAGAATGCCTATGATTATGAGCCGCGCAGTCATCCCGGCGACGAGGCGCAGCACGTCGGCGGCGCCGGCTCCGAGGGCGATCCTGATCCCGAATTCGTGGGTGCGCCGCGCCACCACATATGAGACGACGCTGTACAGGCCCGACGCCGCGAGCAGCAGCGCCACACTGGCAAAGATGCTGAACAGCGTGGTGCTGAAGCGCGGATAGGCGGTCTGGTTCCGCATCCATTCATCGAGGGTCTGGATCTGGAACAGCGGCTGGTCGGGATCCTCCGCGCGTACTTGCTCGCGAACTGCGTTCACGATATTGTGCGGGTCACCGGAGGTACGGACCAGATATATGGCGCCGGGCGGAGAAAGCAGCGTCCATGGGACATAAATTGCGGGATCGGAAGGGTCGGTCAGACCGTGATTGCGCACGGTGGCCACTACGCCGATAATCTCCACCGGTTGATCGGAGTCGGGCGGCTTGAGCACTTCGGGATGTCCTTTGAGATCGAGAAAAGGAATGCGAATCCTGGCGCCGAGGGGATTGCCTCCGGGCCAGTACATGCGCGCCATTTCCTGGTTGATCACGCCTACGCGCTGGGAGCGAGCCATCTCGGAGGGAGAGATCATGCGTCCCGAGAGCAGGGGCACCCTGAGTACTCCAAAGTAATCGCCGCCGATCAGGCCAATGTGGGTGGTCGTCGTGCCCGGGCTACCCTTGGGGCGGCCGGGGATTTCGAAATCTCCCTGCAAGGTCACGAAGGGGGGCATGGCGGTAAGCGTGCCCGCCACGGAAACCAGGCCCGGTATGTTTTGCAAGCGGGTGAGCACGCGGTTCAGGTGCGCCGCGCGCGGAGCCCAATACTTGTACGAGCCAGCCGGCAGATTCAGCTGCACGGAGAGCACATTGGAAGGGTCGAAGCCGAGGTGGGTCTCCGTCAGCGAGATGAAGCCGCGGATGGCGATGCCAGCGCCCACCAGAAGGACCATGGTCAAGGCGACTTCTACCACGATCAGCGCGCTGCGAGTCTTACCGGCGCGCGCGCTGCCGGCGAATCCACGGCCTGTATCCTGCATGGCATCCCGGACATCAGTCTTCGCGAGTTGCAGCGCCGGGGCCATGCCGAAGAGGATTCCAGTCAACACGGCAATGGCGAAAGTGAACAACATCACCGCGCCGTTCACTTCGATAGCGGCTTCGTGCGGCACCGAATACTGCGGCATGAGCGCCACCAGCAAAGGCACTCCGAGATAAGCCAGGCCGACGCCGACAATGCCTCCGGCCAGCGAGAGCAGGACGGATTCCGTAAGCAACTGCCGCACGATCCTGTGACGCGCCGCACCTAAGGCTACCCGGACCGCGATTTCTTTCTGCCGTGCGGCGGCACGCGCGAGCAAGAGGATGGAAACGTTACCGCAGGCGATCAGCAGCAGGAAGCCGACGGCGGCGAGCAGGATCAGCAGCGTGCCCTGGAATTTGCCGAGCAGCCAGTTGTTGAGCGTTTCCACCTGAAAGCGAAATTCTTTGGGATAGACGTTTTCCGGACTGCGTTGCAGGAAGCGTTCGGTCATGGCTTGCAACTCCGCATTGGCGGCTTCGAGTTTGAATCCGGGGCGGATACGGGCCATGGTGGGAATGGTGTGGACGGGATCGGGAACCATGGCGAGGGGAACGTACACCTCGGCATCGTTCCAGGTGAACCGTGGCGGCACGACGCCGATCACGGTGTAAGGCTGATGGTCGAGTTCGAGCTGCTTTCCTATGGCCTGTGGATCCCGATTGTAATGGCGCTGCCAGAACAGGTAACTGATGACCGCGAGGCGCGGCGGCGTTTGCGGAGAAGGAATGTCATTAGGGGTGAAAGTGCGGCCGAGCAGCGCGGGAACGCCCATGAAATCGAAAGCATTGGGCGAGAAAGCGATGCCGCGGACCTGATCGGGAATGCCGCCGGTGGCGACGAAGGGCCGGAAGTCCGCCAGGAACAAGTCTTCGAGCGTCTTGCTGTTGTGCTGAAGCTCCAGGAAATCGGGGACCGTGAAGTTCATCCGGCCCGCCAGTTTTTGTTTTTGCATGATCGCCGGGGCGATGATGCGGTCGGCATTTTTATATGGGTAGGGATCGAGAAGGACCGCGTAGACCAGGCTGAAAATGGCCGAACTGGCGCCGATCCCAAGGGCCATGGAGGCTATGGCGATCAGCGAAAAGGCGGGATTTTTGCGGAACAGGCGGGCGGTGAAACGCAGGTCCGCCGCGAGATCGGTGAGTCCTGGCATGCAGAATAGACGCTCGACTCCCGGAAGTAGTTCGCAGAAATCGTAGAATAACGGCGTGGAAGTTCATGAGCGCATGCGCGCCGAATGGAACCAGCGGGCACGTGAGGATGCGCACTATTTTGTGGCGTTCGGGCGGCGCGATCAGGACGACGAGGAATTCTTCGCTACCGGCGCCGATCTGGTGCGCGAGCTTGAGAATGAGTTGAAGCGATTGCCCCGGTGCGTGCGCGCGCTTGAGATCGGGTGTGGCCCGGGGCGTTTGATGCGGCCCATGAGCCGGCATTTCGGCGAGATACATGGGGTCGATGTATCGGATGAGATGATTGCGCGGGCTCGCGAGAAGCTGCGGGGCGTTCCTCATGCCTTTGCGCATCATGCGAGCGGGAGCGATTTGTCGATGTTCCCGGATGAGTACTTCGATTTTGTTTATTCGTATGCGGTGTTTCAGCATATTCCCAGCGCGGAGGTGGTGTTTTCGTATTTGCGAGAGACGGTTCGGGTGTTGAAGCCGGGCGGGGTGGCGCATTTGCAGATCAATGGTTTGCCTAAGACGTCCAAAGCGTATACCACCTGGGAGGGGGTTCGGATCGGTTCGGATGAGGTTCGTGCTTTTACTCGGGAGCGTGGGGTTCGTTTGCTGGCGTTGACTGGGGTGGATACGCAGTATATGTGGACCACCTGGCAGAAGCCCGGGGAAGAAGAGAGACGGGCAGATCGGAAATCTGCCCCACGAATCAGGGCGATTTCGAATGCGTTTTCCTCCGAGCAGGCGGTGCCTTCGGGCGGCCGACTGGCTTGCTGCGCGCTCTCCATCGGGAATTTGCCGTTCGATTGCGATTTAAATTCGCTTGCGGTTTACATCGACGGGATTCCTGGCACCGTTTGCTACATCGGCCCTGCCGTCAACAACGGTCTGTCACAGGTGAACGTTTTTCTTCCCGCCGGCGTGCGCACCGGTTTACTTCCCGTTCGCGTCGAATGGCTCGGTCAACGGTTATGTCCGGACCGGTATGTTCGTGTGATTCCGCCCGGTCCTGCGGTGCCGAGATTGACTGCTCTGAGCGATGCGGTGAATTTGCTCTCGCCGCAGCATATCGAGAGCGGTCTGATTAAGGCGACAATCGAAGAAGTGGATGACATCAAGAGCTTCGATGCACGTGTGGATGGAGTTGCGGCGGAAGAGCTCGAAACCTTTCGGACCGATCCCCTCGCGGAGCGGTGGGAAGTGAATTTTCGCGTGCCGCAAGGGACGGGCAGCGGTGGGCACGTGCTGGAAATTCGGCTGGGACGGCGGTTGCTGGCTCGCATGGGAATCGTTTGCGCCGCATTGCTGGCTGCAGTTGGTTTGCACGCACAAAGCACGGAAGTCGCGTTTCGAAAGGCTTTGTCCGCGAAGACCGGATCCGTTGCACTGCCGGCGGGCGAAATCGAAATTACGCGCGAAATTGTGATACCGCCTGATGCGCACGATCTCGATATCCACGGCGCCGCGAACACAACCATCAAAGCCGCTGCTGCGTTTCGGGGCAGGGCGTTGCTGATATTTCCCGCCGGGAAGAACATCAAAATCCACGATCTGGCTCTCGATGGAAATCGCGATGCCGTCGGGCGTATGAGTGCTCTGCCTCCGCCCGGCACCATGTTTTCGCGATCCGTGGCGAACAATGGCATCCTGGCGGAGGGGGTGACCGGCCTCGAAATCTCGCAACTGAAAGCCACCGGCATGGCGGGCTTCACGATCCTTGTGAATGCGGGACATAACGTACACATTCGCGACGTCAGTATAGGGGACAGCGGCGGCTTTAACGGACAGCGCCGCAACAATGGGACGGGCGGCATCGCGCTCGAAGAAGGTACGGCGGATTTTGAAATCAGCCATTGCGTCCTCGGGACGATTCGCGGCAATGGCATCACGCTGCGCTCCGTCGAACGCGGGCGCATTTTCCAAAACGAATTTATTATGTTGGCCCGCGATGCAATTCAAGCGACCCAGGCGACGGCGGTGATCATCGCGAATAACAGCGCCGCGCAGATGGGTTATCCGATTGAAGAAGTGGAAGCGCCGGGCGCGATCTGCATGCGGTTGGCGCGCTTCGCGGATGGTCAGATAACCGACAACACATGCTCGGAAGCGGTGCTGGGCGCGATTTCCCTTGAGGGGACGCATAACCTGATCAGCGGCAACCATCTGATGGGATTGAACGCGGCGCATCGCGATGCAGCCGGAATTTATCTCGAAGCGGGGGCGCAGGACAATACCGTCGAGAACAATGAAATTGCGGGCTTCGGCATGAGCAAGCAATGCCTGGGAGCCGCACCCGGGGTCCCGCTGACTGCCAACAAAGTTACGAAGAATAGCTGCTCGGACGAGGTGTCCGTTGCGCGCTTGCGACCCGCGATACAGCGTTGACGAGCTTGCGCCAGGGGATCTTCGACCAATCGTCCACCAGCAGCATTTCACCATCGCGCCAGGACGAATAGAACCAGCGCGCAACGATGGCCAGTTGTTCCATGCGCTCGATAGGGCCGGCGCGGCGTTCGGGAAGGGACGTGGCGATTTCGCGCAAACGCGTGTCGAGTGAAATGGAGCGGCCGTCGGCGGCGATGAAATCGAGGTGCGTGAAACCCTGCCAGGAGCCGTTGCGCAGCCAGCCCAGTTGCACGGCTTCGGGATGAGCAGAGGGCGCGATGGCGACGGCATGCAGGCGCTCCACATCGCGCGCCATTTCGTCCTGCAGGCCGAGCACTTCTTCGATGCGGCGCAGGCGCTGATGCATGAGGGCGGCGCCTTCGAAATCCATATCGGCGCTGAGACGCTCGCGAGCGGTGGTGGCGGGGTCGAGCAGCGAATGACCGTTGGTGCGCAGGAACTCCGCAACGCGGTCGGCCTCGCCGCGATATTCCTCGACGCCCACGGCTTGCTGGCAGGGGCGGAGGCAGCGGCCCATTTCGCCATATATGCAGCCGGGGTGATCGGGACTGGGCGCGAGATCGTCCTGGCAGCGTCGGAGCTGGAAGAGATTGAGAAATTCGGAATCGAAAAGCGCGGCGGTGGAGCGATTGCGAAACGGTCCGAAATAGATATTGGGGGCGCGGCCGATGCGCGTGGTGATGTGCGTTCGCGGGAAGGGGTTGGAGAGTACCAGCTTCACGTAAGGTGGGAGGCGAAGGCGGATCTGCCGGCGGTAATCGGCACCGAGGTGTTGGCGCGCCAGTTCCCAGAGCAGGAGCTGCGATTCGAGGCGCGATCCGGTGAAGGCGTACTCGATGCGGGTTACGGTGCCGCGCAGGTTGAGCAGGCGCGAGGGCGTTCCGCGCGGTCCAAGGAGACGAAGCAGTCGGCGGCGGAGGACGTTGGTGCGGGCGAGGTAGGGCTTTCCTTCTGACGGCCAGAGCAGGAAGACGGCGGGGCGGTTGGGGATGGCCTCGAGGGCGCGGTCAAACTCGGTTTCGGTGGGCGGAATTTCGAGTTCGACGAGCATTGGTTCTATATTAGGATGAACCAGTCAGGATGGCCCTGCGATGGCAGACATTAACGCTCAGTTGATCGCGATTGCTGCGACGCCAGTGAATTCGATTGCGGACGTGATCGCGGCATTTTCGGCCATTGATGCAGCGCTGCCCGAATCGGATGGATTGAAGTGGTTCAACTGGCTGTATCTGACGGTGACGAAGGCGGTGGACCTTAGTATCGGCGGCGGGTCCGGGACGTATACGTGGAACGACCCGGCATGGCTGACCCGGCTGGATGTAGTGTTCGCCGGTCTGTATCTTGGAGCGCTGGCGCAGACGCCGCCGAAATGCTGGCAGGTGCTGTTCGACGCGCGCCATGACACGCGGCTGGCGCGGATTCAGTTTGCGCTCGCCGGGATGAACGCTCATATCGATCACGATCTTCCGCTCGCCGTGGATACAACGTGCCGCGAGTTCGGCATGGAGCCGGTTCATCTGTCGCCGCAGTATCAGGATTACGACCAGGTCAACGATTTGCTCGATGGGATTGTCGAAGAGGCGAAGAAGGAACTGCTGGTGGGGCTGCTCGGGGATGCGCTGCCGAGCATCGGTCTGGTGGAGAACATGATGGCCATGTGGGGTCTGCGGGCTACGCGCGAGGCGGCGTGGACCAATGCGGAGTTGCTTTGGCATGCACAGAGCGTGCCGGGTCTGGCGGATCGGCTGATGAGTGGGCTCGACGATGCGACGGCGCTGGCGGGGCGGGGGCTGCTGGCTCCGGTGGGAATTTAATTGGCTCGCCCCCTCGCCGTGACTATCCTCGCGTGGTCGTATATTGCGGTGGGTGCGGGCGGATTTTTCACGCACCTGAGCGATGGCGTGTGGGTGGAGCTGGTTGAGATCGCTGCGGTTATCGCCGGTGCATTTATGCTGCGCGGCCAGAATTGGGCGCGCTGGCTGGCAGTGGCCTGGATGGCAATTCACGTAATTCTTGGCGCCTTACTGGGGTTTCGAGAGTTATCCGTTCACTGTCTGTTTCTTGCCGTGATCGCCTGGATTCTTTTTCGTCCCGAAGCTGCGCGTTATTTTCGCGGAGCGCCGGTTTAACCGCGGGCCAGTCGGCTGCCCACGGCCTCCGCAATAATTGCAGTGACAAGGCTGTTGATGCTGACTCCCTCGCGTTCGGCCTGCGCGATGAGTTTCGCGTAGAGCGTTCTGGGCAGACGTTGACGCCACTGGGCGGCCTCGACGTTCGGCCTCGGCAATTCGCGGCCCGTCTCGCGGAAGACCGCCAGGCAGTCGCGAAGAGCCTCGCGGCCGTTGGCGATCGCTTCCTCGATGGTCTCGCCGTCCGACATGCAGCCAGGGATCTCCGGATATTCCACAAGGTAACCACCGCCCTCCTGCTTCGACAAGGGGCGGACAGTGAACCGATACGATTCCAGATTCTGTTTCGTGATTCGTCCTCTCATTTTTTCTTAGCCTCCTTGGCGGCGTCTAATAGATTGATGAAATGGCTGACATAGATTGGCTTGATGGGCCGTTTGTCGGGCACCGATACGCGCTGAAGATAACGTGGCTGCCGCCGCGGCCGGGCCGACGCCATTCAATCCCGTTCCTCCCGGCCACCGTCATCAACTCCTCGATTCGCCACCCGTTCTGATTCCGGCGCATTTCCCTGAGCGTTTTATCGAAAGCGGCCACAGGTTAATGATACCGCATCCGGTATCAGTGCAGCGCGATGACTGTGTAATCCCGGTTAACGCGTAAAATAGAAAAGCGCGCGTGACACATTTTTCGACGGTGCCCGCGCCCGATCCCTGGGGATAATAGATTCACGCAGATTATCGATTTTCTCTTCCCCAGGCTGCGCGTTGAACCCGCATCACTGGCGGCGATTCATGAGCTTCGCGCTCGCTGGGACGCCGCGGATGACGACGAACTTCTCTCGGCGTGTCATCGATCGGCGGACATTAATGAAGTCACTGCCATTGCCGCAATCGCCGCTCAACGAGAGCTCGGGCTCGATATGTTCGACGTCCAACTGCTCGGCGCTTTGGCTCTGGCGGACGGATGCATTGCGGAGATGCAGACGGGCGAGGGCAAAACACTGGCCGCGGTTCCCGCCGTGATCTGGCTTGCCAAAGCGGCCCGCGGCGTCCATGTCATGACCGTGAACGATTATCTGGCCCGACGCGATGCCGCGTGGATGGGCGGGATCTATCGGCGTCTCGGATTTTCCGTCGGCTGCATTCAACAGGGCATGGCCGCGGCGGATCGTAAGCGCGCCTATGCCTGCGACATTACCTACGCGACGGCCAACGAAATCGGTTTCGATTACCTGCGGGATCAACTGGCGCTGCATGTGGACGAGCAGGTGCACCGGCCGTTCGAAGCCGCGCTGCTCGACGAGGCGGATTCCATATTGATCGATGAGGCGCGCATTCCGCTGGT
>Ga0302320_10014443_pt1 | contig 16340 bp, 19 predicted proteins | sample Bog_T0_3_FD_202130 | JGI IMG/M metagenome (GOLD analysis project Ga0302320, IMG submission 202130) | Peat permafrost microbial communities from Stordalen Mire near Abisko, Sweden - Bog_T0_3 | ecosystem: Environmental > Terrestrial > Soil > Wetlands > Peat | place: Sweden: Abisko, Stordalen Mire... | reverse complement strand
AGTCCATGGGCGGGGCCCTCTACTGCAGCTGTAGTTACGATACGTGCCAGGTCGACACGAACTGTCCCGCGGGACAGCTCTGCGCGTGCCACGGGAGCCCATACCTTGGAGGAAACGGCAACACGTGCGAGCCCGGCAACTGCCGCGTCGACTCCGACTGTGGCCCGCAGGGATACTGCTCTCCATCGGGTGGCGGCGGCTGCGGTGGGCTGGGTGGCTACTACTGCCATACGTCCAAGGACACGTGTGTGAATGACTCGGACTGCGCGTCGCAGGGCCCGGACATCTGCGCCTGGTCGGCCGGGGATGGCCGATGGGAGTGCCAGCAGGAAGAGCTTTGCGGGTAAGAGACCGGACAAGGACCGCTCCCCATTGAAGGTCTGGGGCGGCGACCTCTTGAGCGGTTCGACGCACGGGAGCGGTTGTGGAGCCGACCAGCTCGGCGGTCTCCAGATCTCCGTCGGCCTCGAGCTCTCGGCCTCCAGCGTGGGCATCGGCCAGACGCTCACCGGCAGCGCCACGCTCTTCAACCCGACGAGCGCCGCCCTCACGCTCCGGGCGGCAGACATCGCCGCGCGGCCGCCGGGTGGGACAAACGCCGATGGCCCGTTCGACGATCTGTACGACGGCCCAGGGGTCACCATCGGCGCAGGGCAGAGCTTCGTCCTCACCGGAGGTCGCCCCATCACGTCGGCCGATCCCGCCGGGAACTGGTACGCCTACGTGACCGTTGACTACGTGGCGGCAGATGACGCCTCCGCCCCGTTCCACGACAGCGCCTGCGACGTTCACTTCACCGTGACCGGCGGAGGAAGCGGCTCGGGAAGCTCGAGCCCTCCGGCGGGGACGATCACCGTCGATACGGCCACGGTTCTGGCCACGATCTCGTCCCGAGAGCTGGGCACCAACATGAACGTCGACACTGACATGACCGACCCGAGGGTTGCGACGGCGGTCACCGCCGTCGGCGCAAAGGCGCTGCGCTACCCCGGCGGCACCTGGGCCGACCAGTTCCACTGGCAGACGAACACCATGTGCGGAAACACGCCCCAGATTGGCGCTCTTCCGATCAACGCCAATGGCAAGTTCGACGACTTCATGACCCACGTCGTCAATCCCGGCGGGCTGGAAGCGGTGATCACCGTCGACTATGGCACCAGCCGATCACGAAGCCGACACGGGCACTCACCGAGACGCCAGGGCTCCCGACGGCGCCCGCGAGGGCGCCTCCCGGGTCGCACGACCTGACGGCGACCCTTCCCACGGACGCAGGTGTTGGCACCTGGGCCGCGATCGGCATCGCCTTCAAGGCCGAGTGAAGGCTCACCCCGCGCTGAAAGCGCGGACCGTCCTCCGATCGAGAGCACCACTGCGTAAGCGGGGGCTCGCGTCGGATGCGGGAGCGTCGGTGTGGACGTGTCGGGCCCCGTCGACGGGGCGGGAGCGTCGAGCGTCGCGTCGACGTGCACCCGACGACCCCCATCGTGACGCGCCCACGAACGACCATGACGACCACTGCCATGGCGCGTGGACGCGATGATGGCGAGAATGCCGTCAGCGCTGGGCTACACTTAGTATCCTGTCGGCACGGGTACTGCGCGCCGCGCTGGCGCGATACGGCCCGCTCCGCGAGAACCATGATGAATCTCGGCCAAGATCTGGCAGCACCCCGCGACCAGCGCCTGTCGCAGAGCTCCCTCCGCACAGCGGGCCTCTTCTGGATGGCAGCGCTTCCCGTTGCGCTCCTCGGCGCCTGCACGTCGGAGCGCGGGGCATCCAGCAGCGCCGACAGCGGACTGTCCACGAAAGACGGCGGGCAGCACCCGGACGCGAGCTCATCTCACGACGGAGGCAAGAGCGAGGATGGCGGCGTGACGTGCGAGGTCGCCATCTACCAGATCAACGCCGGAGGAGGCAGCGTAGGCTCCTTCGCCGGGGATGAGCTTTCTGACGGAGGTTCGATCTACAACGTCTCGCAGCTGGTCGACACGAATGGCGTGGCGAACGCCGCTCCCGAGCTCGTCTATCAATCATATCGCTACGGATTCTATGGCCCGTTCTCCTACTCCTTCGGGCCGCTGACGCCGGGCGCCCGTTACACGGTGCGGCTGCACTTTGCCGAGATCTACGACACGGCGGTCGGAGACCGTCTCTTCAATGTGACGCTGAACGGTGCGGCGATTCTCACGTCGTTCGATGTGTTTGCCACGGCCGGCGGAGGCTGGCGCGCCCTGGTCGAGGACTTCTCTGCAAAGGCCGACGCGACCGGGAAGATCTTGCTCACGTTCAGCCCGATTGCAGGCCACGACAGCTCGATGGTGAACGGAATCGAGTTGCTTCAGTCGAAGATATTGCCGACTTGCCCGACGACGTCGCATGGCGGGGGCGGGGACGCTGGTCCCGTCGAAGCCAGCGCGGGCGATGCGTCCAACCCGCGCGGGGACGGGGGTGCCCCCGATTCGGCCGCGGGCGACGGTGGTGCTCCGTCCTTCGCACAGATCATCACGGGAGTCAGGCCGCGTGGACAGCAATGCGGCGCCTATTCACTCTCGTCACCGTCGGGCGGGGGCCACGCCTACTACGTCTCCCCCACCGGCAGCGACTCCAGCTCAGGCACCAGCAGCGCCCCCTTCCAGACGATCAATCATGCCGCGAGCATCGCCGGGGCCGGCGACGTCGTGACCATCGAAGACGGCACGTACGACGAGTCCGTCACCGTCACCGGAAGCGGCACCGCGTCGGCCCCCATCGTCTTCCAGGCCGAGCACTGCGGTTCGGCCATCCTCGGGCAGACCAACAGCCGGTCCTTCGCGGGCGCCGGGTCAGGCAACACCAACTTGACCTGTTCGAACCAGTACGTGACCCTTCAAGGCCTCGTCTTTCGCCAGTACGCAGCGCAAGCCATCACCGGAGGGCAGTGCCAGCCGAGCGGATCCGCGGTGAACCCGTGTGGCCACTGGACGATCGACAACTGCCTCTTCGACCATCCAGGCAGCGCGGGAATTCACCCTTACTTCGACGACGTGACCATCAGCCGCACGACGATCCAGTATGCCAATGGCTGGAGCATTCTCGGAGCGGGGCCCGGCTACTGCTCCGAAGGATCTCCGGGGTGCACGCTGTCGAGCAGCGGGAGCTACGTGGAGCTCATGCACAATCTCACCGTGCGCGATTGCGTGTTCAGCAACGCCAACTACCAAGGTCAGGCGACCTCGTCGTGCAGCGCGAGCTTGAAGGTTCTTTATAGCGAGGGCACGCTCGTCGACAACGTGGAGTCGTACGACAACATCGGGCCGAGCTGGTGGTTCGACTTCGAGAATCACGACTGGACGATCACCGAAAACTACTTTCACGGCAACACGGGAAACGCCTCGAGCGACGGCTACGACGGCGCCGGCGTGGTGTCCGAGGGGCCAGGGAGCAACGGTGAGCTTGCCTACAACGTCTTCACCAACCTCACCGGCCCCGCCGTCGGAATGTACGAGACGCAAGGTCACACCATCCATGACAACCTCATGAACGGCGGGGGTGTATCGATGCGCTACGGCTGCCATGGCAATTTCGTCGTGTCGGGCCTCGACTTCTACCGCAATCAGATCATTCAGGCCGAGGTCAGCGAGAATCAGCCATGCTCCGGCACGGGCCCTTCCGCAAAGCCCGGAGGCGACGACATCACAGCCAACTATGATGTGTTCGACCGAGGCGGCCAGCCCATCTGGAGTTGGAGCTCCATTCAGCCCACGACCCCAGGTCAGGCATTCAGCGAGCTCGGCGTGGAGCAAAACGCCACCCTGGCGACAATCGTGTATCCGCCACAGTGAACCGGGCGGGGCCATGACCATCCTCACCGACGTTCCCTGGCCAGGGAAACGTCACGAACACTGGCATGTCGTATGGAAGCAGCCGCCTAGCGCGCTCTCTGCCGTCTCGCACGCATCGTTCCCCGTGTAGAGCGAGCTACACGCATTGGCGCAGCTCTCGGACTGCCCCGTGGCGGGACACCCGCACGAGGACATGCACTGGATCCATGCGGCACACTCGCTCTCCCAGCTTGACACGAGCGAGCCGCACGCTCCGGTGCTCGCGGACGCAGCGCAGCTGATGCACGAAGCCGACGAGGTGGTTCCTATCGCAAAGCACAGGGGAGCCGAGGTCACGCTGCTACTGGCGTCACTCCCACCGCTGCCACACGCGAGCGCCAGGGACGCGACGACACCGAAGGTGGCTATTCCTCTCATGAACCGCGAGAGTATCATGGTGACCGCGCTCGTCGGCGAGGGTACGCCGTGACCTTTCGCATGGCCGCACCGCGCGAGGGATTGAGCGGGAACAGCGCGCCTCGGATGGCACCGCGACGCCGAATTTTTTTCGAAGTGGCTCCCCTTGACCCTCGATCGGCCATGATTACTGGTTCGGTGACCGGCACTCAGTCCCACCAGCGGCGACTTGCCGGGATGGAGGAGATCATGCTGGATGACCTTTGGCTGCTCGACGAGCCCATCGACGATACTACCGACCCTTTGACGCTCCCCGTGGTGAAGCAGCACATCGTGCACGACCGCCACGACGACGAGCTCGGCCTGCGACGCCTGGTCGAGCGACTCCCGGCGCGTGGTGGCCCTCTTGACTTGACAGCTTCACTCCGAATGTCGATGTGAGGACGAACGACCACGAGCTGGTCTTCGTGTGCGACGTACCTGGGGTCAAGAGGGAGAACCTCGACGTCATCCTGGAGAACCAGATCCTCAGCATCCATGGATCTCGCAGGTTCGAGCGTACCGACGACGAGCAGGTGATGCTCGGGCGAGCATACGGCTCGTTCAAGCGGTCGTTCACGCTTCCAGACTACCTCGACGACTCGAAGCTCGACGCACACCTCGCGGACGGTGTGCTGACCATCCGGATCCCGAAGCAGCCAAAGGCCAAGCCACGGAAAGTCCAGATCACCCTTGGCCCGGACACCAGGCAGCTCAAGGAGTAGGGCGCATGGACAAGCGAGCCCAGATTCGGAATACGCACCACGACCCGGCTCAGCGCACGCTCGACTACCTTCGAAAGCGATCGCTGCACCGCGTCTGGTGGAGCTCAGCCCGCGTCGCGATGCGACGAGGGCCTGTCGGCGAGCCCCAGGTGAAGCCATCCGGCCATCGCGCCACGGGTAAGCCTACCTGAGCCGCGCTCCCCGCGATTCGCATCATCGTCATTCATTGCCCACTGCTGCGCGGCGGCATCAATCACTGATGCCGCCGCGCAGCCATCGATCAAGACAACCCCTCCCCCCGCAATCTCTGAGAGATCTTCAGGAGGTGCCCGGGTGTAGACTGGGACAAACCGCGTGCGCGCTCGCCATGCTCTTGTCTTCGTCGCGGCAGCCGTCGCTCTGTCGGCCTGTGCCTTGATCGTGGGCGGCCTGGACGGCACGCGCGACTTCGATGGAGGAGCGCCGTCGGACGCCACGTATTCGCGCACCGACGCGATCGCTCACCTCGACGCGAGCCATCACTCTGCCGATGGCGGTGCAGACTCGTCCCACCCACGCCCCGACGGAGGGACCGACGCAGGTCCGCGGGACGACGGCGGAGGCGCCTGCGCTCCAGGGACCTGCCAGCCCGTGCTCGTCGTGGGCTCGCAGCCGAAGATACCGCTCCTCGTGGTCGTCCCGGCAGACGAGACGCTCTACTGGATCGGCGATCACGGGCAGATCTTCTTCAAGTTCCAGGGCGGTCCAGTGTCGGGGCTCCCGTCGGGCGAGGGCGTCCTCAACTTCGTGGTCGACGACGACAACGTGTACTGGGTGAGCAATTCCCAGGAGCTCATCGCGCGTGGCCCGCGGGATGGCGGAGGCTCGCCGACGACGCTCGCCACCGTCGACTACGGGACCGGGATGGCGGTGGACGCGACGTACCTCTACTGGATCGACACGACCCACACCGGCAACTTCGTCTACCGCTACCCGAAGACCGCCGACGCGGCGGCTCCGGACGGCGGCAGCACGACGCTCTACACGAACGGCGGAGGGCTGACGTCGCTCGCCATCGATTCGCAGAACCTCTACATCCTGGGCTACAGCGAGATGATTTCGCTCCTGCGGAGCGCGCCGACCGCTCCGGTCAACCTGCCCACGCCGACGCTCAACGCGAGCTTCCGGCTGGCCGGCGATCCATCCGGCGTCACCTGGTACACGGCCCACAGCGTCGACGACGCCGGGGTCCTCACGCGGTACAGCCCGAGCAACGCCGCTCAGACGAGCATCGCGGCCAGCCCCGGTATCGTTCAGGCCGCGTCCGACGGCGTGCACGTGTACTGGATCGAAGACCCCGCCGCCGGGACCGCGGACGCCTCGGCCGGGGCCGCGGTGGCGACGCTTCGCCGCGCAGCCATCGACGGTGGCGCGGCGGTCGTGCTGGTTGCCCGGCTGCTCCACCCCACCGCGATCGCCGTGGGGCAGGACGCCGTGTTCTGGGCCGCCGAGCAGACGGGTGGCGCGAGCTACGCGATCTCGAGCGTGCCGAAGTAGGCCGATGGCTCGCGTGCGGGACGTCCCCGCCCACGCCTCTCGCCTCAGGGCTCCGAGCGCGCCGCGGTTACCGCGAAGTCGAGCCCCACGTCGGCTGCCTTCACCGAATGCGTGAGCGCTCCTGCCGAGATGATGTCGACACCGAGGCGCGCGAGCGCCGGAATGCGCGCGAGGGTGACGTGCTCCCCTCGGGGAGGGCGTCCACGTAGGCGCGCGCCATGGATGTCGCCGAGACCGGGCGAAGAGAGCTCGTTACCGCGGGCCTGGGCGAAGCACTGAAAGCGCTGGCGGCAAGACCCAGGTCGCTTCAGTCTGGAGACGGTTCGACGCGACGCACACCCCACGCGACCCCGGATAGCGCGGTCGCATCGCGCGTGGGCGCCATGCGAACGTCCGTCACGACATCGGCGCCGAGCTGGGCTCCGGCCGCACGAAGGAGCGCGAGGGGGTCGTCCCCGCGGTAGGCCCTGACCGCGACGACCCCGAGCACGTCGTAGCTCCCGGACGGCACCCGACCGACCGCGACTTTCACGTGGTTCGCGGCGCAGGGTGGGCGCGAGGGCGCGTCCTCCGTGGGGAGCGCGACGACGCTCGCCACGGGAGGCCTCGGCCCGAGAGGGAAAGAGCACGCCGTCGCGGAGAGCGCGACGCACGTTGCGACGACGTAGCCGGCGAGAGCTTGCTTCATCGGCGAAACCTCACGGCTACCCCCGACGCACACCGCGAGTTCGACTGAGCATCGGTGAAATCTCCTCGTTCGACGATTGCGTCGGCGCCGACCGAGCTCGCCTGCGCACGCAACGTACGCTCTGGCTCGACCGCCGCGTGATTGCCGATGACGGCCCCTGTCGTCGCGCACGACCGAACCAGCGCGACAGCGTCGTAGGGGCGCCCTGGCCGTCCAACGTAAATGAGGACGTCATCGGCGGAGACCGCCGGCAAGGGGGGGCCGAGGAGAATCGGCCGGTCCAGCTCGGATGCCGTCGAGCATGCGGTCGCCAGAGCCGCGGCGCACGCGACGACGAGTGCCGTTGCTCTCATGGGCCACCGTGATCGCGATTGCGTACAGCGAGCCCGGAAAGGCACGACCCGCGCCCGGGCCCACAAGCCGTCACGTCGAGCACGGCGTCAGCACCGAGGAGCGAGGCTGCTCGCTTCAACTGGAGGGCGAGTCGATCGGGGTGTGCGCCTATCCCATCGCTGTACGCGACGTTCACCGAGCCGAGGACGACGCTGTCGTCGAGCGTGTCCCTCCCGACCCGGAGCTCGACGTGCTCGGGCGAGGTCGGTGCGAAACGCAGGTTTTCTGGCTGCAGCAAGCCGCGTGGCGTCCCGAAGACCTCGAGGAGGGTCGCGTCGTCAGGCGCCGGCACAGGCTGCCCCACTCCTTCGAGACGCGCATCGGGCAGGACGTAGGCACCCCGGTATGCGTCGGAGAACGGGAACGAGCTAGAGCCGTACTTGCATCCGCCAAGCAAGGCGATGCTACCGAGGAGCACGGCAACGCGTCTCATAGCCAACGGACCGCCACGCCGGAGGCATCCATCCATGGCGCCGACCCCGAAGCCGATGCGCGAAACCCGAGGACGGCATCCGCTCCGAGCGCTGCGGCTTGCTCCATGACCTCGGGAACGAGGGCCTCGGCATGGCGTGATGTGGCGGAGACGAAGCCAACGATGACGAACCGTCGCGCGGGCCGGTTCGACGCCAGGACAGCGACATGACGGGACGCGGTGCGCGCGTCGGCGGCAACAACAGGGACGGCCGTGCCCGAGGTCGCGCAACCGACGACGGGCGCAAGCAAGATGGCGAGGAAGGCGGCTTGCCGGAACCCGGTGGTCAAAGCCATGGCGAGGCACCTAGGCAATCTCCGTGCCTTGTCGCGAGCACGGTGCGTCTGCGTGGAGCAGAGGGCAAAACGGGGACGCGCGGCTGCCAGTCGATCGCAGGTCCTCTCCTCGTAGTTTCACCGCCGAGGACGTCACGAGGAGCCCATGCCGGGTGCGGGGGCGGCCGGCGCGGCGCGGCCCAGGTGTGAACAGCGGCACGTGTGCGCCAGGGTCACGCAGTGGATCGTGAGCTCGAAGTACCGATGGGCGTCTCGGCCTGTCAGCAGGCGCCATCGGGGCCGCCAGGTTACGCAGCCCCAGAAACAGGCCAGCCCCGACGCCCCCTGCGCGGGTGCTCGCGACGCGCGCGGGGCGGCCTGCTTCCCCCGAATGACTTTTCTTGCCGGCCGTGACGTCCCGCCCTGTCTCCGGTCACGCGAAGTACCTGTCGTGCGTCCCCCATCTCGTCGACGCTCTCTCGAAGTCTCGAGACGACCGTTCGCAACGAGCGATCCTTCACTTGAAGGCCCTCGGCGACATTTCGGAACCACCGACATGACGGCTCGAAGTGCCGAGACGACCGCTCGTTTCAATCACAGCACGGCTCGGTTCAAGCAGACCACGGCTCGGTCTTCGAAATCGTCGTGTCCGAGCATGGAGACGACGGCTCGGGGCTCGGACACGCTCGCTCGAAGCACCGAGGCGACGTCTCGGACTGCCGAGACACCCGTCTCGGAGCGACAAGACGTCGTCTCGGTCCTCGGAGGCGACGGCTCGGTGCTCGGAAGCAACGGCTCGCTCCTCGGAAGCGACGGCTCGCTCCTCGGACGGCGCGTCCCGAAGCTCGGAGACGACGACTCGCTTCTCCGAGACGACGTCTCGAGTCAAAATCCGCGCGTCGACACTTCACGACAGCACGTCTCGGTGCTCCGAGACGACGCCAACGCGAAACTCGGCGACCGCTGATCACTTCTTGCCGTCGTCTCCGCAATCGTAGCCGACGTCTCCTTGCACCGAAGCAACGCCGACGCTCACCCTTGCGACCGCAATGGATTCCTTGCGGTCGGATCGTGGGAAGGAGTCGACGTCTCCTTGCTTCGAGACGACCTCCGCCCGCTCCTTGCGGTTGTCTCGACACTCCGAGACGACGTCTCGGCGCTGCGAATGAGACGGAGGACGGTCCGTCCTCGCCTTTGTTTCAATGGACGCGCATCCAGGAAGGTTCATTCGTCGACAAAGAAGAGCTGAGCCGCTCGAAAGGAGCAGATTGTTCTCGTCCTCGAACGGCTTGCGACACAATCCTTCCTTGTCGCGCGTCAAACTGCGTTTCATGCGCGAGCGAGTGTCCTCGAGGCGCACGTGAGCCTGCAGCCCGTGCGCCGCAGCAGCACCATGCGCACCCATGACGACCCCCGACGGCGCGAAGGCGAAGTGGCTCAAGCTCGACTCTCCGCTGACCATCGTCCTCGGGGCCGTCGTCATCGTGGGATTGATGTTCACGTTCATGCGGGTCGTCCGGCCGCGCATTGGCTCTTGCCCGGTGGACTTCGCCTACCGGGTACTCACCAGCAAGGGCGATCGCGTGCTCGCCGTGGAGCGCTGCGGCAGCGCCACGAGGGGGGGGTTCGGATTCGTCGAGCGGCTGTCGCTCGTGGATCCGATGAGCGGGCAGCGAGTCGCCCGCGTTGTGCTGGACGGCTTCCCGAACTACCAGTGCGAGCCCGCGGTGGGTGGGGACCCCGAAAAACCACGCTTTCTCGGGGCGGGAGGGCGCGTGCCCTCCCGTGATGACAAGGATTAGCAGGATGCTGAAGCCTTTTTCAGCATCCTGCTAGCTAGAGGCCCAGCGCCGCGACGCCGATCGTCGGTGGCGAGCCCGCGGAAGAGAGCGGCCCCGCGCCGAAGTCGACGGAAGGGCTGTTGGTCGCCACGACGACGCCGCACGCGCCAATGGCGGCGCGAAGGGCTCCTGGGCTCGTGACCCTGGCGGTCTTGCTCCAGGAGAGCGCGCCCGTCGAGTCGAAGACCGCGATCAGCGTGTTATCGGTCGACGGGAGGGTCACGCCGCCAAGCTGGACCACACCTGTGTAGCCGGCGGACACCACCAGCGTACCGGCGCTGTTCACCCCGACGTCGCCGAGTGTGAAGCTTGCTCCCGTACCCCCGATGGACGTGGCCCAGACGAGGTTGTCGTTGTCGTCGAATCGGGCGAGCGCAAGGGAGCTCGTGCCGGTGCTCGTGAGCATCCCGTTGCCAAAGTTGAGGCTCCCCGCGTAGACGACCGCGAACGCGGACGAGCTATCGGCGCCGAGCCGGTAGTCCCACGCAGAAACCGCCGCGGTCGGAATCGTCAGGAGCTTGTTCCGGACGCAGCCGCTCCCCCCACCCGCCTGGGCGAGCACGATGCCGCCGCTCGACGGGACGGTGAGCGGTCCGCCACTGCACCCGAGGTTGAAGCTTCCCGCGGGCACCTGCGTCGCGACGGCAAGGTTGCCGCTCGGCATCGGCCACTCGTACGAGTGCCCCGTCAACATCGCGGTCACGGTCTGTGCCGACGGACCTTCGTCGCTGCCGGTCCCGCTCCAGCAGTAGACCCCCGGGTCGAAATACTGGGGGCCCGACATCACGAGCGGGCCGTGCAGACCGCCGCCCGAGTCTCCCCCGCTGTCGAACATCGTCACCGTCGGGTTGCCGTCCGATGCCGGCATCGTGGCGTTCGTCGGCGTCTGGAATACGATCGCGCCGGAGGGCTCGAGCTTGGTGAAGACGAGCGAGGCCTGGAGGTTTCCGCTCTGCGGAAGACCGGTCTTCAGGAAGCCGTAGAAGAGGTCGTTGTCGGCGGCCATGAACAGCGCGCTCGGCGTGAACGGCCCGGCGTAGGAGCCGATCGCGTCCTGGTGTGAGCCCTCGAGCGCACCACTCGAGCTCCAGCGGTGCTGCTCGTAGGTTCCGGTGCCCGACAGATCGGCAACCACGACGTCATTGGTGCCGGCGACGCCCGTGCCGAGCTGGGAGACGGCGATGTCCGTGATCGTCAGCGTCGTCGAGGTTGGGGAGATCGAGGAGGTCCACGCGACTGAACCGCTCGCAAATCCGCAAACGTCGGCGCCCGGCCCCGCGTCGTGCAACGCCTGGCCGCTGTCGTTGCCCGAGTCGTTCGAGCTGCCACCGGTGTCGCCGTGGGATCCAGAATCCGACGAGCCCACGCCGCTGTCGCGGGTGCCCCCGGTGCCCGAGCCCGTGCCCGTCCCACGTCCGGTCCCCGAACCCGTGCCCGAGCCGGATCCAGAGTCTGCCGTTCCACTGCTTCCGCTGCTTCCGCATCCCAGGACCGCGAGCGCGATGAGGGTAACGGACACCCTCGTCGAGGAGGAGCGGGGGGTGCGACGACGCGAGAGGGTCATGCGGGTGGCCTTTCAGCAGCAGAGAGCATCGCCTGAGCGTGCAGGATAAGGGTTGCGAGCGTACCACGCTGGGCGTGGACATCGCTCACGGCTGCGCGCACTCGTGCAACGGGTGTGTCGTGAGGGCGCCGCTTCGCGATGATCGACAGGTGAAGGCGGGCCGAGAACGTTCGAGGAGGTCGGGGTCGGGCTCGCGGTCGAGTTCGCGTTCGGGGCTCGTGCTCGCCGTCGCGTTCGAGGTCGCGTTCGAGTTCGAGTTCGCGAGCTCTGCCGATCGCGCGTCGCGCCCCAATCGACAGTATGCTGCCGCCTCCCATGCGACAACGCCCCCCCTCCGGTCGAGCCTCGACGCTCGTAGCGGCGGTCCTCACGATGCTGTCAGGCACCGTAGGCGCCCAAACCGCGTCTCGCCCCGAGGTCCCGCTCGACGTTCACGCGTGGCGCATCATCGCGCGGGAGTCGGGGCCGACGAACTACTACACCGTCGTCGACGACCCGTCGGGAGCGTTCATCCGGTCGCACTATGTCCCGCCCGACGAAACCGCCGTTCTGGGCGTCGAGGTATCCGAGGCAGTTCGCCAATCAAGCCGATACCTGCGCTGGAAGTGGCGCGTCGAGGCGCTTCCGGTGCGAGGAAGCGAATGCGGCGGGGGTAACGGTGATTCGGCCGCTTCGGTCTACGTGACCTGGAAGCGCGGACTCCGCTGGTACACCCTGAAGTACGTCTGGAGCACCCTCGACGCCGTGGGCGCGGTCTGCCATCGCATCCGCAACCCGTTCGTCGCGCAGGACACCGTGGTGGCCGAATCGGGCCCGCCACTGGACACCTGGGTGGTCGAAACGATCGACCTCCGTGGAGACTTCCGCCGCTACTTCGAGCAAGGAAACGCGACGGCCGACGTGCCCGATCTCGTCGGCATTGGGGTCATGTCCGACGGCGACCAGAGCCACAGCATCAGCGCCGCCGACTTCGGCGGGTTCACGCTGCTCCAGCGCTGACCGGCATCACCCGCCCTCCGCTCCCGGGCCCGCCTCGAACATGTCGTGAATCTTGGAGTAGTCGATGACGCGCGTGCCGTCCGGGAGCAGGGCGACCATGTCCACGAAGCGCGCGTTCGGGAGAATGTCGTCGAGGTTGTAGGCGTGGCGCGCGTAGACCTGCTGCGAGAGCGTCTCGTCGGTGCCGGTCACCATGACGATGAGCTGGGTGTCGCCCTTGCGAAGGCGCTCGAACGCATGGTCGCCGAAGAACGGGCTCGTCTCGTCGATGCGATGCATCGCCGTCCAGGTGAGGATGAACGTGGGATTGTTGTCACGCACGAGCGACAGATCGTGGACACGACGCATCCGCTCCCCCTCGAGGGTCACGTCGGAGATGAGCAGGTAGGCGCGAAGCGTCGCGTGGTAAATCTGGTTTCGTCGCCAGTTCGCCAGGCGAAACATGAGGTGCGGAACGCCGTCGCGCGTGGAGATGCCGGCCGCACGCGAGAAGAGGACGCGAGCCGTGGGTCGCGAGAACTTCGCGTAGGTGATGCCAGTCGTGAGGGCGACGCCGATCATTCCCGTGATGGCTTCCACCGTCACGAGCAAATGCCCCACGAGTGACGCCGGAGACATGCCGCCGTAGCCGATCGTGGCGAGCGTCTGGACGCTGAAGAAGAAGGCGTCCTCGAACGAATGCGGGCGTGCATTGGCGATCGACCCCGGCGCCAGCACGTACCCGACCGCGAAGAGTGCATTGAGGAAGACGAACAGGAGGGTGAACAGACCGAGGAACTGCCACCAGGGGCGCGTCAGGATGAAGTGGTAGAGGTCGTCGCGGATGACGCGGTGCTGCCCGATGGCGAGGACCTTGAGAGCAGGTCCGTCGTCTTGACGCAGGCGGATGCGCTTGGGCGCGGCGTGGGGCGCTTCGGATCGATGGCTCATCGCGAGCCATCGGTCTTGCCCGAACGGAGAACAGAGCGCAACGGGATGTCGCGAGGCGGCCTCACCCGAGGAAGACCGGGCGTGGTGGCCGCAGACGCCGCGGTCCTGGCACGGCCGCGCCCGCTGAAAAGGGGGCAAGCGGTCGACTCCGTGCTCTAGTCCTCTCCGTGCGAGACACCAAGGCCACTCCCGCGGACCTCGACGCGCTCGACGCGGGCTGGGAAGGGGACGAACCGGCGGACGAGGAGGACCTCGACGCGGGATGGGATTCCGCTGACGAATCCGAGGAATCCGACGCACCGGACGCGCCGACCATGACGCAGGAGGAGCGTGAGGAGCGCGCCGCCGCACGCAAGGAGCGCCAGCGCGCCAAGGCTGCCGAGAAGGCCGAGCGTCGCAGAGCACGGGCCGCCTCGGCGACGGCCAAGCAAAAGAAGAAGAAGCCGTCGACTCGACGCGCCCACGAAGCGCGCCCGGCCACCACCCCGGCTCGGCGACCGGTCACGGGCCCGGATCCCGAGCCGATCTCCGACACGTCGTCCTCGCCTCCCGTCGCCCTCCGGAGAACGGTGAACCGGCGCATCGTCCTCACGGCGGCGGTCGTCCTCGCGGTTCTGGCGTGCGCCCTCGGTGCGTCTTTACTCTGGAAGCGGTAGCCGGCGAAGCCACCGGCCCGGGTTGGCACGCAAGATGAACGAGGCACTCCGTGACCGTCGACGGCTGGAAGCCAGAAGATGACCAGGCGTTCGTGTCCTTCGACGCGGAGGTCGCGGATCGCGTTTACGCCCGCCTCGGATGGCTCTCCCGCCATCTTCACGCCGAGGTCATCGGGCTCGATCACATCCCGCAAGGACGTGCGCTTCTCGTGGCGAATCACGGGTTCGGCTGGGACGTGGCGTTTCCGATGGGGGCGGTCTGGAGAGAGCTGCGCCGCCCGGTCTGGGCACTCGGAGAGCACGCCTGGTGGAGGGTCCCCTTCCTTCGCCGGCTCGCCGCTGCGGTCGGTACCGTCGACGGCACCCGCGAGAACGCCGATGCGTTGCTCGCGCACGACGAGCTCGTGCTGGTGTTGCCGGGCGGGCTACGCGAAGCGGTGAAGCCGCGTGAGCTCCGCTACCAGCTCCTGTGGGGCCACCGGTACGGCTTCATCCAGGCCGCCATACGCAACCGGGCACCCATCGTCCCGCTCGCCGCCATCGGCGGGGACGACCTCTTCGACTTCGTGGGTGACGCGTATCGTCGTGGCAAACGGCTGCTCCGGCGCGCCGGAATCCCCCTCCCGCTCCCTGCGCGGCTCCTTCCGATTCCGCACCGCGTGCGCTTCAAGTTCATCTTCGGCGAGCCGATCGCGCCCAGGGTCCCCCCCGAGATGGCGTCCGATCACGCCTCGCTGAAGTCCCTGCGCCATGAGGTCGCCGGGGCCCTCCAGGAGCTCATCGAGACCGAGCTCTGCAGGAGGGCCGGCGTCGACCTCTGACGCGCGTACCGGACGGACGCCCCCTACCTCGGCGTCCGCGCCCCGCCCGACTTGGCGTCGCGCTTCTGACGGACGTAGGAGTCGAGCCTTCGATTGACCCGATCGAACGCCTCGTCGATGGCCGCATGGATATCCTCGTTCGAGTCGTCCTCATCGGGCGAGCGGCTCACGACGACCTCGGAGCCTGGCACCGACACGTCGACCAGGACGCGGAAGTGTCGACCATGGCGATGATGCTTGTGGGGCGATTCGATCACCACATGACAGGCCGTGATGCGGACGGCGGGCGAAGCCAGCTTCTCTGCGCGCTTCCGGACGTAGGCTTCGACGGCGTCGGAATGCGGGATATCCCGGAATGTGATCTGAAGAGGTAGCTCCATGAAGGACTGTTCTCCTGACGGTCTCGTGATTCTTGCTCGTTCCTGATCATCGGCCTTCTGTTCGTGACGTCTGATTGCACCTCCGATGCCTACTCGGCCGCATGTCTCCTGGTCATGAGCTCGGCCTCGAGGTCGACGACACGCAGCGTCGTGCGAAGGCGCGCGTCAGCGCTCAGACTGATCGAGTCGATTTCGCGCTCGACGTGCCTTGTCCGAGCGCACCGTCTTCTGGACGCCGACGGACAGCGCGATGGCTTCATGGTCGAACCCCATGTCGATGCGGTAGCGGATCGCCCGGGGGGTGAAGAGGCTGGCGAAGGCTTTGCGCACGGCATCGAGTACGAACGCGGCGCCACGCACGTTGAGGTAGCTGTCCTGCGTCCGGCGAAGCTCGCGTTTGGCAGGTCTTCCGCGGTGGCCGAGGAGCGCGCGTGATCGCGGCCCGGATGCGCTGCGAGCACTGGGTGAGCTCGAGGACGTTGGAGGGAGACAGACCTGCGAGCTGCTCCTTGACGAAGACGCCTGCGCGCGATTCGCGCATCAGCGCACGATATGCGTCTGCCGTCACCGCGAAGCCGTCGGGGACGCGTACCCCCAGCGGAACGAGCTCCCGCAGCAGCTCGCCCAGCGAGGCGTTCTTCCCTCCGACCGAGCCCACGTCGCTCAGGGTCACGTCATGAAGCGGTCGGGGCCAGGCCATCGGGGCGTCTCCTGCCGCCGCGTGACGCACGTCGCATGCCGCTCCGCGGTGCACCGGGGAGGTGGCACGCCCGATGCTCTGCCTGGTGTGGAGGGCGTCCGATG
>Ga0302320_10014442_pt1 | contig 16340 bp, 12 predicted proteins | sample Bog_T0_3_FD_202130 | JGI IMG/M metagenome (GOLD analysis project Ga0302320, IMG submission 202130) | Peat permafrost microbial communities from Stordalen Mire near Abisko, Sweden - Bog_T0_3 | ecosystem: Environmental > Terrestrial > Soil > Wetlands > Peat | place: Sweden: Abisko, Stordalen Mire... | reverse complement strand
GATAGCCGCACTTTCTGCCATTGATTGGTTACGGAGATGTTTTTGTTGCCGATACCGTCCCAAGGGCTGACGTCCCGCTTGAGGTCCCAGTGGATACTGCGGGACGCGCCATCCGGCAGGTCCGCGCGAATTTCCGCCTCCGCAACGTAGCCGTGAGCGGTGTCGATGGAGAAGCCGGCCTGCTTGGCGATTACGGATGCACCACCGCGCGTGAGGCGCACGACCAACGCTCCGTCCTTCAGTTCTTTGGCGGCTTGCGCCGGCCCGTGGACTTCCAGATTCCAGGACTGGCCGAGCATCTCGGCGCCATCGACGGCAGATTCGCCCCAGGCCGACCGCAACTTCTGCGTCGTCCCATAGCGGGCTTTCAGGAACGTGTTCCACTGCTCCTGAAGAGCGCGGCGGTAGTCGCCGACAAGATACTCGTCGAGTTGATTGGTTTGCCAGGCATAGATCAGCGAAGATTCGTTATTGATTTCGACCACGCCCAGCACCGGATCGTCGCGCAGTTTGAGCGCCTCGATCACCTTGCGCGTATACTCGCACTGCAGGTCCACCATGCGGGGATAGAAGATGTGCAACGGCTTGCTCTGGGTGGGGAACTTGTCGAGCGAAGGCACGTTGTCGACGGATGGGCGAAAGGTGTAGCCGACATGCAGATTGAGATCGGCGTAGATGCCCTCAGCCTTCAGCGCGTCGAGAAAGGTCCGCAGGCGCGCGACCGAGACAGGATTCAGCGTGGGATAGGGACCGGTGGTGAGCAGGCTGCGCGCATCGGAGGGATCGCGGTCCGGCGAAGAATCCATGTGATGGAGCCGGACCAGGTTGATGCCGAGACGGCGCAGCCGTTTGGCGATTTTGGGCGCGTCCTCTTCCTCCGGGAAGTTGGCTCCGAATGCCAGGTTCGCGCCGAACAGACGCACACGCACGCCGTCCGCAGAGCGGCAGAAGTGCTCGCCGCAGATCTTCAGGCCATCGCCGGGAGCTAGCGGCCGATTGAGCGAACTGGCGTCGGGCGCACCGGCGAGACGATCCTGATCCAGCGTGAATGGGAAGAACTGCTGCGAGTATCCCAGGGACGACCACAGCAGCGCTGCGGCACAAAAGGACGTACGCGTGAAGGGAAGCATCGCGAAATAGCCATTCTATCGCGGATGCCGCCCGGGCAGACCACGAAAGACGATGGTCTGCCCCGCGGCGGAATTGCTACGGACTAGAAAGTGAACTTGGCGCCCACCTGCATGACACGCGGGTTATTGCTGAACACCTGGTTCCACGCGTCAAAGAGGGCGTTGCCCGGGGTCAGAGCGTTGGTCGAGGCGGTGCTGGTGCGCTGAGTCAGAGTGATATTGTTGATACTGCCGGCAGTGTATTGCGGATGGTTCAATCCGTTGTACAGGTCCACCCGGAGCTCCAACTTGGAGCGTTCGCGGATCGAGAAGAGCTTCACGGCGTTGAAGTCGAAGTTGCAGATGCCGGGGGTTTGCAGGACATTGCGCCCTGAATTGGCGTACATGCCCTGCTGAGCGCGGATATAGAGAGCGTAAGGATTGTTCGCGAGGTAGGCAACCACCTGGCCGTTATTTACGCCGGAAGTGCCCTTGAGCGCCGTCACGTCGCTGCTGGAATTGGCAAACCCCCCGTTGGGGTTAATCACCACGCGGTCGCCGGCGGTGTCGTCATTCAGGTTCGCGTCGGCCGCGCTCTGCGGAGTGGCTAATTCGCCGCTCTCGGCGGTAAAGATACCCGCAATCTGGAAGTTGCCGAGGATGTTTCGCTTGAGCCAGTTCTTGTCGCCGTGGAACCAGGGGACCTCATAGAGCGAGGTCACGGTGAGGCGTTGGCGGCGATCGAGAGCGGACGTAGCCCGTTCCGGGCCGAGGTTCAAGCCGTTATTGGCGCGGCGCGGAGTCAGTACGGTCGAAGCGACTTCAGCGGTACTGTCGTCGATCATGTGGCTCCAGGTGTAGGCGCCCTTAAAAAGATAGTGAGCGGAGAATCGCTTGGTAAACTCAGTGGCCAGTCCGTTGTAGCTGGAGTTGCCGATCGGCATGTAAGCGGTGATGGTGCCGGTGTATCCATACGGATAAAAAATGTTGTCGGCAACGGTGTAGTTCGTCGTCAACTGCGCCAGGTTAACCGGCAGCGCGTTGAGCACCGCCGCGGTCGGCGCCGCATAGTACAGCGGAAGGTTGTAGTTTGCCGTTACCAGCGGGGTCCGATTCATCTGCTGCTGGACCAGGAGGTGCACGCCGCGGGTACCGAGATAGCGGACCTCCAGCGTGAAGTCCTTGGCAAAGACGTGCTGAATGCCGAGGTTCCAGTTGATGGCATAGCCCAATTCCTGATTCGGCAGATAGGAACTCTGCGCGGCCTTCAACACGGCGAGAGTCGGGTTGGACGGAAGGGCGGCCGGCGAGATGCCGCCATTCGTCAGAAAGCCGCCGGTGGGGTATTGGGTCGGATCGGCGTTCACGGTAGAGCTGGCTTGCGGCGGTACCGCGTTAGTCCCGACGTTGTCGAAGATCTGATCGTAGGCCATGCCGAAACCGCCTCGGATCGACGTTTTGGCATCGTCGCCAGGCGAATAGGCGAAGCCGAGGCGAGGCGCGAAGTTGGCTTTCTGCGATTTAGGCGCCGCAAACGTAACGATCCCCGGCGTGCTGGCGGCGCTATCCAGGTTGAATAGCTGCATGGATTGCGCTACGCCGTTAAAATCCCACCGCAGGCCCGCATTCAGGGTCAGGTGCGAGTTCACTTTATAGTTATCGTTGCCAAAGATGGAATACGCCGTCAGGTTGCCCGAGTAAGGCCGGCCGCCGGCATTGCGTTGCGCGAGGTAGTCCGGCGAAATATCGTGCAGGAAATTGCTCACGTTGTTGTATTCGTAATCGCCGCGCAGGCGCTGGATGAAGTTGGTTTCCGCGATCAGATCGCGGGCGTCAATGCCGAACTTCAATTCATGACGGCCTTTGGTCCAACTCAGGTTCTCGACCAGTTGATAAGTGTTCTGAACGGTCGACTGGGGCGCATTGGGGTCCGGTCCGACCTGAGCGCTCAGATCGTTGAAGACGAGGTTCGGGAACATGTCGAGCCCGGGGAATTTGAAGTTCGGCACGGTGTAGTTGTTGTTCAACCGGTTGTAGGCCAGGCGGAATTCGTTGTTCAGGCCGGGCGAAAAGCTGTGGAATTCCGAGAACGACGCAAGATGAGATGTCGTGGGGAGCGGAGTAAAAAAGACCGGCAGGTCAGCCGAGGTGTCGATGGTGGACTGCTTATTATCCACGTACCGCGCGCGCAGCTGGTCCTTATCCGAGAGGTTATAATCCATCGCGATCAGGTAGCGATAGGTATTGGAAAAGCTCGGCGCCACGATCGGCAGAATGCCAACCGGTATGGCCACCAGGTTGGCTGCGGGACATGCCGCGGTGGTGACTCCCTGGGCATTGGTGATCGGGTTAATCGGGTTGGGGGAGTTGCAGACGTTAACGGTGGCATGGGAGCCGGTGGCCTGCACCGGCGACGCCGGGAGATACTGCTTCAGAATGCCAAGGTTGGTCTGGTTTAAGGTCGACATACTGCCCAGCGCGGTGTAGCCTGCCGCCGTGGGCGAGTAGAGCGCACTTCCAGAGCTGGCCTGCCCGGTCGGCACATACTCGTACGAACCCGTGTAAAAGAGCTTGTTCTTGATGATCTTTCCGGATATCAGCGCTCCCAGGCGGTTGCGATCGTAACGCGGATTCGGGGGAAGGGTGGTACCCACATATTGGCGCGCGAAGGATTGATCGACGGCGTCCAGGTTCCGGTTTTCCAGGTATTCCCAAATCTTTCCATGGAGCTGGTTGGTGCCGCTCACCAGCACGGTGTTGAACTGCCCGCCCGAGGAATGGCCGTATTCCGCGCTGAACTGGTTCTGCAGGAGCGTGAACTCCGCGACCGCATCGTTCGGCACGCTGACTACCGGTCCCGTGACACTCTTATTGTTGTTGTCGACGCCCTCAATGTTGAAGCTATTGTTGCGTGCGCGCTGGCCGCCGACTGACGGTCCGGTGCCCGCACCGACGCCGCCGTTGCTGGCCACGCCCGCACCGAGGAGCGAAAGGTTCAGCACTCCGCCGTTGGGATTTGCCGTGCTCGGAAGCTCGTCCGACATCTGCGCGTTGAAGGTATTGGCCACCTGCGAGGTCGAGGTGTCAATCGCGGCCGCAGTGTCGGAAATCTCCACCACCTGCGACACGTTGCCGACCTGCATTTTGACGTTGATCGTGGTCGTCTTATTCAGTTCGATGGCGACCTTATCCAGAGTCGCGGTGCTAAACCCTTGGGCGGACGCGGTGATACTGTAGGTCCCGACCAGTAAATGGTCTACACGATAGGTCCCGCTCGAGTCGGTCTTGACAGTAGCTTTGGCGCTGGTGTCAACGTTCTGGGCAGTCACGGAGGCTCCTGAAACGGCAGCGCCGCTGGGATCGAGCACCGTACCGGTGATGTTGCCGTCGGTCGCCTGACCGAAGGCTGAGGAGAGGGCAAACACCCCAAACAATGAGGCGAGCGTTAGAACCTTAAAGTGCTTCATAGGAAACCAAAACCTCTATTACGGACGTGTATGATTGTATGGTAAATCACCTCTAAACGCAACAGGCCACTAACTTTATAGAATATAGGATCGCTTGGGCTGTGCATATCCGAATTAACGGATTTAGGTTGTTTAGCGGCCCGTGAGAGTCGTCTAGCGGGTGCTCGCCGGAGACAACCTGTTGGGGGATGCGACGCCTCGCCTTCCAGTTTCGGGATTGTCGAGCAGTTGTGTGCTGCCAAAAGAATCGCAAACGCGGGTAAGATTTACGCGATTTAATTTTGCGTGTGGCTCGTCCAATCCCACCGCTCTCTTGAAGCAGAATCAGGGCCGCGGGCAAATCCAGATGAGTGCCGCTTGAAAACAAAGCTCTTATCAGCGTTGTCAGGTTTAATCTACGGTTGTGAACGCCCTCCGGCTTCAAGTGGGAGATAATCGCGGTTGATGCGTCTCCTTCTCTCCTTCGTCTGCCTGGCCGCGGCAGCCGTCGCTGCGCCGCGCGTAACCTTACAATTCGATAGCGATTGGCGCTTCCTGAAAGCCGATGCTCCCGGCGCCGAGAAGCCCGACTTTACTGACTCAGCCTGGCGAGCAGTAACCCTTCCACACGACTGGAGCATCGAAGGCCCGTTCGACGAAAAGAATCCGACCGGCGGAGCGGGTGGATTTCTCCCGGCCGGCGTGGGCTGGTATCGCAAACATTTCGCAGCGCCCCAGGAGTTCGCGCACGCCCGGGTGTTCATCGACTTCGACGGCGTCATGGCCAATAGCGACGTCTGGATCAACGGCGAGCATCTCGGCAAGCGTCCTTACGGATATGTGAGCTTCCGCTACGAGCTCACCGGGCATCTGCAGTTCGGACCGGGAGCCGGGAATGTGATCGCGGTCCGCGCCGATAACTCCGCGGAACCGGCTTCGCGTTGGTATGCCGGAGCCGGGATTTACCGGCACGTTCGGCTGGTGGCGACCGATCCGGTGCATGTCGATCAGTGGTCGACGTTCGTCTCGACGCCGAAGGTTTCGACGGAATCCGCAACGGTGCGGGTGCAGAGCGCGGTAGTGAATCAATCCGCGGGTACGCGAACGGTGGCCGTGCAGTTCAGGGTGGTCGACCCGCAAGGCAAAGCGGTTGGAAGCTCCCGGACGAAGGCAGTAGCAGTCGAATCAGGCAAGACGGCCGCGTTCGAACAGACGCTCGAGGTGAAATCGCCGGCTCTGTGGAATCTCGGGCGCCCGGCACTCTACAAGATGGTCACGACGGTGCTCGAAGGCGACGAGCCCGGAGATCAAGACTACACTCCCTTCGGAATCCGCGATGCGCATTTTGAGGCCGCGACCGGATTCTGGCTGAACGGGCAGAACTTCAAGCTAAAGGGCGTGTGCCTGCACCACGAGGCGGGCGGACTTGGCGCGGCGGTACCGGACAGCGCCTGCGAGCGCCGGATCAGGGCACTGAAGGAACTGGGCGTCAACGCCATCCGCACCGCGCACAATCCCCCATCGCCCGACTTTCTGGATATCTGCGACCGCCTGGGCGTACTGGTGATGGACGAGATGTTCGACTGCTGGACCGTGGCTAAGAATCCGTACGACTATCACGTCTACTTCCGCGAGTGGTCGAAGATCGATACGCGCGATACGGTGAAGCGCGACCGCAATCATCCGAGCGTGGTGCTGTATAGCGCCGGCAACGAGATCCACGATACCCCGAAGGCCGACTTGGCAAAAGAGATTCTTCGCGGCCTGGTGGACACATTCCACGAGTTCGATCCGACGCGTCCGGTTACGCAGGCGTTGTTTCGTCCCAACGTGAGCCACGACTATGACGACGGGCTCGCCGACATGCTCGATGTCATCGGGCAGAACTACCGCGAAAACGAGATCCTGAAGGCGCACGAGGATAAGCCGGCGCGCAAGATCGTCGGGACGGAGAATGGGCACGATCGCCGCAACTGGCTGGCGCTGCGCGATAACCCGCCCTATGCCGGCCAGTTCCTGTGGACGGGGATCGATTACCTCGGCGAAGCGCGCCGCTGGCCGATGGTCGGCGCGGGGTCGGGATTGCTCGACCGCACGGGAAGAGTGAAGCCCGCTGGTCTGGAGCGCCAGAGTTGGTGGGCCGAAAAACCGGTGGTGCATATCGCGCGGCGCTTGGCCCGGGCGCAGGCGACGCCGGACGATCCAGGCTTCAATCCGCTGCAGCGTGTGCAGACGGTATTCGCGGATTGGACTCCCACCAATGCCGCGGCGCACGAAGAGACGGTGGAAGTGTACAGCAATTGCGACGAAGTGGAGCTACTGTTGAACGGCAAGCCTTTGGGCTCCAAGCCCCTGCCGCGGGACGCGTCGCCGCGGACGTGGACCGTACCCTTTGCAGCGGGTTCGATTCGCGCGGTGGGGAAGAACCGGGGCCAGGTGGCGGCGTCGGATGAACTGCGGACCGCGGGCAAGGCCGCGAAGGTCATGCTGACGGCGGATCGCTCGTCTTTGACGAGTGATTGGAATGACGTGTCGTATGTCACGGCGCAGGTGGTCGACTCAAATGGAGTGCTGGCGCCGGGCGCCAGCGATCTGGTTCAATTCAAGGTGTCCGGACCGGGCGCGATCGCGGCAGTCGACAACGCGGACAACGCCAGCCACGAGTTGTTCCAGGCGTCGGCACGGCACGCTTATGAGGGCCGCGTGGTGGCGATCGTTCGAGCGACTGCGAGTGGGCTGGTTACTGTCAGCGCATCGGCGGACGGACTGGCGCCCGGATCGCTGCGGATAGAAGCGACGAGATAGTACCGCATTGGGCGTCCCAACGCACAGGGGTATCGAACTTCCCGCTGGTGTCAAATGGACGCCGCGGCGGCAGTCGCTCGCACGGCCCATGCAACCAAACGCGGCTTATCGCCGAGTCTGGAGTTTGCACGTCTCTGGGAACTCGTGGAGTAGGCCTTTGGCCTGGCCTTTGGCCTGCTCTTGTGTGACAGGCTTTAACCTGTCCTACGCGGCTTAGCGCCGCGTGCCGGCATACATCCGGAACTACGCGACTTTCCCGTCAATCTTCACTTTCGAGTCGTGCACCCGCCCGCCGCATTGGTAAGATGAGGGCAGCCAATGCCCTTGAGTTTCTTACGCGGTGAGTTCGGCACGCTGCCGCCCCTCACCTGGACGGCCGCCATCGATATTCTCATCGTGGCAGCGTTGATTTACCAGCTTTTGGTGGTGGTGCGCGGTACCCGGGCAGCGGCCATTCTTCTGGGTATCGGCATGTTCGGCGCGCTCTACGGGATGTCGATTCTGGCCAATCTCGAAGCCGTCCGATTGCTGCTTTCCTACCTGATCCCGTACACCCCCATTGCCGTCATCATCCTTTTTCAGTCTGAAATTCGCCGGACTCTCGCCAGGATAGGCCGGCGGCGATTCTTCTTCGGCGGAGGGTTCCAGCGGCCCGAGTCCCTCGACGAGATGCTGCTCGCGATCAAACTGCTTTCGCAGGGGAAGACCGGCGGACTCATCGTACTCGAGCGCGACATCGGGCTGCGAACCTTTGTGGAAAGCGGCGTCGGAGTCGACGCCGTCATCTCCCGCGACTTGATCTGTACCATCTTCATGCCGGGGACGGCTTTGCACGACGGCGCCGTTATTGTGCAAAAGGATCGCATCGCCGCGGCTGCCTGCTTTCTGCCCCTGACCGTTAACCCGGCCCTCTCGGGCAACCTGGGCACTCGCCATCGCGCCGCCATCGGTATCACCGAAGAGGCCGATTGCCTTTCGATCATCGTGTCGGAAGAAACCGGGTGGATCTCCATCGCCGCTTTCGGCGACTTGCACCAGAACCTCACCATCGAACAGGTCGACGACCGCATCAACCGTCACTTCGGCGTCGGCAAATTTAAGTCCGTGCGGCCGCCTTTCGTGCCGCCCCCATCGTTGACGGATTCGGACCGCGCCCGCGAGTCCGAGCCGCACGAGCGCGTGAGCCGCCAGGGAACGCCATGAATATCCTCCGTTGGGCCTTCCGCAACATCGGCTGGAAGTTGCTGTCGCTGGCGCTGGCCACGCTGGTGTGGATCGCCATTTACCGCGAACCGGAGATGACGTCGGTCCTGGCCGCGCCGGTGCAATTCAAGAATATTCCAGGCGGCCTCGAAATCAGCTCGGACATCGTGGAATCCGTGGATCTCGAAACCCACGGGCCCGCGGGTCTGCTGCGCAACCTCAGCGAGAAGCGCCTCTCCATCGTGCTCGATTTCAGCAGCGTTCACGACCCCGGGGAACGCACTTTCACCATCGATCGCGCAAACACCAATCTGCCGCGCGGCGTCGACCTCGTGCGCGTCATTCCTTCCCAGCTTCGCTTCACTTTCGAACGGAGCATCGTGCGCAAGATGCAAGTGGTTCCGCAGGCATCCGGCGCGCTTCCGGCCGGGTTGCACCTGGTGAAACTGGTTTCGACTCCGTTGCAGCTGGCGGTCGCGGGCCCGGAGAGCAAGGTGCAGAAGGTCTCCGCGGTGCACACCGATCCGGTGGATCTCAATGGCATCTCGGAGGACAAGAACGTGCGGGTCACGGCGTACCTGCCGAGCTCGCAATTACGCTTCACGGAGTCTCCCGAAGTTACGGTTAGAGTCTTGGTGGCAAAGTAACCCATATCCATGAGTAAAAGATTGTTCGGAACGGATGGAATCCGCGGCGTGGCCGGTGAACCGCCGCTGGATCGGAGGACGGTACACGCCGTTGGCCTGGCGCTAGGGAAGCGAATGCGCGAACTGGGAGTCGAGAGCTCGGCGTTGATCGGCACGGATACGCGCGAGTCGGGCCCCTGGATCGCCGCGGAGCTGGCCGCGGGACTGCAGGCCCAGGGAGTCGGTTCACGCTTTGCCGGCGTAGTGACGACGCCCGGAGTGGCTTTTCTGACCCGGTCCGACACCTTCGGCGCCGGCATCATGATCTCCGCTTCCCACAACCCGTTTCAAGACAATGGCATCAAAGTGTTCGCTACTTCCGGTTTCAAACTGCCCGATGCGGAAGAACACCTCATCGAGGAGGAGATCTTCCGGATTTTGCCGGGCGTAACACCCTCCGGCGCAGAACGTCTTGATCCGGATCCGGGCCTCGATCGGGAGTATTTGGACCATCTGCTGGCCAGTTTGCAGACGCCTCTGAAAGGGCTGAAACTGGTGATCGATTGCGGCAACGGCGCGGCGTCCCATCTGGCGCCGGATTTGTTCCGGCGGGCGGGCGCGGAGGTGATCGCTATCTCCGACCGGCCGGACGGGCGGAACATCAATCTCCATTGCGGCGCCCTGCACGTCGAGGATCTCCGCCGCGAAGTGCTGGCCACCGGGGCCGATGGGGGCGTAGCCTTCGACGGCGATGCGGACCGCGCCATCCTGGCCGCGGCGAGCGGCAAGATCGTGGACGGCGATCATGTGCTGCTGATTGCCGCGCGGCAGTTGAAGGCGCAGGGGCATTTGGCCGGCAACCTGGTAGTCGCTACGGTCATGTCCAACCTCGGACTGGAGCGGGCGCTCCATGCCGAGGGCATCGCCATGCTGCGCACCCCGGTAGGCGATAAGTACGTTCTCGAAGAGATGGAGCGCCGCGGGGCCGTCCTGGGCGGCGAACAGTCGGGGCACGTTATTTTTCGCGAGTACGCCACTACGGGCGACGGTATGCTGACGGCCCTGAGGGTTTTCGAAATTGCGGCAGCCAGCGCAAAGAGTCTCGATGAGCTGACGATGGGACTCGAAATCTACCCGCAAAAGCTGGTCAACGTGCGGGTGCGCGAGCGCCGTCCGATCGAGAGGATGGCCGCCGTCAACGCGGCAATCGCGGCCTGTGAGAAGGCGTTTGACGGCTTCGGCCGCGTGCTGGTGCGTTTTTCCGGCACCGAACCCCTGGCTCGCGTCATGGTGGAAGGCCCCGACCTGCAGCGGGTGGAAGAGTTCTCCCTGCGGATAGCAGATGCAATTCGCGCCGAAATCGGGTAGAACACATACATGCGCCTTTTAATCGGAACTGCATTCGCATTTGCGTCCCTGGTTTCGTTCGCCCAGGTCCCCAAGACGGGTCCTAAACAGCCGAATGAACAGTGGGTCTCGATCTTCAACGGCAAGGACCTGACCGGTTGGGCCGAGGTCGGACACGAAAAGTGGGAGGTGGTGGACGGCGTGATCCACGGACAAGGGATCACGCCCGATTACGGCTATCTCCGGACCGAGGGCCGCTACAAGGACTTCCACCTGTCGCTCCGCTTCAGATGCGTCGGCGATGGCAATAGCGGCGTTTTCTTCCACACTGAATTCAAGCCCGGGACCGCCAATGTGACCCAGGGCTTGCAATTCGAGATCGATCCCAACATTTCGCATCACACGGGAGGGATCTACGGCGATAAGCGCCAGTGGATCGTGTGGCCGTCCCCGGAAAACGAGTTCGTGGTCCACTACGACGACTGGAACGATTACCTCCTGAGGGTGGAAGGCAACCACTATGTGGCGCGGCTCAACGGCGTGACGGTGGTGGACTTCACCGACCCCACACCCAAGTCGACCGACGGCTATATCGCTCTCCAACTGCACTCCGGCGGCCGGGGAAATATGCAGTTCAAAGAAATCTATCTTCGCGATCTCACAGTAAGGTAACCGGTAACGTTCACCATTCACGCGTGCGCTCCGGGCCCCAGGGTAACGCCTGCAAAAAAGGAACGCCCGGAATCTCGCCAAAGATCCGGGCGTTATTTGGAGGAGGAGAAACGCGACAACAGGAAGTAAAACGCGGAGGGGCTAGAGGATGCCCCCCCAAATCAAAATTGAAGTAAACAGTAGAACGAATGATGGCAGCAGCGTTTTCATTTGCCTGTCCTTGATTACCGAAAACCCACTGTAGCACTCGAAGGTTAGTGTAGGAAAGATATCAGGGGGAGTTCGTAGTTCGAAAGTACTGCGGGTACCGGAAATACGCAAAAAACTCAGCGGCTACTTACATTGACGCCTACGCAGCCACGCTACCGAAGTCTGCATTACGGTGCAGTGGGGCGGCCGGCTACGATGGTGATTTGCATGTCCTGGACGAGGTGGACGAGCTTACTGATATCCGGGGAGTTGCGGGCAACCAGGATCTGCGTGATGCCGCGATGGCGGGCGAATTCGGCAAGGGTTTTGGCCGGATCCGAACCGGAAACCGTGGCTACCTCAATGTGCAGATTGCGGGCAAACGTCAGGTGACGATCGAGCGCCGCGCGTGACGGCGCGGACAGGTCGCTGAACTGATCGTCCCGTCCGATGGCCGCTGCGATACACGGCGCGTGAAGATAGTCGGCCACGCGATGGCCCCGCCGGATCAGCATGGCTGAGGTTGGATCGGGCGTGAGCCACAGCAGAATCTGCTCGTTGTTGCCGGAGACATCGCCCGGCCTGACAGGCAGTGGTTCCTTCACCGGCTCGTCGAGGCGATCTTCGATCTGATGGGCGGTCTGGCGCATGGCAAGCTCGCGCAGCGCTGTCAGGTTCGATTCGGTGAAGAAATTCTCGAGAGCCCGCTGGGCCTTGTCCGGGGCGTAGACGACGCCGCGCTCGAGCCTATGGAGCAAGGCGCGCGGAGTGACGTCGACCAGGACGACCTCGTCCGCCTGCTTGACGACCCAGTCCGGAACGGTCTCGCGCACGCGGACGCCGGTGAAGTACCAGACCTGGTCGTTGAGGCTCTCGATATGCTGCACGTTCAGGCTGGTGTGAACGTCGATGCCGGCGTCGAGAATCTCCATGACATCTTCCCAACGCTTCTGGTGCTCCACTCCGGGCACGTTGGCATGGGCGAACTCATCTACCACACAGACTGCCGGATGGCGGCGGAGGATGGCTGGAGTGTCCATTTCCTCGAAGCGTGTGCCTCGGTGTTCTATCACGCGCCGGGGAATCGTCTCCAGGCCCTCGGTCTTGGCAATCGTATCCTTGCGCCCGTGGGGCTCGAAGTACCCAATGACCACATCGACGCCTTGCTTTCTAAGCAGTTGCGCTTCCTCAAGGGTTTGGTAAGTCTTGCCGACGCCGGCGGCATAGCCGAGAAAAACTTTCAGCTTGCCGCGGTGGACGGCTGGAACTCCGATTTTGACCTTCTCGTCGGGATCGGGCTGTGCGGCGGTGCGGGAAGATTCGGGCATCGATCGGTACAAGTATTTTACAATGTGTTCGAATCCGGCAGGAAGAAACGCGACTCACCGGGGTGTGCGAAACTTGCTCGATATCCACGGCGAGGTTTCCTTTGCACCGGCGTGCGCCCAGGTTCCGGTCCGCCTCCAACTGCACGGATCGTCAGGAGAAGTGTACCCGAACAGTTCCGTTTGCACAATCCGCTGACCCGCGCTACTGTGAAGATATGACTAAGGTCACGAGCCTCGATCCGTTTGTTTGCAACGAGCCGGAGGTTGAGGTAAGCCCGGCAACGAGCCGCATCCTGGAACAGCGATCGAAGACCGCGGATGAAGGCCGCGTGGTTTCCGCCGACAAAGCCCGGTCGGCATGGTGGAGTCCTCCTCAATAATTCCAGATTACCAGAGCTGGCAATAATTCCAGCTCAAGATGAGGAGTGGTCTATCAATCAAAACTCGGCGGCCCTGTCACAGTGCCCCAAGATAGAGAAACTAAAACGGTGATCGTCCCGGAAACTCCACCGCGCGCCGCCCACGCGGGAGTGTTGAAATCGATCGCCAGATTTGCCGCGCCCGCGTCCGGCGACGACCGTCCTGCCGGGTTGACGGGACGGTGCCCGCATTTCTGCCCATCCTCCGCTATACTCGTTCCATGCAGCTCACCCTCGATCTTCCCGATGAGCTTACCACTGCCTTGGCGCCCTCCGCCGAGGACCTGCCCCGGGCCGTTCTCGAAGCGGTCGCGCTTGAACCTTATCGCGAAAACAAGCTCTCCACCGCTCAACTGCGGCGTCTCCTTGGGCTTGGCACTAGAACGCAGACGCACGCTCTTCTAAAGGAGCGCGGCGTCTACCTGCACTACGGCCTCGCGGATTTGGAGCATGATCGCCAGGCCGGCGACGCCATCCAGGTTCTCCCTACCGCATGATCGTCATCGCCGACACGACCCCGATGAATTATCTCGTGCTCATCGGGCAAGCCGATCTGCTCCCTCGCCTCTTCGGTCTGGTGCTGATCCCTCCCGCGGTTTTCGAGGAACTCAAAGATCCGCAAACGCCGGACCTGGTCCGGTCATGGCTCTCCACTGCTCCTTCGTGGCTGCAGGTACAAACCCTCCATTCACGACCAGACCCGGAGCTTGCGTATCTGGATGAAGGCGAGCGGGAAGCTATCGCTCTGGCCGAGGAGCTGAAGGCAGATCAACTCCGTCTTGATGAGATCGACGCCGAGATCGACGCCGAGATCGACGCCCGCAAGGAAGCCACCGCCGCATATTGCCATTCATTGGCATGCTCAACATCTTGCGGAGAGCGGCTCAAGCAGACCACGTTCTATGTCGATCCCGAGCTGATTAGGTCCCTGTTGGAGGAAGACACACAACGGAGAAATCGATGATGAACGGATAGTGGCGAATCGAGGAACTCGTCCCGCAAGGTCGCCCGCTCGTGCGTTCTCGCTCCTCTGGAGCCGATGAGGACACAACCTAAAGGCTTCGCACCGCCCCAACACCGGCCTGAGCGTTTGGGCTGTTGGTATGGACCTGAAGCCGAGGGCCTGGCCGATCGCGAATGAGAACCTGTCGCCCGTTTACTGGACGGCGACACGCGGCAACACGGCAAGCGGCGGCTTGCCGTCACAGTAAATAACATGTAAATTGAATGCTATGATCCAACTTCGCGACATCCACGCCTTGAGCGAGTTCCAGCGGAACTCAAAGGACTACATCCGCAAGCTGAAGAAGTCGGGCAAACCTGCGGTGCTCACTGTGAACGGCCATGCCGAGGTTGTGATCCAAAGCGCCGAGGCCTATCAGAAACTTCTCAATGACCGGCAACTCCTCGAAACGATTCGCGGTATCGGCCGCGGACTCGAACAGGCAAAGCGCGGCCAAGGGCGGCCCATGCGCGCTTTGCTCCAAGAACTCGCAGCCGGGCATGGAGTCGCGCTCAAGTGAAGAGGTATGAAGTCATCGTTACTCCGGAAGCCGAGGCGGGGATCGTCAGCGCCTTCGAGTACATAAATGCGCGTTCACCGGTAAACGCCGCAAAATGGCTCCGCGGTCTTTATCGGAGATCGATACCTTGGAGACCGTGCCAGAGCGTTGCTCCCTCGCCCGAGAGAACGAATACTTTGAGGGAACCCTTCGCCAGCTCCTCTTCAAGTCTCACCGGATCATATTTCGCGCTGAGCAGGCTGAGAAGATCGTAAGGGTCCTCTATGCGCGCCATGGAAAACAAAAGACGGTTGGGGAGCCGGACATTTAGCTGGCGCGTCCTTACCTCTGGCGAATGAAGGTGACGGGCCAGGTGTTCGGGACTGTCCTACAATGTCCTACAACGGTGGATATAAAAACAGGAAAGCAATCCAACGTTTTAAGGAATAATCCCCGTAGATGCGGCTTAGCTGGAACGAGAACAGATCACGAGCGGTCCGCTTCGCTGACGAGTGGAGGCACGCCCACTACGAACGCCGTGAGAGCCAGACCTTCTACAACGAGTTTTTTTGAGGTGTTCGGTGTCACCCGCTTATCCCAGGTTGACCGAGCTTTCAATAATTGCCACCATCACGAAACAGACGATAACATCCAGCATAGGCTAGACCTCTTCGCCTCTGACCGTTTCCCGGTCACGCGCCGAATTACCCCCTCAACTAATTGAAACGAAACACACTCAGCAAAATCGCCAGCCCGTTTCCTCCCCTCCTGATGCTAGCGTGAAAGCAGATGAGGAATGGTCTATCAAAACTCGCTGGCCTTGTCACGCGGCCTCTAAACCGGAAAACCAAGCCGGTTCTCGTCCCGGAAACTCCCGCCATGGTCTCTTTGTCCGCCGAGCCGGGACACAGCACCCGCACGCCGTCCCACTGCCGCCGCCGGGGCATGCGTCTCCGGTCGCCTGGACACTCGATGGCCGAATTTGCACGAACAAAGCCACTTTATACTTTCTTTATAATCCAATGACACCATCCGCCCGGCCCACTCCAACTCACGATACAGTTGCATCTAAGGCCCAACCCTAGACCATGGATACCCAACCCTCCCCCATCACCCGTCGCGACGCCGTGACCCTCCTCACCGGCGCGGCCCTCGCCCCAGCCCTCTTCGGCGCGCCCCCCGGCGCACAACCCTGGTACGCCACCATGCAGCGTTGCGGCCAGACCAATTTCAACGAGCGCGATCCCCTGGAACTCGACATCCCCTGGTGGATCGACTACTGGACCAGCCTCAAGCTCGACGCCCTGCTGCTTAACGCCGGCGGCATCATGGCGTTCTATCCGACTAAGATCCCTTACCACCACAAAAGCCAGTTCCTCGGCGGCCGCGATTTGTTCGGCGACTTCGCCAGGGCCGCTAAGGCCAAAGGTATCCGCGTCGTCGCGCGCCTCGACTGCAACTACGCCTACGAGGAAGCCTGGAAAGCTCATCCCGAATGGATCGAACGTTCCGCCGGCGGCGCGCCCGTCACCCACTCCGAATCGCCGTGGCTCTACAAGACCTGCATGTACTCCACATACTTCACCGAACAGATGCCCGCCATCATCCGCGAAGTGAACGCCCTGTACGATGTCGACGGCTTCTTCACCAACGGCTGGCCCAGCACCGGCAGGCCCCCGCGCTGCCGCTGCGCA
>Ga0302320_10014439_pt1 | contig 16343 bp, 9 predicted proteins | sample Bog_T0_3_FD_202130 | JGI IMG/M metagenome (GOLD analysis project Ga0302320, IMG submission 202130) | Peat permafrost microbial communities from Stordalen Mire near Abisko, Sweden - Bog_T0_3 | ecosystem: Environmental > Terrestrial > Soil > Wetlands > Peat | place: Sweden: Abisko, Stordalen Mire... | reverse complement strand
GGAGTTGCCGCCGGAGTTTTTTGTTCCGCCGTAGAGGCGAATCCGAAGATTCAGAAAGACTTTCGACGTGGAGACTGGAAATGCTCTACTCTTGCCTTGAGCGCATGACCCATTTCCTTCGAAAATTCCGGAAAGCGATCCTGCAGGCCCTCGAGCACGATGTGATCAATACAGCGAAGGCGGCGGCCTATTCGGGGATGCTGATGCTTTTTCCTGCGCTGCTGGTGTTCACCACTCTGCTGGCGCAGGTAAATGAGGGGCCCACGTTGGTTGGCGAGGTCCGATCGCTATTTGAGCAGTTTCTTCCCGTCGACACCATGGACCTGCTGCAGTCGTACGTACTGACCCGGCGGATCTACTCGGGCCAGTTGTTGTTGTCGGCAACCGGGCTCAGTATTTTTGCCGGCCTGGGCCTGATGCTTTCGCTCATGGAAGGATTTCGCAGGGCCTACCAGATTCCTCATGAAACGTGGGGATTCGGAGGGCGGCGTTTGCGTGCGCTCCTGCTGGTGCCGATTGCTCTGGTGCCGCTTTCGGTGGCCACGCTGGTGATTGTGTTTGGCCATCAGATTGAGGTTTGGATGGTAGAGAATGCCAAGGGCCACGAGATGCGACACGTCGTCCTGATTTTCTGGCGCCTGGTTCGCTGGTCGATTGCGTTGCTGACGAGCGTCTCGGTTCTCGCCGCTCTCTACCACTTTGGCACAAAGCGAAAAGAACACTGGCTCTGGGTGGCGCCGGGCGCCGTGGCGGGGACGCTGCTGTGGTTCCCATCGACGCTCGCCTTCGGGTGGTATGTAACCAGGGTGGCAGACTACTCAATGTTCTACGGTTCCTTTGGCGCGGGAATTGCAACGCTCGTCTGGTTGTACATCGCGGCGTTTAGCGTGCTCGTTGGGGCTGAGCTGAACGGGGTGCTTTATGGGGACCGCCAGGAACAGATCACGAACCAGATTTTTGAGGAGCGGCTCACGGACTCCACTACGCCGGACGAGCCGTAACCACGGCTGGGTCGCAAGGGCGGCGCACAAGCCTGCATGTACAATAGAGAAAGCCGTTCCCTGCAATTACTTTCTGTTTGCCCCGATCACTTTTGCCCACATTTGACGTTTTTTTGAGGAGCTATCGTTATGTCGCTCGCTGATGCTGGACTCTCTGGGTCGCCGTCGCAACGCCGTGCAAAGATTGTGGCCACGCTGGGGCCGGCTTCCAACACAGAGGCCGTTATTCGGGACCTGGTAAGGGCAGGCGTGGACGTGATGCGGTTAAATTTTTCTCATGGCTCTCATGAAAGAAAGCTTCATGTCATCCAGCTCATTCGCAAAGTGAGCCGCGAGGAACACAAGCCGCTTTGTATCATGGGCGACTTGCAGGGACCCAAGATTCGCACGTCGCAGTTGAAGGATCACCAGGCAGTGCTGCTGAAGGCGGGCGGCCGCCTGACAATTACGCCGCGGGATGTTCCAGGAACCGCGACCCTCGTGGGCACAACCTTCAAGACGCTGGCTGAAAACGTGGAGCAGGGTTCGCGGATTCTGCTTTCCGATGGACTCATTGAATTGCGCGTTCGCGAAGTGATCGGTGACGACGTGTCCTGCGATATTGTCAACGGCGGCATGCTTGGCGAGAACAAGGGCATCAACCTGCCGGGCATCCTGGTGCGTGTCCCTTCGCTTACGGAAAAAGACACCGAAGATCTGGAGTTCGCACTGAAGAACGGCGTGGACGCGATCGCCGTTTCGTTTGTGCGGACAGCCGAGGATGTGCGGCTGGTGCGCAATCGCGTTGCCGCCCTCGGGCATGAGACGTGGATTATTGCGAAGCTCGAAAAGCCGCAGGCGATCGAGCACCTCGACAGCATTTTGCAGGCAGCGGACGGCATCATGGTAGCCCGTGGCGATCTTGGAGTGGAGTTGCCGCCGGAGATGGTACCGGCGATCCAGAAGCATATTATTCGCCGCGCGGCAGACTACTCGAAGCCTGTGATTACGGCCACGCAGATGCTTGAATCGATGATTGAGAACCCGCGGCCCACACGCGCGGAAGTTTCCGACGTGGCCAATGCCGTATACGACGGAACCGATGCCGTGATGCTTTCTGGTGAGTCGGCCGTTGGCAAGTATCCGGTGGAAGCGGTCGCGATGATGGCCCGCATCGTCTCAGAGGCCGAGCGCGACATGAAGGAACAGAGTCACACCATGACTCGCGCTCCCCAGGTTCACCTGTCGATTTCTGAAACCATCTGCGAAGCCACGGCCCACGCGGCAGACGATCTCGATTTGCGCGGGGTTGCTTTGTTCACCGAGTCGGGAGTCACGGCTCGGCAATTGTCAAAGTATCATCCGACTGCGCCAATCTTTGCGTTGAGCCCGCTCCAGATCACGATCAATCGGCTGGGGCTGCTGTGGGGCACCACGCCCATTCACTGTCCCAAGATCAATACCACCGAAGCGCTGGTGGATTGCGCTGAGGCGCTGCTCGAGCAGGGCGGCTATGTACGACCTCGGGAAGTGATCGCGATTGTGGCCGGAACCCGCACCAAGTCCGGGTCTACGAACTTTATGCGGCTGCATGTGATGGGCGAGGCAAAGAGTGACAGGGCCCGGGACCATGCTGCCCACGAGGCGGTCGAGGCCAAGCCGAAGAAGGTTGTAGCAAAAAAGAGCAAGACTTTCCAGAGATTCCCTTCGCCGAATCCGCCGAAGATTTCGAATCCGTAACTTCGGTCGAACGGGCATCGAAAAAACGCCACCCTTTGCGGGGGTGGCGTTTTTGTTTTGGAGCGAAAGCGCGCGAGGCGGAGTTCCTGCGAGCCCACCCTTCGTCAGACCATCCCACAAACGACGACTTGTTTGTGGGGGGCCCGGTAAGGCGAAAGGATGGGGCACCGAGGTGATTCTGGGTGAGGTTATTTGGCCGCTAGTTGGCGGAGGACGTACTGCAGAATGCCACCGTGTTCAAAGTAGCCGATCTCCTGCGGTGTGTCGATGCGGACCATCGCGTTGAACGTCTTTGCCTTGCCATCCGCCCCGACCGCTTTTACGGCAATAGTGCGTCCGTTGGCGAACTTGTCCTTGAGCAAGGTGGTGAGGGCTGGGAAGTCATAGACTTCTTCGCCGGTGAGGCCGAGCGACTCGACGTTCTGGCCCGCCTCAAACTGCAGCGGGAGGATACCCATGCCTACGAGATTCGAGCGATGAATGCGCTCGTAGCTCTCGGCGATGACGGCACGGATGCCGAGGAGCTTCGGTCCCTTGGCTGCCCAGTCGCGCGACGAGCCTGAACCGTATTCCTTGCCGGCAAGGATGATCAGCGGTGTGCCACGCTCGGCATACTTGACGCTGGCGTCGAAGATAGACATGCCTTCGCCTTCCGGAAGCAGGCGCGTTACGCCACCTTCCGTGCCCGGCGCGAGCTTGTTGCGCAGGCGGACGTTGGCGAAGGTTCCGCGGACCATGACTTCGTGATTGCCGCGGCGGGAGCCGTAGCTGTTGAAGTCGGCGGGCTTCACGCCGTGGTCGGCGAGATACTTTCCGGCCGGGCCGTTGGCCTTGATGTTGCCTGCGGGGGAGATGTGATCGGTGGTGACGGAATCGCCGAGGACAGCGAGGACACGCGCGCCGAGAATGTCAGTGACGGGTGCCGGAGTGGCGGCCATGCCGTCGAAGTAAGGCGCCTGGCGGATGTAGGTGGAGTCAGGCTCCCACTGATAAACGTCGCCCGTAGGGAAGCTGAGGCCCTGCCAACTGGCATCGCCGGCGGAGACGGTTGCGTATTCCTTGCGATAGCCCTCGCTCGTGACGCCTTTCTCGATGGCTGCGGCAACCTCGGCCTGCGTCGGCCAAATGTCCTTGAGGTATATGGGCTTGCCGTCGTCGTCGATGCCGAGAGGATCGGTGTCAAAGTTGTGACCGATTTTGCCGGCGAGCGCGTAGGCGACGACGAGCGGAGGGCTCATGAGATAGTTGGCGCGCACATCCACGTTGACGCGGCCCTCGAAGTTGCGATTGCCGGAGAGAACGCTGACGGCAACAAGGCCGTGCTCGTCAATGCTTTTGGAAACGTCGGAGGGTAGCGGGCCGGAGTTGCCAATGCACGTGGTGCAGCCGTAGCCGACGACGTTGAAGCGGAGCTTCTCGAGATAAGGCAGAAGGCCGGCGCGGGTGTAGTAATCGGTGACGACTCGAGAGCCGGGGGCTAGCGACGTCTTGACCCACGGTGGAACACAGAGGCCCTTCTCGACTGCCTTCTTGGCGAGGATGCCGGCGGCCACCATGACGGAGGGGTTGGAGGTGTTGGTGCAACTGGTGATGGCGGCAATGACGACCGAGCCGTGATCGAGATATTTGTCGGGGTCAATCTTGAAACGCTCTTTGACCGTGGTGGTAATCGATCCGGTTTGGAAGGTGTTGAGAGGCTGGCTGGCTGTTGACGAGCCTTCATTCTCTTCCGCAAGCGCGGCATCGGTGACGCTGATGCGCTGCCAGGTTTCCGCGGTGCGCGTGCCGAGCGGCTTGGCAGTCGGGGACAGAAGCGAAGGCAGCTGCTGCGCGAAGCTGGCCGCGGCGTCCTTGAGCAGTACGCGATCCTGGGGGCGCTTGGGGCCGGCAAGGCTTGGCTCGACGCTTGCGAGATCGAGTTCGAGGGTTTGGGTGTATTCGGCCTCGGGCGATGACTCGGTGTGGAAGAGGCCCTGCTCCTTGTAGTAGGCCTCGACGAGGGCGATCTGCTCTTCGCTGCGCCCGGTGAGGCGCAGGTAGCGCAGGGTTTCCGCGTCGACGGGGAAGATGCCGCAGGTCGCGCCGTATTCGGGAGCCATGTTGCTGATGGTGGCGCGATCGGCGAGCGGGAGGGCGGCGATTCCGGGACCGTAGAACTCAACGAACTTGCCCACGACGCCGAGCTTGCGCAGATTCTGGGTTACAGTGAGCACGAGGTCCGTGGCGGTTGCGCCTTCGCGGAGCTTTCCGGTGAGCTTGTAGCCGACGACCTGCGGAACAAGCATGGAGACTGGCTGGCCGAGCATGGCTGCTTCCGCCTCGATGCCGCCGACTCCCCAGCCGAGAACGCCGAGGCCGTTGATCATAGTGGTGTGGGAGTCAGTGCCGACGACGGTGTCAGGGTAAGCGAGCTGCTCGCCATCGACTTCGCCGGTGAAGACAACGCGTGCGAGGTATTCGAGATTCACCTGGTGGCAGATTCCCATGCCGGGAGGCACGGCGGAGAAGTTGCGGAAGGCGGTCTGGCCCCACTTGAGGAAAGCATAGCGCTCGCGGTTGCGCTGGAACTCAAGCAGCGAGTTCGCGGCGTAGGCGCCGGTGGTACCGAATTCATCGACCTGAACGGAGTGGTCGATGACGAGCTCGGCGGGGACGAGGGGATTGACGCGCTCCGGATCGCCGCCGAGAGTGCGGATGGCGTCACGCATCGCGGCAAGATCGACGACTGCGGGAACGCCGGTGAAGTCCTGCATGAGGACGCGGGCCGGCATGTAGGCGATTTCGCGGCTGGGTTCGGCCGTGGCATCCCACTTGGCGAGGAACTCAATGTCGCTTGCCGTGACGGTGGTTCCGTCTTCGCGGCGGAGAAGATTCTCGAGCAGGATTTTGAGGCTGAAGGGCAGACGGCCGAGGTCGAAGCCGCGCGCCGTGAGGGCGGGCAGGCGATAGATGGTGAAGGAACGGTTGCCGGAGGTAAGCGCGGCCTTGCTGGCAAAGCTGTTCATCGGTGGGACCTTTCTATCCGCACGTAAGGCGGATGTACGCTGGGTTGGACAAGGCGGTTCGTGTTCCGCAGCAATTCAACGGCAGGCGGAGAAACAGGCGTCTGCTGCCGGGGAAAAGTTCATTACGGGACAGATGACTCAGCGAGAGGGGCGCCGTCCACGGTCAGGGCGCCCGCGATGAAAGCGCCTGAGCAGAGGCATACCGGGGATGAAGAGACGGTTGCGCATCGAATCTGCATAAATTCTAGCGCGATACTGCTGGCAAGGGAAAGACGAATCGCCTGGATTGCGATTGCCGTCGGAATGGACATTGACTTGCGTAGTGTGGAAACAGAAGTTAGGCTCAAGCAGGAATTGCCGGAGGAAACGGATGGGCCAGCGTACATTTCGCCTGGTGGCGACGGGGATCATTTTTTCTGCAGCATTCATGCAAAGCCAGGCTGTGTCGCTAGCGCAGGCGCAAGCGGCTCCGACGGCGCCGAAGAGCTGGCCCACGTCGGATGGAACCGTAGTGCTGGACAACTTCCGTTTTGGAACCGGCGAGACGCTGCCGCAGTTGAAGTTGCACTACCTGACGCTTGGGACGCCGCACCGAAATGTTGCGGGACATACGGACAATGCCGTTCTGCTTTTGCATGGCACCGGCGGCGATGCGTATTCGCTGATGAATCCGCTCTTCTCCGACGTACTGTTCGGACCGGGCGCGCCGCTGGACATCACAAAATATTTCCTGATTTTGCCGGATGACATTGGGAATGGGCAAACTTCGAAGCCTTCGGACGGGATGCATGCGCATTTTCCCGGTTACGACTACGACGACATGGTGCGCAGCCAGCGAATGATGCTGGACGAGATGAAGATCGATCATCTGCGGCTGATTCTGGGCACGTCGATGGGGTGCATGGAGTCGTTTGTGTGGGGCGAGACGTATCCGGGATTTGCGGATGCTCTGGCGCCGTTCGCGTGCCTGCCGGTGCCACTGGCGGGGCGCAACCGGATGATGCGCTACATGGCGATTCAAGCGATCAAAGACGATCCGGCATGGATGGGCGGCGAGTACACAACGGAGCCGAAGCAGGGATTGCACAACGCCAACGAAATGATCTTCATCATGGGGTCGAGTCCGCTCCAGATGCAGAAGAACGCCCCGACGCGGGAGCTGGCGGAGAAATATGCGGATACAGTGCTGGCGCGCATGGACGCGAATACCGACGCAAATAACTTCCTGTTTTATGTGAACGCGAGCAGGAATTACGATCCCAGCCCGCACCTCGATCGAATTACCGTGCCGGTGCTGTGGATCAACTCTGCCGATGACTTTATTAATCCGCCAGAGCTGGGCATTGCGCAGGAGATGGTGAAGCGCATGCCGCATGCGCGGTTCATTCTGCTGCCGATTACGGATGCGACGCGGGGACACGGGACGCATACGAGTGCGGCGATCTGGAAGGACTACCTGGCGGAGTTTATGCGCCAGTCAGAAACCAAAAACTAGGCTCCGACTGGCTTGTAGTCGCCGATTAGCCGCGCTTCTTGCCGGGGTGCCGGCCTGCGTGCTTTTTTGCGCCGGGCTTGCTCTTCTTTGGGCCGCTCTTGAAGCCGGGCTTTGAAAATCCGCCGGGTTTGGGCCCACTTTTGAATCCGGATTTCGAGAAACCGCCGGTTCTTGGCTTCGAAGGGCCCGACGATGACCGTGAGTCTGGCCGTGGGCCGGAACTGGGCCTTGCGCCAAAGCTGGGTCGCGAGTTGCTGCCGCCTGGAGCGCTGGGACGGCGTGAACCATCGGAGTCGAAGCCGGGTTTCTGGAACCTGGGCCCGCCGAAGCTGGGCTTCCCAGAGCTGGATCTGCCGGCATCGGGCCTGCCGTAGGAGGACCGGCCAGAACCGGCGCCACGAGGGCCGGAGCGATCGAACGAGGGCTTGCCGCCAGTGGGACGACCGGGCCTGGAATCGCTGGAACGGGGCGCGCTGTCACGAGAGAACGGGGCCCGGTCTGAGCGAGGTTTTCCGTAAGCAGGTTTGGCAGATCCCGAGCGCTCAAACGGGGGGCGGCTCTGGTTGATACGCGGTGCGGATGAGCGGCGCGGTTCTGCAAAGTCGGGCTCGACCGGATCGATCCGAAGACGGGACGGTTGGGTCGGGGTCAAGTCTTCCTCAGGCGGAAACTTTTCGCGAGCAGGTGGGGCAGACCGCTTGAAGGGCGGGCGATCACTTCCGCCGGCCTTCTTCCAGTCGGGCTTTTTAAACGCCGGCTTATCGAAGGCAGGTTTTCCGGCGAACGGTGCGCGGGCCGGGCGATCGGCGAACGGCTTTGCGCCTGCGCCGAAAGGCTTTGGGCGATCGCCAAAGGGCTTGGGACGATCCGCGAAGGGTCTAGCGGGCGCGCCACCTTCGGGTTTGCGACCGAAGGGCTTTTCACCCGGCTTGCCGGCGAAGGGCCGCTTCGTAAAAGGGCGGTCGGAAGCGGGTCTGCCAATGGCGGGCCTGCCTGTGAAGGGCCGAGCGCCCGAGCGCGGAGCCGAGCTGTGGCCGGCGGCTGGGCGGAATCCTTCTTCGGCGGGGCGGCCCTCAGAAGAGCTCGCCGGGCGGAAGGGTTTCCTTGAATCAAACGGCTTGGCGGGACCAAAGGTACGCTTCGGCCGGAATTCGCCTGCACGGGCGGGAGCTTCCGCGCCTGATTCAAACTGCTTTGGGTTGAATGGCGGTCGATCGTCTGAGCGGCGTGGGCTGGGCTTGGGCCGAAGCGTTGGCAGAATGGCGTCGGCCCGGTTGCGGCGGCGCACTTCCTTTGATTTTGGGGTTTTGAGCTTTCCTTCCGCGGCAAGTCGAAGCTTGGTCAACTCTTCCGGCTCGAGCTCGCGCATTTTGCCGGGCTCCAGATCGAGGACAAGCGGGCCGTAGCCGACGCGGCGAATCTTCTCAACGAAATGGCCGACGGCGACAAACATTTTGCGGAGCTCGCGGTTGCGCCCTTCGATGAGGACGACTTCAAACCATGGGTTATCGCCCTGGCGTACCTGGCGAATGCGGGCAGGCGAGGTGCGCACCATGGGCGAGCCGGGTTTTCCGCGCTCAATGTTGACGCCGCCGCGGAGAAGGTCGAGCTCGTCTTCAGTGGGCTGGCCTGCAACTTTGACGAGGTAAGTCTTCTCGACGCCCGAGCCCGCCTTGGTCAGACGGTTCGCCAAGTCGCCATCGTTTGTGACGAGCAGCAGACCTTCGCTCATGTAGTCGAGGCGGCCGACAGGATAAAGGCGCTCTCGGTTCTTCTCAAAGAACTGCATGACGGTGGGGCGGCCTTCAGGATCCTTGACCGTAGTGACAAAGCCACGAGGCTTGTTGAGGATGAAATAGCGCTGGCGCTCGGCGCCGTGCAAGAGCTTGCCGTCAACGCGAATGTGATCGCGGCCTGCGTCTGCCTTAGTGCCCAGCTCGGTGACAACCGTGCCATTGACCTGCACGCGGCCCTGCTCAATCATCTCCTCGGCCTTGCGGCGGCTGGCTACGCCGGCCTGAGCAAGAATCTTCTGGAGTCGCTCCTGCTTTCCGGCAGGACGCGTGAGTGGAACGAATTCTTCTTCGCCATCCTCCTCGGAGTCCCCTTCGCCCGCATCTGCAGATGCATCCGCGTTTGGCGCGTCGTCTTCGCTGTCGAGATCCTGCTGTGGATAAGAGTTCTCGGGCAACAAGGCCTTTCCTTCGCCGTCGAGCACATCGCCGATGGGGTCTTCCACAACGGGCGGAGTTGCTTCAACAGGAGTTTCGGGAGTTGCGAGCGCGACTTCCTGCACCGGTTTGGCTGGCTTGGTTTTGGGGGTACGGGGCTTGGCGGCGGACTTCTTGGGTTTCTTCTCCATTTGGAGAACCTCTGTTTCTACTTACTCAGTGGGAGGGGGCGCGGCGGACGCGTCCTCGGTGGTGGCTTCAGCGTTTGCTTCGTCCTGGTGTTCTTCCGCTTCAGCACGATCCACTTCGAGACTCAGATCTTCGCGGAACTCGGGAGCGGAATCGCGCTGGCCAGCATCTTCGGATTGGGTCATTTCCGGTTCATCGAGCTCAATGGCGGCCATTTTTTCGAACTCCTCCATCGAGGGCAGTTCGGTGACATCCTTGAGGCCGAAGCGAAGGAGAAATTCTTTTGTTGTCTTGTAGAGGATGGGACGGCCGATGACCTGCTTGCGGCCAGCCGTGGCGATCAGTTTGCGTGCGAGCAGCGAGCCAAACACCCCGGAAGAATCGACCCCGCGGATTTCGTTCACTTCAGGAGCGGTGACGGGCTGCTTGTAGGCGATTACGGCCAGCGTTTCAAGCGCAGGCAGGGACAGCTTGAGCGCAGGCTTCAGGCTCTTTACGAAGGAGCGGACCGAGTCGTGATATTCGGGCTTGGTGGCCATGCGATACCCGCCGGCAATCTCGCGAATTTCAATGCCGCGGCCATCAGCGGCGTAGGTGGCAATCAACTCATCGAGCAACTGGCGGAGGATGGTCCGGACTTCGCGGTCACGAAGCTTGGCCTCCCGCCTCAAGGCAGCTTCAGCGGCAGCATCGTCAGCCTGTTCCGTGTCCGCACCGGATTCGAGCTCGGCGGCGGATTCTTCCGGTTGGTCTGCCTGGGCGTCTTCCCCTTCGGGCGCCGAATCTGCGGGATCTGGAGTCGAGGTCTCGGCGGTGGCTTCCCCGGTCGGCTCGGGGTAGTCGAGTTCGGCGGTGGCAAGCAGTTCCTCGGTTGAGTCAGAGGGTTCAGGCGCCTGTGTTCCAGGGGCTTCGGCTGCCGCAGCTTCCTGTTCGCCCTTCCAATCGAGGGCGTCTGCGGTAAACAGGAGGGCGAGTTGGGCCAGTGTGACCGGCTCTTCGGCGGCGTAGATAACGGCTTCCAGCTTTGCTTTCAGGCTCATTCGTCTATAGGTACCTCAAGTATGGTACCGGAAGTAGAGCGACGGTGCCTGTCGGCAGGCGAGGATAGCGGTGGAAGAACACAAAAGAGCGTTCCGGTGAGCAAAAAAGAGCGCCCCTGGAGGAGGGGCGCTCTGATGAATCACGAGCTAACTAGTTTGAAATCTGACGAAAGAGGAAGTAAAGCGATCCCGAGAGGAGCGCCGCCACCGGCAGGGTAAAAATCCAGGCCATGGCGATGTTGCGGAGGGTTGCCACCTGCAGGCCGCTCTTGTTGGCCGCCATGGTCCCAGCCACGCCGGAACTGAGGACGTGGGTGGTGGAAACGGGAAGCCCGAAGTTGTCTGCCGCCGAGATGGTGGCCATGGCGACCAATTCCGCGCAGGCGCCCTGGGCGTAGGTGAGGTGCTCCTTGCCGATCTTTTCGCCTACCGTGACCACGATCCGCTTCCAGCCGACCATGGTGCCCAGGCCGAGAGCGAGGGCTACCGCAACCTTGACCCAGCCCGGAATGAACTTGGTGGCTTTGTCGACTTTGGATTTGTAGTCGTTCAGCGCGGCCTTCTCGTCGGGGGTGAATTTGGGGTTGTCCGCCTTGAGCATCAGGCGAAGAGCTTCGCTGGTCACGTACATGTCATTGCGAACGTTGGTCTGCAGGTTTGCCGGAACGTTTTTGTAGTCGCCGTAGGCTTGGACGTCGCCTTCGAGGTCGCGAATGATTTCGCGGAGCGCCGTCATGTCTTCCGGCTGCAACTGTTTGGTTTGGAGATACAGTGTGAGATTGGAGCGGGGATCGCCACCCATGACGGCGTTCTTATCGACGCGCGATTCAATGACTGCAACCGCCTTGTCGGACGAGGCGACGAACTGCTGCATGTCCCGCGGCGTGACCGCGTGATTGAGGGCATATGCGGTGGGCACGGTGCCGATGAGGATTAGCATGATGAGGCCCATGCCCTTCTGGCCGTCGTTGGAGCCGTGCGAAAAGCTGACACCGGAGCAGGTGAAGATGAGCAGCGCGCGGATGGGCCACGGAGGAGGCGTGTTGTCTTTAGGCGCCTGGTAAAGCGCGGGGTAGGGGATGGTCCACTTGGAAAGCAGGAACAGCAGGAAGGCTCCGAAAAAGCCGATGACAGGCGAGATCAGGAGCACTTGAAAAACCTTGGCGGCCTGGCCCCAATCCACGCCGGAGGTTCCGCTGAAGGAGTTCATGATCTGGTTGGCTACGCCGACGCCAATGATGGAGCCGACCATGGTGTGGGAGCTTGAGGCCGGGAGACCGAGCCACCAGGTGCCGAGGTTCCAGAGGATGGCAGCGATGAGGAGCGCGAAGACCATGGAATAGCCCGCTCCGGAACTGACCCTGAGGATGAGCTCGACCGGGAGCAGCGTGATGACGCTGAAGGCTACTGCGCCGGAGGACATGAGCACGCCCGCGAGATTGCAGAGCCCAGACCAGATGACGGCAACGTTGGGATCCAGCGAGTGGGTGTAGATCACCGTTGCGACGGCGTTGGCGGTGTCGTGGAAGCCGTTGACGAACTCGAAGCTCAGCGCGATGAGCAGCGCCAGACCAAGAAGCATGTAGGGCCAATAGCTCACGATGTGAATGTTGCCGAGGTCCTGCATGACATGCAGGCCGATGTAGGACAGGCCACCGGCCAAGGCGGCCAGCACAAGGATGACACTGACCCATGCGGGCATACCCTTGTTCATTTTTTGATCGAGGATGGATTCCCCAACTGGCATGGATTGAGGGGTAGTAGCCAGATCGGCCATGGAATGGACCTCCGAGCGGTGCTGTGAAGATAGGACTGGCTGCGCTGGGGAAGCAGCCTTGTCCAGACCTAAACAGAAATAGGCGCGGCAGATGAAAGGAGGATGAAGGAAAGGCTCGAATTGTTAAGCCTGTTTGAATATGAAAATCGGCATGCGGGCACGTTAGCGCATTCGTCAGGGAAGCGCGGGAGGCTCTGCCCAGGAGACGGCTTCGAGATAGGAATGGAGCAGTTTTATCGGGTCGAGGTTGTGGGTTTTGACGATGCGGTCGCAGGAAGTCCAGTCGCCACGCTCGTGGGATTCGAGCCAGGCGAGGAGCTTGCCCTCGGCGTTGGTGGTGCCGGTCAGCGCATCGCAAATTTGTCCACGCAAGGGGAGGATGGGCACGATCTCTTCCATGGGGACCGCCAACATGGCCGGCAGCAAGCTGAGCATGCCAAGAAGGTACTGCTCGGCGGAGTCGAGACCGCAGTCGCGGGCCTCGAGTTCGCAGAAACGAGCACGAACCAGGGCGATCTGGAGGATGGCTGCCGGCTGGTCCTGATTGAGCTCGCTGATGACGGCCAGCGATACGACACGGCGGAAGGTGGCTTCTCCGAGGACGGTGATTGCCGACTCGATGGAACGCACTTCGCGGTAGATTCCGTAGATGGGCGAGTTGACCAGGCGGAGCAGGCGGTAGGTGAGCGAAGCATCGCGCCGAACGAGCTCACTGACTTTATGGATGTTGATGGGATCGTGATAGAGCTCGCGAACAATTTCAAAGTGGGAGAGGCTGTTGGTGGGAACCTTACGTTTTTTTAATAAAACCGGATGGCAGAAGTAATCTCCCTGTAAAAGGGTGAAGCCGAGATCGCATGCCTTGCGGCGATCGTCTTCGGAGTTCACGTTCTGGGCAACCTTGAGAACTGACTTCAGACCGGAACGCAGTAGCTGCATCTCGTCGTGGCCCGTGTAGCGCCGGAAATCAAGACGTACATAATCGGCCAGATCGAGCAAAGGGTGTGCCGGCTCGCGCCAGGAGTAATCGTCGAGCGCGAGACGAAAGCCGCGGCTTCGCAACGTCTCGCAGGCTTCGACCAACTCGGGCGCCGGATCCAGGCTGGCGGAGACTCCAAGAACAGTGAGTCCTGGAACGAGCACAAGCACCCAGCCTTCAGCGAGCGCCTGGGCCGTGCACCTGATGAAGGCGGGCAAGCCATTGGTGAGCCGCTCCAACCCAAAGAGGACCTCGTTGTCGAGCATGGTCTCGATGGCCATTTCGCCATCCTGTCGAAGCACGGTTTCTGGAGTGTGACGGAAGAGCAGGTCGTATCCATGGACGCGATTCTGCAGGTCAAGAATGGGCTGGCGTGCAACATATCGCATCTCCGGCGCCAATTGCCGTTCAGCAGTCTGGATACCGTTGGAATCTGGTGCGAGCGTTGCCATGGGTCTCTCCCTGCGGCGCTGGTCGGCGAAAGACAGTGGGGCCGTCTCAGCCATGTATCGACAATCGCCGAGAGAGACTTGAGGTCGCTCCGCCAAATCCATCCGTCGGACCAGAAGAGGCCGCGAAAAAACTCCATTCAGAACATGTTTTGAAAGGGCACGGATTTATCCGTGCCGATAAAGCCGCCAACTCAGTGGGCTTCAGCCCCCTAGGGACGGTTCGAAGCATTGCACGCGCAGAACCTGACTTTTTTCCGTGGCCCATTTTTCTTTGTCGGTGAGATGTGGCGCAGCATCGCGGCCACCGAAGTCTACCGTCCAACGGACGACGCCGCCTTTTCAAGGCGGCGTCGAGCGTGCGATGGAACCAAGGCTAGCAGAAAGTTCAGGAGATGCTGCGGAAGATGAAATAGAGCAGGCCGGAGAGGAGAGCTGCCGCCGGAAGAGTAAAGACCCAGCCGGCAGCGATGTTCCTGACTGTGGACAAGCGGAGCCCGCTTCCGTTGGCTGCCATGGTGCCGGCGACACCTGAGCTGAGGATGTGCGTTGTGCTCACCGGCAATCCGAACTGATCTGCGGCGAAGATCGTGGCCATGGTAACGAGGCCCGCACTAGCGCCTTGCGCGTAGGTCAAATGCTCTTTGCCGATTTTCTCGCCGACGGTGATGACAATGCGCTTCCAGCCGACCATCGTGCCGAGTCCGAGCGCCAGGGCCACGGCCACCTTGACCCAGGTGGGAATAAACTTGGTGGCCTTGTCGAGGCGAGACTTGTAGTTATCGAGAGCAGCCGTTTCCTGCGCGGAGAAGCCGGGGTTGTGATTCTTCTCCATAAGCCGAATGGTTTCGCTGGCAAGGTACATGTCGTTGCGGACGTTGGACTGATCTTGCGCGGGGACGGACTTGAATTCCTTGTAGAGAACCACTTCGCGGTTGACGTTGAGCACCAGATCGCGGAGAGCGGGAATGGTTCCGGGCTGGAGCTTCTGGTCGCGCACGTAGGCAGTGATGGTGGCGCGTGGATCGGGATCGGTTGCAGCGGACGGGCTGACGCGGCCTTCAAGAATCTCTCCGGCCTGCTGAGAAGCCGCGATGAACTGTTGCACTTCAGCAGGGCTCACGGTGTGATTGAGCGCGTATGCAGTGGGCACCGTGCCGATGAGGATGAGCATGATGAGACCCATGCCTTTTTGTCCATCGTTGGAGCCATGAAAGAAGCTCACGCCGGTACAGGTAAGCACCATGAGGGCGCGAATGGGGAACGGCGGCGGCTGCTTGTCTTTAGGCGCCTGATAAAGATCAGGGGATTTAATAAGCCGCTTGGAAATGAGTATGAGGATGCCAGCGAGAGCGAATCCGAGAACGGGCGAAATCAGCAGTGCTTTGAGGACTTTGATGACCTGCTGCCAGTCGAGGCCCGACGCGCCGCTGCGGACGTTCAAGAACTGGTTCGCAAGGCCAACGCCGATGATAGACCCGACCATGGTGTGAGAACTGGAAGCGGGCAGGCCGAACCACCAGGTGCCGAGGTTCCAGAGGATGGCGGCAATGAGGAGCGCGAAGACCATGGCAAACCCTGCGCCTGAGCTGACCTTGAGAATGAGCTCGACGGGAAGCAGCGTGATGACCGCGAAGGCGACGGTGCCGGAGGAAAAGAGCACGCCGGCGAGGTTGCAGATTCCTGACCACACGACCGCGATGTTCGGTTCGAGCGAGTTGGTATAGATGACCGTGGCAACGGCGTTGGCTGTGTCATGGAAGCCGTTGACGAATTCGAAACCGAGGGCGATGAGTAAGGCGAGGCCGAGGAGCAGATATGGCCACGCGCTCGTTACAGAAACATTGTCGAGGTCGCGTGCCACGTGGAACGCTATGTACGCCAGTCCCGACGCCAACGCGAGCAAGAACGCGACAATTCCTGCCTTGCTTGTGGACTTCTTTGTAGTGCGGTCAAGCAGACTTTTGCCCGAAGGCATGACATCTACGACCGTTGCCAAATCAGCCATTAGAAATCACCAATGCGACCGGAAACATTCCGGTTACGCTGGGCCTCCCAAGTTGGATGCGCTTCAACGGGATTGAAATGCGGTTGAAATGGGGATGGTGCGTGGCTGGAGTGTGCAGGCTCGGCTAAGAAGACAATCATAAAACCTCAACAATCGCCTTGAGATCGCGATTGTCTACCCGGCGAAGAGGGAGCATGAGCCGGCTTACAACTGATTTTACACTGGATAGCGCTAACGAAGCGGAAATATTGGCGTGCCACAGGTGGAAAAACGGCCTGTGACCGGGGCGGATCGCCCTGTCAATGTGCCGTGTTTTGTGGGGTTTTCGGGTGGGATCGCCGTCCCCGCTGGATTTGCCTGCGGGGGGCGATGACGCACCTCAGAGGTGAAGCTGCGTTACTGCCAGTCGTCGCGGGCATTCGCCAGACCCGCATTCATCAGGTTGTCGAACCCGGTGTGCTTCTTGATGAAGATCTCGCTGAAGGCCAGGTCTTGCCGCAGCAGGATGGC
>Ga0302320_10014438_pt1 | contig 16343 bp, 15 predicted proteins | sample Bog_T0_3_FD_202130 | JGI IMG/M metagenome (GOLD analysis project Ga0302320, IMG submission 202130) | Peat permafrost microbial communities from Stordalen Mire near Abisko, Sweden - Bog_T0_3 | ecosystem: Environmental > Terrestrial > Soil > Wetlands > Peat | place: Sweden: Abisko, Stordalen Mire... | reverse complement strand
GACGGCGTGAATGACGCGCCGGCCCTGGCCGAGGCGTCGGTTGGCATTGCCATGGGGACCGGGACCGAGGTCGCGATCCAAAGCGCCGGGATCACCTTGGTCAAAGGCGACCTTGCCGGCATCGCGCGCGCGATCGTCCTGAGCCGGGCGACGATGCGCAATATCCGCCAGAACCTCGTCTTCGCCTTCGCCTACAACGGAATCGGCATCCCGATTGCGGCGGGGATTCTCTATCCGGCCTTTGGCCTAATGCTCAGCCCGATCATCGCGGCGCTCGCCATGTCGCTCAGCTCTGTTTCCGTCATCGCGAATGCGCTCCGCTTACGTGCACTTAAGCTCTGAGACTTGTTTGCCCATCGGAAGGGTCGCACGCCCACCCGAGTGAGTTCGCGCGGCGCGCGGTAATCCAGTCGACCTAGGTGTTTTCCGGCCCTGCCGGCCGACCCTATTCGGGTCCACTGTCGCGTCCGCCCGTAATGGACGAAATGGTGAAGGCGGATGCCCACAGTCCTTCAAAGGCCACGAGAGGCAGGCATACAGCGCCAGCCGACGTCAGCGGCGCTATTTTTGAGGGTCTCACCATACCGTCGTCGCCGGCTTTCGGGTGCGCTGCGAAATCGAAGGGCTGATTGCGGCCGATCAAGGCGCGGCTCCGAACCGTGCCTTATCGCCCAGCCACTCGCTCCTTTGCTGGCGCGTAGGTGAGCCGCGGACGATGGAAACGCTGGTACATTTCACCCTCAACGGTCGGCCTGTCAGCCTCTCCGATGACGACGACCGGATTCTACTATGGGTGCTTCGCACCGACCTGGCCCTCACCGGGACCAAGTACGGCTGCGGCGAGGGAATCTGCGGCGCCTGCGCGGTGATGATCAACGGCGAGGCGCACCGGTCCTGCCGGACGACGCTGAAGGACGTCGCAGGCGCCGAGGTGGTGACCATTGAGGGCCTCACGGGCGACGGCGGCAAATCGCATCCGCTGCAGCAGGCATTCATCGATCACGGCGCGTTCCAGTGCGGATACTGCACCTCGGGCATGATCATCGACGCCCACGCCCTGCTTCAGGAAACGCCGCATCCCACCCGCGAGGCCATCGTCGAGCGGATGGACCACAACCTCTGCCGCTGTGGCGCCCACAATCGCATCGTCGACGCGATCGAACAGGCAGCCATGCAGGGAGCTGGATCGTGACCGCCGCCCCGGGTCTTGACCGCCGGGCCTTCCACAAACTCGCGGGGGCCGGAGTGATGGTGGCGATCGGCCTGGGTCCCGCGGCGGCCTTCGCCCAGGGGCGGCCAGCCTACCCCGCCGACTTCCATGCCTATCTGAATATCGGCGAGGACGGCCGGGTGACTGTGTTTTCCGGAAAGGTCGAGATGGGCCAGGGGGTGACGACCTCCCTGGCGCAAATGGCCGCTGAGGAGCTGGGCGTCGACCTGGACCATGTCGATATGGTGATGGGCGACACCGCCAGCTGCCCGTGGGACATGGGCACCTTCGGCTCAATGACCACCCGCATGTTCGGCCCCGCCCTGCGAGCCGCCGCCGCCAGGGCCCGCGCGGTTCTGAGCCGCCTGGCCGCCGCCCGTCTGGGCGTCCCCGAGGACCGGCTCGTGCTGGCCAGAGGCGTCGCCTCCGTAGAGGGCGAGCCGGAGCGACGCGTCACCTACGCAGACCTCGCCAAGGACGTCCGAATTGCCGAGGCCGTGGACCACACGGCGGTGCTGCGGGCGGCGGCGGAATTTACCGTCATGGGCCAATCGCCCCGGCGCTTCGACAGCGCGGTCAAGGTCACTGGCGCAGCGCAGTATGCCGCCGACATCCGGCTTCCCGGCATGCTCTACGCCCGCCTCCTGCGCCCACCGATGCCCGGAGCGAGCCTGCTCAGCGTGGACACGTCGGCCGCGGAGAAGCTGCCCGGGGTCACGGTGATCAAGAAGGACGACCTGGTTGCGGTGCTGCACGGCAAGCCGGACCTCGCGGCCGCCGCCCTGGCCCAGGTCCACGCCGAATGGAGCCGCCCCCAGACGGCTCTCACACCGGACAGCATATTCGATCACGTTCTCAACCACGCCGGCGAGTCGAAGGTGGTCGCCGCTGCGGGTGACCTGTCCACAGCAGGGGCCGCGCGGAGTTTCGAGACCACCTTCCACAAGGGCTACGTTGCTCACGCGCCGATGGAGCCCCACGCGGCGCTGGCCGACGTGAGATCCGGCGCCGCGACCGTCTGGGCCTCGACCCAGACCCCCTTCCCCACTCGCGACGCCGTCGCCAAGGCGCTGGGCCTGGACCCCAAGACGGTGCGCGTGATCACCCCTTTCCTCGGTGGCGGCTTCGGCGGCAAAAGCGCCGGCGGGCAGGCCATCGAAGCCGCGCGCCTGTCACAGATCGTCGGCAATCCCGTGCAGGTCGAGCGCACCCGAGCGGAGGAGTTCTTCTACGACACCTTCGATCCAGCGTCGGTGGTGACCATCGCCTCCAGCCTGGATTCGGCGGGCAGGATATCGCGTTGGGACTATGCGGTGTTCGCCGCCGGTGAGCGGGGCGCGACGACCTTCTACGACATCCCCAACCTGCGCATTCGTTCGGCCGGCGGAACTTCGTACGGCGCCGCGACCTCTGTGCCCGGCCTACATCCCTTCGGCGTCGGACCCTGGCGCGGTCCGGGAGCGAACATGAACGTTTTCGCCACCGAGTCGCAGATCGACATTATGGCCGCGGCGGCCGGTGTCGACCCGGTGGCCTTCCGCCTCAAGCATCTGAAGGATGACCGTATGCGAGGGGTGCTCGCCGCGGCGGCCAAGGCCTTTGGCTGGACGCCGGCGGCAGGGCCCAGCGGACGTGGCTTTGGCGTCGCTTGCAGCGCCGACGCCGGCAGCTGCGTGGCGACGATGGCCGAGGTGAAGGTCGATCGCGCCACCGGCAACGTTAGCGTGGTCCGCATCGTCTGCGCTCAAGATATGGGGATCGTCATCAACCCTGAGGGCGCGAAGATGCAGATCGAGGGCGGCCTCACCATGGGACTGGGATACGCCCTCTCCGAAGAGTTGCGCTTTGCGGGCGGCGAGATCCTCGATCAGAACTTCGACACCTACCATTTGCCGCGCTTCAGCGGCGCACCGCTGATAGAGCCGGTGTTGGTCAAGAACGATGATCTTGCGCCGCAAGGCTGCGGCGAGCCGGCCATCACCACGACCGGCGGCGTCATCGCCAATGCGGTGTTCGATGCTGTCGGCGCACGGATGCTGCGCCTGCCGATGACGCCGGCGCGCGTGCTAGCGGCCATCGCAGTGCTGGACGTCGCCAAAGCGGCCGCATGACCGATCGCCGTTTGAGGGCCAGAGCCGGAGGAGCGAACGCTATGCGTATCGTCGCTCTCGAGGAGCATTTCCCGGTTCCGCATTTGGCCGGGCGTATTGATCGGTCAGCCGGTCGTGGACCGACCTGCCACAGCCCAACTGTCCGTGATCGCGGACACCTGATCCGCGACGCTGTCGGCCACTTCTCGAGGGCGACCCTGTCATTGTCCGTGAACCGGGAGCCTTCAGTTTTGATTTTCATGACTGGTGATCCCGCCCGCCTACCTACGTGATCCGGAGGCGCCGAAATGCCGGAACCTTGACGAAGTCGAGGATAACGGCGAACCCAATCGCTGTGGCTAGAACCGCTGCCACGGCCCAAGCCGGCAGGGGCGCCATGGCCAGGCCCGTGACAGCTAGGGCGCCGGCGATCAGGAGATCGGCGACGGACGAGGCGATCAGCCAGGTGCTCGGGCGAGAAGACCACAGATGCCGCCGCTCGCGGTTATTGTAGTTCGTCGCCTGATTGCCGGCGACGACCGTAACGAACGCCAACGTCCTTAAGGTGTCGATATTCCATCTCATCTGGAACGCGCCAAAGGCCAAGACGGCCGTGCAAAATGCGAGCTCGCCAACGCCCATGATGACGCCCGCCAGCGTCAGATTGCCGATCTTCCAGGCGTTGGGGGACGGCGATGGCCGGACATTGTCGGTCGTCAAGGCCATGCCGAGGAAATCGCCGGTGATCATGATCAGCACCATGAGGAGGGGCGTCAGCACAGCCTGCCCGGTCATGATCAGACCCACGCCAAGGAAAAGCACTTGCACGATCTTTTTGGTGATGGAGTTCAGCGTGTAGCTGAGGATCCGCTGGAAGGTCATGCGGCCTTCCTTGACCGCCGCCACGACGCCGGCGAGGCCGGGTTTGGTCAGAACCATACCGGCCGCCGACTTGGCGACGTCTGTCGCCGTGGACACAGCGATGCCCATCTGCGCCTGGCGTAGCGCTGGCGCATCGTTGGCGCCGTCACCGCACATGCCGACGGTGTGTCCGCCTTTCTGGAAGGCTTTGACGAGCTTGAATTTGTCTTCTGGAAGGACGCCGGCGTAGATCGCAAATTGCTCGGGGTGAACGGACTCGGGGATGGGTCCCGGTGGACAAAGGGCGCCGTTGAGCCCCACAGCTTTGGCGACGATGACTGCTGTCGCCGGCGCATCGCCCGTCACCATCACCGTTCGCACGCCCAAGCCTTGGAGTTCGCTGACCAGCGCCGCCGAGTCATCTCGTGGCGGATCGCTGAGCGCGATGATCCCGATCAGCTTCATCGCGGATGCGGGGCCTGCGGCGACCGCCAGCACCCTGAAGCCCTGACCTTCGAGGTCCTTCTGCGCCGCCAAGGCCGTCGGCTCCGGATGGACCAGCTCAAAGATCACCGCGGAGGCGCCCTTCACAATGCGCTGCGGGCTCCCGTTCGCATCGGTCGCCATCGCTTCGGACATCTTCTTCGCAGGATCGAAGGCGGTGAACTTGGTGAGCTTGGGCGCATCGGAAACCGCCTTGGCGGCCGCGGCCTTGCGAACGGCCCCATCGACGGGGTCTTCTCCACCATCCGAGCTGGCCAGGGCGGCCAGCGCTAGCACGTGCGCCTCATCGAACCCGGCCATGGGGCGGACACTGGTCACCGTCAGCGCATTCTGAGTCAAGGTCCCGGTCTTATCGGCGCATAGGACGGCCATCGAGGCCGCCTCATCCACCGCTGATAGGCGGGTCGAAAGAACACCCTGTTTCGCCAATGCGCGCGCGCCGATCGCCGAGGCCAGGGTGAAGGTGGCCGGTAAGGCTACGGGAATCGATGCCAGGACCGCTGTCAGGATGAGAGGAATGATCTCGCCGAACGGTAGTTTCAGAACCAGGGCGTAGGCAACTAGACCGACGATGACGACGCCATTGAAGATGGCGAGGTTTCTCACCACGCGCAGGACCGCCCTCTGTTGCGAGCTCACAACGCGGGCGGTCCGGACCAACTCGGCGGTGCGGCCGAACTTGGTCCCAGCGCCGGTCGCCGTGACCTCGGCAACAGCTTCGCCCCGCCTGATCAGCGCGCCCGCATAGGTCTGGACGCCAGCGCCGGCTTCGATTGGCGCCGACTCGCCGGTGAGCATGGATTGATCGAGGAGGATCTCTCCGGAGCTGAGGTGGACGTCGGCAGGGACGACGCCGCCGAGGGACAGCTTGACCACGTCGCCGACCACCAACTCTGCTGCCGGCACGGTCTTCCACGCGCCATCGCGTCGGACCGACGCGTTGAGGGCGAGGCGTGATTTCAGTGCCGCCAGGGTGGACTGGGCGCGGCTCTCCTGGAACAGCCCGAGCGCGGCATTGAAGACCAGCAGAACAGCGATGATCGCTGATTCCAGATATTTACCAAGTATCAGCTGGAGCACGATCGCCGCCTCGAGCATCCACGGAATGGGGGCCCAGAACTTTTCGATCGTCGTGCGCCAGGGATGCGCGCCGGTGTCCGGCATTGCGTTCGGACCCGACTTGTCCAGCCGGCCTTTCGCCTCAGCGCCCGTCAGGCCGCCCTCGCCTGCCACGCCATCGGAATTCCCGGGTTTGCCAGGCGGCACAGGCATTGGCGAGAGCGGCGTTGCGACGGTCATCGTCTTGTCCTTGGTGGAGCAGGACGCCCCGATCGATCGGAGAGGGCGCGCACGTTGGCATTTGCGACACACGCCCTCTGATCTAGTCACGCCCAGCAAAGCACTGCGCGCGTGGGATCGTGCTGAACTGTCCGCAAGGCTGCAGCGCCCGCGCGTATGAACAACGCATGACAGGCCAACCGGTGCATTTGCCCACTGAGCGGCGCCTATCGAGTGACAGCGGCCGCCAACAATCGGCAAAGCGATCGTCGCCCTGGCAAATAGTTGGCGAGCCATTCGGTCTCCGACCGGTCACGGAATGAGTATTTTCCGAGCCTGCTTACGGGCGGTGTCGACGGATAAATTCTAATGCTTGGGGTGGCGCCAGCCGAGCCTGGCGCGGCTTCGCAAGCGCTCTGATGGCCCGAGGAGTTGTTTCATGGACCTCGCGGAGCTTCCGGCGGTCGTACCTGTGGCAGAGGTGCTGAGAGCCGCGGCGGAGCCCTTGCCATCCTTGGATGACCCCGCCTTTGGCACGGTCTTCGATCGGTTCGCCCAGGCGCGAATCGTGCTGCTTGGCGAGGCCTCGCACGGAACGTCGGAATTCTACCGCGCCCGCGCCGCCGTCACGCGCCGCCTGATCGAGCGACATGGCTTCACCATAGTTGCCGTGGAGGCTGACTGGCCGGACGCCGCCGCGATCAATCGCTATGTGCGGCGCAGCCCGCCCCAGCCGACGAGTTCAGCCCCGTTCACCCGCTTCCCGACCTGGATGTGGCGCAATACCGATGTGCAGGCGTTCACGAGCTTTCTGCGCGACCACAACACGACGAAGCCAGTTGGCGAAAAAGTCGGGTTCTACGGTCTCGACCTCTACAACATGACCGCTTCGATTGCGGCCGTGCTCGCCTTTCTCGATCGTGTCGACCCCAAGGCGGCGACGGCGGCGCGGGAGCACTATGCCTGCCTTGCGCCCTGGTCGCGGGAGCCGGCGGCCTATGGCAGGGCGGCGCTCGACGGAGGCTACGCCCTTTGCGAGATTCCGGTCACCCGCATCCTCGTCGATCTGCTCAAGAACGAACTTCAATATGCCGGCCAAGATCGCGCGCGCTTCTTCGACGCGACGCAGAACGCCCGTCTCGTGGCCGATGCCGAGAGCTACTATCGCGCGATGTATTTCGGGGCCGAAGAATCCTGGAACCAGCGCGACCTGCACATGTTCAACACACTGCAGAACATCCTGGCTCAGCCCGGCCCGATGCAGAAAGCAGTCGTCTGGGCCCACAATTCCCACATCGGCGATGCGCGGTACACGGACATGGGCCAGGTGCGCGGCGAGTTGAACATCGGTCAGCTGTGTCGCGAGACCTATGGACGCGATGCCGCCCTGATCGGTTTCGGAACCCATACCGGTACGGTTGCGGCGGCCACCGACTGGGATGGACCGATGCAGGTCAAGGCGGTGAGGCCATCCCGTACGGACAGCTATGAGGCGTGGTGCCACCAGGTCGGCCGCGAACGGTTCCTGTTTGATCTGCGTGCCGGTCAAAATGACGATCTGCGCCGGATCATGGCCCAGCCTCGGCTCGAGCGCTACATCGGCGTCGTCTACCGGCCCGAGACTGAGCGCCAAAGCCACTACGGCTACGCGGCGCTGGCCGACCAATATGACGCCTTCGTCTGGTTCGACGAGACCCACGCGGTCACGCCGCTACCGACCCAGGTTTCGGGCGGCGAGGACGAAACCTATCCCTTCGGCCTCTGACAGGTCATTTCGCCACCTCGGTCGATTCGCTTCTCCCCCGACGCATTTCATGCAGCTGCTATCGCGACCCGACGAGTGCTTCGAAACCGGAAACCACGTCGAAAAGCTCCTCGTCGATGCCGCTCTGACGCAGTCTGTGAGACGTGGTGTGAAGCTCCTCCAACAGATCGGTGATGTTTTTGTCGGCGCGCTCCATCGCCGCTAGGCGGCTCGCATTCTCGCTGGCAAGGGATTCGGCGCAGGCCCGGAAAAGCGAGATGAAGAGATACTCGCGAACGAGCACCCGCAGAGTTGCGCCTCGGCCGCCCATCACTTCGGCGAGGTTCGCTGTCGGCCACGGGACTTTGGCGAGGCCTTGGCTCCATTGCCGATCGAGTGGCAACAGCCGCTGGCCGACCGGTCCGTAGAGTGCCCCGGAAAGGGGCCGGTTATGAAATACCCAAAGGCCCACAGCCCCACTTGCCGCTCGGTGGGCTTCGCTCTGGATCTGAATCTGTCCGACGAGTGGGGTGATGGCCTGGACAGAATTCGGCACGCTGAACAGTCCAAGCAGCGGCAGGCCGGCGTCCGCCAAGCGTGCGTGAACGCGCTCACCGACCGCCCAGACCTGGAGGTTGCCGGACAGGGCCACGAGGGACTTGATCGCGTAATCAGCAACAACGTCGTTAAACTGCCCTACCAGACCCTGGTCGGATCCAAACACGATCGCGCTTGTCGCAGCCGTGCGGGCCGGAGGCCTGGGCTCCATCATCGATGACGTCAGCTCGGTTGCCCGCAGGCACGCGCCCAATCCCAGCTCCACAGTCCTATAATAGTCGCCCAACGCGAGCACCGATCTCTCGTATTGCCCGATGCTCGACGCGGCCAAGGCTTTCATCGTGCGGACAACGGACTGAAGATCGCCAGCGCTGCTGATCTTTCGTAGCAGGCTCTCGGTGGTGTCACTCATGACGTCCCTTCGCCATCCGCTTGGGGGACGTTGGAGCGTCTGGCCTTGGGCCGCCGCCGACGGCTTTGGCATTGGCTTTGGGTTTCGGGTCCGGTCCGGGCTTCGACTCGGGCTTCGGCCCATGCCCGGCCTTCGCCGCCGGCGCCTTGCTGGCCTGGGCTTCTGGTTCCGGCTTGGGTTGGAAAGGGTCAAGCGCCTGGCGGGCGATTTCGACGATTGCCTTGCGGTCCTCGTCGGTCAGCTTGTCGGCGCTTTCCAGGCGCGCGCCCACTTCGGCGGGAATTCGGTTGGCTGCCTCCTGGACGGCCTGCTGCGCGGCCGTCATGTGGTCGAGCGGCACCGGATCGAAGAGGTTCGCGGTCAACGCCAACAAGACGGTGATTTGCGCGGGCGCCGAGACCGGGGCGGCTTCCCCTTGCTTGAGACAGGCGCGGATGCGCCGACCGTGCTCGATGATCTTTCGGGTGTCTTCATCCAGACGGGCGCCGAACCGGGCAAAGGTCTCCAGTTCCTCGAACTGGGCGTAGGCCAGTTTGAGATCGCCCGCCACGGCGCGGTAGGCAGCGCGCTGGGCCTTGCCCCCGACGCGCGAGACGGATTTGCCGACGTCGACCGCGGGCAGCACGCCCAGCTCAAACAACGACGGTGAGAGATAGATCTGACCGTCGGTGATCGAAATCAGGTTGGTCGGGATATAGGCCGAGATGTTCTGCGCCTCGGTTTCAATGATGGGCAGGGCCGTAAGCGAGCCGCCGCCAAGTTCCTTGCGCAGGTGCGTCGCCCGTTCCAGCAGCCGCGCGTGGATGTAAAATATGTCGCCGGGAAACGCCTCTCGTCCGGGCGGCCGCCGCAATAGCAGCGACAGCTCGCGATAGGCCTCCGCGTGGTGCGTGAGGTCGTCGTAGACAATCAGGACGTCGCGGCCCTGCTCCATGAAGTGCTCTGCGATGCTGGTGGCCGCATAGGGGGCGATGTAGGCGAGGCCCGGCGGGTCGTTGCCTTCAGTCACCACCATGACGGTGTGATCCATGGCGCCGGTTTCCCGCAGGGTCGCCACAGCCTTGGCGACGGCGGAAGCGCGCTGGCCGATGGCGCAGTAGACGCACAACACATTCTGGTCCCGCTGGTTGAGAATGGTGTCGATCGCGATGGAGGTCTTGCCGGTCTGGCGATCGCCCAGAATCAATTCCCGTTGGCCGCGTCCCACGGGAATGAGCGCATCGATGACCTTCAACCCGGTTTGCAGCGGCGTGGTGACCGGCGCGCGATCCATGATCTGCGGAGCGGGACGCTCGATGGGCCGGCGCGTGCTCGTGGCCACCGCGCCCCTTCCGTCGAGCGGCCGGCCAAGCGGGTCGATGACACGTCCCAGCAGTCCGTCACCGACGGCCACATCCATGACGCGGCCGGTGCGTTCGACCTCATCGCCGGCGTTCAGATGCCAAAATTCGCCAAGCAGCACGACGCCGATCTCGTTCTCATCGACGTTAAAGGCGATGCCGAGCAGGTCGCCGGGGAACTGCACCAACTCCTCGAAGCCCACATTGGGGAGCCCCGAGACCTTGGCGATGCCCGTGGCGACACTGGTGATGGCCCCCACCTCTCCAGGCGTAAGCTGCAGGCTGAAGGCCTCGCGCGTCCGGCTTATCGCATCGAACGCGTCGTCGAACACATTCTGCAGGCTTTCGGGTCCACGGGTCACCGGCGCGCGGCTTTGGGCTTGGGTTCCTTAGATTTTGACGCCGATCTGGTCTTGGTCTTCGTTTTGACCTTCGCCTTCGCCCCCGGTTTGCCCGCTGGCTTCGATGCGGGGTTTGGCTGCGGGCTGTCGTGCTCCTTCAGAATGTCGCCAACGCCCTTTTCCAGCGACGCCAGATAGTCCGCGATGCTCCAGGCGAGTTTTTGTCCGTTGGCGGTGAGCTCGATGCCGCTGACCAGATCCGGCGCCGTTTCGAACCGGATCTGGATTTGGGTCGAGAAGGACTCGTCGAGCGATTTCTGGATCGCCGCACGCTGCTTCTCGGGCAGGTCGAATGCGCTGCGTACCAGCGCAGGTCCGGACGCCGTCTTGAGGGCCGAGGCGAACGTCTCTTTGACCTTCCCGTCCATCGTTCGAAGGCGTTGGGTGAACACCTCCCCCATCCGTTCTTCCAAACTTGCGCCGGCAAGATCGGTCAGCGTTCGGCGCGCGATGGCGAAGACTTCCTGCTGTGTCCGGCGACGGATGGCTTGATTCAGGCTGTGGGCGTCGCTTTGCAGCATCTCCTGCCGCTTGGCGCTCACGGCGTCGGCCGCCTTGCGCGCATCGTCGAGAAGCTTGTGGCCTTCAGCAGTCGCCGCGTCCGTCGCCTTGCTCATCGCGGCGGCGCGCTGTTTGTCGAAAGCCTCGTTCTTGTGCTGGAACTCGTCGCGCTCCTTTTGCGCCCCAGCCTCTTTCGCGTCGGCGTCCGCGAGTTTTGCAGCGATCAACTTCTCGCGCGCATCGATGGCGTTCAGGATCGGCTTGTAGAGAAAGCGCTTCAGCAACCACACCAGGATGATGAAGTTGAGGGCCTGCGCACCGACGGTGAACCAGTCGATGAGCATGGCTACTTTCCTGCGGTCTGGGCAATGACGTGAATCCAGAACGGATTGGCGAAAAGCAGGATCATCGAGACCACGAAGCAGTAGATCGCGATGGACTCGATCATCGCCAGCCCGACGAACAGGGTGCGGGTGATGGTCGATGCGGCGTCGGGCTGCTGCGCCAGGGAGGTCAGGGCCGTGGCGACCGCGCGCCCTTCGCCCAGCGCCGGCCCGATGCTGCCCAGGGCGATCGTCAGGCCGGCGGTGACGATCGAGGCGACGGCGATAATTGTCATACTGTCCAAAGGATCACCCGTTCCTGCTGTTGGTCATGCTGTGAGACTTTGCTTTGGCTGGGTCTTGGACTTCCGGCCGCGCGTCGCGGCCGCAATGTAGACCCCAGCCAGGATGCTGAAGATGTAGGCCTGCACCATGCCGGTGAGCAGGCCGAGCGCGCTCATGGCGATCGGGAAAATGAAGGGGGTGATGGTGAGCAGGATGGCGATGATCATCGTCCCGCTCATCATGTTGCCGAACAAGCGAACCGCCAGAGCCAGGGTGCGCGACAGTTCGCTGATGATGTTGAACGGCAGCATGATGAGCGTCGGCTCGGTGTAGGACTTGAGGTAGCCGACGAGCCCCTGCTCCTCGATGCCGAAGAACGGCACGGCCACCAACACGCACAGGGCCAGCGCCGCGGTGGTTGAAAGCGATCCGGTGGGCGGTTCGTAGCCGGGAATGATCGTGCATAGGCTGGCCAGGGCGATGAACAGAAAGAGCGTGCCCAAAAAGCCGATATACTTCTGTGGATTGCGCAGGCCGACGTCCGCGATTTGCTTCTCGATGCCTGTGACGACGATTTCCAGCAGGTTCTGCCACGGGGACCGTTCCAGATCCGTGGAAAGCTTGCCGGTGACGAGCTTCGATCCGGCGGCCAGCACGAACATCAGCGCCCAGGTGAAGACGATGGTGCCGTTGAGCTTGAGGAACCCGTGCCGCCAGAAGATCATGTCGTCTGGACTAAGGCGCATAGCTGGCCTCAGGCGCCCGCGCGGCCCGGGTTGGCGCCGGCGAGCGGGTCAGCCACCAGGTCACAAGGCGCGCCAGGACAAAGCCCAGCAGGCAGAGCAGCCATCGCTCCCAGCGCCCGCCCCCGACAAGATAGAATCCGCCCAGGGCGATGCCCATCCGCAGCAGCTTGCTGCCGATGAACCAAAGCGCGGGCCGTTTGGACGAAACGGCGTGGTTGACCGTCCACCAAAGCCCGCCGAAGAAGGCCGCGCCCAGCAACAGGCCCGCACCCAGCGGGACGGATAGAAGCAGAAACTCATTCATCGTCGTCCTCCTGCTCGTCTCGCATCGCCTGGTCCTCCTTGGCCACCCAGCGCCAGGCGTTCAGGCAGCCGACCGCGAGCCCGGCTACCAGCAACGCCAAGGTCCAGGGATGCTGGCCCGGATAGTGTCGGTCCAGCCAGAGTCCCAACGCCGCGCCGAGCAGTGTCGGAATGGCCACCGACCAGCCGATCAAGCCCATCATCCCCAGGCCCGACCACACGCCTTGCGCACCGCTGCGACGCGCCTTGAGCTTGCGCGCCGCCTTCGCGCCGACGGCTTGGCCAAGGGATGTTGCCGGCGTGACCGGCGCGTGCTGCGGCTCAGTCATCGTGCAACGTCGCCATGCGGCGGATGAGGTCGCCTTCCATCTTGGCGACCACCAGGCGGACGCTTTTCTCCTGCTCGTTCAGCGACAGGAACTCGCGCTCCACGGCGTTGCGCAACTGGCCGAGATCGACCCCGGCCAATGCCCGGCGCACGGACACGAGCACATCGGGCCCAGCCTTGACGATGACGCCTTCATCGACGGCGACGAAGATTTCCCCGTCCGTGTGGGTCTCGTAGGTCAAGATACCAGGGGCCAGCGCCGCGACGCAGTCCAGCCGGTGCGGCAGTAGGCCGAAGGATCCCTCCGGCGTCTCGGCGACGATGCGCGATACGCCGGTCTTCTCGGCGAAAACCTGGAACGGCAGAAGGATTTTAAGGTTCATCGGCGTTCGCACCCTGTTTCACAGGCGGGCGTGATGTTGGGCCAGGGTCCGGCTGCCCCTTCGGTGGGGCGGGTCTCGCCGGCGCCTTGGCTTCGCTGATCGCGCCGATCATGTAGAGGGCGCGTTCCGGATAGTCCTTGAACTCGTCGCGTAGGATGCGTTCACAACCATCTAGTGCGTCTTCGAGGCTGACGACTTTGCCCTTGAGGCCGGTGAACTGTTCGGTCGTGAAGAAGGGCTGGGTGAGAAAGCGCTCCAATCGGCGGGCGCGCATGACCACCTTGCGATCGTCGGGCGAAAGCTGCTCCAGTCCGAGCATGGCGATGATGTCCTTGAGATCGGCGTATTGCGCCAGCGTCCGACGGATCTCCTGCGCCAGGGCGTAGTGCCGTTCGCCGACGATACCGGGCGTGGCCATCTTCGAGCTGGACTGCAAAGGATCGATGGCTGGAAACAGCCCTTCGCTCGCGCGCTTGCGCGACAGCACGATCGAGGCTGAGAGATGCGAAAACGTATGCACCGCGGCCGGATCGGTAAAGTCATCGGCCGGCACGTAGACGGCCTGGATCGAGGTGATGGCGCCGGCGTCAGTGTTGGCGATGCGTTCCTCCAACCCCGAAAGCTCTGTTCCCATGGTGGGCTGATAGCCAAGCCGCGAGGGCATTTGGCCCATCAGGCCGGACACCTCCATGCCAGCCTGGATGAAGCGAAAGATGTTGTCGACGAGGAGCAGCACGTCGCGATGCTCGTCGTCGCGGAAATATTCGGCCATCGTCAGCGCCGCGTGCCCCACGCGAAACCGGGCGCCCGGCGGCTCGTTCATCTGGCCGAAGATCATGACCATGTTGGCAAGCACCCCGGCTTCCTTCATCGCATCGTAAAGTTCCTCGCCTTCACGGCACCGTTCGCCGATGCCGCAGAAAATGCTGACACCTTGATGATGGCCGATCATGTTGTGGATCATTTCGGTGAGCAGCACCGTCTTGCCGACGCCCGCCCCTCCGAAAAGTCCCGCCTTGCCGCCGCGCTCCAGTGGCACGAGGACGTCGATGACCTTGATGCCCGTCTCGAAGACTTCCGACTTGGTCGAACGGCGGGCCAGCGGCGGCGGCGCACGGTGCACTGAGCGCCATTGGACATCGGACAACGCCGCTCCGCGGTCTATGGTGTCGCCGAACACGTCGAACATCCGAGAGAGCACGGCGTCGCCGACCGGAGCCTTGAGCGGGCTGCCCGTGTCCTCGACGACCATTCCGCGGGCGAGGCCTTGCGTGGGGGTCAATGCGATCCCGCGCACGTGACGCTCGTCCTGCTGAGCCAGCACCTCGATGACGATTTCCTTGTCCGGCCCTGTACGCAGCACCGAATAGATCGGCGGCAGGCGCACGTCGAAGCGGATGTCCACGACGCTGCCGCGGACGGCGACAACCACGCCCGGGTTGGATTGACCGGAGGCTTCAGAGGCCCGGTGTTGGTGGTGCGCCCGTGCTACCAAGGTCTTGGTCTCCTCTCGGGGCGGCGGAGCGCGACCTTATCCCGCCGGGAGCTCCTCATGATCACACGCCTTGAGGCTTGACGCCGGTCAATTTGCCCGGGATCGCGGGGTCCAACATTCGCCTTTGGGTGGCGGATCGGGGGGTAACCTGGCGGACCCTCAACTCTCGAGCCAACGGAGCGCCTCGCTCTCCTCGCCCTCCTCGAATGTCTTGACTACGGGATGCAGGAAAACCTTGACGGCTCCCACAAGCCATTGCTGCCAATCGTGTCGAGTGATCACAGCGATCCGCTCGACCTTTTGTTGGTGGGCCTTCACGAAAGCTGCATGCCTTTCCAGGGCGGAGATAGTATCCCAGCCTTCAAGGTGGGTGGCATCGATCAGCAACCTGATTTTGCCCTGCCGCTCCAGGATGGACTCGATTCTCGGGGCCAGCTCCGAGAAGTCGTCGACGTTCAATTTCTCTGGCGCGACAATCTTCATCACGCTTGGCGCGATAACTTCAGTCTTGATCAAAGAGGTCTCCCTGTTGACCGCGGCGACATCGCCCGCCGGGCCGCCTACGCGCTCAATGGGACGTCCTTTGCCGGCGAAACACGGGCGGCGCCGTTTGCGCCCGCAGGCTTTGCTGCCTTTTCCCGCAGATCGAGGAACGGTTTGATAATGTCGATCGGCATCGGGAAGATGATGGTCGAGTTCTGCTCCGCGCCGATCTCGGTCAACGTCTGCAGGTAGCGCAGTTGCATCGCGGCGGGGATGCTCGACAGGATCGTCGCAGCGTTGACCAACGTCTGTGAGGCCTGGAACTCGGCTTCGGCGTGAATGATCTTGGCGCGGCGGTCGCGTTCGGCTTCCGCTTGCTTGGCGATGGCGCGGACCATGTTCTCTGTCAGTTCGACGGTCCGGATCTCGACGTTGCTGACCTTGATACCCCAGATTTCCGTCTGGCTGTCGAGGATCGCCTGGACGTCGGTGCTGAGCTTCTTGCGCTCAGAAAGCATCTCATCGAGCTCGTGCTGACCCAGAACGGCGCGAAGTGTGGTCTGGGCAAGCATGTTGGTCGCGGGCAGATAGTCCTGAACCTGGATGATAGCCCTTTCGGGGTCAACAACCCGGAAATAGAGCACGGCATCCACCTTCATCGACACGTTGTCGTGGGAGATGACGTCCTGTGTGGGTATCTCGATCACCTGGATGCGCAGATCGACGCGCACCATTTCCTGCACGAAGGGGAACAGAAGGACGAGACCGGGGCCTTTGACGCCCTGGAACTTGCCCAAGGTGAAGACGACAGCCCTTTCGTATTGGCGAAGTATTTTTACACTTGCGAACAGACAAATTATCACACCTATGAATATAAGCGGACCGCCGAAAAGAGAGAGCGGGAACATCGGAGCTGTCCTTCAAAGAGCCAGTTCGACCGGCCGCTTCACATCGCCAAAGCACGCAAGTGATTTGGAACCGGCTGCGCGTCGAACAAAAATCCACTTGAAGAGCTTTGTCGTGTCGGCCCTTCGAACACATCGTATGACCTTTGGGGCTGGCCCTGGCAGGGTCGGAAAATACTCACGATAAGTGAAG
>Ga0302320_10014437_pt1 | contig 16344 bp, 11 predicted proteins | sample Bog_T0_3_FD_202130 | JGI IMG/M metagenome (GOLD analysis project Ga0302320, IMG submission 202130) | Peat permafrost microbial communities from Stordalen Mire near Abisko, Sweden - Bog_T0_3 | ecosystem: Environmental > Terrestrial > Soil > Wetlands > Peat | place: Sweden: Abisko, Stordalen Mire... | reverse complement strand
TGGCGCGAGCGCGGCGTTTCCCAGCCTGTCGACGCGCTCGTGGTGCCCCCGGCAGGAGTCGAACCCGCAACCTGACGGGTAGAAACCGTCTGCTCTATCCAGTTGAGCTACAGGGGCGTGCCTCAAATCGTAGTGAAGGGTCAGTGGCCACACTGTCCACGTCATATACCTCTGTGCAATACTTAAAGGTCTTGGTGGGCGTAGCTCAGTTGGTTAGAGCGCCAGGTTGTGGTCCTGGAGGCCGCGGGTTCGACCCCCGTCGCTCACCCTCAGTGGTCCCCGCGTTCGCTCACGTGCCTGGATGATTTTTTGGACACGAACTAAGACGCGGCGTGTAGATTTCGCATACGACCCGGCATTCGGGGACATTGGGGGTTGACATGACTATCGTTCGCGATTCGTTTTACATCAATGGCGAGTGGGTGAAGGCCACCTCTGGTGAGACATTGGAGGTCACGACGTCGGGCACCGGCGAGCTCTACGCCACCATCCCCGCCGCCACGGTCGCCGAGGCGAATCTCGCCGTCGAAGCCGCCGCCGCCGCCTTTACGGCCTGGGCCAACACGAGTCCCAAGGAGCGCGGTGAGTACCTGATGCGGATCTCGGAGAAGCTCGCGGAGCGTAGTGACGAGATCGCCCTCACCATCGCCAACGAGGTGGGCATGCCCCTCATGCTCGCCAAGGGCATCCAGGTGGGCCTGCCGACGATGACCTTTAGCGACAACGCCCAGCGTGCAATGGACTTCGTGTGGGAAGAAGAAGTCGGCAACTCGACATTGGTGCGCGAACCCGTCGGGGTCGTCGCGGCGATCACGCCGTGGAACTATCCACTGCACCAGATCGCGAACAAGGTAGCCGCCTCGTTAGCTGCGGGCTGCACCGTGGTCTTAAAGCCCAGCGAGGTGGCGCCGGTCAACGCGTTCCTCTTCGCGGACATCGTCCACGAAGTTGGCCTCCCCGCGGGGGTTTTCAACATGATCACCGGCCTCGGACCCGTGGTTGGTGAAGCGATCGTCGCACACCCCAAGACCGACATGGTGTCGTTCACGGGCTCGACGCGCGCGGGCAAGCGGGTGATGCAGATCGCCGCGGAGATGGTCAAGCGCGTCTCGCTCGAACTCGGCGGAAAGTCAGCGAACATCATCTTGGAAGACGCCGACATTCCCAAGGCGGTCGCCGACGGCGTCTTCAAGGCCTATCTCAACTCCGGACAGACTTGCTCGGCGTTGACCCGAATGGTGGTGCCACGTTCGCGCCTCAGCGAGATCGAAGACATCGCGGTCGCCACGAGTGCCGGGTTCATGCCCGCGGACCCCATTACTGGCTCCAGCCTTTTGGGTCCGCTCATCAGCGCCGTCCAACAGCAGCGAGTGCGTGACTACATAAACAAGGGCATCGACGAGGGTGCGCGCATCATCACCGGTGGCGTCACGCCACCCGAGGGACTCGAAGCGGGCTACTACGTCGCCCCCACGATCTTCTCGGACGTGCGCAACGACATGACCATCGCCCAAGAAGAGATTTTCGGGCCGGTGCTCTCAATCATCCCCTACGACACTGAAGAAGAAGCCATCGCAATCGCGAACGACTCGGTCTACGGCCTCGACGGTGGGGTGTGGGCGAGCACTGATGAGAAGGCCTTCGAAGTCGCGCGCAAGATTCGAACGGGACGCGTCGAGATTAACGGCGGCGCGTTCAACATCTTCGCGCCATTTGGTGGTTACAAGCAGTCCGGCATCGGTCGCGAGCTCGGTGAGTACGGATTTGAAGAGTTTCTCGAAGTGAAGGCAATCCAGCACAACTAGGCAAAGCGTTTTGGAGCCTGACTAGTTGGCAGTTTCGCGCGCGCACGCCGAATTGAACTTGGTGCGACGCTTCTACGTCGATTTTTGATTGACGTATACGCATTGGTGCCCCGGTGAACACGAATTTGACGTCAATTGCGCGATGACTCGACGGTATAGACTTTCCCCGCGCCGGTAGCTCAATTTGGCAGAGCATTTGACTCTTAATCAACAGGTTGCGGGTTCAAGTCCCGCCCGGCGCACCAGTATTTACAAGGGTTTTCGAGTACTTTTGAAGTTCGCCTCCGAGTGTATCCCACACAAATCCCACGGTAGACGGATTCTTAGTTAGCGTCCGTTCATGAGCGGTGGAATGTGGCAGCGACGCCCAGGCGTCTGGGAGGTCCGCCTCGAGGCAGTTCGCTTTCGTGGGCACTTCTGCCTGAGCGTCTAACGACATTCACATGGTGCTCCTTAGTGAAGAGCGAAATTTTTGCCCTCTACTAAGTAAGGGCCACACATTTTTGGCAAAACCGAACAAGAACTTTTTGCGACGTCTCCAACTCTCTTTAGAACACGAAGATTTCAGCGATTGAGATGATCACTCAGTCAGCCCAGTGGGCCGACTTGGCGCTACGCGCCCGTCGGCCAGGGCACGGGTACCTAGGGCACCCGGGTGGTTGAGAAGGCAAATCGGTCAAACTCTTCTTTACATTGAACAAGGACTCCTCGTTGGCGTGCGGAGATCGCGCTCGGTCGTGACTTCGGTAGTTGACCCACCTACTTGACGGTCGTGATGCGCCACGGCGCGGGCAGCACCGCGACGATCGCGCGGGCCAGGAGCATGTAGCCGGCGTCGTTGGGGTGATCGTCGGGACCAAACGGCGCGCCGACACACATCCAGGTGTAGGTGCAGACGGCCTGGACATTTGCCGGGATCACGCCGACGTTGTCGAGAGGGATGCGAGCCGTGTTGCCCGTATCGAAGGCGCTGTAGCCGTTGGCGTAGGCGATGCCCGCCGCCTTGTAGTCCGCACTGAGCAGCGCGTTCAGTCGCTCGATATCGACCAACGACGCCGTGGCGACCGCCGGCCCGGTCGGTCCGTTGAGGTAGAACGACAAGAAGGGGTCATAGAAGAGAAGTCCGACGAAAGTGACCTGTGGTCCGGCCGCCGCCTTGAGGTCCTTCAGCACGGTCGGGAAGCCGGCGGCCACGCCGGCCAACGCCGCCGGCACGCACTTGGCGTTGACGGGGTGCTCCCAGAGGCAGTAGCGAACGTCGTTAAAGCCGAGATCGATGGAGACGATGCCCGCGTCGCTCTCGTGAGCCTGGAGAAACGCCACAGCCGTCGTGAGTTGGGTCGTGGGCAACTTGTAACAGGCATTCGACTGAGGATGGATGGTCAGGTACTCGACGCGTGTGCCGAGACAGCCGATCTGATCGAGGGCGAGGTTCTGGTGGAGTTGGTCCTGCTCGAGCTTCACGACGTCGTTGGCGTAGCCGTTCTCGGTCAACTCGGCGTTGTCGTGGGGCACGCCGTCAGGTTGGAGACCGAGCGACGACGAGCCACCAATCACGAGGTAAAAAGGTGCGTCGGCCGCGAGGGTGGTCGTCGTCGTACTCGCGGACGAATTGACGCGACCGAAGACGATGCCGGCGGCGACCAGGACGACGGCCGCGACGATCAGCCACCTAGTTCGAGGCACCGGTCACCTACCTCGTTTGTCCGTGCGCCCGACGTCTACCGTCGACAGAGGCGATCGTGAGGCCGGGTGCAGTAGAAACGTGGTGCGCGCTCGCCGTGCTCACGGTGACATCCTTCCTCGCTTGCCCCCGGCCGACGCTCGTGGCACTTGACTACGGCCACACACTCGCGACTAATTCCTAGAACTCCTATTGAATTAGTTATGTATTGTAGCCGAGTGCGAACGCAGCGAGTAACGACGTTCTTCCAACGCTTCTCTCCCTCGACGCAGGCCGTCTCCCTGATCGTGTTGGCCGTGCTCGTCGCCAACGCCGCGTACCTCCTCGGTCTGACGAACAACGATCCGATCACCTGGACGGCGGGGATCTCGCACTCGCTCTGCCACCTCTCTTGTGGGCGATCGTCCATCGACCCCAACGTCGGCGCGTTGACGCAGACGCTGGGTCACCTCGCCGCGGTCGACCTTCTCCACGGTCACCTGCCGTGGTGGAACTCGCTCGAAGGGCTCGGGACACCACTCGCGGGAGAGTTACAGTCGGCCGCGCTCTTCCCCTTCACGCTGTTGCTCGCCGCACCGGCCGGCTTGGTCGTGATGCACGTCCTCCTCGAGATCATCGCTGGCGTGTCAACATACTTCTTGCTTCGACGACTGTCCGTGCCGATGTGGTTCGCCGCAGTGGGCGGCACGCTCTTCGCGCTCGACGGGACCTTCGCCTGGCTCGCCAACACCGTCGTCAATCCCCTGGCATTTTTGCCGATGCTGCTACTCGGCATCGAGATCATCCTCGAACGAGCGTCGGATTCGACGAGGCGCGGTTGGTACGTCGCGGCCGTCGCGCTGGCCCTCTCGCTGTACTCGGGTTTTCCCGAAGGGGCCTACTTCGACGCCATCTTCTGCGGTATCTGGGCGATCGTGCGGCTCTTCTCACTCGCCCCCGAAATTCGCGCTCGAGCGCTGCGCCGACTCGCCCTCGCGGCCGGCGTCGGCCTCGTCGTGGCACTGCCCACGCTGGTACCCTTCGCCGACTTCTTGAAGGTCGCCTTCGTCGGTGGACACACTTCGGCCCTCGAGGGCACCGCTCACCTGCCGGCCATGGCGATGCCGATGCTCTTCAACCCTTATATCTACGGGACCATCTTCGACAACGCGAAGGCCGCTGGCGCGTGGGACGTGATCGGTGGGTACTTCACGGTGTCGGTTGCCACCTTGGCGCTCATCGGTCTTCTCGGCGCGCGTCTGAGGGTCCTTCGCGTCACGCTCGCTATTTGGATCGTCCTGGGCATGGCGGGTTCCTTCAACCTCCTCCACACGCGCGTCGTATGGAACATCATCCCCTTCGTCAGCAACTCCGCCTTCTCGCGCTACGTGATCACGAGTTGCGACATGGCGCTCATCGTGCTCGCGGTGCTCGGACTCGTCGAGATCAGCGAACGGCGACGCTCGTCGCGCTACTTCACCGGGGCGGCGATTGTCATGACACTCGTCCTCGTCTGGGGAGCGCTCGCCGCCGAGACCTACAACCGTGGCGTCCCCCACCACGAGAAGGTACGCATCTTCTTGTTGGCGCTCAGCATCATCCCCTTCGTCGTGATTCTTGCGCTGCTGGTGCTCAGTCGGCTCACCACCTTCGCGTGGTCGACGGCGCTCATCGCGGTCGTCGTCGTGGGTGAATCACTGGTGATGTTCATGGTCCCGACCCTGCAAGCGCCCAAGCAGATCACCATTGACTACGCGCCCATCACGTTCCTACAACAGCACCAAGGCGAAGAGCGCTTCCTCGACTTCGGCGTGCTGAGTCCGAACTGGGGCTCGCAGTTCGGACTCAACGAGCTCAGCGCCATCGACCTCCCCTTCCCCACGTCGTTCAAGAACTTCATCCAGGAGAACCTCTATCCCGGTCTCAAGCCCGCCAACGAGTTCCTCGTCAAGGGTGGGAGTGAGGACGCGCAGGCGTTGGAAGGCCAACTGACTTCGCACTTCCGGGCCTACGAGGACGCCTCCGTCAAGTACCTCTTAGTCCCCTCGTCGATCGCCCTGACGCCACAACTTACGGCACTCGGCGTGACGCCGGTCTTCCACGACAGCCTGGCCACGATCTATCAACTGCCCCACCCTCGCCCGCTCTTCTCGACCTCCTCGTCATGCACGGTCACGAGCGACGGTGTCGACCAGGCCACGACGAACTGTTCGAGCTCGGGCGCCACTTTGTTGCGCGGCGAACTCTCCATGAGCGGCTGGAGCGCGACGGTCAACGGTCAATCGGCACCGATCAGCACCTTTGACGGTGTCTACCAGCGCATCGCGCTTCCTCAAGGCACCTCGGTGGTCGACTACCGCTTCGTGCCGCCGCACGAGGACCTGGCGTTACTCGCTGCGATCCTGGCCGCACTCGTGTTCATGGGGTCGCTCGCCTACGAGTTCCGCGCGGTGCGCCGTCGTGGCGCCGATGACCCGAGCGCGAACAACGTCGAATAGCTTGACCAACTTCGCCAAGTCAGCCCGGCGTGCTGACTTATCCTAGTATTCTACTAGAAATAGTAGGGTTTGACGTCGGGGTGAGCAAAGGGTGAACATGACGATTCAACGGGAGCAACGCGCGCGCGAAAGTCGCGACCCTGAGACCAATGAGACGACGAGCGAGCACGTGGAGGTATCCCGCGAGCCGCCCGGTCCGGTGGTCATCATCGGTGGTGGCCCCGCGGGTCTCACCGCCGCGCTGGAACTCGTGCGTGCCGACATCCACCCGGTGGTGCTCGAGGCGGACCAACAGGTCGGTGGTATCTCGAAGACGGTCGAACGCGAGGGGTGGCGTTTCGATATCGGTGGTCACCGTTTCTTTACCAAGGTCGCGCGCGTACGCGACTTCTGGCACGGCGTCTTGGACGAAGAGGAGTTCCCCACTCGAGACCGACTGAGCCGCATCTACTATGAAAATAAGTTCTTCGACTACCCCATCAAGCCCTTTAACGCGCTGCGCAACCTCGGTCCCTTCGAGTCGGTCCGTTGCGTCGCGTCGTACGCGTGGACGAGACTGAACCCACCCAAAGATCAGTCCGACTTCGAATCGTGGGTGGCGGCACGCTTTGGGTGGCGACTCTATCGAATCTTCTTCAAGACCTACACCGAGAAAGTGTGGGGCGTGCCGGCCACCGACATTCGTTCGGACTGGGCCGCGCAACGCATCAAGGGACTCTCATTGCCGAGCGCGGCGCTCAACGCCTTTCGCACGTACTTCGTTCAAACCAAGCACGTGAGCTTGATCGACCGCTTCGAGTACCCGCGGTTGGGACCCGGGCAGATGTGGGAGAGCGCCGCGGACCTCGTACGTGCGGGTGGCGGCGACGTGCGACTAGAGAGCAAAGCCGTGACCCTCCTCCGCGACGATGCGGGCGTGATCGCCGTCGCGACGGAGACCGACGGCGTGCGCGAGACCCTCGCCGCCGACCACGTCATCTCCTCGATGCCCCTCGGCGAGCTCGCTCTCGCCATGTCCCCGCTGCCACCCGAACACGTGGTCGACGCGGCCAAGGCGCTGTCGCACCGAGACTTTCTCACCATCGCCCTCGTCGTGCCCGAAGCACACTCGTTCCCCGACAACTGGATCTACGTCCACGATCCCTCGGTCAAGTTGGGTCGCGTGCAGAACTTTCGCTCGTGGTCACCCGACATGGTCAAGCCCGGCAGCACCTGCCTGGGTCTCGAGTACTTCGTCTTCGAAGGTGACGAACTCTGGAAGATGGATGACGATGACCTCGTCGAGTTCGCGATCGAAGAGATCACGCGCCTCGCGCTGATCCCGCCAGGTGTTGTTGAGCGGGGCTTCGTCGTGCGGGTGCCCCAGGCCTATCCGGTCTACGACGCCGACTACACCGATCACGTCACGACGATTCGCACCTGGCTGGAGGGCGCCACGCCCAACGTGCACCCCGTCGGTCGAAACGGCATGCACCGCTACAACAACCAGGACCACTCGATGCTCACCGCGATGCTCGCCGTCGAGAACATCCTCGGCGCCCATCACGACGTCTGGTCAGTGAACGTCGACGAGGAGTACCACGAGGCCGGGGACCACACGGTGGCACCGCGCCCCTCCAAGATCCTCGACGGGGTGTCCGGTACGGGTCGAAGCGTCCCCGAGTTCATCGCCCGCTCCTCGGACGAGCGGGCGACCAGCCCCCGCGCCGCCACCTCGTTGCTCGTCGGGCTGAGCCGTCGTTCCCCCCTTGCCCGTCACGTCTTTCGGGCAGCGTTTCGATCGATACTCGATGGACGCCGGCAACTGCGCCGGGCGCTGCGATCCGTCTCGCCGAGTGAACTTCTCGAGCGCCCCACCGTCGAACGGCTCCGCTGGCGTCTCTATCGCGCCGCCTTCGCACTCAGCGGCGTACGCCCGCTGCGTCGCGCTCAGTTTGCGCTGCGTGCCTACGCATCGCGTTCGCGGAGCCAGACGGTCGCCGTGGAGGACCTCCTCATCGGTGGCTGGAACGGTCTGTCGGCACGACGATTCGCCGAAGCGAGCGGGCTGCTCCTGGACCCCTCGACGAGGCTCGTCGACTCCGCCCAGGTCGACTTACTCCGTCGCTTCGACGCCGTGGGTGAGTCGCTCTACGAGGAGGAGGCGCTGCGCGCGACGCCCTACTTCACACGCGTGTCGGCCGCGGCGTTCATCTCTGGCCACCACCGCGGAGCACGGACCGACGAGGAACTCGCACAACTCGCGCGAGAGTTCCTGGACCGCTACCGCGACCTGCCCGTCCCCTACCGACCCGGTCGCTCCAACGCCGACGACCTCCCGCGCGTGCGCCACATCGCCCACTCGCGTTGCTACGAGATTCGCGACGGCCACCACCGCCTCGCGATCGCGGCCGCTCGCGGCGAGAGCGAGGTCGAGGTGGTCGTTGAACGAGCTCAGTCGACGACCCCGCTGCAACGCCTGCTCCACCAGATGTCCTGGCTCGACGGACAAGAGCGGCTCTACCAGCCGGTGGCGTTTCCGGAGGTCGCGACCTGGCCCGTCATGCGCCGCTGCTCTGACCGTCTGACCATGATGTTGGACTTCCTCGCGCGACGCGAGTCGCCGACGTCCGGTGAGCAGGTGAGCTATCTCGACGTAGGGGCGTGTTACGGCTGGTTCGTCGCGGCGATGGTGGCACGCGACTTCGACGCGCACGGCGTCGAACGAGACCCACTCGCACAGCCCTTAAGCGAACTCGCCTATGGTCTCGAGCCGGGTCGTCTCGTGATCGGCGACGCCATCGACGTGCTCGGCGACAGCGAGGAGCGTTACGACGTCGTCTCGTGCTTCTCCATGCTTCACCACTTCGTACTCGGTCGCACGGGCCACACGCCCGAGACGCTGCTCTCGCGTTTGGACGACGTGACACGTGACGTCCTCTTCCTCGACACGGGCGAGGCCCACGAATCGTGGTTCCGCTTGGTATTGCCGGAGTGGACGCCGTCGTACGCGCGAACCTGGATCCTCGAACACTCGACCTTCACCCACGTCCAGATCCTCGGCACCGACCGAGACGACGTCGCGCCCTTTGAGGGGAAGTACGGCCGAACGCTGTTCGCATGCACGCGTTGAGTGATGCGTCGCGCTCGACGCTGACGCGCCGAGGGTGGAGCGGCGCCGTCGCGCGGCGCGTCAGCGACGTCGCGTCGCTGCTGCGGCGTTACCGGGACGAGGAGGCGGCGTTCGTCATCTCCAACGCCGTCGTCAACGTGGCCAACTTTGGGTTCTTCATTGCCGTCGGTCGGCTCTTTAGTTCGTCGTCGTACGGGGCGATCACCGCACTGTTAAGTATTGTCACGGTCGCCAACACACCCCTCAACGCCATCCAGGCCGGTGTCGTCCACGCCACCGTGGCGGTGCGCCAGACGCTCGGTGCGCGTTCACCCCGTCATCTCGTCATCACTTTCGCGCTCGTCGGCGTCGCCGCCACGATGGTCGTGGGAGCGGCCGCGGTCCTCGTTGAGCGATTCTTCTCCCTCTCGAGTGTGGTCCCGGTGTTGATGTTGGCCCTGTGGTTCGCACCGTCGGTCGTCAACTCGGCGTTATGTGGTTCGCTCATGGGCCACTTTCGATTCCGGGCCATTGCCGTGGCCAACGTCGTGGGCGCGCTCACACGAATCGTCCTCGTGGTGGTGTTCGGTGCCGCTCATCAGCTCTTCGGCCTCTCCGGGCCGGTCATCGCCACGAGTGCGGGCATCGCGGTGACGACGCTGTGGGTCTTCGTCGCGGTACGCGCGGAACCTGACTGGCGACTCGGGGAGTACCTCGAACTCCACCTGCGTCACACGCTGTGGGCCTTCCTCTCCCTCGGCGGGTTCGCCGCGTTCGTGGCCGTCGACGTCGCACTGGCGCGCCACCTCCTCTCACCGATCAGTGCCGGTAGTTACGCCGCCGCCTCGACGGCGGGCAAGATCGCGCTCTTCCTCTCGGTCGCCGTGCCCATCGTGGCCTACCCCCGCTTCGCCGCGCACCACGCCGCGGGCACCAACGCGCGACGTCCCCTGCTGCTCTCATTTTGGCTCGTCGCGGGGTTGGGGCTCGCGACAGCGGCGATCATGTCGGCGCTGCCGACCGTGACGGTCGATCTCCTGTTCGGTCACCGCTACGCCGCGGCCGCGCCGCTCCTCCGACTGCTCGCCCCCGAAGGCGCGGCGATGGGTGTCGTTGGTCTGATGACCTACTACCACGTCGCGCAGCGGTCGGTCTGGGCGGCAGTGCCCTGGCTGGGCGTGGTGACGATCGTCCTCGTGACGTCCTTCGGGGATATCTCGGCGCACGCGCTCGCGCTCTTGGTGCTGATCACGTCGATCGCCGTCGGGGCGCTCATGGCACTTCCGGAGATCCAAGGGGCGTGGCGCTCCTCGCGTGTGGCCCACACTCGGACGTCCGGTGGCACCCCCTAGGGCGCGACGCTCGTGAGCGTGCGTGTCGAGCTGCCGGCGTCACGAGACGTGACGCCGCCCCTCGACAACGAGGACCACTCGACGACCCAGTGGCGGAAGCGGTGGTGGCCGCTCGGAGCCATCGTGCTCGCGGTGTTGCTCGCCAACGTGCTCTACCTCGTTGGGGTGACCAACGGCGACCCGATCTCTTGGACCGCCGGCATCGCACACTCCACTTGTCTCTTCACGTGCGGTCAATCCTCGATCGACCTGAACGTCGGGTCGATAACCCAGCCCCTCGGACACCTCGCGGCCCTCGATCTTTGGCACGGCCACTGGCCATGGTGGAATCCCTACGAGGGTCTCGGTCAACCCCTCGCGGGCGAGATGCAGTCCGCCGCGCTCTTCCCACTCATCCCGCTCCTCATCTTCCCGGCCGGACTGCTCTGGCTCCACGTCATCCTCGAGACGCTCGCGGGCCTCTCCACCTACTTTCTCGTTCGGCGTCTCTCGATGAACGAGACCGTGGCCACGGCGGCCGGTGTCCTCTTCGCGCTGAATGGCACCTTCGCGTGGCTCGCCAACTCGGTCGTGAACCCACTGGCCTTCCTGCCAATGTTGTTGCTCGGGGTCGAGATGTTGCTCGAAATGCCCACCGATCGTCCTCAACGCGGTTGGATGGTCGTCGCCGTAGCCCTCGCGCTCTCCCTCTCCGCCGGATTTCCCGAGGTCGCATTCTTCGACGGCCTCTTCTGCGTCGCGTGGGCGACGGTGCGACTCGCGCACCTCGACATCGTTCGGCGCCGGCTGGCGCTCGTGCAGCTCGGCTTCGGCGCGGGGGTCGGCTTTTCCCTGGCCCTACCCACGCTCGTGCCGTTCTTCGACTTCGTGCGTGTCGCGGACGTCGGTGGTCACATCAGCGCCGTCGACGGCACTTGGTCGCTCTCGTGGAAGGCCGCCGTGATGTTCGTCGACCCCTACGCCTTCGGCCCGATCTACGCCAACACGCACGTGGCGACCACGTGGGGTGAGGTCGGTGGCTACTTCGGCGTGGGCCTGTGCATCCTCGCGGTGGTCGGTCTCTTCGGGCGTCGCCTGCGGGGTCTGCGGATCTTCCTGGCGCTTTGGCTGCTGGCTGCGATGGCCGGCGCGTTCGACATTCTTGGCGTGCGAGCGCTCTGGAACCTGATTCCGCTCGCCAACACCGCGTCGCTCCCGCGCTACATCATGGCCAGTTGCGAGTTTGCCCTCGTCATCCTGGCGGCCCTCGGTCTGGAAGACCTCGGGTCCCTTCCCGCCGCTCGACGGCGCCTCGCTCGCGTGGCGTCACTCTTCGTCGTGGTCCTCGCGCTGTGCTTCGCGAGCGGCTGGTGGCTCGACCACGGCCAAGTTCACGGTGGTCGTCACTGGCTGGTCGTGGTGCTCTTGAACGCCATTCCCGTCGCCGTCGTCGCCTCGCTCCTTCTCATCGCGTGGCGCTCACCACGTCGTTGGATGCCCGCGCTCGTCGCCGCCACGTTGACGGGGGCGGCGCTGCTCTGGTTCCTCTACCCCACCTCACAAGCCCCCACCCACATCGCAGTCGATACGGCACCGGTCACCTTCTTGGACCGCCACTTGGGCCAGCACCGCTTCGTCGACCTCGCGGTGCTCTATCCGAACTGGGGTTCGCAGTTCGAGGTCAACGCGGTCAACGCCATCGATGTGCCCTTCCCCCTGAGCTACAGCCGTTTCATTCAGCGGTACCTCTACCCGGGCCTTCGTCCCAGTGACGCGTTCACGCGTGATCGCCCGAACGACGCCCTCGGCCAGGAGCGCGAACTCGTCACGCATCTGCGCGCCTACGAGAACGCCTCGGTCAAGTACGTCCTCGCGCAGCAATCACTTCAACTCGTGCCGCAACTCACGGCGCTCGGTGTGCGCGAGGTCTTTCACGACGCCCACACCGTCATCTACGAACTGCCTCGAGCGGCGCCGTTCTTCACTGCCTCTAACGGTTGCAGCGTCAAACGAACGTCGTTCGACGCTGCGACCGTCACGTGCGATCGCACCGGCGCCACGTTGACGCGCCGAGAACTCGCCATGTCGGGTTGGAGCGCAACGGTCAACGGCAGGGCGGTCTCGATCGCATCCCTCGATGGTGTCTACCAAGGCGTCGCTCTGCCCACGGGCACCTCGAGGATCCGCTTCGCGTTCTCGCCGCCCCATGAGGACCTCGCCGTCCTCGGGTCACTGGTGGCCGTCGCCGCGCTCCTCGGCGGCGCCCTTCTCGAGCGTCGAGCGAGGGCCACCGCCCGCGCCGTCGCCACGGCCGAAACGGTGTAGCTACTTGATAAGTTCCATCAACTTACTAGTATTAGTAGGAATGTCTAGAGGGGAGCGCTCATGACGATTGACCAGGTGGACCAGGTGACCTTCGAAGAGGACTGGCGCGCGTGGCGCGACGGTCGCGACAAGGCCCTGGGCGATCCCCACGGTTTCTTGGCCGTGACGGCGATCCACTGGTTGGACGGCGCGCCCGCGCGTTTCGACGACGTGCCGGGAGCGTGGGCGACGGGTGGGCACGGTGTGAGCGTGGACCTCGCCGAGGGCGAGTCGTTGGTGGTCGACGGGGCGACGGTGAAGGGTCACTACGACTTCGGCGTCATCGCCGAACGTGCGAGCATCACCGCGACGTTCGGCGACGCCGTGGTGGAAGTCGCCAAGCGCGGCGGCCGCGATATCGTGCGACCCCGTCACCCCTCGCACGATCTCGTCCAGCGCTACGCGGGTACGCCGACCTACGGCCCCGATCCCCAGTGGGTCGTGTCCGGTCGATTCGAACCGTTCGACCCGCCGCGCGCCGTAAGCGTCAACGCGGCGATTGCCGGACTCGAGCATGTGTATGACGCGCCGGGGCGGATCGCCTTCGAGCTGCAAGGTCAGACGCACTACCTCACGGCATTCAGCACCGAGACGCCGGGAAGTCTCTTTATCTTGTTCAAGGACGCGACCAGTGGCGTCACCACGTACGCCGCCAGTCGTACCTTGAGCGTTACCGCGCCGGACGAGGAGGGCCGCGTGGTCCTGGACTTCAACCGGGCGGCGAACCTACCCTGCGCCTACACGGACCACGCGACGTGTCCCTTGGCGCCACGAGAGAACACCTTGCCCGTCGCCGTTGAAGCGGGCGAGCAGACGCCCTACGAACGACACGGTGTCTAGCGCGGTGGCTAACTGCCCCGCGCGACGTCAGCATCCGCTTGAACGACCGTTGCGAATAGAAAACTAGGCGAATGCAGATTCCCGCCAAGGCTGAGTACGCGCTGCGAGCGCTCCTCACGCTGGCCGCCAGCGACGTGTCGGTCAGTGCCGAGCACCTGGCCGAAAAGCAGGACCTGCCGGCGAAGTTCCTTGGGGCGATCATGTCTGACCTGCGACGGAGCGGGCTCGTCACGAGTCAACGGGGCCCCGACGGCGGATTTCGTCTGACCAACGACCCCGACACCATCATGATCGCGGACATCTTGAGGATCGTCAGTGGCCCACTCGCGGGCGTGCGGGGGATGCGACCCGAGACCCTCCACTACGACGGTGAGGCCAAGCACCTCCAAGAGGTGTGGATCGCCGTTCGAGCGACGTTGCGCGAAGTCCTCGAGCACGTGACCCTCGGCCAAGTCCTCCGCGGCGACTTTCCGGAGTCGATTACTCGCTTCAGCTCCGATCCCGACGCCTGGGTCACCCGACAGATCTGACGATCGCCGATCATCGGCGTCGCAGCGGCGTCTCGTTGGTAGGCCCTACTCCTGCGGTACTCCACGGGCACCATGGCGTCTGCCGTGTCGGAGGATCGGCAACTGTGAACTCAGTTCGGGGCTGACCAGTCGTACTGAATACCGAGCCCCACGTCGTGCGCGCGCTCAGATCCCGCGAGTCAACCCACCAGATGTAACGCCATGTCGATCCCCGCCGAAACGCCCGCGGACGTAATCACGTCGCCGTCGTCGACGAATCGAACGCCCTCGCGGACGTCGATGGTGGAATCGAGTTCTTTCAGGATTTTGAGCGACGCCCAGCGCGTCGTGGCCGGGCGATCTCTGAGTACTCCGGCCGCGGCGTACACCAGCGCGCCGGTGTAGACGATCGTCATCAGCGCGACGTGTTCGCGCTGGTCTCGCACCCACTCGAGTTGGCGATCGTCGACGAGGTGGGGCCGGGTTCCTTGTCCGCCGGGATAGACCAGTACATCGAGTCTGGGCACTGAGTCGTACGAATGCTGCGCTTCGACACCGAGACCCTTCGCGCATCGAACGATGCCTCCTCGGGCGGTTCAATTTCGGAGAAGAAGCCCACGCGGTGAGTATTACATTCTCTGCGAGCGCCAGAGCCCTCACGTGCTGGTAGCTCAGGCTTTCCATCCCACAAAATATCCCACACACCAGAACATTCCAGAGAAACCAAACGGACGTACAACAACACATTTGCTCGAAATTTGAAGATATATGCGACCAGAACTACACCGCAAAACACTATGGAACCCACTCTTAATCAACAGGTTCCGGGTTCAAGTCCCGGCCGGCGCACCACCTTACTTTCCTGATCACAATGACTTTTTTGAATTACAAGCACAGCACACATTGGAGAATAGGCCTCAATTTTATGAGGCCTGTCCTGACCAAAGGGCCTTTTTGTAAACCCACGGATGCCTCGACTACGAACATACGTTCGTGTACACTAATCACGAGTCCCCACAGGGAAGAACGGATAGGCCAAGGAGGCCAATTAGTTATGACCACGAGCAAAAAGGACGCCAAGATAGCTTCGAAATTGCTGTCGAGTTCCAAGACACCAAAGGCCGTCAAGAGCGTCGCAGGCAGCGCACTTTCGCAAAGTAAAGGCAAGTCCAAGAAGAAGTAGTCGAGGGCTTCATCAGCCGCCAACGGCCGCTACCCATAGGAGAGAAATGCTAGTCGCACCCTTCCACACCGACACTGATCCAAGTGATCCGGTGTACCACAATAAATTCGAGTGTCCGTATGGCAAAGAAATTCGACGAAACGGCAATGCGATCGCTGGAACCGCCAATCGCCGTCTCTGCGATTGGTGCTCTTCGAATACTTAGGCACTCGACAGTAGATCCAACGTGATGTCTACTTGGGCGCTCGCCCGGTTTGTCCTCTATTAGCCGAAAGTCTCGTAGACGCTTCCCTCCCCTGTCCAAGAAAGAAGTTTGAAATTTCGTGGCTCATTTATTTCAAGCTGGCTAAGAGCGGGCAAACCGATTTTCAATTCTTCGCACTCTGGATAAAACTGATCAATGAAGAAATTGTGATATTTGGCAGCCCAAACGTATTTGCTCCGAACGCGAGGAACTAGCGCGAACTCGTCCAGCCCATGTATTACAGCTCGCGTGTGCCTCTCTAATCCGGGGAAAATTTCTTCATCCCCGTCGTACTCAACAACTATCAAGTAGTTGACGAAGAATTCCCCATCTTCGTCTTCAACCAGCATCTGTCGCCAACTAGAAAAGCCGTTGGTCGCGCGCCAATCTTCATCACCTTGAATAACAGTTCTACAGGAACCTGACACGAGCACACGTGGAAAGTTGGCCGTGTTCTCTTCCAGTTCAACGGCATCGTTCAACGCCGCACCTATCGCAATCTTTCGACTCATGTAGAGAGGACCACGAGTGACAGCGCCTCGAAGAAAGATATCCAGAACAGTTTCGTTCAGTTGATACATTGCTACGGCCTCCACGAGGAGAATCATCTCTCCGGCGATCTGTTCGTCGTCGATTGGCAAACCCACGACAACATTGTCACTGAATGAAAGAAATGACTGTCGCTCCGAATCACTCGAAGAATCGTCGTGAAGAAACCACTGATTTCCCTCAAGACGATCGAGATGTCTGTGGAGGTCCTCATCGGTCATCCGAGAAGTACGCACCTTGGTTCCAAGACTGTCGAGATACGCAACA
>Ga0302320_10014435_pt1 | contig 16345 bp, 11 predicted proteins | sample Bog_T0_3_FD_202130 | JGI IMG/M metagenome (GOLD analysis project Ga0302320, IMG submission 202130) | Peat permafrost microbial communities from Stordalen Mire near Abisko, Sweden - Bog_T0_3 | ecosystem: Environmental > Terrestrial > Soil > Wetlands > Peat | place: Sweden: Abisko, Stordalen Mire... | reverse complement strand
CCCCGCCATCTTCTTGCCCTTCTTGATCGCCCGACCGTGACCGCGTGTGCCCTGGCCGCCACCGATGCCGCCGGGCGAACGATGCTTGCGTTCGGTACCATGTGATGCCGGCTGGCCGCCGAAGTTCCAGCGGGCCATGACGCCCGTCATGCCGCGGCCCTTGGTGTAGCCGACGACATCGACCCACTTGATCGCATCAAACGTCGAAACGTCCAGAGTGGAACCGGCCTCAACGGTCGGCTTTCCAGTCAGACGCAGTTCACGGAAATGTTTCTTGGGTGTCGTGTTACCGGTCTTTTTGCAGTGCCCCACCAGCGGCTTGCTCTGGCGACGTTCTTTGACGTCCTCGTAGCCGATCTGAACGGCGTTGTAGCCATCCTTGGAATCGGCCGTCTTCACCTGCGTGACCACGCACGGACCGGCCTGAATGACGGTGACCGGAATGACCGACCCCTTGTCGTCATAAATCCGGGTCATACCGACCTTGCGGCCAATAAGTGCGGCAAAAAGTGATCCTGAACCATTATCGCTCATGGCATTCCTCATCCCGCTGATGCCTCCTCGTGAACCCGTTTCCTTCGGCGAAGAAGGTGTCAGGTTCACCCGGATATCCCGTCCGACCCTGAACTTGCGTTCTGTCGGCTTTTGAGGCGGGATCCTACTCGGAGGTTGGACCCGGAAGCACACGGCTTCCTTCGAACCTCTTCGGACCCGCCCGAGATCACTCAGGTTGGGCAAACTGCGGAAAACGACTTCCGTTCGATGCCGGTGCTGTTCACAGTGAGATCAGCACCTAAAATGTACCTCGGCCCTCAGGCCTTGATCTTGACAAAAACACCCGCCGGCACCACCAGGCGGTTCAACGCCTCGATCGTCCGCGGGGTTGGCTCAAGAATATCAATGACACGCTTGTGCGTGCGAATTTCAAACTGTTCCCGGCTCTTCTTATCAATGTGGGGCGAACGCAGGACGGTAAACCGCTCACACCGCGTCGGCAGCGGAATGGGGCCGCGAACCTTGGCACTCGTCCGTTTGGCATGGTCCACGATTTCCTTGGCCGAGGCGTCCAGAGCCCGGTGATCGTAGGCTTCCATTCGGATGCGAATGCGTTCGTGCGGTCCTGCTGCCATGTCTCGTTCCTCGTATCGGCGGCATTCGCCGCCTGGAGCCGGTGTTCACTTGGTTGCGACGTTGAACGTTTCGGTTCAAAATCAGCCTCACGGCCGAGGTCGTCGTCGCCGCGGTGCCAGTGCTGAAAACAGCTCCGGCAAAGTGGCAAGAGGGGCAACTATAGCAAATCCGCCTTGGCTGTCAAGCGAGCTGGACGCACATTTTTGCGATTTTCGCCGTTTTGCTCTCCTTTTCCAGTTGTACAACCCCCCTGCGATTGCGGATAATCCAAGTTGCCGTCGTCCCGCTCCGCTCTCCTGCGTGCTCAAAGGGTTCTCCATGCGTCTTGCCGCGTCTCTGACCGTCCTTCTGGTGACCCTCTCTTCCCTCGCCGTCTGGGCGCAGCCCGCCACGCAGCCCGATTTGCACAAATCTGAAAAAGAGGTTCGGGATCTTATTGATAGGATGATCGTCCTGTTGGAGGACAAGGACTATGCCTCGGCCTTCAGGCTGGTGGCCGGGCCAGTGGCGGAGAAGTCGGAGAAGGACGGCCAGTTTGATCACGCGGTGGAAGTGCTGAAGGCCGGGATGGGGGACGAGTTGCTCAAGGGGCTGAAGGCCGCCAAGGAGGCGAAGGCGGCTGTCGATGCCGACGGGCAGACGGTGATTTTTGACATTGCCGACGCGTTCCATGAGGCGCCAAAAATGTCCTTCAAAAAATGGCAAAAGGGGTGGTACATGGATTGATTTTCATGGTAGGCTACCCTGCACATCCACGGACGGTGCCACCACTTCCACGGCCGGAAGAGTTTTCCCGCCACCATCGCACCCTCCGTCCTCCGGAGGCCACCCTGTGAAACTCGCCAAGCTCGAACTTTCCGGCTTCAAATCCTTCGCCGACTACACCGAATTCCATTTTGATGACGGCATCACCGGCATTGTCGGGCCCAACGGCTGCGGCAAATCGAATGTCGTTGACGCGTTCAAGTGGGTGCTGGGGGAAATGTCGGCCAAATCGCTCCGCGGCGACGGCATGCTGGATGTGATCTTCAATGGGTCGGGCGGTCGCAAGCCGATGGGGATGGCGGAGGTTTCGCTGACGTTCACCAATGAGGACCGCAAGCTGCCGCTGGATGCGGAGGTGGTGAAGATCACCCGCCGGCTGTATCGCGATGCGACCAGCGAATATCTGATCAATTCCCAGATGTCGCGTTTGAAGGACATACGCGAATTGTTTCTGGACACGGGCATTGGCACCGACGCCTATAGCGTAATTGAGCAGGGGCGCGTGACGGGGATTGTGGAGTCCAATTCCGAGGACCGGCGGGAGATTTTTGAGGAGGCGGCGGGAATCTCGCGGTTCAAGCAGCGGAAGAAAGAAGCCCTGCGCAAGCTGGAAAAGACGGACCAGAACCTGGCGCAGAGCGCGCTGGTCCTGGAGGAAGTGGAGCGGCAGCTCCGCAGCGTGAAGGTGCAGGCGGGGCGGGCACGTAGCTATCAGGAATATTCGGGGCGATTGAAGGAGCTTCGGTCCGCGTATGTGATGCAGGAATATGATGGGCTGTTCCGCAAGCAGATGGCGTTGATTGAAAAGCTGGATGGGGTGGTGGATGCGCTGGCGGTCGTTCGCCGTGGCGTGGAGGAGAAGCGCAACCGGCAGGCGGAGCTGCAGATTGAGCTGGAGGCGGGGCAGGATGCCGTGCGCAAGGCGGAGCGGGAGTTGATCACGGCGGAAAACGAGAAGGCTTCCGCGGCGCAGCGGATTGCTTTTGCCACACAGCAGATTGAGCAGTTGACCGAGCAGCAGACGCTTTTGGCGCAGCGGCAGACGGAAGTTTCCGCGCGGCACACGCAGCGCACCGAGGAAGCGGCACTGCTGGACACGCAATTGAAGGCCATCGACGCCAAGCTGCGGGAGCACGAGGCCGAAGTGGCCGCGGCGAGTTTTCAGCAGGAGCAGGCCGCCAAGGCGATTGCCGGGATCAACCGGACCATCGACGAGCACAAGAGCAAGGCGATCGACCTGATGCGGCAGATCGCGCGCTTTCACAACGACATCAACGGGCTGAAGATTACGCAGGAGAATCTGCACCACCAGCGCGAGCGGCTGGAGCTGCGCAAGACGCAGATCGATGCGCAGGTCGCGGAACTCAAGGGGCGGGTGAAGGATCTTGATGCCAGGAAGACCGAACTTGCCGGGCAGTTGGAGCAGCTTCAGACGCAGTCGGCGGACATCCGCGGGCAGCAGCAGGCGAACAATCAGAAGCAGGCGGCCATTTCGCAGGAACTGGCGCGGCAGCGGGAGCACCGCAGCGCGCTGAAGAGCCGGCAGAATGTGCTGATGGATTTGCAGGCGAAGCGCGAGGGGGTGAGCCAGACGGTGCGTGAGCTATTCAAACTGCGCGATGCCGGCAAGGGGTTTTCGTACGTCAAGGCGCTGGTGGCGGATGTGCTTTCCACGAGCATGGAAAATGCCGCGGTAATTGAGGCGGCGCTGGGGGACCTGCAAAATGCGATTATTGTCAGCGATTCGGGGGCGCTGGCCGCGGATCGGGAGTTGTGGGCGAAGTTGCCGGGGCGGGTGAGCGTTTTGGCGACCGACCGGATGATTGCCGGGACGTTTGGAGAAGCGCAAGTGGTGCCGACGCCCCGGTCGGTATCGGGCGACGCGGTCGGAGCTCACGCTTTGGCGTGCGTCCCGGCCACCGATCTCCTCCAATGCGAGCCCGGCTACACCCTTTTGGCCCAGCAGCTTTTGGGCAAGACGTTTGTTGTCGCATCTCTCGCCGACGCCCTGGCGCTGGCCGAACATGCGCCGCGCGACCACCGCTTTGTGGCGCGCACCGGGGAAGTGGTCGAGGCCGCGTCCGCCCAGGGCGTGCTGCAGCTTGGCGACATGTCCAAGCGCGGCGGCTTGATCTCTCGCCGGGCGGAGGTGGCGAAGCTGGAAACGGAGCTTGCGGAGGTTGAGGCCGAGGTCACGGCGCTGACGGAGCAGATCGGCCAGTGCGATGCCGCCAGCCGGCAGCTTGATGCCCGCAATCAGGAACTGCGCCAGCAGATTTATCAGGCGGATTCACAGCGGGCGGAGGTTAACGCCCAGCACCAGCAGACCAGCAGCCAGCTTCAGCGGACGGCCAGCGAGGCCCCGCTGATCGCGGGGGAACTGGAATCGCTCAACCGGCAGCGGGAGCAATCAGCGGCGCGGCAGTTGGAATGCGAAGGCCGGGCGCGCGATTTGGAGGCGCAGTCGAAGCAGGTGGAGGCCGTGATCCATGAATTGGGGGCGCAGGTTATTGTGCGGCAGCATGAGGTGGCGGAACTTTCCGAGGCGGCCACACGGGCGCGCATCGCCATGGGTCAGGTGCAGGAGCAGCGTTCGAGCCTTTCGCGGGCGCTGGCCACAGCGCGGCAGGCCCAGCAGCAGGCGCAGATTGAGCTGCAGCGGATCGCCGCGGATGTGGAGACGGTGGCGGGGCGGATTGCCGATGCGCAGGGGACGATCGCCACGACGGAATCGCAGATGGCGGAATTTGCCACGCGCGCCGCGGCGGCCCAGGCCGAGCTTACCACGCACACCGAGCGTGTCGCGGCGCTGCGGGCGGAGTTCACCGAGTCTTCTTCGGCGCTCGAAGCGTTGCAATCGCAGGGCGAGGCCCTTTCTCGCCAGGAGCATGAACTGTCGCTGCACAAGAACGAGCTGTCGGTCCGCATTGAGACGCTCATTGAGCACACGCTGGAGGAGCTGGGGATCAACCTGCACGAAAACTACGCCAGTTATAAGGAAGCCCAGCAGGACTGGGACGCCGTGGCGGCGGAGATCAACGAGCTGAAGGGGAAGATTTCGCGCCTGGGGAATGTGAATATTGACGCCATCACCGAGCAATCATCGCTAGAGGAGCGGCAGGCGTTTCTCACGGCGCAGCTGGCGGATATTGCCGCGGCCAAGGCGCAGCTGGAGGAGCTGATCACCAAGATCAACCAGGATTCGATGGTGCGGTTTGTGGAGACGTTCAACATCATCCGCAACGAGTTTCAGGACATGTTCCGCAAGCTTTTCGGGGGCGGGAAGGCGGATATTGTCTTGGAGAATCCGGACGATGTGCTGGAGTCGGGCATCGAAATCCTGGCCAAGCCGCCGGGCAAGGAGCTGCAATCGATCACGCTGCTTTCGGGCGGCGAAAAGACGATGACGGCGGTGGCGCTGGTGATGTCGATCTTCAAATCCAAGCCGTCGCCGTTCTGCATTCTGGACGAGGTGGACGCGGCGCTGGATGAATCGAACACGAGCCGATTTGCCAGCATCATCAACGAGTTTCTGCACTTCTCGCAGTTCATCGTCATCACGCACAACAAGCGGACGATGAGCGTGGCGAATGTGCTGTATGGGGTGACGATGCAGGAGCAGGGGGTGAGCAAGCGCGTGGCGGTGAAGTTTGACCAGCGCGGTGCGCCGGTGCTGGCGAAGCCGGAGGCGGCCACCGCCGCCGCATAGGCCAAAGCAGATGCGGCGTCTCGCAGCGCGCCGAGCTGAACGCGTCCTCCACGATCCGCTCCAATCACCACCGCAGTCGCTGATCGAAGTCGTCTGCGATGTCGGGAGTAGAAAGACTTGACGCCGATCTTTCACATTACGAACGTGCGAAACCTTGCCGGGATTATTGGCGAGGGCGGATTGCTCTGCGATTCAAAGGTTGCCGCGGGCAAGGTCGGCGTAGTGGGGATTGCCCACCAACATATCAAGGACCGACGCTCGCGGAGGCCAGTGCCTGTCGGTTGGCGCGGAATGGTCTGCGACTACGTTCCGTTTTACTTTGCACCGCGTTCTCCGATGCTCTTTGCCATCGACCGGGGCATTGTGGAAGGATACATGGATGGCCAGAGCAAGGTAGTGCATCTGGTCTCAAGCGTCGAGCGGGTATTCAAGTTGGGTCTCCCCTACTGTTTTTCCGATGGTCATGCCGAGATGGGGCCGACATTGTTCTTCGACGACTGGAACACGCATTCCGACAAAGTGCCGTGGGATGTCATGGAGTTGACCTACTGGAATGACACCCCCGCCGACCCAGACCGGAAACGCCGACGACAGGCGGAATTCCTTGTCCACGGCACGTTTCCATGGGGTGCTGTTGAGAGCATCGGCGTGTATAATGCGGTAATTCAGGCGGAAGTGACAAGGATTATCAGCGGACCCACCGCCGTGCCGGTGAAAATTTGCCCGACATGGTACTACTGACAAGGAAAGCGATGATCCGTAACGCCACAGGCAACTTGCTCGATGCACCGGTCGACGCACTCGTCAACACCGTCAACACGGTGGGTGTGATGGGCAAGGGCATTGCCCTTCAGTTCAAGCGGGCGTTCCCGGCCAACTACAAGGCCTACGAAAAGGCCTGCGATGCCGGCGAAGTGGTGCCGGGCAGGATGTTTGTCTTCGACCTGGGCGGCCTTCAAAAGCCCCGTTACATCGTCAACTTCCCGACCAAGCGGCATTGGAAGGGCAAGTCCAAAATGGAGGACATTGAATCCGGATTGGATGCGCTGGTGGCCGAAATTCGTTCGCGGGAAATCCGCTCCATCGCACTCCCGCCTCTCGGTTGCGGCAATGGAGGCCTGGATTGGCGCGAAGTCTATCCGCTGATTGCCCGAAAGCTTCAATCGCTGAAGGACGTGGACATCCTGGTTTTTGAACCCGCCGGGGCACCCGAGCCGGAGGCCATGGTTGACCGAACACAACGCCCCAAGATGACGCTTGGGCGAGCGGCCATACTGGGCTTGATGGCGCGATACCAGATTCCAGTTTACGACTATTTGCTCTCGCTGCTGGAGATTCAGAAGCTCGCGTATTTTTTGCAGGAGGCCGGAGAGGGACTCAGGCTGAAATACGTCAAAGAGCAATATGGACCGTACGCGGACAATCTCCGGCATGTTCTTCAGCACATCGAGGGGCACTTCATTTTTGGGTACGGAGATGGGCGTAACTCGCCGGAAACGCCCATAACGGCCAAGCCCGACGCACTGGTTGAAGCGGAGACATTTCTGAAGGGGCACCCGGAAACGCTGGCTCGATTCGCGCGTGTAACGGAGTTGATTGAGGGTTTTGAAACGCCCTTTGGAATGGAGTTGCTCAGCAGTGTGCATTGGTGCGCCGTCAAGGACTGGCGCGGCAAGGGAAACTTGGGGGATGTTACAACTTGCGTGCGGGCATGGAGCGACCGCAAGGCCAGACTCTTTGAGCCGGAGCGCGTGCGGATTGCGTGGGAACGGCTAAACCAGTTGAAGTGGATTTGAAGGCCGACCGATATTTCGGGGCCCAAATCCGCATCGGCAACCAACCCACCGGCTTCCCCGTTCTTCCGAAAAAACCACCCAGCGCCTGACCGCTCCCCTATTTCCCCTTCCGCACAATCTGCCACACTTCCAGCGCCCCCCGGTCGGAATCCAGCCACCCCAACTGCATCGGCGCCGGACCCAAGCCGTTGGACCCGCCGCGGTCGCCGCGGCCCGGCTGCTGGGGCGATTGGTCCTGCGTCTCCTTTTCCCAGTCGAGATTGATCGGATCGTACCACCGCGCCAGGCGCTTCATCTCGAAGTTGTCCTTGATGAATCGCGACTTGAACAAGCCCACGAAATTCGCCCGCAGCACGGCATACACCGGCCGGCCCGCGTCCAGCGCCGTGCGCATCAGTTCGTTCTGTTTCTCCGCCAGGCTGTCGCGCGTCGTGTCCTTGTAGACGCTCTCCATGAACTTGGTCTGCTCCGGGTCCAGCAGAACGGCCTTGTTGTCCTTGCCGCTGCCCTGCATCCCCCCCACCATCACCATCATTCCCAGCGATCCGCCTCCCTTGGGGCTGAAGGCGTTGGGGGTGTACCAGTCGCAATCGCCGACAAACTGCATGTACATGAGCAGCTGCGGGAAGATGGTTTTTTCCGCCGAGCTCATGTCCGTGAAGACCACCGGGACGGGCTTGCCCTTTTCGGCCCGGCACGGAATGACATTGACGATTTGCCGGGCTGAAAAGGCCAGGTTTTCATTGTGTACAAACTGCACCATCAGCGAAGGCGTGCCCACGTACACGCCGGTCGCGGCGGAGGCCAAGGTCAGCAGCCCCGCGCCCACGGGCAGGGCGATGCGCCCGCGTTTCCACTGCGGCCGGCCCGAGGCCTGGGCCACGCCCTGCGACGCCGTGGCCAGCAGCCACATGGCCGACGCGATCACCGGCGGAAACAGGGTGAGGAAGAACCGCAGATAGCCGATGCCCGGGGCCTGCTCGCCCCAATAATATGCCGTGTAGAGAATGACGCCGGGGACAAACCACAGCACCATCACCAGACCCAGCCGCCAGGATTTCTGGAACATCAGGGCCAGGCCCATCAGCCCCAGCGGCAACACCAGGAACAGCCCGTACATGTACAACTGCTGCGTGGTGAATTCCCACTTGTTCATGAACTCCTCGACCGTGAAGCCGGAGCTTTCGTTGGTGGAGTCATAGCCCGTCCAATGGCCGGAGCCGACATGGTTGAAGACGAGCAGGCCGCCGACCACCGCGGCCCAGGCCAGCACAGGAACCGCCGCGCGAAGGTAGGTCCGCCAGTCGGTCCAGCGGATAGTGCAGATCGCCGCCGCGGCCAGCGGCAGGACCAGCAGCCCCTCGCTGTAGCGCGTGGTAAACGTGTACCCCAGGGCGAATCCCGCCAGTATCCCCAGCCACCAGTTGCCGCGTTGCCACCACGCCAGCAGAAAGACCATCCCCCATACGGAAAAGCCGAGTGCCGGGGCGTGGCTGCCGGGGACGTTGGCAAACCAGAGCAGGGTGGGATTGCCGCCGAGGATGATCATTGCCATCAGGCCCATGAAGGAGCCGGCGACGGCGCGGCCGAGGAAGAACATTCCCAGCACGGCGAGGGCGGCACAGATGGGGCTGACATAGAACGCGGCGAATTTGCCCTGCGCCCCGCCGGTCCAGATCGCCACGGCATTGAGCAGCGGGACGCCGGCGGGGTATTTGGGGTAATACCAACCATCCTTGGTGCGTATCCACATGGAGCCGACGTAGCTGAAGGGCGTCGGCAGGGTCATGCCGGGGGTGCCGTGGGCGGCCATATTTTTGCCACCGACGAGGTAGGCGTTTTCGTCGATCCCGGGCAGGCCGGGGGCGGGGGCGAAAAAGCGCATCAACATGGCGTAAAAGAGACCGGCGATGACGCAGGCCAGCAGCATGTAAAAGCCCCGCTTCCATGCCGGCTCGGCCTCGGTCTGCGGCGCCAGCCACCGGCTGCCGCGCTGGCGCGCAACGCCCACCGAGGAATATGCGGGGACCAGATCATTCATGGCAGCTCCGAAATGACAGACCGGCTCGACCGACCGGCCCCTATCCTACTCTTTGGCTCTACGCATATTCCAGCACGCCGGTTACACTTCCGCCATCGGCCGTAGAGCGGCACCAATTGCTTTTTTAGACTTGTTGCCAAAAACAAAACCCATTTGAAGGGCGCATTTCCTGAATACCCGGCCCAAGGGCCGGGGCTAAACATTGGCGAATTTGGGCAAAGGCCCTGACACGTCGCAAGTTTCGCCATTCTGCTTCGTTAGTCCTGCGAGCATTTCTTTTTTGGAGCACCGCATGAAAATCCGCCTCGCCCTTGTTACCGCCGTGTTGTTGGCCGGTTCCGTCGCCCTGGCCCAGCCTGCGCCGCAGCCCCAGCAACCGGCATACAACCCGCTTTCGCCGATCCCGCAGGGTGCCAAGCCGACCCAGTTGGCCACGGGCTTCAAATTCACCGAAGGCGCCACCTCCGACAAGGACGGCGCGGTCTACTTCATCGACCAGCCCAACGACCGCATCATGCGCTGGACGTGGGACAAGGACGCCGGGACGGACCTGACCAAGGGGAAGCTGGAAGTTTTCCTCCATCCCTCGGGCTACTCCAATGGCATGTGCTTTGATCCCGACGGCAACCTGATTTCCTGCGCCGATGAGAAGAACGAACTTTGGTCCATTGCCGCGCCGTTCCCGCCGCTGCCGGCGACGGCGGTGGTCCCGGCCAAGCCGGCGGCCGGGGCAACTGCGCCGCAGGGCCTCAAGCCGGAGGATTTGAAGATCACGCATTTGATCACGGAATACAAGGGCAAGCCGCTCAACGGTCCCAACGATGTGTGGGTGATTCCCAAAGGCCCGCTTGCGGGTGGCATGTATATTACCGATCCGCTGTATGCCCGCGACTGGTGGGTCAACCGGCCCGGGGGCAAGGGGATGCAACAGCCGGGCAACTACACCTATTTCCTATCCCCGGATCACAAAACCCTCACTCCGGTCAGCACGGATCTCAAAATGCCCAACGGCATCATCGGCACGCCCGATGGCAAGACGCTTTACATCTCCAACATCAACGGCGGACCGACGTGGTCGTATACGATCAAGGATGACGGGACGCTGGCGGACAAGAAGAGCTTCTGCCCCGCCGGTTCCGATGGGATGACCATCGATTCGGACGGAAATATCTACACCACCGCCGGCAACGCCCGCACGGGTCTGCAGATCTGGTCCAAGGAAGGGAAGCTGCTGGACAAGATCCCCGTTGGATGCGCCAACTGCTGCTTTGGCGGGAAGGACAAGGACATCCTGTTCATTGATTCCTCCACGGCGGTCTATGGGATCAGGATGAAGACCCACGGCGTGGGCCCAAGCTGAAGGCCCTATTACTGGACGTCCGACGCCACCGGTCCGCCATCGCGCGGACCGGTTGGCCAATGCACCGGGGATGGACCGCCCGCCGCGTGAAAAACGCCGATGCCTGAAAATTGCCCCGCTCCCCACTTCCGGCAATAGTCGGAAATACGGACCTGCGGCCGCAATTGATCCACCAGTTCCGCCGACTATACTACAGGCAAGGCAGGTGTAACCGATGATGACCCAAATGACGCCCCAACGCCTCCTGGTACTCACTGGTCCAAATTCGAACCAGGGCAACCTTCTCCAGGTGCTTCGCCAATCCCACACCGTCGTCGTTGCGGAAACCATGGAACAGGCGCTCGACGCCCTCCGCAGCGGCGAATTTGACATGGTCTTTTCGGACGCCGCCGACTTTCTGCCGCTGGAGCGCGCCATCGCCACGCAGCAGTCGGGGCTTATCCTGGATACCATCGGCGAGGGCATCTGCATCACCGATGAGTCGGGGCACATCCTCTGGGCCAATCGCCGGATGAAGCAGTGGTCGGAGCAGGTGCGGCAGCGCATCTGCCAGGTCTGTTCGGAGGCGTTCGCCGTGTTCGCCAACCAGGTCGGCCCGATGGTTCCCAATGACCTTCGCTCGCAGATGGTGGGCAAGGCGGAGACGGACGATGCGCTTCATGTGCCGGCGGCCGCTCCGCCGGCCGCGGCGCGGTCGAAGCGGTTTGCGTTCCACATGGATGAAGCGCAATATTTTGAACTGCTCTGTTCGCCGGTGGTCGATGCCCAGCGGCGTGTTTCGCAGGTTGTGGCGATCTGCTGGGACGCGACCAGCGGCCGGAGGTTGCAGCAGAAGATTGACGCCATCGACCAATCCGGGCGCGAGCTGGTGCAGCTTGAGAGCGAGGCGATCTCCAAGCTGAACGTGGGGCAGCGGCTGAAGCTGCTGGAGGAGAAGATCATCCGCTTCAGCCGGCAGTTGATGCACTTTGACCACTTCGCCATCCGCCTGCTGGACCGCCGGACCAACAAGCTGGAGCTGGTCATCAGCGTCGGCATGCCCACGGAGGCGGACGAGGTGGAGCTTTTCAGCGAAGCCGAGGGGAACGGCATCAGCGGGTATGTGTGCTCCACCGGGCGCAGTTACATCTGCCCCGATGTGGAAAAGGACCCGCGCTATATCCAGGGCCTTCACCAGGCCAAGAGCAGCCTGACGGTTCCACTGATGCTGCACCACAAGAAAATCGGCGTGTTCAATATTGAGTCCGCCCGGCCCGCGGCGTTCACCGAGGACGACCGGCAGTTCGCGGAGATTTTCGGGCGGTATGTGGCCGTGGCGCTGAATATTTTGGATCTGCTGGTGGTGGAACGCTACGAAACGAGCGGGCAGCTTGCCAAGAACGTCACCGGGGAAATTTCCGGCCCGCTCAACGACATCGTCAGCGACACACAGATACTGATGGACGAGTACATTGGCAACGAGGACATGCGCAAGCGGCTGCTGACGGTGATTGAAAACTGCAACAAAATCCGGCAATGCGTTAAGGAGGTCACCGAGGGGCCCAAGACGATCATCGGCGCCGCGCCTGATGGCCCGCGGCCGGCGGACCCGCTGCTGGACGGGCGGCGGATTCTGGTGGCCGATGACGAGCCGAATATCCGCCAGACGATCGCCGACCTGCTGGCGCGCTTCGGCTGCGTGGTGGACATGGCGTGCGACGGCGCGGAGGCGATGGCGCTGCTGGCCTCCAACGCGCGGTACGACCTGGTGCTGTCGGACATCAAGATGCCGCATAAGAATGGGTACGAGATTTTCGCCGCGGCCAGCAAGCTGAATCATTCGCCGCCGGTGATATTGATGACGGGGTTTGGCTACGACCCGGCGCATTCGATTGTGCGGGCGAGCCAGGAGGGATTGGCGGCGGTGCTGTTCAAGCCGTTCAAGGTGGATCAACTGATGGGGGAGATACGCAAGGCGATCAGCGCGGGGAGCAAGTAGTCAACCACCCGGTGGCGGCGGGGCTGGCGACGGAGCAGTTGTGGTCCAGGATTCTGCTGTCGGTCCGGAGATCGCATCATGATTCGTAAGTTCCTGTCGATCATTGTGGTTTTGCTTGCCATGGCAGCATTGGTTGGCGTGGGTACCCTCTGGATTCGCTGCCACGTTACGCAAGATGAGTTCGATTTTTCCTACCTGAGGCGCATGCAAGACTCCGATCCTCGGGATGTTCGTTGGAATTCTATCCATGTTCTCGTTGATACGACACGCGCAGGCGGGGGTGGATTAATAATTCGATTTCACCGCATGACGACCCAAAACAAGAACGGAGACCAGCATGACATCGGTTGGCAGCGAGTGGGGCCAGGCGTCAGCTTCGGCCACTCATCGTATCCACCGCAGGAATCCTCGGACAATCTCTTTGGATTCCAGACCCGGGGGGCCGGATTTGGGTATTACGCCAAGGAAGGAGAAGTTGAATCAATCTACCTATCCCGCTTGGGGATTGCGGTTCCAAATTGGTTCACCATCGCATTGCTGGCCATTGTGCCAGTCTTGGCGATAAGAAATTGGCGGCGAAAGGCACGCGAAAAGCGCCGTATTTGCGAATATTGTTGCCCGAAATGTGGATATGACCTGCGAGCCCACGGCATAGGAGACAAATGCCCGGAGTGCGGCACGCATATAGGCAGTCTCAGCCTGATTTCCCGTGCTCCTGAAAATGGCCCCACACAATGAAGAAGATGATGATGCCGAAGGTCAGGCCGCCGCAGAGTTGGACGGTCCAGTCCATGGCCGTGTCGGGGCGTTTGACGAAATGGACGTTGCCGTAAACCGCTGTCAGCCCCCCCGCCACCGCCAGCGACAGCGGCACGACAATCGGGGCCATGCGCCGCTTTTTTGGCGTGCCATAATCCACCACATCGGGCCGGCGCTGATCGCTCATTGAGCTCTCCACATAATCGCCGCGCGCACCGCGCGGCAATCCCTCTTATCGGCCTTTTCCATACGGCTGTTTACGGCTGCTGCTGGACCAGTTGCAGCCGCAGCATCAGCAGCGCGGTATCCAATTGCGTATCAATCAGCGGCTCTTCCTTCTTCACATCCGGCTGCGTCGCCGGATTGGTCGCCGGAACAACCGCCGGCACCGGGACCACGCCAATGATCTCGCTGTCGCGCCGGGCCTTGAGCAGGGCGTTGACCTGGGCCGGGGTCATCGGCACGGTCACGTCGGGCTCCACGCCCCAGGTTTTGTTGCCGTCGCGCCGGTGGAGGCTTTCGCCGTTGGGGAGGTAGTAATACTGGGTGGTCAGCTTCACCACGGATTGTTCGTCCATGGGGATGACGTTCTGCACGGAGCCTTTGCCGAAGGAGCGCTGGCCGACGATCAGTCCGCGGTCAAAATCCTTCATCGCGCCGGAGAAGATCTCAGAAGCCGAGGCGGAATACTGGTTGACCATGACCACCAGGGGCAAATTCATCGGCACCAGGGTTCCGCCGGTGGGGTTGATCGGCCGGCCGTTGGGCTCGACGACGCGGCCCTTGGTGGAGACGATGGGCTTGTCGGATTTTTCGAGGAAGTAGTCGGCCATCTGGGTGGCGGCATCGAGCAGTCCGCCGGGGTTGAAGCGGAGGTCGAGCACGACGCCGCGCATGCCCTGCTTTTTCAGGTCGCCAAGGGCGTCGGCCAGTTCCTGCGGCGTTTCCTTCTGGAAGCCGGTGATGCGGATGTAGCCGATTTTGTTTTCATTATCCATCATGAAATCCCACTTGGTGGGATCGTTGGGCGTGCGTTTGACGCCCTTGACGGTGGAGACGTGGATGAGGGCGCGGGTCAGGGAATACTCGATGGGTTCCTTTTTCGCCTCGCGGTGGACCGTCAGGTTCACCTGCGTGTCGGGCTTGCCCATGATCAGATGGACCGCCGCGTCGATGGTGATCCCGGCGGTGGTTTTGCCATCGATGGCGGTGATTTCATCGCCCGCCTGGATGCCGGCCTTGAACGCCGGGGTATCCTCGAGCGGGCTGATGACCTTGAGCTTGCCGGACTCCAGGGAAATCTGGATGCCCACGCCGCCGAAGATGCCGCTGATGTTCTTTTCAAATTCCGCCACTTCGTGGGGCCAGATGACGGCGGTGAAGGGATCGAGTTTTTCCATGGCGCCGTCGGTGAATTCCATTTCCGCCACTTCCGCGGGCAGCTTGATGGAGTCCGCGTTGGCCTTGAGAATCTCGTCGACGATATCGTGCCACTGGTCGCGGGTGATTTTGGTGTTCCCGGTGGGGTCTATTTTTTCCAGCACCTTATCCAGAGCCTTGTTGAACGCATCCTTGGACTCCGCCTTGCCCAGTTCGGGGAACTCCTGCGCCAGTTCCGGGGTCGTCAGAAACAGCCGCAGCGCCTGGACGCCGCCGGTCAGCAGGTTTTCGTACGTGGTCCCCTCGACCCATTTGGCGCGGGCCTGGTCGGTGGCGAAATAAAGTTCGTCCTTGGTGATGTTTTCGACATGGTCCTTCCACGGCGAGAACGTCGGCATGTCCTCCGGCTTGGGCGCGGTGGCGGGATCAACGCCCTTTTCCTTGTCGATGCGGGCGTTGTACGCCAGGCGCATATCATAGAGAACCTTGGGCGTGTACATGGCCAGGAGGCGCGTGCGCCGCTCCAGCCGCTGCATGTCGGGCTTGTAGCGCACATCAATTTCAAAAAGGTTGTTCAGGTCCGCGTACAACTGCAGCGATTCCAGCCAGTGCCCGTCCTTTTCATACTTCGCGGCCTGGTCGGCCACCTTGGCGACGAGGTCCTTCAGCCAGGGCAGTTCCAGAAACGCCGTGCGGTCCTTGGCGATGGAATACGCCAGCACCGCCTGCTCGATCGCCTCCTCATAGTGGGCCTTGGCGATGAAGTCGTTGGCCTGCTTCACATCCTCGTCGTACTGCTTGGAACGCAGTTCCTCGGACTTTTTAAGGTCCGCGACGTAATCGTTGCGCCACCCCGCCAGTTTGGAAACCTGCTTGTCGTCGGGAATGTTCAGCGCCGCGAGGTCATCAAACTTCTGGCCGCGGATCAATTTGTCCATCCGGCCGGCGACATCAATGACCGCCGGGGCCGCCTGGGGCGCAGGGGCGGGGTCTGCCGCGCGGGCCGGCTGATACGACTGGAAAAAACTGGCCGAAGCTCCGACGATCGCCAGCGCGATGCCCAGAACCGCGATACGCCGGGGTGTGATACGCTTGTTTTGCATGCTGCTCACCAAAAAATGCGAAATATTCCAGTCATGATACGCCGCCAGACCCGAAGGGTATTCCCGCAAGTCTACAGATTCCAATGCGTTACGGTCAAGAAAAACCGCAGGGGGCTTTCCTGAAATTGTAGGATGCCACCGGCGGGCTTTCCGTTCGGGCATTCGCCCGGGCGAATGCCGGGGGGTTATTTCTCGTCCTTTTCAAAGCTGCGGTGGTGCGAGCGCACATGCAGTTTGATGGGTACTTCCGAAAACGGGAGACGCTCGCGAAGTTGCCGGACGAAGAATCGCCGGTATTCATCGGTAATCAGCTCCGGATTGTT
>Ga0302320_10014433_pt1 | contig 16346 bp, 13 predicted proteins | sample Bog_T0_3_FD_202130 | JGI IMG/M metagenome (GOLD analysis project Ga0302320, IMG submission 202130) | Peat permafrost microbial communities from Stordalen Mire near Abisko, Sweden - Bog_T0_3 | ecosystem: Environmental > Terrestrial > Soil > Wetlands > Peat | place: Sweden: Abisko, Stordalen Mire... | reverse complement strand
CCTTTTCGGGAATTCCCATCCTTGTTTTTTTCCCTTTTTTTTTATAGATTAAGCAATATTTGATTTTCGGAAGAAGATTGCCCACTGAAAAAGAGCCTGAACCCAAAATTTATTCGATGAGAATTTTCTCTAAAAACGAAGTTCTTGCCAAATCCAGATACTGGTGAGAAAAATTTACATTCGCCTTAAAATTATTAATGTTTTTCTTTCTTTTTTAAAAAAAAAATTCAGGTATCAAATGAGAAAATTGAACAAATTGAAGAGAGCCAATGGTGAGATTCTGGCCGTCCATAGCGTAAAAACTCTTTCTAAATAAATTTAATCATTGGTCCTTTGCTGGGAAAACGATTTTCTTCAGATCAACGAGAAAAACACCAGATATGTCAAAACCTACGGCATCGTCATCCGTATGCAATCCAGAACCGGCTGGCACAACATGTATAAAGAGTTCAGAGACGTTTCTCTGAACGGTGCCATTTCTCAACTTTGTAAACAAAAAATTTGACTTAAATTAAATTTTATTTTTTATTTAAAAGATCAAGAAATGAGCGGAAACCATAGAACTGACGCAAGCACCATTCATATTGTGAGAACTGCCGTTTTGAAAAAGGCTGCAGAAGTCAAAAGAGCAAAATCTATACAATTCAGAGTTTTTTAATTAATTTTAGTTCATTTAATTGTTATTTCTGGGGGTTTAGAACGCCAAGATCAGATTCCCAATTGTGAAAAGTTTGCCAAGAGCCAGCGACAAGAAATTCAGAAGCACTTTCAAAGCCCATAGACCAAACACTCACAGATCATAAACGGATATATATAAAATTTAAATGGAAAACAGTGGAAATTTTCAAAAATTAAAACATTTTTTTTTCATTTTTTTTTTTTCAAATGTTAAAAAATAACTTCTTTTAAAAAAACAAAAAATCATTGTTTTATATATTCAAAATAAATTATTTATTGGCTTCTTTTTCCTTTTCGCCTTCTTTTTTCTCCTTGGTCTCAGGATTGGCATTGGTGTTATTTGCTTTTGGGGCTCCTTTTACAACTCCAACTCTTGCAGCTCTCAAAACTCTATCATTGATAGTATAGCCAAGTTGAGCTACATAACCAACAGTCCCAGGCTCCAAGGTTTCATCAGCTATTTCAAACAAAGCTTCATGACAATTTGGATTGAATTTTTCTTTGAGAGGATGGATTTTTCTCATTCCATTGTTCTCCAAGATTTTAGCGAACATCTGATAAGTCATATTGACACCTGTAGTTTTCATAATTCATGATAAAGTGAAAAAAAAAAATTATATGAAAACAAAGGAGTAAGAGTTAGGAGAGATATTTTTACCTTCATAAAGATCATTGTTTTTTCCTTCATATTCTTTAGCGGATGTGACCACAGCTCGTTCTAAGTTATCAATGACATCAAGCAGATCTTTAGCAAATTTGGAAATGGCGAAATCCTTCAAATCTTTTTTCTCTCTTTAAAAGATGAACCATGAAAATTTGGATTTTTATAAAGAAAATCTTTATTTTTGTACTTTTCTACCCTCTTTCTTGTTAAATTAACTTCCTCTATTTGAGTCATAAGGTTGTCTCTTAAATCAATGATTTTCTTCCTGTTGTCTTCCATCGTTTCATCCGATCTTTTAATCTTTTGAAAAGGAAGCTATTTTAAAGATTTCAAGAATATTAAAAACTTTTTTTTCTAAATCTGCAATTTTAGCTTCTTTTTCTTTGATTTCATTTTCCTTTTGCTGGAACAAAGTCTTTATTTTGACTTCTGTTTCCTTGGATTTTTCCAATTCTTGAAGAAAGAATTTTTAAAAAATAATGAGTTGTTTGTTTTCTAACCGAGCAATTTCTCTAACACACTTTTAGGCGATTCTGTGTTTGCTTTTTGTTGTTCAATTGGTTTTTTTTCTTCTGGTGTTGGTTTTTGTGCCTCCTCAGTTTTTTTATCCTGTTTTTTTTCTTCCTTCACAGGTTCTTCCTTATTTTTGGAACTCGAAAATGAGAAAAAACTATAAAAGAAACAAATTTTAACTCAAATCATTGAAAATTTGAGTACTTTTCATTTCGAGCATAAGTCAACGCCATTTTCTTAACATTTCTTGTCGATCTGGCAAAAGAACTTGGAATAAGGGAAGATGTGAAAGCCTTTCTGGAAGTGTTGGTGATGGATTTGATCAGAGATTTGTATATGTGAGACATTGTCTAGTTTTTGAGACAGGGAGCAAGGAAATGTTTTAGGATACTTTTGCCAAATAAAAGATTTTTAAAAATTTAATTAAGGTGATTAAAGGATTCCGATTTATGCTGTACAAAGTTCGATTTTTTGAACAAAATATAGTTTTCTTAATTTATAAAAATATGTATTTATTAATCATCGTCTTTTATTTTCATGAGTTTTTTCAAATTTAACAATGTTTTCATGAGAGTTTCTTTTTCTTGTTTCATTTGGTGAATTTTGTATTTGGTTTCAAATTCTTGCTGTTCTTTTATATTTTCTATCTATTTTTAACTAGTTTATTTTGTATTTCTTTCTAAAAAAATCACTTCTTTTGCTTTTTCGGCTATTTCCTTTTCACATTTTATTATTTTCAATTCATTTTCTTTGTTTTTTGCTGAGCTGAACGGCTTATGAACCTTTTTTTCTTCAGTATTTATTTCCAAATTTTTATGAATATGTTCTTTCTTGAAAAAGTTTAATTAAAAAAAAAATATATATTTTTGCAAAAAACCTCAATATTTTGAGATTTTTTTGGATCTTTAGGAGGTTTTTCTTCCTTTTCAATTATTTTTTTGTGAGGAATAACTTTTGAGTTTTTCTTCTCCTTTTGAATTTTGAGTTTATTTTCTTTTTGCAATAATTTTAAATCTTCTTCCTTGTTTAGAAACCTTCAAATTTCCTGAAAAAAAACTAAAAATTACCATTTTTTGCTCAATTTCCTTTTCTTTCAAATAATTCATCCTTTCAATCTTTTCTTTTTCAATTTTAACCTAAGATTTTCTTTAAGAATGTTATATTTTCTTTTAATATTACCCTTCTTTCCTCCTCCCATATTAGCTTTGAAATTTCTGATTTTAAAACTTTTATGTCTTTTTGCAAGTCTTCTTTTTTCTCATTTTTTTGATTTTTCTCATTTTTTTCATTTTTTTCATAATTTTCATTTTTTTCATTTTTATTTTGTTTTTTCAAGGCATCTTCTATCTTTCCACTTTTGATAACAGGACTATAAAACCTGCAATGTTTTTCTTTTTCATTTTTTGGAGATAGACTATGTTCGCTGGTAATATGTGTCGACGATTTTCTCTTCGCATTTTTTTCATTGTTTTGGTTATTGTTTTGTGTTTCCAAAATTTTTTTATTCAATTCATCATCTTCATCATTCGTATGCACAATAACATTAGAGGAAGTGACATAAACACTGGTCCGATCATTTTCAAGATCGGCAAAACTTTTGCTATGGCCTTGTAGTTTCTTCCAAATCTCGAAATATTCATATAGTTTTTGAAGATACTCTTGGATGATTTTGATGAAATCTGTATAGATTTTGGTATCTTTTAAATCGGTTATCAAATTTTCGAACCCGTTCAAAAAACTTTGAGAATTAAAAATGCTTGCTAATTTAAATTTTAACAAAATAATTCCAAAAATCAAAAAATACCTTCTGATATCTCACTTGACTTAATCATAGACTCATAGGAATTGATTTGACTAATTAGAGAGGAGGGTGAAATGAAAAAAGTTTGTATTTTTTTCCAATTTTCAAGCTTGAAACAAAAGTTTAAAATTCCAGAAAAAAATTATAAATAACCTCAAATTTTATGTTGTATTGAAACAATGACAATAAAGCAACAGATATGTTGAAAACTGCTTTATGAGGTTTGATGATAGTTTTCACCCACTATTTTAAAATCACCAAATAAAAGAAAAATCCATTAAAATTATCAAAAATTATTAAAAAAATTACCAAAAATGTTTTGATTGAAATTTTCCCCAAAATTTGACCTAAATTTTTTTTTTGTTTCTGGAATTTCTCCAACAACTCCTCCACATCCGGCTCATTGACATGCATATCTTCCAAGTCATTTTGATGGTTATCTTTTTTTTTTAACTTCATTTTTTCATATTTTTTTAATTTATTTTTCTTCTCTTCTATTTCTTTTTTTTTCAAATTATCTGCTTTTGTCTTGTGCGATAATACTGTGTCATGCCAAACTTTTTCAGTATTTTTATTACGGTAATATTTCTTTTCTGGTGGGGAATTCTCTGGATCGAAATCTCTGATTTGTCGAGCAAAATTTTTCTTTCTCTCAAAGAGACAGCTCACCATGATATCCTTTATTGCTTTTTTGCTTGTCTCTGTTTTTTTCTTAGATTTTTTCTCAGGTTTTTGTGATTTTGTCTGCATATTTTCATCATTTTTATGAAGATGCCCAAGAAATGTCAATGGTAATGATTTCAAACCATTTAAAGAAAAGGATCTTCTGGAATTACCTAAGTTATGTTTCTCCTTCTCTTCGAAAAAAAGAGGCATAGAATGTGTGTTTTTTTCTTTTTTCTTTATAGTTTAAATTTTTTTTTTTAAAAACAAATATTTTTTTACAATTTTTGGTTTTTTCTCATCATGGTCCTTAGCATTTTCTTTCATATTCAAATTTTGAGGCAACATGTTTTTTTGCTTTGAATATTCCAAATTTTCTTCTTCTAATTCTTCCAAATCCTGTTCATAAATTGGTTCATTATTCATCAAAGTGTTTGGTTCTTTTCCTTTTAAACAGAGAAGAAACTCCTGCAATTCAGGCATTTCTTTATCGCTTGAAAATGTGTTTGCGTGTAAATCATTGGAGTTTCGATCTTTATCAACCATAATTGATGATAAAACTTTGCTGGAATCGTTTAAAAAGTCTGGGGAAACAAGATTTTGTTTTGCTTTTGAAGTCAAATTGAAAAAAAATGAGTTTTGAATTAAATGCAAAAATTTAACTTGAAGCCGACATAAACAAACAAAAATTCCAATGAAAATATACGATTTTCCAAAAATTCGTTAATGTGTTAATTTTTGCAAATTCTGATAAAATCTCAATAAATCAAAATTTTAAGTTTAGCATGAAAAAACACCATATAATACTAACCCTTTAAAACTGAAATTTTTAAACATTTTTGAATTTTTTACTAGGCACGCATTTTTTATTTAAAATAAAGAATTTTTAATGTTGTGGCAGATGCGTTCGATTGAGAAAATGAAAATTTTCTTACTAAATGACGCAATAAAAATCAAACGAAAAAATAGGATAAATTTAATTATTGTTTATGAAAGCACTCACCCAAAAAAATCCCAACCCCGCCTCCAAACCCCCCGTCAAGCCCATGTTATCAGCGACCAAGCCACAATTGTCCAAACCAGAAACCAACACTTCAAAACTCTTGTTGCCTTTTAAAGAAGCAAAATTTATAAAACAAGAAATCCAGAAAGAATCATTGACGAAAAATGATAAAGATAACAATTTCATTTCTCCAGCTATCCAAGAATGGCATGATAACAGAAAAAAATGGTTACAAGTGAGTGTTAAATAATAAAAAATTAAAATAAATATAATTTGTTTAGAAAACAAAAAAACAGGATGGTAATGAAATAAAATTGGAATTGCCATTGAGGGAAATATCAATTGCAGATTACGGAAATATTGAGAAAATCATCAAGGCTATCACCCCCCCTTATCAACCGTTTAAAACACCCATAAAATTATCAGATATGGTGGAAATTTTGGATGATATTTGGGAGGAAGACAATGAATAGGATACAAAATTAAAGCCTTGCCTGATTTTATTTTTACAACTCTAAAAAATAGATTTCTGTATTCAGTTTTTCTATTTAAGTCCTAAAAATCTCCCCAATTTTTGGGGGATAAAAACATTCGTTAATAATAATATTAAATAAGATTTAAAAAAACTATTTGCATATTTTAAAATATATTAAGAAAATTTTTTAATATTCATAATCGGTTATCTCGAACTGCGTTCCAATCAAATCCATCAAAAAAAACATTGATTAACGAGATCTCGTGTGGTTACGAAATACACTAATAATTTCATATTTTATTTTTCATCAACTCGAATGTTTTCTGGTTGAATTTTTCTGTATTTTTGTCAAAAAAATAAAACCAAAAAATCAAATTAGAAATAATTTGGAAATCAAAAATCTATAGATTAAAAAAAAATAAAACCAAAAAATCAAATTAGAAATAATTTGGAAATCAAAAATCTATAGATTAATAAAAAAATCTATCGAAATAAATAATTTGGAAATCAAAAATCTATCAAAAATCTCTAGAAATAATCAAGCATTATAAATTTGTTGTTTTCAGTGTACGAATAAAATATTATTCTTGTAAAACTTTCTTATGCTAAAACAGGAACTATTGTTAGGGAATAAATGTTTGAAGGTTGAATTTGATCCTAAAGAAAAAAAAATGCGCTTTTTTCTCAAAAAACAAACTGATCCACCTTTTTATTGGAAAAATTCATATAATTACAAACGATTTATCAGCAGGGATGAAAATTGGGGTAAATTTGATAATATGATGGAAATTTATGAATTCATTGAAACAACAATTCAAAAAGAGTTGCTAAAATTTGAAAAAGATGAAGACGATTATTTTGTTGTATTTCAAACAAAACATAGCAAAAAATATTTTAAAATCCTCATGAAACCAGATTTGTCCAAAAACAAGAAACATGAATCAGAATCAGATGATCAAGATGAAGATAAATTTGAAAACAAAAGAAAAGAACCTTTAAAGAAGAAGCATGAAGAGGAAGGAAGTGATGATGAAGAAAATGAAAATTCAAAACCAAAAAAGAAAATGACACAACAAAAGGAAGAACCCAAAAAAAACTTTAAAAAAGAGGAAATCTTATCTGAAGAAGAAGATGCAAAAACAAAAATACACAAGAAATTGACTAATCATAAGGAAATACCCAAAAAAAGCCCTAAAAAATCTGAAACAGAAGAGGAAGATGTAGAAAAAAATGAGCAAAAAACCAATAAATCCAAAAAAAGCCCTAAAAAAACAGAAACAGAAGAGGAAGATGTAGAAAAAAATGAGAAAAAAACCAAGAAATCAAAAAAAAGCCCTAAAAAATCAGAAATAGAAGAGGAAGATATAGAAAAAAATGAGAAAAAAACCAAGAAATCCAAAAAAAGCCCTAAAAAAACAGAAACAGAAGAGGAAGATGTAGAGAAAAATGAGAAAAAAACCAAGAAATACAAAGAAGAAGAAAAAGATGAGTTCAAAAAACATAGTGAAAAGAAAAAAATAAAAGTTAAAGATGTTGAAGAAGATTTTGAAAGGGATGATGAATCGGAGGTCCAGAGTGAAGTTACAAAGGATGAACAAAAACTTTTAGATTTGTTTTTAAAAAATTCTTTGTGTTTGTTTGGCTACAATGATTTTCTTCAAATAATCGATGAAGAATTAGATTGTGAAAAATTCTCACAATATATTGATATAGATGAAAAAGGAGTTCTCAATAATTTAATGCCTTACATTATTGATTATACAAAGAGAAAAACGAATTTGGCAAAAATCAAGGAAGTATTAATGGAATTCACCAAGGCCAATAAAAACACTCCTTATAAATTCAACAAATTGAGTCAAAGAAATCTTATCGAATTTGCCTTACAAACATCTGAGCTAAAAGTCAAATGCTCTATAGGTTATTGTCTTATGGAAATGTCTAATTACATTCCTCTCACATATTGGAAGTATGATTACAAAGCTAAATCATTGAAATTAATTTTTGAATTCCCATTATTGTATTCAATCAATTTTATTCCAAAAATTATCATTTTAAATATGGGACTCCAATCCAATCTTGGAAAAACAGAGTTTTTGTCTGAAGTTTTTCCCATTGAGGTTAAAAAACTGAATTTAAACAAAAATGGAATTTTGAGGAAAAATACAATTGATCTTTACATTCATCAGAATTATTACATTATAGATCATAATGATCCAAACTTTGGTGATATTTCTTTTTCGGAAGCTTTTAACAAAATAATAACATTTTGCTCCTTTATTTTGTTTCATATTCGCGCAGACAAAGTAAAAACTTTCAAAAATGATTTACAAAAATCAAAATTTTCCTTCAAAAATACTAACATCTTAATTATCATAAGAGATGCGAAAGAAGATCTTTTAGGCCAAATTTCTTTAGAAAATTTAAAATCTCAGGGAAATATTGTAGAATGCCTGCAAATAGATAATCTCAAAGAAAACAGAAATCTCAGAAATAAACAAAAAAATTGAAGATGTTTTGCAAAGCAAAAACACGGAGAAAAAACTTTTTGATCCCTATTTAGTTGAAGCTCAAATCTTGAAACTCAGAAATATTTATGAGGAATCAGAAGCTTTAAATAAAATGATTAAGACCTTCCACACTGGCTCCGAAAAGCAAGCCTTGATGTAATCTTTTTTACCATTTTCGAGTTTAAAATACCAGCGATTTAAAAGAGTTCAAAGTCTTGTGGAGTCAGAAAATATTTTTCAAAAAACAATAGAATCAATACATTTCAATAAGACTTTTCCTTATAATTTTTGCCTTCTTTTATTAGACAAAGATTCCATTATTCTAAAAATTCTGGATAATAAATTAAAAGATTTATCAGAAAGGTACAGTGGGCCTAAATTAGAAGAACGAAAAGTGCTTTTTGATGCAATAACTAAAATTACAAAAGATTCTTCTGCCAAAGAAACGCAACTTAGAGAAGAAAATATAAAAAAATTGAAAAATCTTAATGAGGAAATTGAAAACAACAATGTAAATTTTTATACTTTGATAAATGAGGTTTTCTATTTTTACGACTATTATAAATCGATTGCCTATCGGGAGGAAAAAACAGATGACGAGAAAAAATTTTGGGAAACTTTAAAATCAAAATATATTCAATTGATTTTATCAGGTATTAACACTCATTTGCTCAAAGCTAACCCAGCAGAAATCGACCATGCCTTTCTGAGAGAAATTTTTCAAGATAAAACTTTTGGAAACCAGAAATTTTTTGTTATTTCTATTTTAGGCGTTCAATCTTCGGCCAAATCAACCTTATTAAATTATTTGTTTGGCACAAATTTTGAGACAAGTTCAGGAAGATGTACCAAAGGAATTTATTTTTCCATAATTAAAACAAATATTCCAGATGTCAATATTTTATTGCTCGATACAGAAGGACTTTCTTCCATTGAGGGTCAAGATAAAGTATATGATAATCAAATGGCTTTGATGTGCTTTGGAGCTTCTAATTTAGTTTTGATAAATCAAAAAGGGGAATTATCAAAATATCTGAATGATTTATTTGAAATTAGCGTCTATGCTATGAGTTATATGTCAAATTTAAAAAACACGAAATCAAAAGTTTTCTTTATCTTAAGAGATCAAGTTGAAAGGAATCCAAAAAATCAAGAAGTTGCCTTAAATAAATTAAAAGTCAATCTTCAAGAAATTTCTCTTAAATATGGATTCGAACTTGAAGAACTTTTAGATATTAATTTAAGCAATTTTATTCTTCTACCATCTGCTTTCAAGGAAGATTTAATTCATAAATCCAATGTTAAATCTTGCTCAGAAATATTCTCGCAGGATATTTTAACTCTTAGGAAAAAAATATTTGATGAAATTCACAACCAAAAGAAAAAGGGAAATTTAAGAGATCAAACAATTTATTTCTTTTATGCTAAAGCTTGCAATCTTTGGAAATCTTTAAGTGAATATGGAATCGAAATCCTTGATTGCAAATCAATGAAAGAATATGAACTAAAAAATCAAGTTAAAGAAATTTTAAAAGTAGATTCTGAGGCAATGATAAAAAAAATAAAACTTGAATTGCAAGATCTTCTAATTCCGGAGATAGAAAACATGAAGAAAAATCAAAAAAAGTCAAATTTAGACTACAAGGGTGCCATAAATGAAGAGTTTAAGAATGAAGTGGCACTAATGCTAAAAGGAATTAAAGAGAAATGTAAAGGAATTGAAGCTGCAATCATAGATCATTGTTTAGATGAAGTAATGGATTTTGTGAATGCAGAAAAAAAAAATTTCCAAAGTGAATGGGGTCTGAAGTTCAAAATTGTTGAAAACCAAATTGAAGCTAAAAAATTTAATGATAAAATAACACTAAAAATGGAAACAGAAATTGCAGAGATCTTAGGAACAGGTGGGAAAGATGATCAAAGGGCTTCTGAGGTTAGGGAAACGATTCAAAATATTATTGACAAATTCAAAAATGACATAAAAAAAAATGAACAAAAATATAACATTGACGACATTTTGCATCATTGTATAACTTCCTTTAATAACGATAAAAATACAAAATGGAATAAAATTACTCCAAAAGACATAAAAAACAAAGAGAAAGGTCAGGCAAATAATATCAATTGGGTCAATGCAAAATGGTATCATCCATATGAAAAAATCAAACAAGTTTTCATGTCGGATGATGAAAAAAAACAAAAAGCAAGGGACCTTTTTGATTTTTATACAAGATTAACGACTGAAGTGTTTAAAAATTATCTCGAAGAAGTTGTAATCAAAGAAATTTGCAAAACTTTTTGTGTTAGAGTGGATAATTTTTTGAATTTTCCTGAAAATAATGGAAAAATTAATGAAGAAATGTACAAAACTGACATTTCTATCTTATTCATCAAAGAATTGAGTCAAAAAATTTATGAGAATTTAGTCAAAAAACAGCAAGATGAAATTCAAAAAAATTTGAAAATTATTGAAGAGACAGGAAAAAGAAATATGGATTTATTTACAAAGCGAAAGGATGGCATTGGAATCACAAATTTGTTAGCTACAAATTACATAAATGATTTAAAGAAATATATCCTGAAATTCGAAGCAAAACTGGAATTAATAAAAATATTTGAGTTAGAATTGATGGAAATTCCTAAAGATCCTATGCTTTTTCTAAATTATGCTTATAAGAAAAGTTTTGAAGAAAAAAATCAAAAGAATATAATGAAATTTGTATTAAATATTAACACATATTGTGTCGAAATTTTTGAAGAATTATTGAGTCATAAATCCAGCAAAATTCAGAATTCTCTATTCAAATTCTGCAAAGAAAAAGTTATTGAAAGCATCAATCTCTTAAAAACACTGATTAATCAATTTTTTCAAGATGTGAATAAAAAAGAATTTCTTCTTGAAGAATTTAATGATAAAATTGAAGCAGCTTTTCCAAAAGAAATCACACCAAATACCATCTATAATAATAAAACTTTCGTTTCTAATGATTTTCGGCTTTGTTTCTTAAAAACAATTCAAGAATTTGATATAACACCAGAAAAAATTGAAAAAAAAGTTCAGAAAATGATGTCGTCATTAATCGAAGAAAAAAAGCCTCAAATCATTGGATGCCAAAGAACCTGCCCTTTTTGTGAGTCAAAATGCATCAAACCTGCTGGTGATCACAAAGATCATGAAGCCAAACATTTAATTTGTGGATTCGGTGGAGTTCAAAATTTTAGAAGCAAGCAAGTAGTATTAGAGTATTGTTTATCAAAAGAGAACATTTATTGTGGTTGGCACAGAAGAGATTCTCCTGATAAATCTTATGCTAATAAATTGGAATTATGTAAAGAAGAATATCCCGAATGGTTTTTTGATTTTAATGAGAATGCAAACAAAAATTTATTAAAAGAAAAAGAGAGATCTCTACAAATTGAATGTTGGTATTTAGTGAGAGCGCCACTCCTTAAAAAGCATAAGATGTTAGATGATACTGAAGCACCCATTTTACTCCAAAGCCCATTAAAAGAGAATTTCGAAATAGAAGAAAGGGGATATTAGTTAAAAAAAGTTAGAGAAACAAAATTAAGCAAAAATTTTTTTTTTTTTTTGGAGATTAAAATTTAAAATTTAAATCTTATGAAAAAGAAGCTATAATTGTACCATAAAATGTTATTCTTTTATAAAATAAAAATATTACTGTATTACCTGTATATTTTGAGACCTGTTTTTTTTTTATGTAAATCATATAAAGAAGTTTTTTCTTATTTTCACGAATATTTCAAAGACAAAAAAAAAGGCAATTATCCTAAAACTCAAATTTATTTTATGTGATTTCGAGAAAGCACTTCACAATGCTGTAGAAGAATTTTTTCAAGTGAAAATTATTGGATGCTATTTTCACTTGATTAAGGCATTGTGGTCAAAGGCTGGCAAACTTGGCTTGAAGAACAAAAAATGGCTCACCGAAACAAAAATCCTAATTGACAAAATAAAAATATTGGTTCATCTACCATTGCAGTTGAGGCTATCTTATTTCACTTCCTTTAAAGAAAAAAATGATGAAAGCTCCAAGAATTCTAACTAAGATGCCTTTCTTCGCTATTTTAACAAAAATTACCTTGACGAATTTAGGAGATTTTCTCATTTGATTAATTACAATCTAGATAATTTTGATTTCTCAGAAGACCTCTAGATACGAAGCAATAATGATGTTAAGGGAACAGGTCCAAAATTAATAATTTTACATTCTAAACCTTTTTTTAGGCTTAATCATAGAATCTCAAAAAAACATTTTATGATTTCCTATGTTCTTTCAAAATACATTCAAGAAGATGCTATTATTTTTGAATTTGATGACAGACAATGTCAATGAAAGCATTATATCATTTTTTGAAGATAAAGATAACATTATTTTTTAATCTTCTCAACTGATCAAGCAATATTTGTCACAAATCAAAATGAACAATTCACGAGAACTTTTTACCCAGATTCAAAATGGGATAAAAACAAAAAGTCAGATTTTTATGATATATTGATTCATAAATCCTCTCAAACCCTTTTTTTTAGAAATCCTCACTCAAGAAAAATCAGGTGAAAAAAAGAATTATGGTCATAAAACATTTATTCAATAATAGATTTCTCAGAATTCATTTATAAAAAAGAAATGACCTCTTTAAATAATCATAATTTAAAAAATACCATTTAGAAAAATACAAAAATAAATTAGAAAAAGAAAATATGAATTTATTTTTAAATATATTTTTTATTTTATTAAATCTTTATGTTTTTTTATTTTACTTTATAGAGCTTCTCATTTGCTAAAAAAAATGTTTTTCTGAATTAAGAAAGTAAAAAAAAAGACTCCAATTTTTTTAACAATTAAATTTTTGAAATTAATTCATGGAAGATCAAATAAAATTATCCTCTGTTCTTTCGGATCCCAAAAAGTCTTCTTATATATCTCCTTTCCAAATCACTCTCAACTATTGTGATATTGATTCTCTAGATAAAGTGCCCTCTCGTTTTCATAACATAACAAAATTCTTTTTGAGTCATAACAAAATTTCGAATTTATCTGGCATCGAACAATTCAAATCAATGACCCATTTTTCTATTGGTTACAATCAAATTGAGGATTATAGAGAATTGAATAAAATATATGATAAAGACAGTTTGAAATATTTGATGATTCAAGGAAACCCTTTGGAAAACCATCCGAATCATAAAATGTTGATTTTGGAAATGTTTCCGAATTTAGAAAAATTGAATAATTTGAAGGTGGATAAAAATCTCAGAGGTTTATTGGAGAAAAAAACATCTCTCATACAAAAAAACATCATCACCTTTTTGTATTATTTGTTCGATGAAATTAATAATTTGGAAATTTTGTTGAGCAAGTTGAAAATTTCATCAGAATTGCAATCTTTCAAATTTGATGCAGGGCGAGAAGGAAACATTTCGCCTCAAGATAAATTAAATCAGTTCATGAATTCGCATAAAAATTTGGTGAAATTTAAAAACTTGTTCAATTTTAAAAGAATTGAAGAATTGAAATCCTTTTTGAATTCTCGCAAATTCTCGACCAAAACTGATTTTCTTTCAATTTTGCTAAATGTCTCAGAAATCATCTTGAAATTATATGGATCTTTTGATAATAAAATAATAAACAATCGGCAGGCGTTTTACACAATATATAAATGTCTCTATATTGAATTGATTGAAAAACTGAACAAGCGGCTTGATAAAAACATGGAGCATTTCCTTGTGAAGAAAGTCTTATCCAACGATTTGATTTCTCCAGGGAAATTTTCAGAGGATGATGATTATGCATTAGATTGTATGTTATCATCCTTTTATCAATTATTGCCTACCCAAGCATTTATCAGTGATGTGATATGTTATGATAAAAAAAACGAATTGTTATCTCCGACAAGAGAATATTTCAAAAGCAAAGATCAATTTGATGAGAGAGGATTCTGCAATTTGTCACCTGATAATTTGTCGAATAGAATTTATAAATGGCAATATGGGAAAGAAATTTGGAAATATAAGCGAAATGAAATCATAAACGAGTTGGAAATCAACGAGAACAACCCGGAAAACATCAAAAATGTGCTGTTGATTCATTTTCCAATCTTTCCACTTAACAAAAATTACATGGAATCAATTTTGGAAATTCTCAACACCAAATTTCATTTGATGTTAAATTTTTATTCCCAAATTCTGAATATTTTAGATGGCACCCATGATCTAAAACCGCCCCGTATGCCAATTCTAAATGATAAAACCATAAGAAGTCAATTGGAAAATGAATTTTTGGAACGATCCTTAGATACTTTAAGATATACTGGGACAGAAAAAGAATCAAAAATAATCGAAAAAGAAGCCAAAAAATTCCAAGATAAAGAAAATAACACCATTGAAAATTGGAACAAAGAATCAACGATGAAAAATAGAAAATTGGAACAAAACAACCAGGTTATTTCCTTTGAAAAAACCCGCGCTTTGTCTGAAAGAAGCTCCTCAAACCCTTCAAAAAAATTCGTGACGTTGAAAAAATCAATCCTCAAAAGAAAAACTCAAGGCACCACCACTACAAATCTGGATTTTGAGACTTTGGAGAATGAAAAGAAGAAAAAGAAACAAAGGAATCTGTTGAAATTATGTTCAAAAATCGTGACCGAGAAAATGAAAAATCAAAAAAAATGGAGTTTCGAAGTGTTGAAAAAAAATGTTAAAGTGAAAAAAAAAGAAGCGAAGGAACTTTTGGAAAAAAAGAAAAAAGCTCTTGGGAAATTAACAGATGTTTCCAAAAGGTTCATAAATGCTTTAAACGAAAACAACAAGATGAAAACGTTGGGAAATTTAAAAAAATATGCGGTTCAAGCAGAAAAAAATCAAATTTTGAAAAAAAACAAAATGAGCAAAATTTTCAATATTCTTTTTGAAAATTTGGCTAATAACAAGAGAAAAATCACCAATTTTTATGAAAAAATGTTGAAATGCAAAACTTTCTTTTATTTGCTACGAACGCTTTATAACAAGAGAAAAATGATGGAATCGATTCAAATGCTTATAAATTTTCATAAGACCAAAAAATTGAAGTCAAATTTCCAAAAATGGAGAACTCAAAATCAAGAAATGCTCAATCAAGAAAAAGCAAGGGTTTCTTCCTATGCAAGCTCCAAATTAAAGAATTTTCTAAGTTCTAACGCCGATTATTCTTCATTCAATAATAGAAAAGATGAGAATTGGAACATTTCAAATTATAATAACAAGAGTCAGAACCTCACAAAAAGTTATAAAACGTTATTAAACTCCGAAAAGACGAGGGTTTGCACTTGTAGACATTATTTCAGGAAATGTGGAGCTTGTGAATCTTTTAATTTTAATTGATAGATCGAGAAAAAAAAAACGATATTTTTTCTTATTGTTTATTTGTTCGTTACAGTTTTTTTTTTAAATACTAAAAAAATAGAGAGAGATAGAGAAAAAAATTTAAATTTGATTATTTGTTCTTTTAAATGTCAGTTCGTTCGATCTTGGAAATCGTCCTACATATTGAATCCTTCAGAAACATCGACCTATTTTATCAAGGTCTATATTTCCTTAAGTTCAACATATATATGGACAATGAGCAGGTCCTTTTTTTTTATGGCATTCTTTCTAAATTTTAATTATAAAAGAAAATTCTGGCCCACCCTTATTGTTCAACTGAAGCTTATAAAACAATTTTGGAGACCTCGCAAGGAAAAGCGTCGATGAAATTTAGTGACAACCAATTTTTCAGACAATCCTCTATTGTTGAAAATACATCGTCCTTTTTGACCAAAGCATTTTTCATTCGTTTTTGTGAGGAAGAAATAGATTTGAACGATTTTTGTCATTTCAGAATTGAATTTGACGTCAAGCCAAAATACGAAGCCACAAACCTGATCATGGAGGTTGAATTGATGTTTCAAGATTGTTTGAGCAATGGAAATGTTAATATGCTTAATGGGGAAAATGCCAAAGAATCAAATGTTTATATTTTAGGAAATTTCTTTAAAAATTATAT
>Ga0302320_10014432_pt1 | contig 16346 bp, 11 predicted proteins | sample Bog_T0_3_FD_202130 | JGI IMG/M metagenome (GOLD analysis project Ga0302320, IMG submission 202130) | Peat permafrost microbial communities from Stordalen Mire near Abisko, Sweden - Bog_T0_3 | ecosystem: Environmental > Terrestrial > Soil > Wetlands > Peat | place: Sweden: Abisko, Stordalen Mire... | reverse complement strand
AGCACGCTACCGGTATCCGCTCCCTGCGCCGCAAGCCCGTCTTCACAACGCCCAATGTCTTCCCTCCTCTGGCGTTTGAAGCGCATGATATTCATCACGACGACCAAACACCCGCGGCTGAACCTGCCCACTCCGCCGAGTTACAACACTGCTACGTCTGCAAACAGAAATACTCCCTCATTCATCACTTCTACGATCAGCTTTGCCCCGCCTGCGCCGCCTTCAACTTCAGCAAGCGCACCGAACTCGCCAACCTCGCCGGCCGCGTCGCGCTTCTCACCGGCGGTCGCGTCAAAATCGGTTATCAAGCGGGTTTAAAACTGCTGCGCTCGGGCGCACACCTCATCGTTACGACCCGCTTCCCGCGCGACTCCGCCCAGCGCTATGCCCAGGAGCCCGATTTCAACGATTGGGCGCAGCGCCTGGAAATCTTCGGCCTCGACATGCGCCACACGCCCAGCGTGGAAGCCTTTTGCCGCGAGCTTCTCGCCACGCGCTCCCACCTCGATTTCATCGTCAACAACGCCTGCCAAACCGTCCGCCGCCCACCCGAATTTTATAGCCACATGATGGAAGGCGAACGCACCGCGCTCAGCATTGCCTCTTCCAGCGCGCGCCAACTCGTCGGCTCTTATACGGGACAAACCGACGGCCTCCTCGCCGAAGCGCAGCCCGTTCTCACCAGCGCCGCCGAGCTTTCCCAAGTGCCCTTGCTTCGCGACGAACTTTTCGATCAAAAGCATCTGTTTCCCCGCGGCCGGCTCGACCAAGACTTGCAGCAAATCGACTTGCGCGGCCGTAACTCCTGGCGCTTGCTCCTCGCCGAAGTCTCGTCCGTCGAACTGCTGGAAGTGCATCTCATCAACGCCGTCGCGCCGTTTATACTTAACGCCCGCCTCAAGCCGCTGCTGCTGCGCACTTCTAGTCGCGACAAACACATCGTCAACGTCTCCGCCGTCGAAGGCCAGTTTTACCGCAATTTCAAAACCACCCGCCACCCCCACACCAACATGGCCAAAGCGGCCCTCAATATGATGACCCGCACCGCCGCCGCCGACTATCAGGCCGACGGCATTCACATGAACAGCGTCGACACCGGCTGGGTCACCGATGAAGATCCCGCCGCCATCGCGGCCCGCAAAACCGCCGAGCAGCGCTTTCACCCGCCCCTCGATATCGTCGACGGCGCAGCCCGCATCGTCGATCCCATCATTACCGGCATCAACACCGGCCGGCACGTCTGGGGTCAATTTTTGAAGGATTATCAGCCAACGGACTGGTAAACCCCCCAAAAATCCCGCAGAGCAGTCGCCGAGCAGTCATAATAGGAACAGGCCACTTATGGACAAACCTTTCCACCTGCTCACCCCTCAAGAGAAGACCGTTCTGCGCATTGCCCAGAACCGCGCCATCGACGAAAAAACGAAGTCCGTGCCGCCTTCGAAATCTTCTGCTAGCTTTGTTCGCTCCACGCCCGAAGAACACGTCGGGCGCATCATCCGCAAAGTCAAGGCGTAACGCAGGCCGTAAACCCAGGCCGTAACCCGGCTGTCATCTCGCGGCGCGCTAGAATATCGGCAAGCGTTCCATGAGACTACAATTAGCTGCCGGGGCCGAGCTGGCTCCCGGCGACGTTTGCTCGATAAAAAGCGGCGACTCCACCTTCGGCGTCGTCAAGATTCTGGTGGTCGAGCAACACCTCGTTCACGTTCGCAAATACAAGGACCGCTTTCCCGAGCGGCCCTATCAAATCGATCCCGCGCGCTTAAGCCTCGGCACCATTCACGATGCCGACGGCTTCGGCGTGGGCCATTTACCCGTCTCCGCAACGGGCTTCGGCTCCTGGATGCCCGCCCGCATCTGCCGCCAGGAGGTCACCGAGGAAGAATTAGCAGGTTATCGCCACTGGCTCGAAGATCAAAGTGGCGATTATTACTGAACCGCCTGCGCTGCGCCCCAATTCGCTCGGTCTGCCGGAACTCGTCTTCCAGGGTGTCACCCACATAGCCCCCGCCACCAACATCGTCTTCACTTTTCCGATCATCGCGCTGCAGGCTGGCCCCGCGATGCCGCTCTCGTTCTTGCTTTCCACCATCATTTGCCTTTTCATCGGCAACACCGTCTCGCAGTTCTCCTGTTACGTCCCGTCAAGCGGCGGCTATTATTCCTTCGCCACCCGCGGACTCGGCCCCCGCGGCGGCTTCATGGCAACGTGGAGCTACCTCATATACGAAATCCTGGGCGCGGCCGGCAGCACGGGCTTTCTCGGCTCTTTGCTGGCCGACATGTTGAAAATCCAGTTGCACTTGAACATCCCCTGGTGGCTTCTCGCCCTGGCCGCCACCGCCCTCATTTGGCTGCTCACTCATCGCGGCGTGAAGCTGTCTACCCGCGTCACCGCGCTTTTAGGCGGTCTCGAACTGCTGATTATGTTGGCCCTCGCCATCACCTTCCTGCTTCATCCCGGGCCCGGCTCCAGCTATCTTGCGCCGCTCACTCCTTCCGCTGCGCCCCATCGCTTCGCCGGCATTCTCGCCGGCATGGTTTTCTCCATCCTCGCCCTCAGCGGCTTTGAAGCGCCCGCGCCGCTCGCCCAGGAAGCCCGTCTTCCCAACAAGTCCGTCGGCCAGGCCATCATGTTCTCGCTCATCGCCATCGGCGCGTTCTACATCTTCTCGTCATACGCTAGCGCTATTGGCTGGGGCACCGGCAACATGGCCGCCTTCGCCGCCAACGCCAATCCCTATTACGTTCTCGGCCATGCGCTCTGGGGCGCGGGTTGGTGGTTCGTCGTTTTCGCCATCGTCAACAGCGCCATCGCCGTCGGCCTCGCTTGCGCCAATGCCGCCTCGCGCGTGCTTTATACCATGGGCCAAGCCGGCACCCTCCCCGCCCGCTTCGCGCGAATTCATCCCCTTCACCGCACGCCCGCCTTCGCTATCGCCTTCGTGCAACTGGCCGGCATGGCGGCTATTCTGCTCGTGGGTTTCCTGTTGCGCCCCGATACCATCTTCGGTTTTCTCGAAACCATCGCCACGCTCGCGGTCATCGTCCTTTACGCCATGGCAAATCTCGCCCTCACGCGCTATATGCGCCGCGAACAGCCCACCCATTTCAACTTCTGGCGGCACTTTGTGTTCCCGTGGGCCGCCACTCTCGCTCTATTGCCTGTCTTCTTTGTCACCGTTTATCCAACACCCGCTTGGCCCTACCGCCTCACGCCTTATCTGTTCTTGGTCTCACTTGTCATCGGCTTCATCTACCTGCGCTGGCGCGAGCGGCGTAACCCACTCGGCGCCGGCTAACGCTTGCTCCGCGACCTGGAGATTCTACATTTGCAAAGCACTGTGGCGCAAACACTCCGGATAGCTCGGTGGCCAGCGCCTTCAGGCGGCGTACGCGGTCATCTGACCACATTCGGTCACCGTCACCCTCTCCAACTCCCATCGAATCCCCAAAACACTCGCAAATCCGTTAGGACCCTCCCGTGCACCTCACAACTCGTTACACCAGCCGGTGCACCACCGGCCAAAAAGGAAACCGTATGCGTATTCGTCCCATTTGTTCCTCACTACTGGCCGTAGGAATGCTCTTCCTTGCCATTCCCTCGTTCGCCCAAATCGGTATCGGCATTTCCATCGGCATCGCACCCCCGCCACTGGGCGTTTATGAACAACCGATGTGCCCCGGCGACGGCTATCTCTGGACGCCAGGCTATTGGGCGTGGGCCAATAACGACTATTACATGGTTCCCGGCGCTTGGGTCATGGCGCCTGAAGCCGGGTTCTTGTGGACTCCTGGTTATTGGGGCTGGGGCAACAACGGTTATTTCTTCAACGAAGGCTACTGGGGCGAGTCTGTCGGTTTCTACGGCGGCATCAACTACGGCTACGGCTACTTCGGCAACGGCTATGAAGGCGGACGCTGGAACAACGGCCATTTCTACTACAACACCAGCGTTAATCGCGTGAACGTAAACATCGAGCACAACGTCTACAACACCCGGATCGACGAACACTCCGAGAGCCGCGTCAGCTACAACGGCGGCCAGGGTGGCACCACCGCTCGAGCCACCTCGGAACAGGAGGCCGCCGCTCACAGCCGGCACATAGGGCCGGTCGAAGCACAAACGCGGGTTGCTATGACGGCTCGCGACAACCCACGGCAACGCTTTTCCGCCCACCAGGCGTCTCCTGTTCATCCCCGCGAGTTAGCGCCGGTTGCACACCCAGCCGCCCCCAACACCGGGAACTCCAGGCTCGATAGTAAATACCAGAAACAACAGGATAGGTTAGCCGCTCAACAAAGCCAGGAACGCCTAAAATTACAAGCCAGCCAGGACAAGGAGCACCGGCAACTGGCCAAACAGAATGCCCCCGCCGCTAGAACCCAGCAAGTGGAACAGCGCCACCAGCAGCAGACTCAACAAATGCAGCAACACCAAACTGAGCAGATGGGTCAGATGCAGGAAAGACAGCAGCCCTCCGGCGGCGGATCTCACGGCGAGCACCGTTAACAGCTAACAGCCTTGGTGGCGCAGGCGGATTCGCTCGCGTTTAGCACCAACGAGTCAGCTTCCGTTTTCTCTTGCGTTCGCGCTCTTGTTCGTATAGACTCTCTGTAGGACTTTTTACAGAGAGTCTATATAACATGCCGCCTGCTGCCAGTATCGCTCTCCTCCAGGGCACCCTCGATGTCCTCATTCTCAAAGCGCTCGCCCTCCAGCCGCTACACGGCCTGGGTATCTCACGCCGCATCGCCCAGGTGACGAACGACACGTTTCAAGTCAAGCCCGGTTCGCTTTTTCCAGCTCTCCATCGCATGGAAGAAGCCGGTTGGCTCAGCGCGGATTGGGGCGAATCGGAAAACAACCGCCGCGCAAAGTTCTACCGCCTGACAAGGCGCGGCCAGCAGCAACTCAAACAGGAAACCGAGAACTGGGGCCGCATCTCCGCCGCCATGGCGTGCGCGCTCGAAATTCCGTAGAAACCCGGCATGCACTGGCTGAGGTCAATCTGGCGCAATCTCTTTCGCAAGCAGGCGGTGGAGAGCACTCTCGATGAGGAGATTCGCTCCTACCTGCAACTTCTTGTGGACGAAAAAATCGCCGCCGGTGCGGATTCGGAAAGCGCGCGGCGTGAGGCGGCGATGGAACTGGGAGCCATCGAAATGATCAAGGAACAAGTACGCGATATCCGCCGTGGAGCTTTGCTAGAGGGAATCTGGACGGAACTGCGCCAATCGATCCGCGCGCTCTGCCACAATCCCGGCATGGCTGCCCTATGTGCTCTCATGCTCGCCGTCGGAATCGGAGCCAGCACCACCATCTTCAGTGTCTTCGAAGCGGCGCTCCTGCGTCCCCTGCCATTCCGCGACCCCGGCCGTCTCGTCGAACTTAGGGAAACACGGCTTGATCGCGGTATGAGCGAAGTGGCCTTCTCGGAAGCCGACTTCTGGGACCTCCATGACCGCGCAAAGTCCTTTGAGCGCGTGGCCGCCTACCATAGCAATGAAGCCAATCTTACCGGCGACGCGCCCGAAAAGATTTCCGCGCCAAAAGTGACCGTCGAATTCTTTCGCACACTGGGCGTTGCTCCCATTCTGGGCCGCGATTTTTCCGCGGGCGAAGGCAACGCTAATGTCGCCATCCTCGGCCATAAATTCTGGACGACCCATTTCGGAGGAAGCGCCAACATACTCGGCCACGTGCTGCGCCTGAGTGACAAGAGCTTCACAGTCGTAGGTGTCCTCCCCGCCGGCGAACCGTGGATTGACGACCAAGTCTATCTGCCGTTCCCGCATAACCCGAACGCCGACCGCGGCAGCTGGGAATTCAGCGCGGTGGGGCGCTTCGCCAAAGGCGTGACGCCCGAAGCCGCCAGGACGGAATTACAGCGGCTCGCTGAATTGCTCACTGCCACCAATCCAAAGGAAGACAAAGGGCTTGGATTTAACTTTCTTCCATCACGCAGTTGGATTGCGCCGGACTCGACACGCACCGCTCTGCGCTTCCTACTCATAGCCGTCGCGCTGTTGGCGCTGATCGCCTGCGTGAATGTGGCCAACCTCCTGCTCGCGCGCGGCTTGGCGCGCGAGCGTGAGATCGCGGTGCGCATCGCCTTGGGAGCTTCACGCGCGCGGCTGGTCCGTTTCGTCCTTCTCGAATCGCTGGTGCTGAGCGCGTTGGGTGCGCTGCTGGGGCTGGCACTCGCTGCTGCCTGCGTGCGTGTGATTCGCACTGTCGAAATCCAGGGTATTCCGCGCCTCGATGAAGTGAGCCTCAACCCCTGGGTACTCCTCTTCACTCTCGGAGCCACTCTCGTCACCAGCCTGCTCTGCGGTCTTGCGCCCGCGCTTCAGACACCGGTCCTGCGAATCGCGAGTGCCCTCCACGAAAGCGACCGCCAAACGGGTGCAGGCCGCCGTCAAAGCCGCTTGCGCTCGCTGCTGGTGACCGCCGAGGTCGCCCTCGCCTTCCTTCTCCTGGTCAGCGCCGGCCTCGTCCTGCGCAGCTTCCAAGGTCTCTTGAATGAACACCGCGGCTTCGCGACTACCAACCGTCTCATGTTCTCGCTGAGCTATCCCGAGAACTATGGAGAGAACGGCAGGGGCAAGCAATTCGTCGATAGCTTCCTTGCAAGACTCTCCGCTAACCCGGATGTCATCTCGAGCGGCGCTGTCAACGTTCGCCCCGTCGAAGGTCCCAATTACGGCATGGGCATCGAAGCCGCTGGGCATCCGCTCGCCTCCGGATCGCCGCCTTGGGCCGGTTGGCGCTTCATCACTCCAGGATACTTGCGCACGGTGGGCTTGCCGTTGCTGCGCGGCCGGAATTTCAACGAAACCGATGAGCCGGTCTGGACCGAGCGCGGTCAGCCGCCGCCCTCCCATCGGACCGTCATGCTCAGTTCCACTCTCGCCAAGTTGCTCTTTCCGAATGAAGATCCCATCGGCAAACACGCACTGCTTTGGAAAGGGCAAAACGGCCCCGAGGCCGAAGTGGTGGGAGTTGTCGGCGACTCTTTGGAGCGCGGCCTCGACCACGGTCCCGCTCTCACCGTCTACCTTCCCTATGGCCGTATCGCCCTGCCTTCCGAGTTCGTTCTCGAGACCCGCGGCGATCCGCTGGCAATAGTCCCAGCGGTGCGCGCCGTCATCAGAAGCTTCGATCCCAGCCTCCCTATGGCTGATATACGCGCCTTCGACGATGTGGTCAGCCGTTCCGTTTCATCGCAGCGCATTAACTCGGTTGTCTCAGTCACCTTCAGCGGATTCGCTCTGCTGCTGGCGAGCCTTGGCATCTATGGTACTCTCTCTTACTCGGTCAGCCGCCGCACTTCCGAGATTGGACTCCGCATGGCCCTCGGCGCAAGTGAATCGAGCATCCTGCGGCTAACCATCGGCCAAGGTCTTGTGCCGGCTCTTGTCGGCATTACCATCGGCGGCGCGATCGCCTTTTGGCTGTCACGCTATCTCGAGCCGCTCCTTTTCGGCGTTCATCCCTTCGACTTGTCTACCTATGCCGCCGTTTCCGCATTGTTACTGGTGACAGCGGCGCTCGCCTGTTTTGTACCAGGCCGCCGCGCCATGAGAACCGATCCCGCTGTTGCTTTGCGGCTCGAGTAACGCCCTTTGGCGCCATCTTAGAGGCCCGAGGTCCAGCTTTGTACCCGTCCTGTCTCCTGCCTCCGCGCTGCCTTATCTGAACAGAACTCTTCAAGCGCCGACGAAAAACGGAATAGCCGGACGTTTTCTCGTTTGTTAAAGTCCCTCCGTGGCGAGTTCTGAAAGGCGGTCACAGAATTCGCAAAGCTTAAGTTATTTATTTCAACTGCATCCAGACCAAAAAATGCATGCACCGCTCGCCCCTCCCGCAAAATGGAGATGTTCCTGGTCGCCGTCGCGCGCCGAATTCGAAAGGAACTAAGATAAAACCACTAAATCGGCGTCGAGCCGCAAAGAACAGAATTGAGGCACCATACTCACAAACCATCTCGCAACGCGCAGGTGCAGGCCCGATCTGTCCCGCCTCAGACCCGCTGGCTGAGGGCGTTTCTTTCGTCCAACCCATACTATTTTTTATAAGAGAAAAAAACTCCACTCCGCTACGATAAACTTACCCTTGCCGAATCCCATGAGCGACCTCAAAACTTACCCTCCCAGCCCCGATTTCGTGAGCCACGCCCAAGTACAGGGCCCTGAGGCGTATAACGCTCTCCGCCAACTCGCACAGGCCGACCCCTCCAAATTCTGGTCCGAACTGGCCGCCCACGAACTCGCCTGGTTCAAGCCGTTCAGCAAAGGTCTTGAGTGGCATCCGCCCTTCGCCAAATGGTTTGCCGACGGAAAAATCAACGCGAGCTACAACTGTCTCGACCGCCATCTCGCCGCCGGCCGCAGCGCTCAACCCGCCATCGTTTTCGAAGGCGAACCGGGTGACGAACGCGTCATCAGCTACCAGGAACTGCACCGCCTCGTCTGCCGTTTCTCGACCGTGCTCAAGCAACTCGGCTATCAGGCCGGCGATCGCGCCATCATCTACATGCCCATGATTCCTGAGTTGCCGGTCGCGCTGCTCGCGTGCGCGCGTCTCGGCATCACGCACAGCGTGGTTTTTGGCGGCTTCTCGGCCGAGGCTCTCAAAGCGCGGATACAGGATCTCGAAGCTTCTCTCGTCATCACCGCCGACGGCGGCTGGCGGCGCGGCAAGGAAGTGCCGCTAAAAGGCGCTGTCGATGAAGCCTTAGAGGAATGCCCCAGCGTGCGTAGCGTCGTCGTTTACCAGCGCACTAAATCCAACATCCCCATGCAAGCCGGCCGCGATTTGTGGTGGCACGACCTCGATCAAGCACTCACGCCCGAAGCCGACAACTGCCCAGCCGCCGAACTCGACGCCGAGCATCCACTCTTCGTGCTCTACACCTCCGGCACCACGGGCAAGCCCAAGGGCATTCTCCACACCACTGCCGGCTATCTCCTGCAAACCACCATGACCATGAAGTGGGTCTTCGATCTCCGACCCGAGGATATCTACTGGTGCACCGCCGATATTGGTTGGGTCACCGGACACAGCTACATCGTCTATGGCCCACTCTCCGCCGGCGCCACCGCCGTGATTTACGAAGGCGCGCCCGATTACCCCGCATTCGACCGCTTCTGGCAAATTGTGGAGAAGCACAAAGTCTCCATTTTCTACACGTCGCCCACCGCCATCCGCGCCCTCATCCGGCAAGGCGATCAGTGGCCCAACGCGCATGACCTATCGAGTCTCCGTCTCCTCGGATCAGTCGGCGAACCGATCAATCCCGCCGCTTGGGAGTGGTATTACACAGTCATCGGCAAAGAGAAATGTCCCATCGTCGATACTTGGTGGCAAACCGAGACCGGCGCTATTATGATCGCTCCCGTCCCGGGCGCGGTTCCTCTCAAGCCCGGCTCAGCCACTCTGCCGTTGCCCGGCATCATTACTGAGATCGTCGATACCAAGGGGGTCCCTGTGGGCGACAATCGCGAGGGCTACCTCATCATCAAGCATCCCTGGCCTAGCATGGTGCGCAACATTTGGGGCGATCCCAAGCGCTTTGAGGAGCAATATTGGTCGCGTGTCCCGGGAGCATATTTCACCGGCGATGCCGCCCGCCGCGATGAAGACGGCTATCACTGGATTCTCGGACGCGTCGATGATGTCATGAATGTCAGTGGCCACCGGCTTAGTACAATGGAGATTGAGTCCGCGCTCGTTCATCACCCCGCCGTCGCCGAGGCCGCCGTCGTCGGCAAGCCGCACGAGATCACTGGTCAAGCGGTTTGCGCCTTTGTCACTCTCAAAAAAGGAGACTGGGATCACGAGGTACTGGGCAAGGAGCTCCGTCAGTGGGTAGGTCACGAGATTGGACCTTTCGCACGTCCCGAGGAGATCCGGTTCACCGACGCTCTCCCAAAAACTCGCAGCGGCAAGATCATGCGCCGCCTCCTACGGGAGATCGTCACCAGCAATGGTGCAGTCACTGGCGATGTGACTACTCTCGAAGACCTCTCAGTCGTTACAAAGCTCGCTTCTCAGCACGATGAAGACTGACCGGGTCTTCCTCTTCTCCGAGATGAAACACTTGCTTTGGCTTCCCAATCACCACCCAGTAACTTACTGCGGCCACTAGCAGGAAAAAGCTCGCAATCGTGAAGCCCACAAAAAAGCTCCCCGTCTTGTCCACTGCATAGCCGGTAATCCAAGGCGCACATATCCCCGCGAAATTGCCGATACAGTTCTGCAGTCCCGTCCACTTCCCCGCGCTCGGCGCGCCCGCCAGCAACTGCGATAACGCCCAATGATTCGATGACCAGCCTCCCATCGCTATGAAAGTCAGTAGCAGTAGCGTAGTGCTCCATCCTTCATTCGGCGCTCTCACCGCCGCAAACATCAACGGGCAGCAAGTCAGCAATCCGAGACACATACTTAGCTGTCTCACCTTGCCGGCGTTGTGACCTTGCCGGATGAACCAGTCCGCCAGGAACCCGAACGAAGCCGATGAAACCGCCACTGTCACATAACACAACGTAGTCACCGACCTAAGATGCGCTCCCGCATAATGCCGCTCTTTCTCCAGATAAGCCGGCAGCCAGTTCAACATGAAGTACCAGGCATAGTTGCCGCCAAACAATCCCACCGCGCTGCCCCAAAACGGCCGCGTCTCCATCAACTGCTTGTAGCTCACTGCGTCTACAATCCGCGTGGAGTTCAACGCTACCACTTTATAGGGAAGCCGCCCGGCAATCAGGCACCACGGCACGAGCCAGACCATGCTGGCCGCGCCAATCACCAAAAACATCCCGCGCCAGTCATACTTCTCAATCATCAGCAGGCCCACCCAACTGCCCACTGCCGGCCCCAACTTCGAACCCGCGTCTATCAAGCCATTCGCCGTGCCGCGCAGCTTTTCCGGAAAAGTGACCACCATCATCTTGGCGTACGCCGGATAGGCAAGTGACTCACTGACCCCCAGCAGCAGGCGCAATATAAAGATCTGCCAGAAGAAGTTGGTCAGCCCAGTCACGCCCGTGGCGGCCGACCACAGGAAGAAAGCAATGGCATACAACCAGTTCACATTCCAGCGATCGATAATCTTCGCCGTCCCGATCTGCGCCAGCGCATACGTCAATGAGAACGCCGACATCAGTATCCCCATCCGGTTCGCGGTAAGGTGCAACTCACTCTCCAGCCTTGTAGCCGCTATGCCGATGTTGCCTCGATCAGCATAGTTGATACAAACTGAGGCGGCCAGCAGGAATAGCGCAACCCAATAAATGTTGCGTGGCTTCTCGTGCGTCTCTGTCATTCAGGCCAAGGCTATCAAATGCGCGCCGTGTCAGCGAATATTCACGAACTGCTAATGCCTTGTTAACGCTGGCCAGAGACGCTACTCGTATGGCGACCCGTCAGCTACCATTCGAGGTCTCGGCTTCAGCGCTGCTACCTGGACCGCTGAAGAACCTCGCGCGCCCGTTCGATCCCGCGCTCTTGAAACTCTTTGTGCCCGAAGAGCTCGTGCGGAGCTATTCCGCCTCCCGCCTTGATGGCCAAACGGCCGCCGAGTTCACCGGCCGCATGCTGCGCCATCTCAACATCGGTTATCAAATCGAGGCAGCCGATCTCAGCCGCCTCCCGGCCACCGGCGCGGCGCTTGTCGTGGCGAATCACCCTTTCGGGATCTTGGAAGGCTTGATCCTGGTTGACATGCTCGAAAAGGTGCGCGCCGATTTCCGCATTGTCGCCAACGGCATCCTCGCCACTACGCCCGCGCTGCACGAGAAAGTCTTCTTTGTCAATCCATTCGACAATGCCTCCGCCACCGAAAACGGCCGTAGCTTGCGGCTCTCTCTCGATTGGCTACGCCGCGGCGGCATGCTGGTCATGTTTCCTGCCGGCGAAGTCTCTCACCTCAATTGGAACGAGGCTCCCGTGGCCGATCCCAAATGGAATAGCGCTTCCGCCCGCCTCGCGCGCAAGGTCGGTTGCCCCACGGTGCCGCTCTTTTTCGAAGGCGTCAACAGCCTCCCATTTCAAATGCTAGGCGCCATCCATCCGCGATTCCGTACTCTCAATCTGGCGCGCGAACTGGTGAAGAAGCGCAGCCACACGATTCACGTTCGCGCCGGCACCTCAATTCCCGCGGCCGTGCTCAAGAGCTATCCGGACGCCGAATCCGCTACTGAGTACATGCGCGCCCGCACCTATTTGCTGCTCAACCGACCCGCTCGCCCTCCGGCCTTTTCGCAGCCCGGCGCCAAGCCGGTAGCCACTGCCGGCTCGCCCGAATCCGTCGCGCGCGAAGTGGATCGTCTTGCTGCTGATCGTGTCCTATGCGCCGGCGGCGGGTTCCAGGTTCTGCTGGCATCTGCCCGCGAAATCCCAAATCTGCTCACGGAAATCGGCCGTAGCCGTGAACTGACTTATCGCGCCGTGGGCGAAGGCACCGGCAAGGCTCTCGACCTCGATGAGTTCGACCAGCATTACCAGCATCTGATCCTCTGGCACGAAACAGACCGTCGTCTCGCCGGCGCTTACCGCTTGGCCGCCACCACCGACGTGCTGCCCTCTCACGGCGTCAAGGGGCTCTACACCAATACTCTCTTTCACTACTCACCCGAGTTCTTCCAGCGCATCGGACCCGCGCTCGAACTGGGCCGCTCCTTCGTTTGCCCCGATTATCAAAAGCACTACTCGCCTCTTCTTCTGCTCTGGAAAGGCATCGCTAACTATGTGCAGCGCCGTCCCGAATGCGCCGTCCTCTTCGGTGCGGTGAGCATTAGCAGCGATTATCAGGTCCTCTCGCGCTCCCTCATCGTCGATTATCTAAAGGGCCATTTAGCGAAAGAGCTTTCGGGTTTGGTGCGCCCGCGCCGCGGTTTCCGCCGGCATCTGCCGCTGCCCAAGCACGTCAAACTGCTGGGCCGGCTGATCGGCAGCGTCGATGAACTATCCGCCTCCGTGCAGGATCTCGAACTCGATGGCAAAGGCCTGCCGGTCCTGATCCGCCAGTACATGAAAGTCGGCGGCCAGTTCCTTGGCTTTAACCTCGATCTGCACTTTTCGAACGCGCTCGACGCGCTGGTCTTCGCCGATCTGCGCGTTGCCGCCACGCCCATGCTCGAACGTCTTATGGGCCGGACCGGCGCGCAAGCGTTCCGCGCCCACCATCCGCTACTAGTTCAATAGGCCATGTAATACACTCTGGGAGGTGCTGCTTTCCCTCCGCGGAATCAAGAAAAGCTTTGGCGGCGTACACGCTTTGCGCGACGGCAACCTTGAAGTCGCCGAAGGTGAAGTACACCTGCTCATGGGCGAAAACGGCGCGGGCAAGTCCACGCTAATGAAGATCGCCGCCGGTATTTACGAACGCGACGGCGGCGAAATGTTTTTTCGCGGCCAACCCGTGTCCTTCGCCCGTCCTTCCGAAGCGTCCGCGCAGGGCGTAGCCATGGTTCATCAGGAATCGCTGCTGGCGCCGCATCTGAGTGTGGCGGAGAATATCTTCCTGGGCCGCGAAACTTCTTCCCGATTCGGTTTTGTCGACCGCCGCGCCATCGCGGCCAAAGCGCGCCAGATTATCGCCGAGCACGGTTTCCGGCTAGACCCGCAAACGCGCGTCTCTAAGCTCAGTCCCGCCGGCAAACAGCTTGTTGAAATCTGCCGTGCCCTGGCGCAGGGCTCCAGCCTGCTCATTTTCGACGAACCCACTTCGTCGCTCTCCCACGCGGAAAGCACGGAAGTTTTCCGCATCGTGCGCAAGCTCTGCGAACGGAAGATAGGCGTCATTTACATCACGCACCGGCTCGACGAATTGCGCTCCATTGGCGACCGGGTCACCGTCCTCCGAGACGGCGCAACGGTGCATTCCGGCCCTCTCAAAGAGTTATCCCGCGACCAACTTATCCAGCAGATGGTGGGGCGTCCGGTGGATGCCATCTACCAGCGCAACGCCGCGCCGCCCGGCGATGTGCTGCTGCGGGTGAGCAATCTGTGCTGCGGATTTCTGCGCGACATTTCTTTCGAACTGAGGGCTGGCGAGATCGTCGGCCTGGGCGGACTCATGGGCGCTGGCCGTACTGAGTTGTGCCGCGTGCTCTTTGGGCTCGATCCCGCGGAAAGCGGCTCGGTGGAAATTGCCGGCCGCGCCGTGACTCCCGGCAATCCTCGCGCGGCGGTGGCATCCGGCGTTGCGCTGATTCCGGAAGACCGCCAGATCAACGGCCTCGCCCTCAAACTGCCCATCGCGTTCAACATCACCATGCCGGATCTGGGCCGGGTTTCGGATTACGGCGTGGTGAACAAATCGTTTGAAATCAGCTTGGCGGAAGATTACCGGCAGCGCCTGCGTATCAAATGTCATTCCACCCGCCAGTTTTCCGGCCGTCTGAGCGGCGGCAACCAGCAGAAGATTGTCATTGCCAAATGGGTAGCTCGCGGCGCGCGCATCTTCCTGTTCGACGAACCGACACGCGGCATCGACGTCGCCGCTAAACAGGAAGTTTTCGAGGAGATGGATCGCCTCGCCAAGGCCGGCGCGGCCATCCTTATGGTGAGTTCGGAGCTGCCGGAGCTAATCCAGGTTGCCGACCGCATCCTGGTCATGTCCCAAGGCCGGCTGACTGGCGAATTGCCAGGCAAAACGTCGCAGGAAGAAATTATGCGTTTGGCCGCGCCCGCCAAGACGGTTCCCACGGAGATCGCCTAACTTGAACCGTCTGCAACGCCTGCTGCCTTTTGTCACTCTCATCGTGCTGGCGCTGGCTCTCACGATCGCTACTCCGCATTTTCTTACCGCACTGAATTTAGCGAGCGTGGCGCGGCAAACCGCCGTCATTAATTTGATGGCTTTGGGCATGACGCTGGTCATCATTACCGGCGGCATCGATCTTTCGGTGGGCTCCACTCTCGCCTTAGGCGGACTCTTCGGCACGATGGCCATCAAAGCCGGTTTGCCGATTCCGCTGGCGATCTTAGTAGGTATTGGCGCCGGCCTGGTGTGCGGTTTGCTGAATGGCCTGATGATCACGCAATTCCGCATCAGTCCATTCATCGTCACGCTGGGCACGCTGGAAGCGTTTCGCGGGGTAGCGTTGGTTGTGTCAAAAGGCCTGCCGGTGCATGAGATTCCCGACGCCTTTTCGTTTCTCGGCGACGGCAATATTTTGGGAATACCGACTTCTCTCTGGGTGCTGGCGATTTGCGCGGTGTTGATGCATTTCATCCTGGAGCATACGAAACTGGGACGTTACGCCTTCGCGATCGGCAGCAATCAGAGCGCGGCTTACTATGCGGGCGTGCCCATCAGATTTCATTTGGTGTCCGTCTACGCTATCGCTGGTCTGCTGGCGGGTTTGGCGGGGATGGTGGAAGCTTCGCGGCTCATGACCGGGCAGCCGACCGCCGGTCAGGGATACGAATTGCAGGCCATCGCCGCAGTGGTGATTGGCGGCGGCAGTTTGCAGGGCGGGGAAGGCAGCGTCATGGGTACGCTCATTGGCGCATTTATCATTGGGTTGTTATCTAATGGGAGTGATCTCCTTGGCATCAATCCTTATTGGCAGCAGGTCACGATTGGCGCCGTTATCATCGCGGCGGTGGGCTTTGACGAATTACGCAAGCGCAAATTCGCGAGTGCCTGATATTTCAACCCGGCTGCTACTAGCCGCCGTGCTGTTGTTTGGCGCGCAGGGGATGGCGGCGGTGAACCAGCCTGTCGAGCCGCGGGTGACTCTGGAGACGAATGAGGGCTTTTGCCCGAATGGCGCGACCATTCCATTGGTTCCCAGTGCGGACGATGCCCCTCAGCTCAACACCTGGGGCAGCTTTTGCAGCTTGGGCCGGAAGAAGCCTGCCATCGCGAGAACTTCCGCCTTTTCCGCACCTCAGTACCTGCGTATCTACTTGATCGGTTACAACTCTCCGACGTTAGCTTTGCAAAGAGTGTCCGACGGTGCAAGGTATATTTTGCAGCCGTACATCCAGGAAGACCGTCGCTGGGTTAGTTTTGATTACCGTTTGCCGGCCGATTGGCAAGGGAAGCAGGTTAGGCTGGTGGCCGAAGGAAACGCGGAGCAAACCCCCTGGCGAGGCTTTAGCGAGCCTATCAGCGGCAGTGGCCAAGTCCACCTGGGGGACGCCGTCAGTCTGCTGGCACTTACGAGCTTGCACTTTTCGGCAATTATGATTTGTGCTCTTTTGCCGACGGTCGTGGCAGTGTGGCGCGGGCTTCGCGATACCATCCAAGCCGGCTTGATCACCCTTGCGGGAGCGGCAGCGCCAGGCTATTGCATGTTCTGGTTGAATCTATACTCCTCGCGCT
>Ga0302320_10014431_pt1 | contig 16346 bp, 17 predicted proteins | sample Bog_T0_3_FD_202130 | JGI IMG/M metagenome (GOLD analysis project Ga0302320, IMG submission 202130) | Peat permafrost microbial communities from Stordalen Mire near Abisko, Sweden - Bog_T0_3 | ecosystem: Environmental > Terrestrial > Soil > Wetlands > Peat | place: Sweden: Abisko, Stordalen Mire... | reverse complement strand
CCGAATCGCCGGGGAGCGGCAAGTGCCGCTGAAAGGTGAAGACTATGCTTCGGAATGATGCATAATCTTCTCGATCCTCGGCACGGTAGCGAGGGAAATGAACGTCTATACTCCGCCGGCTCAACTGCGCGCTCAGGTTGCGAAAGGGCAGTAGTTCGTATGTCCCTATGAGCACATGAACGACATTAGTCAGACTCGCGAGCGACTTTATCGAGTCCAATTGATCGTGCAGTTTGCGTCCTCCACGCACCTTCGTTAGGTGTTGGGCCTCGTCGACAAAGAATGCAGCAGGTCGCCGATGAATCAACGTATTCTCCACTGCATGCCTTAGCTCCAGACCAACCGTGCGACCATCAACGACCAGTCGGCCTGATATATCTCGGTCCAAACCGCGAATGGAGTACGTGATTTTCTTACCGATGAGAGGCTCCTCCATCGCCATCAAGGCTCGTTTGTAATAATCCTTCCAACTGAACTGTGTTGAATCTGGTGCCGCAGCCTCAATGCTGACGACAGGGACTCGTCCCGGGTCCTGCTCTAAGAGTGGAATCAAGGATTCCTTGAGCTGGTTTTCGACTCGGTTGCGCAGCGTCGTCTTTCCTACGCCGGTTGGCCCATAGACGAAGATAAGCGACGCTCCGGCAGGTTCTCGAATTGCTTCTCTGAGCGCAATATCCACCGCCTTGAGCAGCGGATGTGCCATTGTGAATGACCGGAAATATTCCAGACGACTGGCTACGGAACCGTTCATAACCGATGCGGGAACGCCAGTTGAAGTCATTTCAATACGCTCCATACTCTTCCGGGACCAAGCTGCTGCCGCCCAACGGCAGCCGTTCAAGGGGTTCCTCCGAAATCATGTCCGTATGTACATCAGCATCAATCCCAGCACTAGGCCGCCCAGGTTCCGTATGCTGCACTTTGCCTCGAAGAATGCGCCTTGCCTCGGCATCCCTCCGTTGTTGAAGTAGGAACGACTCTTCGGACTCTACAGACACAATGAAGTCAGCTAGTCTTCTGGCAGTCAGCGGCAGGTTCCGGGAGTGGTTCTGCATGCGCTTGCGCAATTCCGCTGTCGCGAGTTTAACTTCCCGTTCGGAGCGGCCTCTGAATGTCGCATAGTGTTCTGAGTGGCACGTGACCCAGCAGTTGGCAACATAGGCGTAGGCAACACTGATGTCGTAGGGATCGTATCGAACAGGAACCCGTGTCTGCTCCACGCGCGGATCGCGGAAGGCATTCGACCAATAGTGAAGATGATGGACTTTTATTCCTTTGCCGGCAGAGACAAGGGCTGTCCCCATGCTTGTGGTTGGCAGCGTCATCATCTGGAATTCAGAATCGTAGGCAATGAAGCGATGATCTCTACGCCCGGCTCGCTCGTCCCCCTGCGCGAAATGGTCGTGAGGGCTTTGACCAAAGGCAGAATGAGGGGTGTTGTCGTAGATTTCATAGGCCCATTTGCAAAGCCAGTGAGACAATCGCTCAAGAGTCCAAATCGCATGATTCTTTGGATTCACGGAACGCGTGGTAATTCGCACATCTTTCATGATTTGTGTGTTCCCAGCCAGAAGCGGAATAAATTGAGAACTGGTTGTTCCAAACAATCTCTCGCAAACAGATCCGAAGCGGGCCTGGGCCGGCGGCCGGCTCTTCTTCGTACACTCATAGCGCGCCAGAAGTGTCTCGAAATAGACGCTCTCGAATTCCTTCCCTCCATCGACCACAAGTATCCTTGGCAATCTCTCATGGCGCCGAACGCATTCGCGAAGAATCATCATGCAAGATCGATAGCTCGGCGGATCGAACGAGAGAAAGACGGCCAACATACGACGTGAAAACGCGTCAGTGAGTATGGACAACCATGGGCGTCCCAGATTAGTGCCCGTCACAGAGCATCGAAGTTCTACGTCCAGTTCTGTGTGGTCAATATGGCAGATCTGAAACGGCCACTCACCATGACGTGGAGTGGTGAGCGCGAGTTCCATGTAGGGAGGCTGCACGGAATATGCTGCTCGGCGCCCTTTTCTCCGCAATAATAGTTCGTGTTGCGGCCGGTGGTTTACCTCTCCGGCAAATGTCTTATAGCTCGGTGCAGGAGTTCCGTGGGTTTCGCAGGCGCGTAACAGAGCCGCATATACATGAAATTTGCGCTTCTGTTTGAGGGTTTCATAATCCGCACTGATGAACTGTGCAATCAGTGCATGAGTCGTCTCAGGCAACTTCGCATTGCGGTTTCCGCGCAAATGACACCTAGGCAAGAGGCCAACGAAGCCATCGCCATACGTTCTCTCCGCCTGTCGAAAATAGCTTTGCCAACGTCGTAACGTGCGGTCCGGCACATAGGGTTCGACCATTCTTCCGGACATATGCGCTTCGATTGCGGCGTGACGGCGTACAGCTTCTGCCAAGGCGTCGGGCCCTGCGTGAAGCCTTAATTTATCGGCGGACACGTCTGCGTGCGGCGAGTCGGGGATCTCTGGAATTGCCAAAGTGAGTGAAGTACGCTGCTGATTGGGCGCAAGCTGCACAGAATCGGGTTCGACCAGCAATGCTGATGAAAGATCGACTTGAATCTCTCCCTCTGCAATGAGGGAATATATATCGTCGCGGCTTGCGATGCCGTCACTGGCTCTGAATAGGTCGGCAAGGCTGGAGGGCTCTTCAGCTATCCAGTCCCTCACAGCAGTGCGGATTTGGTTACTGACTACCCGCGAATCGCCGCGCAGGTAGTCCTCAAGAAATCGAATGTTTCGCTGAAACGTCCAATCGATGTTCTGAGCAGAGCGGACACGGTAGAAGAGACCCAAAGATGATGCATGGGCTATTCCGGGTGGACAGATCCATCCATTTTCGACACTAAAACAGTAGCGGTTGGGTTTCTCCCTCGCCAGCTTCACAAGATCGTCTTCGGTCTTCCACTCCTCGAATCCGGCCTCTGCATTCTTGATAAGAAAGAAATCCGGTGTATGCAGAGCGCCCACCCTCCTTCCAAGCGGGCTGCTGTATTCAATTCTCAACGAAGTTGGCTGGTCATAGTATTCGAGAACATCGGGATCGTGCTCCATCTCATAGATCGCCGCGAGTTCGACTTGATGACTTTCGAATTGAACGGTCACTCCCATCTTTCTGCTCGGAAATCGACCGCACACGTTCGAGCGACCAGAACCTACCTTTCGCACCGGCTGCGATGAGCGAATGCGGTCAACCAGAGCGCGCCCTGCCTGGGAAATGCCTGTCTGTTCGTACCAGACCGTCAGTTCCTCTTGCGTCATCATGAAGCGACACCCCCTATACGTTCTCCTCCACCTTCTGCTGTTTGAGCCCGTTGACGTACGTCACCCCGGCCGCGCTAATCAACTCCTGTAGCCGCCTACCGTTACGTATCGCGGTCTGGACCTCGGGAACCAACCTTACCGGGATGTAAAGCGAAAACCTCTTGTTGCCGGTCTTTCCGTAGAGCACATAGCTCCTGTGTCCTTCATTCTTGAGGCACGCTTGGCAATGCTCGCGCACACAGGGACTCTTCCTCAAAGACAGAGAGCCGGTTGCCACCGGCCACAAGTCCTGCAGCGCCTTTCTGAACTGCTCCTTGGACAAAGCTTCTGATCTAGTTCGCACTTTTTTCATGTCTGTGTGTATGTATACGCACATACGGAGATGAAAATCAACCCCTTATTGCGGAGGCTTTGGCATGGGGCTCAAACAGGTAATCTCCGACGGACATTCATGCCACTTTCGGAACTCGCGGCCACGATATGGTTCCACTGCCGCGATGGGCCGGCCAAGATTGAACACTAAGACGTTTGACAGAGATTGAAAACGCGGCCAAGATATGCTTCCACTTCGGCCAGGTTATGGGTGAAGTGACAGCGAACAAAGGCGGTGAGCTATGAAATGCGAAATCGAAGTGGGCCAGCCCGACTGGCGGCCTCTTGAGCGCGCCCAGCCGTCTGAGTATTGCGAATCGTTCATGTTTATGGGCAAGGTCGGCGACATCGTTCTCTACAAGCATCGCATTACGCGGCGCTATCTAAACATCGACGCGGTGACCGGAAAGTTCTACCGCTATGCCAATGGTGAATATATCGAAATCGAACGGCGGCAAGCGTTCGATTCTGTCTACGCCATCGACCAATGAGAAGGAGAAGAACATGGGAAAATGCGTTAACAAGGTCATTCTTCTGGGCCGGGCCGGCAAGGACCCGACGGTCCACATCCTGCGCACCGGCACGGTCGTCAATCTGTCGCTCGCCACCAGCGAACGCTACCGGGACATTCACGGCGACTGGCAGGAGCACACCGAGTGGCACAACCTGGTCGGCTTCCAGCGAACGGCCGAGATCCTGCGCGATTATGTCCGCAAGGGCTCGCGCCTCTACATCGAAGGAAGTCTGCGGACCCGCTCCTGGGACGACCGGCAAACCGGCCAGCGCCGCTACCGCTCCGAGATCGTCGTCACCGAGGTCAGCCTTCTATCGCCCCCGCCCGATGGCGGCAACGATGATGTGGAGCACTACGTTAGCGGGCAGGGCTTCGCGCCGCCCGAGTTCAGCGAAGAGCCGGAGATTCAGCCGGCAGAGTTACCATATTGATTCTTCGCGTCCGCGAAGTAACTCCCCTGAAGATGCCTCAGTTCAAACAGCCTAAACCTTGAAAGCCTCACTAATCATCCGACCAACCACGGACTGAGCGGGTTCGCGTAGGGGTTTCTTCTTTTGCAGCAAATCGATCTTGTCCTTGAACTCTCCGATCAACATGGGCCGAACTGCTTTCAATGACAGCAATGTCTTCGCAAATACAATTCGCGTCCCTACATTCTCCGGACAGTCAAGACACAATTGCAGATTTCCATCGATAACCTCACGCTCGCCGTGCAGGAAAGACGATTGCTCGCCATCCATAGCAGCATATCTAGCGGCCAGCAGTTGTTCCAAGCGGAGCAGGTAATAGGGAAATTTCGTATCCGCAGGAACACTATAGAGGCTGGAACACTCTTGACGCATTACTGGTTTCATCTCGACAATCTTCGAAAGAAGCCGTCTTGCAAGTTCCAATATGGCCTCATTAGGATTGGCGAGTTGAAAGGATGCAGAGCATTGACCCACTAGTTCATGGTTGTCCGAACGAATGAGCCGTGCCTCGGCAGTCCATTGTTCACTACCGCACTTTAGATGGGTAACCACAACAAAGTCGCTCTTCATGCCACCCAGTGACGAATACCGAACCGCGTCCTCGTCTCGCCAAGCTACTCCACTAAGGACGAATGCTTTTTGAGCGGTTGTGACTGTTGGGACAAGCACCAACGCGCGTGCATTGGTATTGAACCAAACCTGTTCTGCCAGGAAAAGCGGTAGCATCCGGCTCATTCGGCCGGGCGCGTCTGCGATTTGCCACTGCGCGCTATCTGCTTTGCTAGGCATTTCGGCGGAGAAACCAAGAAATGCGACGACAGGAGCATCCTGGGGCTTGTCACCAAAAAGTTCGGTTCCAGGAGAAGAAGGTTTCAACCAGACAGGTCCCTCCACGGCTGCCATTGCCACTTGAGGGACAGGTTCGTTGGGCACATTCGTGCGGGCTATTTTGGCTTTCGCTATCTCCGTGTCCCAGAAGCTCAGGTTTTGCTTGAAATCCGGACGCCGAAGCGCATAGAGTCGGTCCAATATTCCGCGAGCGGCATCGACTTCTCCTAGATCAAGGTGGGCCTTGATCAGGTTGTTGCCAACTGCCAAGCCGTGTATTTCGGGTACGAATCGCGGCTCGGTGATCTGGATAGACTCTTTCAGGAATCCATTTTTCGCAAGATCGCCGCCGATTTGCATTAACAAGTCTGCCGGAACGCTTTCTCCAATTCGATCAAGGCTTTGCTGATAGTACGAAAGCGCCTTTTCAAGCTTGTGCGCTTCCAATGCTGCCCGAGCAAGCCACAACTGAGCTCTCCAACTGCCTGGAAGCGCCGCCACACGCGCGAATGCCTCCAGCCAAGCGCCCTCCCCAGATCGCTCACGGCACTGAGTGGCGTACCAAAGCAGGCCATTATCCTGGTTGGGATCGAGTTCAAGCGCCTGCCATAGAGTGTCATCGGCCTTCTGAATTTGGTTGCGGGCAGAGTAAACCTTCGCAAGGTTTGTTAGAACGACCCCTTCCTCTCCCTGCGCATGAATATGCGCCAGGAAGAGGGATTCAGCCTCGTCAAGCCGATTGTTTTTCATCAACACAATGCCGTATGTACACACACCGCGCACGGGAATCGGATCTACTTCATAGAGATGTTTTGCGGCATCCTGCACATCGGCGAAAAATCCGTCATTCAACGAGCCGATGATGACAGTGTAGAGCTGATTTGGATTATCCCAGTTTGATTTGAGCGATCCTGGAAGCACGTTTGTGCGCCATTGCTCTTTGGTGATGAACAGTTCGCGTCCGTACTCGTCAAAGACGCGAATAAGATTCGGGTCAGCTCCCTGATTTGTCTTTGCAACAGAAGCAGACGCGGCTGATGGCGAATGTTGTGTTTGAGCAACAGCCTTGTTCTTGCCGAAAAAAGACATTTCTCCTCGCGTCAAAACGGATTCTGGATTTCAGTTAATGCTATCAGTTGGCTAGGCGAATGAGCCGGATGACAATCGTCGGCATCTTCAAATGCAGTCCAAGCCAATGGAGCGTCCTTCAGGGCGCTTTCAGTTTCTCTATGGCTGGAAATGCAGTTCCAGCCCAAGGAGGTGGAGTATGGCCGCAACGAAGTTTACAGAAGCCGAGCGAGAGAAGCTCTTCGCTCAGCTCGAAGCGCCGTTCGATCCGGCGCTCGTCAAGTGGCGCGTGATGCGCACCTTCGACTATGGCCGCAGCGGCGTCATCCTGCCCTTCGCAGATCCGCGCGCCTACACGGACCGGCTCAACGAGCTCTTTACGCCGTCGGGCTGGACGCGCGAGTACACGATCTCGACCGTGCCGTCGCTCTGCCGCATGGAGCGGGGCAAGGCGATTGTGACCAGCAAGGTGCTCGTGGCGACCGCGGTGACGATCACGCGGCTGGGCAGTCACACCGGCACCGGCGAGGAGTGGGCCGACCGCGAAAACGCCGTCACTGCGGCGGACGCCCAGGCCTTTAAGCGGGCCTGTAGCTGTTTTGGGCTGGGCCGCTACCTCTACCGCTTCGGGGAGACCCGCATACGACTGAACTCCCGTGGAGAGCCGGTTGCGATTCCCAACCTGCCCGAGTGGGCGTTGCCGCCGGGCATGACCGTTGCTCAGGCGAGCGGCCTGACCGGTGATACGCGGGGACCGGTCGATCAGCGACTGACTGCCGAGATCGAGGGCTTTCGCGCGACGCTGGGCGCGCCGATATACGGCGAGATTCTGCGCCGGGCCGGGCACAGCGCAGACGCGCGGACCATCCCCAACGCGGAGCGGCAGAAGCAGACCATCGAGAAGATGCAGGCCGCAGCGCGCGGCTTCGAGCGGTTGCGCCAACTGGTCGAGATGGCCGGCGAGGCGCGGTTCTTCGCTGCGGCAGAGCGATTCAAGATCGCATCGGTCACCGAACTGCCGAACTTGGCGGCGTTGAAGCAACTGATCGGGGATCTTGAATCCCTGGCCAGCCAGCAGGTTGCCTAGCAAACGATTTGGCGCCAGGAGGTAATCATGGGAGAACTCTGCATTCTGCGTCCGCGGCGCAGCCTCGTCAGCATTCCGGTTGTCGAAGCCGTTTACTGCGAGAGTTGCGTCTCGGTCTCGAACTCCAGCGGGGGATGTTGCGGCGTGTGTGGCAATATCTCCGTTTGGCCACTAGTTGAATTGGTGCCGCAGCCGCCAATGGGACCTCATTCCGGTTCGGCATCGGCTCGGCACTTCGCACCCATTCTGCAAATCGAAGTGACCAGAGCGGCGTAGCGGACCCGGCTGGTCCAGAGCCTATCGAAATTTGTAGGAGGTTCACCCAGGAGGTCCGCCATGGACGCAACATCGTTCCCCAAACCCGATCGGTCCGCTCACCGGGAGGCGCTGCGTCTTCCCGCTTCAAAGATCGTTGAGAGGCTGGTTGAGATCGTGGGGCGGAAACTGACCGCGTACATCGGAGGCGTCAAGGATGTGCGAGCTGTCGATCGCTGGATCGCCGGGGGCGCGATCTACGGCGACGCTGAGAGCCGGTTGCGGTTTGCTTTTCAGGTGGCGCGCGCCTTGAGCGAGTACGATTCGCCCGCCGTTGTGCAGGCCTGGTTGACGGGCGTGAATCCGGAACTGGGAGACAGAGTACCGCTACGCTTGATGCGCGAGAATGAGATTGATGACGTAGCGCCAGACATTCTGAGCGCCGTCAGAGCAATTCTCGGCGACAAGTAGATAGGGAATCCTCTCTTGATTTATATGGCTAATATATTGATTTTTATGCGGTATAATGATGACAAAGAGGCAACATTTTGGCTGTATATCTCAGGACAGTGCAAGAGGTACAGACAGGAATTGCCGGGCGGTTCAAGGCCCGGCGTCTGGCCGCGAACCTGACGCAGAGCGAATTGGCGGCGCGCTCGGGCGTGACCTTCAGTTCGCTGAAACGATTTGAGCGCGAAGGATTGATCGCGCTGGACTCGCTTCTGAATCTGGCCCTGGTGCTCAATTGTCTTGATGATTTCGACAAGCTGGCCGCGGAAAGCCCAGCCAACTCAGCGACCCAATCGCTCGACGCCCTACTGGCCACGCCGGCGCAGCGGAAGAGAGCCACGGGCAGAAAAGGAAGCAGCCATGGCGTATAGTCCGACGGAGTTGCTGACCGTCTACCTGGATGCGCAAGACCAACGCCGCAAAGTTGGACGCCTCGCGTTCAAGGACAGACAGATTCTGTTCGAGTATGACGCCGCATTCCTTGCGTCAGGCATCGAGATTTCACCGATCAAACTTCCGCTCAGGCCCGGCGTGTCAATTGCCGATACCGCGATCTTCGACGGCCTGTTCGGCGTATTCAATGACAGTCTGCCGGACGGATGGGGCCGGCTTCTTCTCGACCGCACAGTGGAAAAATACGGTGTCCATCGGGGCCAGCTGAATCCGCTCGACCGGCTGGCCTATGTGGGGCGGCACGGCATGGGTGCACTCAGCTATGAGCCGGAACTGAGCCAGCAAACCGCCGACGATGCTCCTCTGGCACTCGACAAACTCGCTGACGAATCAGCTGCGGTACTGGCCGGAGAGAATGAAGAGGTCTTCGAGGATCTGCTGCGGCTGAATGGATCTTCTTCAGGTGCTCGGCCCAAGATCGTGGCGCAAGTGAGCCCCGACAAGAAGCGAATCATTCACGGGTGGCAAGAACTGCAACCGGGCTTCACGCACTGGATGATCAAGTTTCCGTCTTCTCAGGACGCGCGAGACGCGGGAGCTATCGAATATGCCTACAGCCTTATGGCAAAGGATGCAGGCGTGTTGATGCCTGAGACGCATCTTTTCCGTACGAAAAGGAATAAATACTTCGGCACCAAACGCTTCGACCGGGATGGAGATGCCCGCATCCACATGCATAGCCTGGGCGGCTTGATCCATGCCGATCATCGCACTCCCAGCCTCGACTACGACATGGTTCTGCGTGTGACACAGGCCTTGACCAGAAATATCCGTGAAGCAGAAAAGGTCTATGCGCTGGCCTGCTTCAACGTTCTCGCTCATAACCGCGACGATCACGCGAAGAATTTTTCGTTCCTTCTGAACGCGAGAAACGAGTGGATCTTCGCGCCTGCTTATGACCTCACCTTTTCCTATGGCCCGGGCGGAGAGCAAAGCATGCTCGTCATGGGAGAGGGAAGGAATCCCGGCACAGCTCAACTCCAGGTATTGGGCAAACAGCATGGGATAAAGAGCGCGCCGGAGATTCTGGCGAAGGTAAAAACGGCCGTGGCCAACTGGAGTCGCTATGCCGAACAGGCAGAGGTTTCGCGAAAATCCACTCAAGAGATTACAGGCAAGATCAAGTTGCAATGATTGTGCGGGTCGCTGAACACGAGCCGGTTCCCCGGTAACCAATCCACCCTTTGGATGAAGGTTGGCGGGATCGGTCAACTCTTATGAACCACTTCGAATGAGTACCCGTCCGGATCCAGTACATCGGCCGCGTAATAGCCGGGATAATATTCGAGTCGTGCCCGCGGGGATATGTTGTCCGTAGCTCCAGCCACCATTGCAGCTTGATAAAACTCGTCTACTTGAGCGTTTGTTTCGGCATCGAAGCCCCAATGGATCGAGCCAGGATCAGGTTTCCCTTGCTTGAGCCAGAAGAATGCTCTCTTTCCATCTCCGATTCCCCACAGGTCGGCGTGACCATGCTCGCCTTTGTAGGGCAGGAAGAATTGGATATTCAAGGGCTTCAGAGCCGCGTCATAAAACGCCAGCGAGCGTTCGATATTGCTTACAGTCAAGATGATGTGGTTGATCATGATCTCTCCTTCAGAGTGCGAGGGTTGTGATTGTCTTTTCGCCGTTGGGAATTGCGCTCACGGAAAGCCCCGGTATGTTCATGCCTTGCGCGCGCACCGTCTGCACGTCGTCGATCCCGATGAAGCCGAGAATCTGGCGTAGATATGGCTCCACGGTGTCCCACGACTTCCACGGTCCTTCAGAAAACACCCCTCCGGATGCCAATACCAGGATTGCCTTCTTCCCCTTGGCCAGCCCCTCAACTCCCGCTCCCGCGTAGTTGAATGTCTTTCCGGCGCGGACGACATGATCAATCCATGCCTTCAAAGAAGAAGGAAGTCCGAAATTCCACATGGGAGTGGCAATGACGAGTAGATCAGAGGACAGAAGTTCCTCGGAGAGTTCGTCTGAAAGACGGAGTGCATCCTTCAGGGACTCGGCCTCTGCTTTGTCTTTGGTCGAGATCCCCTTTACGGTCTGATAGTTCAGATGAGGAAGTGGGCCTGTTACCAAGTCACGCTCAACGAAACTTGCGTTGGGATAGAGAGACCTCAGGCGTCCTCGCAATGTTTCTGTTAGTTGACGGCTTGCAGACTCCGCTCCTCGCGGGCTCGATTCGACGATCAGAATTTGTTTCATTTCGATTTCCTCTCTCTCTAGTCGTTGATGTGCAATCGTGCAGATCAGTTCCAGCCGTGCAGCGTCTGGTGTAGAAACCACGTGCGACGTTCGGCTTCATCGATCCAAACTTCAAGCAGGCTTGCAGTAGCAACATCCTTGAATTCATCGCAAACTTCATGAGCAGCGCGCATAAGCTTCGTCAAACAGCGACTGTCGGCGAACAATTCTTCGAGCATGCTCTTGGCTGTGGCAGATTGTTCATCGCTATCGAGCAATCGTTGATGTTGGGCGATGTCGCCGATGGACCGCAGAGTTGTGCCGCCGATCTTGCGAGTCCTCTCCGCAATAGGGTCTGTCATTGCGAAAATTTCCACCGCCTGCTCCTCAAGCAGCAGGTGATAGTCCCGGAAATGAGGACCGCTCATGTGCCAGTGAAAGGTCTTTGTCTTCACATAGAGCGCAAAGACGTCTGCGAGCAATTGCCGCAAGGTTTCAGAAATCGCTGCGACAGCCGCCGACGAAAGATCCGTCGGAATATCAAGACTCACTGCGATTCTTCCCTTCAAGGGTTTTCTCATTTGCCTGGATGTCACTCCCTCTCCTGGAGAACGCGTCAACCGAGCCTTTGTGCGACCTTCGATCATTCCGACCTCCCAGATGTTCCTGGTAGATCTAGGTTTAATTTGATCGACGCTTCTCAGTCTTGGATATTCCGGGCACCGCTGGGACATTCGGGGCACTGAATTGCTGAGTCAAGAGCGGCGCGTATATCATCGAACGAAATATCGGCCGCTCCGGGAGGGAGAAATGACCGCCAACTGCGACCCAGTCCGAGAGCGATTTGAACTTCCCGGATTTGTGAGTGAAAATCGCCCTGAATTTGAGAAGGTTCGCTCGATTTCAAGCCGCTCGGAGCGACCACTCTTTTTTGCGCGGTATCGGCACGATAAACCGAATCTCGGCTTGCTCGAACAAACGCCTTTTGCGGATCAGGTCATCGTGTCAGTGGAACTTCGCCCGTTCCGACCGATCAACGTGTTTTGCGACGGGCATCACCAGCGGAAACCGGCTTCTGAAGCCGGTGCATTGGCTCTCTACGATATGCGCAGGTCATGGTGCGCAGACATCAGAGATCCTTTCGACACCTTGCAAGTCTTCCTGCCGATTAATAGCTTCCGTAATTTTGCAGCGGAGCGCAGCAGTAGCTTTCTTGACTTTCGCTACGACCTCGAAGAGCCACGTTACGACGCAGTCATGCTGCACTTGATGCAAGCGATGCTGCCTGCGCTGGAGCGACCGCAAGAGGTCAGTGCCCTCTACCTGGATTCCATGTTTTTAGCAGTGCGTGACCACATTGCCGAAGCCTACGGCGACTTCACCACAAGAGCTTCGAGCAACCGGCTCGGACTCACCGCACGTCAACTTCGCCATGCCCTTGAATACATCGAGGCGAACTTAAGTCAGGATGTCAGCCTTGCCGACACGGCAAACGCATCGGCCACCTCGGTAAGTTCACTTACCCGCGGCTTCAGGACCGCATTGGGCATTTCGCCGCATCGCTGGCTGCTGAATCGGCGAATAGCCCAGGCGCAGCGTCTCATCTACGAGGGTGCGACGCCACTCAACGAGATTGCCATCTCTTGCGGATTCGCCGATCAAAGTCATCTGACACGCGTTTTTTTGCGTATTGTAGGTAGCTCCCCGGCTGTTTGGCGGCGGAACACCCAGCGTTGATCAGGTTGTAGACATCTACGGACAAATAATAAGGAATTTCTTTCAAGCTAATTCCCGAAACTCTACGAGGAATGTGTTCAATAAGCATCCGTTGTTGAGCCGATCGTTTGTCTTCGCTAGGCGTCGAATATCACCGTCTTTAGGGTACTGGCTTTATCGACAAGCACATTCCGGTCAATACACTTGCTTAACCAGACTGATACTGATACGCAATCTTGGGGATAGTGAATTCTCAACGACGACCGTCGGGTGGGCCAAACAAGTCTGGCGCGAAGCGGCAGCACATCACAGGGCGGGAGGACGGGCGTCGGTAATGAAAATGGGGTCCAGCATCGCCGGACCCCGCATTTGTTTCGATGTTTCTGATTGACGCTATGCGGCCTTGGCCTTCTTCGCTGCTGTGCGCGGCTGCGCTGGCTTCGCCTTGCCCGCATCCTTCCGGGTGGCTTGCGCTTTTTCTTTCGCGGTGAACTCTTCTTTGACCTTGGCCGTGATTGCGGCCACGTCCACCTTGTAAAACTCGGCGGCTTCGCGCAGAGCTTTCGCGGATTCGTTGGAACTGTGCGCCGATTGCAGCACTGTGATTGCCATCAATACCCGGCCAAGGGTGCTCTCGTCGGCCTTGCGAAGAAAAGACGCGAGTAGCTTGGCTGGTGCCTCTGCGTTTCCGTTGGCCTTGCCGATGCCGTGAAGGCGAAAGATGATCGCCAGACGGCGCTCGTCCAAGACGGCGGCAAGACGCTCGGTGACAAAGAGCAGGTCGCGCTTCATCAGCCGAACAGGAACGGCGTCGCTGGTTGCTTTCAGGACGCGAAGGCCGGTCGCCTGGGCGATGGCCTCTTCGCGGCGGCGCTTCTCCTGCTCTGCCTTGAATGCCGCATCCGTCGCGGGCCGTTGCTTGCTGGCGTGGTGAATTGGGCAATCTGGATTCGCGCACACCTTGTGAATGGTGCCGATGTCGCTGCCTTCGGTGATGATGGCATCAGCGGCGAACTTGCACACTTTGAACTCGGGGCGCTGGGCATCTTCCTTTTTTGGGGGCTTGTCATCGCGGATCGCCGTGTACTTGTTGCGCGGCAAAACGGCGCTACCCTCCTTCTGCCCGCCGTAGGCCGTGCTGATCTGCACAAGGTTGGGCTTTGCGGCAACGGCTTTCGCCACGTGCGCCGCAAGTTTTGCTTTATAGCAACGGGGATCGGTGCATTGGTCGCCCTGCTTGCCGAGGTCGTCGGCGAAAAGTAGTTTGTTGTGGCCAGTGCGCTTGGGGCAGTCGGCGCAACTGCCCGCAGTGGTGACAAGTTGCGCGTCTCGCTTGTCGAAGGGCGCGTCTTTCAGGATGAGCAGAACATTCGTCTCAATCCAGAATTGCAGGTTACGCACGGGCAAGAGAATCCGCGCGGCGCTCTGGCTGCCGTTGTAGACTTCCTTGAAGCAAGCTGAGAGTGCCTGTTGCTGCTGGTCGGCTGGCAGCTTCGCCAGTAGCAGCGCATGGCCCACGCCGATCTCGTTGGCGTAGAAGGCATCGACGGCAGCGGGTACAAGGTCAACCAGCTTGAGGCGCGAAGCGATGAACGCGGCTGATTTTCCAACACGGGCGCCAAGCTGTTCAATGCTGTACTTCGGCTCTTCCAGTGCCAAAAGCCGCGCGAAGCCTTCGGCCTCTTCCATCGGGTGAATCTCGGCGCGAATCAGGTTTTCGACAAGCTGCGCCTCCAATACTTCAGCGTCGCTCATCTGCTTGATGCGCACCGGCACGGTGACGGCTTCGGCCATCTGCGCGGCGCGATACCGCCGCGCACCGGCCACGATCTCGAATCCGTTTTCAGTGAGTGGCCGGACAAGCAGCGGCGACAGTACGCCCTGGCTGCGGATGCTTGCGGCGAGTTCTCGAAGACTAACATCGTCAAAGACGCGGCGGGGATTGGTCTTCGATTCGTTGAGCAGAGCGAGCGGAAGCTCGCGGTATTCAGTGGCATTGATAACGGTCGTTTCCATGATTCATTGCTCCTTTCGAGCGGTTGAAGGGTTAGGGCGCGCGGAGCGGGAACAGGTCGGGCGTGGGTCCGCTCCGCAGGAAGCGGACTAGCCGCGAATCGACTTATCCGTAAAGGCTTCGAGAAAACCCTGAGCGCGAAGATTTCTGTCCCACTGCCGCGCAAAGGTTTCATGCTGCCGGTGGAGGTCGGGCACGAAAACATAGTTCTCGCCGTCCCGATAGCGCGAATACTCCTCAACTCCGAGATAGTCATTTCGAAAATAAAAACTCGATAATGACAATCCGCAAAGTGGCGGTTTCACTAACTCGAAACACATCTCCGGGTCGCGCATCAGGTCGCCGTTCTGTTCGCCGTAGTGCGCGATGGAGATTGCGGGCAGTCCGGTCGGCCCCGGTTCTGGTGTGGCCTCGATGACAAGCGCCATGTAAGGCGGATTTTCGATCTTGAGGTAGAGCGTGGGCCGGTATCCTCCGGCCCGCTCCAAAATGCGAAGGATGGTTTTCATTACGCCACCTCCGCCATTTCGTTCTGCGTCTCTGTCGCTGTGACCGATGAGGCGGTCAGTCTGCCGCTCGGCTCTCCGGCGATGGCGTCCAGAATGACCGCTGAGGTCCGCTGGATAACTTCGAGGCTTTCAGCCAGAAGCGCGGCATTTCCTGCGTACATCTGGATGTAGTCCGAAGAGGCGCGGCCCATCTCAAGGCCGATGGCTTGGCCCACGATGAAGGCCACGGCCTCGGCCTCGGTTTCGCGCACAGTGGCGGTGGTCTTGGTGCGCCGCTCTGTTTTGTGGAGATATTCGTGCGCTAACTCGTGGACCAAAGTCACGACTTCCTCGGCGGGTGACTGGCCGGGAAGGATGACAATCTTTCCGCCGTAGCTGACGCCAAGAGCGGGCGCAATGTTCTCCGTGTATTCGAGGGCGATATTCTGCGAATCGAGAAAGGCAATCAGCCGGTCGCGGTGTTCGCCCACTTCGCCGGTAATCGAGTGCTCGAATTCGGGCAGGTCCGCGCCTTCGGTCTGTGCCACATCGAAAACGTAGACGGCGCGGAAGCCAATCAACACGGGCGCGGGCTTGCTGTTGTCGTCGTGTGCGTGGTTGCGGTCGGCGTCGTCTTTCCTGCGGCGGTGTCCAACCATCGGGGCGAGAATCTGGATACCCTTTTCGCCACGCTTCACAAACCGGCCCAACTCCTTCCACGCATGGAACCCGGCGACTCTGGTCGCTGTTGGCCTTTGTCTCGCAATGCTCAAAATGTTCCCGAAAGAATAGGCATGGAAACGGGCCATCGCTGCAAGATATGCGGTCAGAGTTTCGCTCTTGCCCGCCTCAAGCTGCTGGAGCAGGTAATCCACGGCCTGCTTGATAAGTTGCTGTGTGGGGTTTTCGCGCTGCGTGGTGCGCTGCTGGTAAGGTGATTCGCTGCGGAGCGCCGCATTCTTGCTGTGCGGCGCGGTGGTAGCGGTGCTGTTGGCGTAAGTCATGATGTTTGGCTCCTTCGGAGTGAGATTTGCCGTTTTTAAGCCCTGGGAGGGCTAAAAAAAGACATTCATTTCATGACTGGCGAATTGGGCGCAGAGAGGCGCTGT
>Ga0302320_10014428_pt1 | contig 16349 bp, 9 predicted proteins | sample Bog_T0_3_FD_202130 | JGI IMG/M metagenome (GOLD analysis project Ga0302320, IMG submission 202130) | Peat permafrost microbial communities from Stordalen Mire near Abisko, Sweden - Bog_T0_3 | ecosystem: Environmental > Terrestrial > Soil > Wetlands > Peat | place: Sweden: Abisko, Stordalen Mire... | reverse complement strand
TTTCAAAAATTGGAAAAAATTATTTTTTTTTAGAAAAAATAAAAAAAAATTATCCCGCTATCAAAAATTTTAAAATGAAATATATTTCTTTTTTATTATTAATTTTAATTTATTTATTTTTCGACAATGAAATTGTTTTCTTTTCATCCCCGAATTATTTTATTTAGGATTTTAAGAAAAAAATGATGCTTTTATTTATTTTCTTAATATATGATTATTTTTCTTCTTCAGTGCTGCTTGCAGATTCTCTTGCCGTTTCTTTTCTTGACGTCGATTTGTTTTTTTTATGGTTGCTAAAATATGTAAAATAATTACAACAATTTTTTCAAATCATTGATACCTTTTCTTTTCAGGTCTCTCTTTCACCAGAATTTCTTGATCCTCAAACTTTTCAAATTTATTCTTCTTTTTTTCTTCATTTCTAAAAAAGAAAATTCGTAGTCTAAAAACTCAAACAACGAAAAAAAGCATTTACTTCCTATTTAGGAGTTTTCCTTTTTTTGGAGCTTCTGGGGTTTGGGGTTTGTCAACATCATGTATTTTTGGACTTTTAACCTGCTTGTGAGATCTGACTTTCAAAAATCCATAACTCTCATCCTCATTTTTTTGGAAATCTGAAAAGTCATAGTTCACTTCTTTTTTCTCTCTCTCACTTTTTTGGGTTTGTCTGACTTTTCCCGAAACTCCCAAGAATAAATCTTGATTTTTTTCTTCTTCGCTTTGATTTTTGCTTATAGAAATCTGTTCTTTAGCACTGATTACCTCATCATAATGGTTAGGGTATTCCATTCCTTCTTGTGATTTTTGGACATATTCCCCATTCCCTTCTCTAAAAGGTCTCATTCCATATAAGTTGTTTAAGATTCCTTCAGCATCTTTGAAGAATTTATTCAAATAATCTTCAAATCCTTTGCTTGTTTTCTCAATGTCACGCAACTCATTGAAATTCTTTTCAGATGTTTGGCAAGTGACCAATATCTTTTGGGCTTTCTCTATATTTATTTCCACCTTGATGTTTTCTAGGTGAGGCTTGATGTTTCTTTTGAAACTCTCATAACTTTCATCGAATTTGTTGAAATCCCCACACATTTGCTTGTCAATCCGCAAAATCTCCTCTAACAATTTGATTTCTCTTTCTGCATTTCTGTCTATTTCCTGCGAGAGAGCTCCACAAATATGGCTCATTTTCTTTAAAAAATTCTTCAGAATTTGCTTGGAACCGTCATTAATAGCTTTGAATTTTTTCTTAAACTCTTTGATGATTTCATTATTATTCTTTCGGATGTTTTCGCCTTTTTCCAAAAATATTTCAAATGGAAGACAATAGGAAGAATGTTCTAAATGATCTTGATGCTGACAAATCATACAAATCAGCCCTTTTTTGGGGCAGGACTGAAAAGTGCAAATAATATTGAGATTTTTTTGTTTATGGACATCACAAAAGTGATTCATGGGTTAGTAGAAGTTTATTAAAAAGAGAAAATTCCATTGTTTATATAAAGAAGATCATTTTTGGAACTAAAATTTTAGCTTGAATTTTGTAATATTTTCAAGCTTTAATCTGGACTAGTTTTTCAATAATTTAAAGGAATTTTTTAGTTTTTGGAGAACCTGATTTATGAGATACATTCTGAAAATAAATTTAAAAGCCTTTTCTTTTAACTAAGAAAACTGTGTAAATGTATAATTTTCTTTAAAAGAACATATTTGTTTTCAGGAAAAATAGTCAACTTAATTTTTTTAGGAAAAAAATTGCTTTTCAATAAAATTCAAAAATAAAACATTATCTTTGGCTATTTTGGAATTTTTTGAAAAATAAATAAAACATTAGAAGGGCCTTCATGATAATCGTCATAACGAAATAATATATTGTATTAATCAATCGGTGACAATAAAAATAAAAATTATCGCCTAATAAAACAAATTAAATTCGTTTTTTCAAAGTCTTTAATTCGCTGAAAAAATAATAATAATAATATTTTTTTAAAATTTGCGACGCTTTTCCTGACCACTATCATTTTTTCTCTTCACTTTCCTATCTCCTAATGACCCTAATCAGTAAATTAATCTCTTCAGAAAACACTTCGCTTCGAGCCACATTATCCTCTATATCAATTGTTCAAAAATCAAAACCAGTGCAAGTTCAAACTCCAATTCTTGAATCCGAACATTCTTTTACCAGCGTGGTATCACTTCTATTAGAAAATCTGTTTGATATTTCACCAAAAACAGATGAGAAAGAGAACCTAAAGACCAAAACATTTTGTGTGTATAATTGCCTCGCGATGCCTTCCATTTCCATTGAAGACTACCTCAAAAGGATTCACACATATCTGAAGTTATCCGACGAAAGCTATTTGCTCACTTTGGTGTATATTGACAAACTTATTCAAAAGACTAGTCTTGTTGTGACTTCACAGAACATTCACAAGTTTTTTTATTTTTTTATTAATTTTAATTATGTTTTTTAATTTTTGATAATTTTTACAAGATTGTTGTTGACAGCTTTAACGCTTGCGTGTAAATTCTTGGATGATGACTGGGAGAGTAATGATTACATGTCGAAATTGGGGGGGATCTCCTTGAGAGAATTGAACTTGATGGAAATGAATTTCCTCAAAGATATAAATTATGAGCTATTTATTGACCATAAAACCTTGGTTTTCTATCAAAAACATATAAAGGACTATTTTTCTCGACTTCTTAAAATTATTTCTCATTGTAAATAAAAAGTATTTTATTTTTGTATTGTATGGATTCCTCGTTTTTAATTAATTGATTATAAGAAAAAACTTCTATATATATGAAATTATTTTTTTATGAAGAAAATTTGAGCTAAAAAGAAAAAATAATTTTAAAATTTCTTTTAATATTCGAATTTATGAAGTTATAATTTATAAATATTAATATTTTAATGTCTTCTTTTCCCTCAATTATTACAAAAATTGATTCCAAATTGCAAAATTTTCAAAAACAAATGCTCTCCCAAATAGATGACTTTGAAAAAAAACAACAAAATCTTTTGAATTTGGAGCAAGCATTCGAAAAGAATCTGCAGCAAGAAAATGACAAATTTTCGAAAAAAATGCAAGAAAAACGAGAAAAAATTCAGGCTGAAAATAAAATAGAGGAAGCTATTTCTAAACAGACATCCGAATTCAAAAGAAAATCTAGCATAAAATTTCCCCAACAAACAAATGGTTCACCAGATTATAAGCCAATGATAATGAATCAACGTAGAAGCAGTTCTAGAGGAATTAAAAAACCTTTGAAAATGGAGGAAATGCTAGAATCAACATTAAAAGCTCCTAAAAAATTGATTTTGAATTTAATAAGAGGAGAGTATCTAAGTGAACTTGATTCTGTTGAGAAAAGAGAACCTTATTGCAAATTTTCAATTAATGGCAAGACACTTAAATCAAAAGTAGGTGAAACCCAAGGAAATGCACTTTCTTGGAATGAGGCCTTTGAAATTTTTGAGGATTTCAATAAAATGTTGCTGATAAATTTTAAATTTCTTGATAAAAATATGGTGAAGGAAGATAAATTAATTGGGGAGGGTGTGCTGCAACTGGAAGCAAATGAATTAAAAAATCAAGAATTTTGGGTCGACATCAAGAAGACTGAAAATATCATAGGAAAAATATTATTTAAATTGGATTTTTTTTAATTCAAAACAGATAAAACATTTAACAACAATTATTTCTAAAATTTTCTATTTTTGGAAAACCATTAAAAAGTTGGAAAACTAATAATTCAGTTATTTATCATCTTAATATATATAACACAATCAAAGAATTAAAGGAAAACATTAAAATTTAAAACTGGTTCTCTTTTTGGAAAGTGGATAGTTTATCACGAATTCGCGTAAGAAGCTATGATCTCTATTGTTTTTCATATCATTTTCTGAACATTCCAAACTCTCGTCTTTCAATAAAAATGAAGAAGTGTTGTTTTTATTAGGACCAATGCTTTGTTCTGGAATATATCTTATACTCAGCATTTTCAATAATTCTGCAGTGGTGTTATTAGTGCTTTGTTGACTTTCGTTATATTCTGTTTTTTTGGGATTTATTGTGGAATTTTGAGACTCAGAAATTTCTTCAAAATCAATAGTTGTTAATTTTTTTTTTAATTTGTGATCTGTCTTTCCGTTTGGCTCGATTTTTTTCTTAACAAAGCAAACAGAGCGGGATCTGGAAAAATTGTAATTTTTGTTAGAATCGTTATCTGTTTTGCTGGTGAAATCGTCGATTGGAGGTTGTTGAATACTTTGTGATTCATCTTCTATTTTTTGAAATTCATTGTTGACGTTGGAATCTAGGCTAAAAGATTTCTGCATGAATATTTCAGCAAGATATTCTTTTTTCCTTAGAGCAAGTTCCGCCAAATTTTTCTGAATGATGGAAAGAATATTTAAATTATTCATAATGTTTTTGTCTCGATGGAGATTTTTCTTATCTACATTGTTAAGAGTGATGCCTAATTCTTTAAAAATGTTATTTATGTTTGAGTCAAAAACTAAATTTTCATTCTTCTCTCGATCTTTTCGTACCTCATCCTGATGAATTGTTTGATTGTAGCCACTTTTCATTAGATTTTTATTGGTGTTATCAATAAATATCGATTCTGTGGTGGGAAAGGTTATTTTGGAATTGGTTCTATTTGAAACTTCTTTTAAGAGGAATTTTTCTTCTTTTGGACATCTTGCTTGTCTAGGAATTTTCTTGAGAGTATTTTCCTTTTCTTCATAAATGGATTTTTTCAGATTTTGGTTCTTGTTGACTATTTCAACTTTGTTTTTCACAAAGCCAAAATCTTCTTCGTTTTCTCGCTGAATATATATAGATTTGGATTTTTTCTGAGTTAAAATTTTGGATTTTTTCTTTGTTTTGGAGAAATTTTTTGGGAGATGGTGCTCATTTTCAGCATTTGCTAGATTTTGACTCAATCCAATTGCAGTTGCTGGATTCTTTTTTAACGTATTATAAAATTTAGGTGTTCTTTTTACGAGCAAGGGGCTCGCATTTTTTTGTGCAGAAACGCCTTGCTTTTCAATAGATTTAATTTCAACATCCATCCTTTTGAATTCTCAAAATTAACGAATTTAGAAATAAAGTATAGCTTTTAATAATTAAGCAAAAAATTTTTCATAATTTTGGAAAATAATATCAAGATAAAAAATGGAATATAAAACGAAATCTGAAGGTGAAAAATAACAAAATTTCTATTCATTGGAGATTTAATACATTAGAATTTATTTTGGATCTGACAAATTTTTTTGAGGTGGCAATAAACCATTTATTGGGGGTATTTTATAAAAAAATTTGAATTATAAATAATATTTTCTCTTTTCTAAAAAGGTGAAATGTATTTATCCTTCATATGCATATGAAACAAGAACCGCGTTTGGATTTGAAGTCAAAGTTGCGAAAGCAGGGATTTTATTCGATTACATTCATCAAGTAAATTGTTTGATTTTTTAATTTTTCTAGATGTTTTGCTTAGTTTTCTGAAAAAATCAAAGACTTTTTACAAAATGTACAAAAATTTTTCAAAAATGAAACTAAAAACATTTAAGGATTGCCTCAAAACTATTTTCATATGCCTGAAATTTAAGGAAAAAATCATTGAAACATACTCCTTTGAAGTTTTAATTTATTTTAAGTAAAAGGTTGATAGTTTTTTAGATCGAAAAAAAATGTTTTTTCGCCCAAATGGAAATGATCCCCAGTAAATATGAAAGAGACATCAATTTTAAAAAGACTCTTTTTAATTTAATGGAAAAAATCACGAAAGATGAGATTTTTTTTTGCAAAAACGAAAATTTCGAAGGTTTTTTTTTTCTTCTGTTAATAATGAAATGCTCCATTAATCTAAATGCAATTTTTTTTTTAAACAAGATTTTTATTGTAAAGACTCCCTTCCTCTTTTTTAAAATAAATTTTTTTGTTATTTTTCTTTTTTCTTTCTTTAGTATTCAATTTTAAAAAAAAAAAAAAATTTTGGTCATTTATTTTTAGACTAATGAAAATATTTTAAGTCTTAACATTCTTTTGGTTTGAAAATTAAATTATGCTCATTAAGCTTAAAGAAACTTCTCCGAAACTCAAAACCTCTAAAATTTTCGATTGATTTTCGGCTTTGTCGTCAAGATCCCTTTTAATTTCATCTTTCATTACCCAATCGCTGAGGAGCTCGTTTTTGGATGATTCTGTCCGATTTTCGTTTCCGTTTGTCGTAAACAAAAAAACAAATCCTTTTTCTTTTTTGATTTGTTTTAATAAGAGTAAAAAATAGGTTGGTTAATAATGAAGTGCTCCATTAAATTCAAAAAAAAAAAATAATATCTCCCTTCCCAAAAAATTATTATTTATGTTAATAAAAATATAATTATTAATTAATTCAGAAATTATATTTTAAGAAATTTTCTCTTTAGCCTTGAATTATATGAAAATCATTTATTATATATACTAAAATTATTATTGAATAGCACAATTGCCGCTTTTATCAGAACTTTTTGATTTCTTCTTCACTAAATGAAAAAAAACAAAATCTTTAACATTAGCAAATTAAATAAATACTCATGCTTTGACTATAAATATCAGTTCCGTCATTAAAATCTTCGGTGTGTCTGGAATTACTCAATATTTGCTTTGGAAAATTAGAAAAATTTTGAATATCCATACTCCACCCATTTCGTTTGCTATGATGTGCGTCAATTGAATTATTATTTTTCTTTCTTTTCTCTGGATAAATATCCAAATAAAGTTTATTGTTAATCAAAGGATCGAGTTTCAAAAATCTAATGATATCTATATCGACATTATACCATTTTTTCATATTTTTATAAATTTCCTTTGAAACTGCTTCATAGTCATGATGTTCAAGCAAATTATCTTTCATATATTTAACTGGGTTATTATTCATATCAGTTTTGAGTAACTCTCTTATATTAAAAAAACTAATGACAAAAAGAACAAATATATACTTGTTATTAATAAAAGAAAGCTTTTTGTTTGAATATCCTTTTTCTTCACAGTCGGCAGGGTCTAAACAAATCATAAACATATCAAATCTTAATCAATTTACCTAAAAGATTGTCAGTTGAAGATGCGAAGCCCACATATTCAATCCAACCCCTCCACCATTTGGCCTCGATGATAAATTTTGGCTCATTCAATTTCCCCACATCAGCTAAATGCTGTTATTATTTTTTTAAGTAATTATTAAAAAACCTTTAGGGTATATAATTTGACCATCGCCAAATTCTTTCCTCATTAAATTTTTTATGATCATTTTTTGTTGGAACAGACCTGGAGCATTAGAAGACCCGAAAAAACTTTTATTGGAAATTTCGGTTGCATTATTCAATTCATAGCTGTTTTTATGTTCAGCACCACTTGTAATATTTAAGCTATCACTTTTTTCTGAAATTCATTAATAAATATATGTATTTTTCCAATACCATTGATGGAAGTTATGTGGGCTGGCATTAAGAAAGATGGACATGTAACATTAGTATTATTTTGAGTGTTGTTGTTTGTAGAATGATGAGGATGCGCCTTCATCGATTCGTAAGGAAGGTATAGTTGTTTATTGCTAGTTGAATTCTTTCCTTTCAGGTTTATTGCACTCGTTGTGATATCAGTTAAATCATTTTTATTTGATTCTCCCTTGTTATTTAAATGTAATTATATTTAAAAGAATGGCTTTTAAAAACTTTTTTTGAGCCAGAACTTGAAGAAGTTGTGTTTTTAATGGAACAGGTGCTTCTCTGGAATCTGTTGGAATTGCGGTCATATTGTTTAAGAACCTTCTGTGATTTTTGACTTAAATTGTAAGGAGACTCTTCGTTTTTATATTTTTTAGAAGTTAAGTCAATCAAAGTTTTTCTGATTGAATTATTTGGAGTGTTGTTGTTTTTCACAGACTGATTGCCTCTCTTTGAACTATTGATTCTACTGATTTGCTTGGAAGAGACATTGTTTATCATATAATGTTTTCCAGCTGAATTGATTGCTTTGTCTGTATTCTTAATATTAGGCTCAGGAGTCATTGAATCATTTAAAACTCCATGGGTGTGAGTAATTTGTAGGAGTCTATTTTGTTGGAGCAACATCCTTTTTTTAGCATTTTCAATACTTTCCTCTTTGGTATCCAACTTGATGATTTTTTTCGATGAGTTATTGTTGCATGTATTTAGATGACTTTTGTTGAGTTGATTTTTATCATTAATTGTTTTTAAAGAATTGGTTTTAGGTTTTTCTCCATTGTTTTTCATTCCTTTTGAAAATAAACCCACCTGCCTCTGTGAGGTCAAAAATCCTGCTTTGTCTTTTCTTGGATCAAGATTGATTTGTTGGGAGTCCAAAAAAAAAGATGGCTTATTGATCAAAACCTTTGAAGATTGAGGCTTTTCTTTTTTGATTTTGGGGTGCTTGCCTTTTGCATTTTGTATATTGTGGATATAGAATTTGATTTTTTCTGAAATAAGAAGCAAATGAGAGTTTAATGGTTTTATGTCAATTTTATTGAGTGTGTCTTTAATTTCACCAATTTCAGATAAGTACGTTTTTCCATCTTTTTTATTTGCATTATGTGTTATTTCAAGTAATTTGATTTGGGAAACTCTGAGGTTATCTATGAAGACCAAAAGATTTAAAATTTCATTAATAACATCGATTTGTGGTTGGATGAAATTGTCTATTTGCAATTTTTCGAGGAAATTTCCAAGAAAACCATTAAAAAAATCCATTTTATCAAGAGAATTTTGGGTTTTGCTTGTGGGGGTTTGACTATTCATTGAGATGTTTCTTGGAAATTTACATTCGTTTTTCAAATGATTCTTGAATTCTCTTTTCAATAAAATCACAGGGCAACCATTTTTATAATTTGGGCATTTGAAATGCAAATTTTCAGAAATGGCATTTAAATCGGGCACTCGAATTAATTCGTTTGTAAATAAAATGCCACAATTGCAAGGACACATCAGGTTTTCTGTAAGCCATTTAAGAATGCATTTTTGACAAAAAACATGCTGACAAGTAGTTTTGAGAGGATTTTTCAAAGGTTGATGACATAAAAAACATAGAGCCTGTTCAAAGTCATTCATTAAAATAAAAATATTTAAATTTTTTCTTAATTTTTGAATTCATTTTGTAATTTGACTGTTACCTAATAGTTATTAATCTGCTCATTTTAATAAATATTTTTGAGAATTACAACAAATTTACTTTCAAAAATACATTTTGAAAATAATTGAAATTTGGAATTTTTGTTTTATTTTCTTTGTGAAAATTCAATCAAAAATTAAACAAAAATAATTTGGTATTTGATAACAAGAAAAATTTTCTTAGAAAGCTGTTTTTTTAACTTATAAAAATTTAATCATTTTATTATTTATATTTTTTGTTAAGATCGAAGGCTAAAAATTCCTATATTTTATTCAAAATATTAATTAAATCAGACCCTTCATGAATTCGGTTTTTCAACCAAAACCTCCATCAGATAGCAGTTCTTTAAATAACTCGGAACACAATTCTACTCACAATGTATTAACCAACACTTCAACTTCGAAAACCATACTTCCAACCTCAGCACTTCCCAAAAACGACTCAGAAAAGCGTCTCTCTAAATCAGAAGACCCTTTTCGTAATTCCAACAAACTCAAACAAAATATTGAAAGGCTAAATCAAACTTTATTTAAACGCACTTTTGCTCCAACCTTCAAAAAAACCATTGAAAATAATGATGAAAAGTTGTCAAATAAGGATGAAGATTTGTCAAAAAAGGAACGCAATAAACAAATCATTGAAAAGGTCATCAATAACAAAAAGAAGCTGCGAAGTGAACATCTCAACCAAGAAAAAAAAATGATTAAGAAATTAAATGATTTCAAGAAAATGGACACATTTTTCGACATTCAGAAATTTCTCAAAGAAATCAATATTTTAGAAGATCCAGAGTTCAAAGAGTTTCTATCAAATTTAAAGGCTAATATGAAGGAAATGAGAATAAAAAAACCTCTTGCCATTGAGAAAAATGTGATGTATGAAAAAATAGAACCAGCATTGAAACATTCCAGGAAAAAAATCAACGAGTTCTATTCCCAAACCACTAAAACAAAAGGGTTTTCTATTTTGAATTTACGTTTAATGAATTATCTCATCAAAGACACAGAAAAAAACAAAGACCTTGAAGAAACAGAATTGGAATTGGCGACAAATAATTTAAAAGAGAAACTATTAAATTTGCAGGTGATTGCGAAAAACGAAGATGAGATGAAAAATAGGTGTGAATTCGCAGATGAAGCCATGATGAATGTGGAGACCTTTCAAGAGCTCGAAGACATAAAACAAATGTTGTTTAAACTGGGAATTAGTTTAGATGATAAAAACAGCGAGGTTTTAGATCAAAAAACTGATGCTTATTTTAAGACATACAAGAATAGTGCAGATAAATTGCGAGTTTGCATGGATAAAAAGATCAAAGAGACATTTAAGCGAAAATGGATTGAATCTCATAGTTTAAGAGTACAAAAAAGCAACAGTAATACTACATTAATGAATAGTCAAATGAAAAAAAGTCAAATCATAAATTTACCTAATCTCAATCGAGACAACATTGAGAAATCCACACCTTTTATAACTAATTTACCAGAGAATAGAGGTGAGAGTAATTCTATGAATAAATCATGCTCAATGAATTCTTCCAATAGCCTTCAAACCAAAGTCAAACGGAAATTGGAACGTCTTATTAATTCTAAATTGATTTTCCCCTTGGTTAATAATCCTGAAGGTCCTCGACCTGTTATCAAAATTGCAAGATCTCTTACTTATTCAAATTTGATGGGTGGAAAGGATCAAACCAATATTATCGGCTCCAATAACAGTGGAATGCAAATGCAAATGTTAGAATTTCCTGTACATAATTCAGATCCAACATATGGAAAAGAACCAGAAACGCGTAAAAAAGCAAAAACTTTACATGTAAAATTTGGAGATGACCGCGTCAGAAATTCCATCATTGAATTCAATAAGCTTTCCAATGATATGTTGAAAGAAAATCAAAAATCTATTCGCAAATCCAGAAAAAGTGTGTATCTACCAACTTCTTTGGTCACTCCAGAACTTCATGTCGATCTACGTAATATAAAGAAATTTGATGAGATCATGAGCTCAATCAAAGATAGAAATCAAATGATGTCAAAATTTCAGAAATTTCTGAATTATGTTGAGGATACAAAGAGCAATAATGAGAGAAAAACTCAAATTTATGAGAAAGAAATTAATGACATCATTGATGACATGGAAATCTTACAAGAAAAAATGGAGATTCCTCCGATAAAAAGTATAAGAGATGATGTTTATACGAATGAATATGTGGAGAATAGAAACAAGTGGTACAGAAGAAAAGCGAACAAGAATTTGAAGAACACTATCAGGTTAGTTTTGTCCGAAAGCAAAAATAACAAAAATAAAAATACTCAAAACAACAATCAAAACAACAATCAAAACAACATTCAAAACAACAATCAAAACAACAATCAAAACAACAATCAAAACAACAATCAAAACAACAATCAAAACAACAATCAAAATACTAATGAAAATAATAATCCTATTCATTATCAAATCAATAATAATTAATGATCAGAACAACCATTGATGAAAATCAATATTTTATAAATGACTAAAAAAAATTATTTGTTTTTAAAAATTTAGAAAAGAACTTCATATTTTTTTCTATTTTATTGAACTCCTGGTTTTTGAGAATGAAAGTAGCAAAATAAAGCAATGGGAAGCGAAAATAATTTTGTAGGAGGGGAACAAATTTCAATAAAATTTACTTACTTTTATTTTTATTTTAAATTGTTAAAAAATAAGAAATTAAGATCAAAAAGCTAATGTCAGGTTTTGGGTAAGTTTTCGAATTAAGACTCTCTTACAATTTTCTTCTTTGCCAGATCTTTATGGGGAAGCATGGGAATGTTTACCAGACAATCCACCAATTTCGATAATTTATTTTATCGATTAGACTTAAAAGTTGAAGATATTCTGGATGAGGAAGACGTTCTAATGGAATTCAAGCAAATGAATCCCAAATTATTAGACTAGTATAAACTAAATTGCAGAACAATTTAACGACTTTCCTTTGAAACTAGTTTCCTCGTGAACCCCATCAACTTTAAAATTCTAATCGACTTCATAATACAAGAGCCTGAAGACTACAAGGATTTTAAAAGATGCTATAAGTTTTTCTCACTTTTTTTATTAAAGTTATATAGTTTATGTTTATTAGATATCCTTTCTTGGTGAGTGAAATATTCGAATATGACATCCCACCGATACTCAACGCCTTCTTCCAAATTTGCTTGACCTTCACATTCAATCCAATCAATGTGCCTTATGGTCAGAACATGATTTCAGAAACTAAGCAAATGACCCTTCTTGAGTATATGTTCAGTTTTCTCAACAACAAAATGGAATTGAATTCCACTTTATCAGCATATTTTCAAAAGGCCATTTATGGATTGTATTTTTTCAGAACCAAAGATGTAAGAAAATTAATATGTTTATAAATTCGTTTGGGCCTTCTTTTAGATAGTCGATCATTTCTATTCCAAAGACCAGTACATGCAAAATTTCTTCTTTCATCTCCACAATAAGCCCATCAGTGAAATTTTACTGAAGTTTATCGTTGTAGAGACTAGCCGATATGGAGAAAGCGAAGAGCCGATGAAGGTAAATTTTAATTTTCTCAAAATTTTAAGAAGTTGAAAAACGAATTCAATTTTCTCTCTTGCAGAAGGCCAAGCTTTATGCACTCAAAAATCTGATGAAGATTGTCGTCACTTCGGCAAATGAAGATGTAAAACAATAGTTTTTGTCCATGTTTTTTTAATCTTTCTCAACAATTTTCTAGGAAGTTTCCAATGCTTGCTTCATCATAAGTGAAATACTGAATAACTATTTTCTGATATGTGATGGAGAGGTCTTAGTCAGTTTGATTTTGAATTCCAACATACTTCTTGAACTTTTCAAAGGCTTAAAAGAGGTGAGTATAAAATTAAAGACACATGACATTTTTTTTTCTTTAAATTTGATATATTTTCTTGAATTTCTCAAGGGGAAAAACAGTAAATATGTACTTGAAGTCGTTTATGCAATCACCAATTATTATACTCCTGTGATTGAAGATAATAGTTCAGTACTTAATTTTTTATGATAATTTATTAATTAATTAAATTTTTCACCTTTGCTTTTAAGCCTAAAGCTCATCACCCATTGAACATCATTGAAAAGTATGAGGTTAAGAAAAAAAACAAAACATTTGTATATGAGTCCGAACATTTTATCAGACTTCTTGCTGAGAACCTTTCTTTTTTGAATCAAATCCTCCAGCAAAAAGAAGTCATATATTTTTATTAATTATTTTAATAAAAAAAAAAATAGGATAAGGAAATTAAAACCAGTTATGGACAAAAAATAGCCCCGTTCGGAGTTTGGAAACTGAGAATCATTGATATCGTGGCCCTTTGTCCGATGATAACCTGCCCGATATTAATTAATCAATTGATTAATTCTCAAATAATTTTAACAATTTTCGTAAGAAAAGAACAATTTTTAAGTAATTAATTTATTTTTTTCAATAGAATGAGGTGATTAAAAATGAGTGGAATAATATTTTGCATTTTGCTGCAAAAAATGTCTTCCTTAATGTTTTAAAAATAGAAGACCCTAAGCTTATTACCGAAGTAAATTTAGAAAATTGTAATTTTTTTGTTATCTTCCCTACCAGATTCTGGATAGCAAGTCTTTTCTAGAAAGTATAATGTTTCACAGTGAAAATCCGGAAAATCGCCAAATTCCTTCCAAGACACCCTTCAAAAAGGGTTACCTAGGCTTCCTTAATACTATCATCCAAGAGATCACGGAGAAATCAAAAACCTTGAATTTATTGAGCGATCTCTTAGACCAAAGTCCATTCATTTCTTGATTAATTAAAATATTTATTTTTTTCTTTTTAGATCCAAAATTCAAAGAATTTTGCAAAGCTTTCATCGAAAAAAACACAGAAGCTGATAAAACAATCGAGCTTCCAGGTGATTCCGGCCTCAAATTCTACATCGCAAACTCCGAATCAACTGATCCAAACCAACAATCTGAAAAACCTTTTGAAATCAAGCTTCCCCTTTTCGCTGAATCAAACAATCAACCCTCTGAACCCTTCAAAATAAACCTAACATCAAATTTACATTTTGATGAAAATGAAAATTCAGATAATTCGAATCCCCCATTGCAAATGAAACTCGGATTGATCCCAGAGAAAACAGGTGAAACATTAGAGAACCCCAGCCAAGATATTCTCACTGACACAAAAAATCCTCCTTTGAAAAACCCTTTGCTACCCACTTTGTTCAGAAAGAGCTCTCCTGATAGGAAATCAGGCGATCCAATGAGTTCTCTCAATAAAAGCCAATCCGAAAAGAGCCTAGCCCAAAAAGATGAGAAGAAACCAGAAAAAAACGCCAGTCCAAAATCCTTGTTAAGAAGAGCTAATAGCGCCTATAATAAACCCACTGTAAAACATAGCAGTCAAGATGATTCAGTTTTGAATTATAACAAAAACCCTTTGGATTATTTGTTCACGCATCAAAACAGCTTAAAGGAAAAGGAAAGCGATAAATTAAAGGAATATGAGGATATTCCTTCTCCTGGAGAAGTCATCAAGAAGCCAAAAAACTCAGATCTAATGTCCCCATCTTCATTACCTAGAAGATTATCGAATTCGCTTGCAGTTTCAATTTCTCCGAAGGCAAAGGATGCAGCTTTATCTTTCAATTTAAAATCTCAGCATTTGAATGAATCGACAGATTCTGCACTCAAGAAATATAAAGTGGTGATGATCTCAAAATCAATGAGCGGTTTTTTTTTGAAGAAGAATTTTATTAAAGATTTTTTTTTAGCAAAGGAAGAAATGAACAAATTAGAATTTATAATGAAAGCGAGGAAAAGTGAACCGACTGGGTTACTATAAATAAATTTTTCTATCTCTCTTATTTTTTAAATTTCTCATATAATTTTTGTTTGTGCATTTTTATGGAATTTCACTAGAAAATTCTTTGGGTCGGAAAATAAGAAAGAACAAAATCTAATTGAGGAAGAGAAAAAGTGTGGAGATAGTGATAAAAAGAAAAAAGTTAGAAAAATCAATCTCAAAGACAAGGAGTTCATAGATTTCATTGCCGGACAAATAGAAACCAACAGTTCAAAAAACAGCAGTCCGGAGAAAAATTAATAAACCACATAAAGTAAATAAAATTTCATTAAGGTTAAAACAACAAAAATATATTAATTTTATTGCTTTGTTTGTCCACTGCATGTGTCGGAAATAAATCTTTTCATTGAATCCAGTTCCCCCTAAATGTTTATTTTAAAAAATGGTTAAATCTCAAATAAAAAACTTTTAAATCTGTTATCTTCTTTGATGAAAATTCAATGGCATCCTAAAATAATGTTTTATATATAATTTGATTCATATTATAAAACATTGGTTTTATCTAATTCGTCTTGAAGAGCCATGCGTTCTGCTGAAACCGTTTCGAGCTTATCTTTTGTTGAAATATGACAATCAAAATATTAATTTATTAAAGAACCTGAAAGCATTTTAGCAGAATTTTCTAGACCTATTCTATCTTTTATCAACTCCTGCAATTTCAATGAACTCGACATCATATCAGTCTCAGCGATTTGTTTTTCCCTAAGTCTAGAATTTCAAGATATTATTAGAAAAATTGCTGTTTTCCATATAATATGGAATTAATATACAATTTTTTCTTTAGTTCTCTCAATTTATTTATTTCTTCTTGTTCCTTCGAACATTTTTCGCTTTCTATAATATAAAATTAGTCTTGGTTTAAAAATAAAAAGAAAAACCTATTTTATTGTATTGAACCGTGGATAATAGTTGGGATTTTACATTAGATTCGATTTGTTCTGCTGATAATTTTTCTTGTTGGACTTTTTCGTATTCCTTTTATGAAATATGAATTTTGATCAATGTTTTCCCAAACTTTTTCCAATCTAATAGCTTCTCTTTTTAGAACATCACATTGCTTTTTAGTGGATTCGTATTGATTTTTCGTTCGATTCAGTTTCGATGCGAACTCATAGATCAATTTATCATTCATTGAACCTTTTGCTATTATTTAACGAATATAAAAATATTATATTTTTAGAAAATTTCATGTTTAAATTCAAAGCAATTGTTTTATTTTATTATTGTTTTTTTATTTTTTTTATTTTTTTTAAATGTGGGGTCGTCCCACAAAGTTTTTTTTATTT
>Ga0302320_10014427_pt1 | contig 16349 bp, 8 predicted proteins | sample Bog_T0_3_FD_202130 | JGI IMG/M metagenome (GOLD analysis project Ga0302320, IMG submission 202130) | Peat permafrost microbial communities from Stordalen Mire near Abisko, Sweden - Bog_T0_3 | ecosystem: Environmental > Terrestrial > Soil > Wetlands > Peat | place: Sweden: Abisko, Stordalen Mire... | reverse complement strand
GAGACGGATGTTGTGGGCCAAGTGACGGTAGGGGTCGCCGCACCGATGGTTACCGAACCAGTGGTGTAGGTGATGGAGTAGTTGGCGTCCACCGCCGCGGAACAGTAGGTGACGGGCGCCGTTGCCGCGACGTGGCTGGCAGGCGTATAGGCTGTGCCGCAGCGCGGCTGACTGGTGAGATTTGAGCTGGTATCGGAGTTGACAAAGCCGACATAGCTCGCGGTAATTGTCGGAACAGCATCGCCATAGGTGACACTGGGGCTGGACGCGGTGACGACCAAAGGCGCCTGAATCACCTTCAAGTTGACTGTCACCTGAGTCGCCGCTGTGTAATCGGTGTTCCCGGCCTGGTTCGCCGCGACAACAATCGTTCCAACGGCACTGGGTGTAAGGGTTGTTCCGTTGCTGATGGATCCCGGACCGGAGACCACGGAGTAGGAGATCGTCAATCCAGAGGATGCCACTCCCGAGAGCGTGACCGGTGTTCCGTAGACAGTGGTCGAGTTATACCAGTGACTAAAGGTCTGTGCCGCCTTGTTCACGGTAAACGAACCGGCCGGGTAGGTGATTGAATAGTTGGGGCCTACCGCTCCGGAGCAACTGGTGGGGTACGATCCCGGGTCGCTGCTGGTTGTGTAGGTGGTGGTGCAGGTGGCCCGAGCGGTCAACCCGGTCCATTTAGTCTCGGCGTTCACAAAACCGGCATAGGTCCCGGTGATGGTGGGAACGGCCGCGCCATAGGCTACGGCAGAGGGACTGGAGGCGGTGATGGTCAATGGAGCCTGATTCACCGTAACGGTCTGCTGCACGGGGGTAGCCGCCTGGAAGGAGGTATTGCCGGGCTGTGATGCGGTCACCGTGCAGGCGCCGGCGCCGGTATAGGTGAGTGTGCTGCCGTTCACCGAGCAGGTTCCGCTAGCCGCGAAAGCCACGGCCAGACTCGATGTGGACGAAGCCGACAGCGAAACCGGCGAGGCCCCATAGGTCACCGGCGAGGCCGGCGGTGTGAAGGTGATGGTCTGCGACCCGGGCGCGTTTGCAACGAGCGAGCCGGCCGGGTAGGTGATCGAATAGTTGGCGCCCACTGCTCCCGAGCAACTTGTGGGGTAGGTTCCCGCGGAGCTGCTTGTTGTGTAGGTCGTGCCGCAGGTGGCCCGAGCGGTCAACCCAGTCCATTTGGTCTCGGCGTTCACAAAACCGGCATAGGTTCCGGTGATGGTGGGAACGGCCGCGCCAATCCATATGGCGGCAGGACTGGAGGCGGTGATGGTCAAAGACGCCGGATTCACCGTCACGGTCTGTTGCACCGGGGTTGCCGCCACCCAGGAGTTGTTGCCGGCCTGTGATGCGGTCACCGTGCAGGCGCCGGCGCCGATATAGGTCAGCGTACTGCCGTTGACTGAGCAGGCGCCGCTCGCCGTGAAGGTCACGGCAAGGCTCGATGTGGACGAAGCCGACAGCGTAACCGGCGTTGCGCCGTAGGTGACCGGGGTGGCAGGCGCGGTAAAGGTGATGGTCTGCGTATTGGTGATGGTCACCTGTGCCGAGGAGGAGATGCTGGAGCCAAACTGCGCTGATCCCGTACCGCCGAAAACTCCACCATACGAAGCAATGAGATAGTGCTTGCCGGCCGGAAGCATGGTGCCGGTGATGGTCAGCGCGGCGGTTCCAGCGCTGACAGCCACCTTTCCCAGCAAGGTCGAGCTGTCGTAGAACGTGACGCTCCCCGCAGAGATCGTCGCTCCCCCCGCTACCGCGGTTACCGTCGCGGTGAGCGAGAAGCTTGCGCCGTTATAGCTCTTGGCGGCTGGCCCGGAGGCTACTACCCCGACCTGCGTGGTGGTCTCCTGCACGTTCACCGACTTGGGGTTGCTGGTGCTGGTCACATTGGTCGAATCTCCACCATAAACAGCGGTGATCGAGTTTGAGCCGACCAACAGTGTGGAGAGCGACAGGGAGGTCGCTCCGCCGGTCAGAGTCCCGGTTCCTATCGTGGTGGTTCCGTTTTTGAAGGTGACCGAACCTGTCGGCGTGCCTGAACCCTGGCCGGGCACAACAGTCACGGACAGCGTCACGCTGTTCCCATAGTAGTAAGGGCCCGCCGACACGTTCAGCGTGGTCGCCGTGGAAGTGGTCACGGTGACGGACTTCGCCGAGGCGTTGCTGGGCTGATAGGTCGCGCTGCCCAGGTAGGTCGCGGTGATGGAGTTTACGCCCACAGGAAGAGGGGCACTGAAGCTGGCGTTGGTCAGCGTGGCCGTGCCGGAAGTGATGGTCCCGTTTCCCAACAGGGTGCTGCCGCCTACATAGAAGGCCACCGAACCCGTGGCCGCCGCGGTCACGGTCGCGGTCAGCGTCAGGCTGCCGCCATAGGCCACGGTGGGTGCCGAGACTGCCAGAGACGTCGTCGAGGCCGTTCCGGTGACAACCTTGACCGAGGCCGCCGCGGAATTACTGGTCACATACGGCGAGCTTCCAACATAAGAAGCAAGGATCGAGTAGGTGGCGGCCGTCGGGAAGCTGACCATCAGCGTGGTCTTTCCACTCCCATTCAGCGTCCCCGTGCCCAGCAGGTTGGCCAGAAGAATCGATCCGGAGTAGAAGTTCACGCTCCCGGCCGGCACCCCTGAGCCCGACGACGCCGTCACGGTCGCCGTCAGCAGCACATCGCTGTTAATGGCCGTTCCCGCAGCGGGAATCGCCGCCCCGTTCACTGTGGCTGCAACTGCCGTGGTGGTGGCCGAAGTGACGGTGACGCTGGACGCCGGGGAAGAAGTGCTGGGGTCGTAGGTGGTATCGCCCACATAATTCGCGGTGATGGAGTGCGCGCCGACCGCCAGGTTGGTGAGGGCCAGCGCGGCCGATCCAGTGGCGAGAGTCACGCTTCCCAGCGAGGTGGTGCCGTTGTCGTAGAAGATCACTTTCCCTGTCGCCGCCGAGGGTGTTACGGTCGCGGTCAGCGTCTCGCTGGCGCCAGCGGCCACGGTGGATGCCGAGGTTGCCAGCGCCGTTGCGGTTGAAGTTCCCGTGACAATGGTGACGGAGGGGGCGGCCGTTGAATTACTGGTCAGGTAGACCCCATTTCCGGCATAGGTCGCGGTGATGTTGGCGTGCGCGCCGACTGTCAGCGTGGTCACGGCCAGCGTGGCCGTTCCGCTGGCGAGCGCCGAAATTCCCACCGAGACGCCGTTGTCGAAGAAGGCCACATTCCCTGTGGCCGCCGTGGGCGTCACGCTCGCGGTCAGCGTGACCGCGGTGCCCAGTGCGGTGCTGGTTGGCGAGGCTCCCAGCGTAGTTGCGGTGGTGGAGGTAATGGTGACGCTGGTCGCCGGGGAGGAGGTGCTGGCGGCAAAACTGGCTGTTGCCGTGTAGGCAGCCGTCAGTGAGGCGACTCCGATCGGGAGTGTCGTGGTGGCCGCGGAACATGAACCGGAGCTCAGGGTGCACGTTCCCACCGAAGTGGATCCGTTCTTGAAGGTCACGGTGCCTGTGACCGTGGAGGATCCCGAGGTCGGCGCCACGGTCGCGGTCAGCGTCACGCTGGCGCCGGAGGCATAGGTTGAGGATGCTGCCGGGGAGGTCAGGGTGGTGGTGGTGGCCGCCGCCGTGGCATGGGCGTTGGTCACGGCCGCGAGCAAAAACAGAAGTAGGATTGCCAGGCTTCCGCAGCCCTTGAGAATGCTTGTCGCTGTTGCAAGAATCCCGTTGTGCGTCGTTGCTACCGGTGTAGATTGCTTCTCGAACATTTTGAAATCCTCCGCTTGGAAAAGCTGGCTCTCAGGGAGTCAGGGTGCATTGGGAATTGCCAGATTAAGAAAACACTCAACAAACTGCGCTTCTGAAGTTTCAGGGAAGGTGCAGCCGCGTCGCCGGCTCCGAGTTGCTTTTCGAAGCGAACGGCAACTGCCGCATCACAGCCTGGAGGCTGTCTCTTGTGCCGTTCATGTCACTCGCCCTCCGCACCAATTGAGGAAGAGGTTCTTCAAGACCGGCCGCGACCTGCCGGCGCGCGCCGGCGGCTGCAGATTGTCCTGGAGCGTGACCAAATCTCTCTCGACCATGGAACCGACAATCCGGCCGGCACTGGGACCGGCACAGGAGGAGGCCGGCGACTGGGCCACGCCCACCACACAGGCGGCCAACAGCACCAACGCCACAGCTACAGCCATCAAGAGCCTGCCTACCCGAAGCATCAAAACGAGCCTCCAACAGCGGATTTCGGCGCACAGGCGGCAACGCGCCGCTTTGTGCTCTTACTTTTCCCCCATCGACATCCTGAACTGTCTGGAGACGAGACAAGCGATTCTTAGAAAAGAGTTCTGGCCGGCGTTCCTGATGTGGGATGTGCCGCCCGAAACGGCATGACTCAAGGGGTAGTGGGAGATGGATGCCGGGATTCGGCCGGGGAGGCGCGCGATGGGCGCGGCGCTACCGCCGGCCCGAGCCGGCGCGATACTCTTAAAGCCAGTGTGATCAAAGAAGACCCAGTTCCGTTGTCCCCCTCTTTGGATAAGAGTTCCCTGGAACTCACGCCGTTCATGCGCCAATGGACGGCGGCCAAGCGGGAGAATCCCGACGCGCTGCTGTTTTTCAGGATGGGGGATTTCTACGAGCTGTTTTATGACGACGCGGTGGCGGTGAGCCGGGAGCTGCAACTGACGCTGACGGCGCGGGACCGGGAGCGGTCGCAGCCGATGTGCGGAGTTCCTTACCACGCCGTGGACGGCTACCTGACGCGGCTGTTGCGCAAGGGCTACCGGATCGCGATCTGCGACCAGATGGAAGACCCCAAGCTGACAAAGAAGATTGTGCGGCGCGAGGTGACGCGGGTGTTGACGCCGGGGACGGCGCTGGACGCGGCGCTGGGGCAGGAGAAGAATAATTTTCTTGCTGCCTATATGGAGAGCGGCACGGCGAAGGAGCCGGTGTGCGCGGTGGCGCTGCTGGATGTTTCGACGGGCGAGTTCCGGACGGCGGAGTTCACGGGCGCGGCGGCGCGGCAGCAGGCGGTGGACGAAATTCTGATGGCGCAGGCGAGCGAGGTGCTGGTGGCGGCGAGCGCGGAGTTACCGGCACAACTGGAGCGGCTGCCGGCGCGGACGCGGGTGGAGGACTGGGTGTGGACGCGCGACTTTGCAGTCCCACTGCTGGAGCGGCAACTGAATGTACGTACGCTGGAAGGGTTCGGGCTGAGCGATCATCCGGCGGCGGCGATTGCAGCGGGAGCGGTGCTGCACTATGTAAGGACCACGCAGAAGAACGAGGCGCTGCACATCGACAGCCTGCGGTTCCAGGAGCGCTCGACCGCGCTGGAGCTGGACCAGGTGACGGTGCGGAATCTGGAGCTGGTGGAACCGCTTTTTGTGGGTCAGGACAGCCGGGCGACGCTGTTCCATACGCTGGATGAATGCCAGACACCGATGGGCAAGCGGCTGCTGCGGGCGACGATTTTGCGGCCGCTGCTGGAAGCAAAGAGAATTGACGCGCGGTATGAGGCGGTTGCCGAGGCGCACGGCGATTTGGTCAAGCGGGAGGAGATTCGGCGGGCGTTTTCCGGACTTTTGGATTTGGAGCGATTGCTGGCGCGGTTGAGCCTGGATTCGGCGGGTCCGCGGGATGTGCGGGCGCTGGGAGCGAGCCTGGCGCGGCTGCCGGGGTTGAAGGCGGCGCTGGATGCGATGCGAGCGCCGCGGTGGCGGGAGCTGGCGGCGAATCTGGATACGCTGGTGGACGTGACGGCGCGGATTGGGACGACGCTGGTGGCCGAGCCGCCGCCGACGCTTGCGGATGGCGGGGCGATTGCGGCGGGCGTGGACGCGGCGTTGGACGAGCTGCGGACGATTTCAACGACGGGCAAGCAGCAGATTGCGGCGATTGAGGATCGGGAGCGTCAGCGGACGGGGATTGGATCGCTGAAGGTGCGTTATAACACGGTCTTCGGCTACTACATTGAGATCACCAAGGCCAACCTGGCGATGGCGCCGGCCGATTACGAGCGCAAGCAGACGCTGGTGAATGCGGAGCGGTTTACGACGCCGGAGTTGAAGGAGTACGAGGTCAAGATACTGACCGCGCACGACCGGTCGGTCGAGATTGAGAAGCGGCTGTTTGCGGAGTTGCGGCGCGGGGTGCTGGAGGCGGCGGGAAGGATTCGGCAGAGTTCGGCGGCGGTTGCCGAGGCGGATCTGCTGGCCAACTTTGCGCATCTGGCGGCACTGCGGCGGTATGTGCGGCCAGTGATCGATGAGGAGCCGGTGATGGAAGCGGCGGCGGCGCGGCATCCGGTGATCGAGCAGTGGATGGAGGAGACGCGCGAAGGGCGATTCATTGCCAATGATTTGTATCTGAACGCGGCCGGCGAGGGGCCGAGCCTGCTGCTGATCACGGGGCCGAATATGGGCGGCAAGAGCACCTATCTGCGCCAGGCGGCGATGCTTATCCTTCTCGCCCAGATGGGCAGCTTTGTGCCGGCGGCCAGCTTGCGCTTCGGGCTGGTGGACCGGATCTATACGCGCATCGGGGCCAGCGACAACGTTGCGCGGGGGCGATCGACCTTCATGGTGGAGATGACGGAGACGGCCACGATCTTGAATACTGCCACGAATCGGTCGCTGATTCTGCTGGATGAGATGGGACGGGGCACGGCGACCTTTGACGGATTGAGCCTGGCCTGGGCGACGGTGGAGTATCTGCACGCCGAATGCGGCGCGCGGACGCTGTTTGCCACGCACTATCACGAGCTGACCATGCTGGCGGAGAAGCTGCCGCGGGTGCGCAACCTGCGCGTGGGCGTGAAAGAGGCGGCGGGCGGGATTGTGTTCTTGCATAACATTGAGCCGGGCGCGGCAAGCAAAAGTTATGGCATTGAAGTGGCGCGGCTCGCCGGGTTGCCTGCGGCGGTGATTGAGCGCGCCAAGCACGTGCTGCGGCAGCATGAAAAGCAGGAGCGACAGAGCGTGCAGGTGGAGACCGCGCCGGAGCCGATGCAGATGACGATTTTTACGCCGCTCTCGCAGCGGATTGTGGACCGGATTGCGGAGATCGACGTGAATGCGCTGACGCCGTTGCAGGCGCTGAATCTTTTAGAAGAGTTGCAGAGCGAGTTGAAAAAAAGGGACTAGGGACTAGGGACCAGGGACCTGCGCTGCGGCGATCGGTGAGGGAGCAGGGATGACTGCGAATTTGCGGCACGATGCGGGGAGCCTGCTGGTGGTGGGGCTGGGGGCGACGGAGCTGACGGGGCTGGAGCGCGCGTGGCTGAAGCTGGTGCGGCCGGGCGGCGTGATTCTGTTCCGGCGCAATATCGCAGATGCACGGCAGACGCGAGCCCTGCTGGCAGAGGCTACGGCACTCTGCGCTGCCGACAATGTGCGCTGCGTGGATGTGGAGGGCGGCACGGTGGACCGGCTGCGGGATGCGCTGGCGCCGATGCCTGCCGCGCAGGCGGTGGCTGCGGCGGCGCGGAACAAAGGGCAACGCGCACTGGCGCGGGAGCATGGGGACCTGGTGGCGCGGGCGGTGAAGACGTTTGGGTTCAATACGACATTGGCGCCGGTTGTGGATTTGGCATTGCCGGCTTCGGCTTCGGTGATGGGCACGCGCGTGGCGGCGCCGACGGCTGAGGGTGTTATCGGCTATGCGCGAGGGTTTCTAGCCGGGCTGGCTGCGGAGGGCGTGGCCGGTTGCGGTAAACATTTTCCGGGGCTGGGCGGAGGGACGCTGGATTCGCACCTGGCGACTCCTTCCATCGATCGAAGCTGGGGCGAGCTTTGGCGGAAGGATCTTGCGCCTTATCGCGCATTGCGCGATGAGCTGCCGATGGTGATGGTGAATCATGCGGCTTATCCAGAGACGCAGGGCAACGGCAGGCCGGCGAGCGTATCGAGTTTCTGGATCACGGCGGTGCTGCGCAAGCGCATGGGCTATCGCGGGCTGGTGTTCTCAGACGATCTGGAGATGGGGGGCATTCTGAAGTTCATGCCGATGGAAGAGGCTGTGATTGCGGCGCTGCGCGCAGGGATGGATTTGCTGGAGATCTGCCACAGCCCGGAGCTGATTCTGCGCGCTTATGAAGCGATGGTTGCCGAGGGCGAGCGGTCGGCTGCGTTCGGAAAACTGTTGCACTCGCGCGCGCGGCAGACGGAGCGGCAGCGGGCGAGGCTGTTTGGGGGTGGGACTGCGAAGGGCTTGACCGCGCGGCAATTCGACGCGCTGCGGGCGCGCATTTTGCGCTTCGGCGAAGCAGTCCGCAAGGCACAGTCGGGCGCGGGGATGGTGACCGGATGAGTGCGAAGAGCATGATTGTGGCGGGGATCATGAGCGGCACCTCGGGCGATGGGATCGATGTGGCCGTGGTGCGGATTGCGGCGGGCAGCGTGCGGCCGAAGTTGACGCTGCTGGCGCATGAGGGGTTCAAGTTTCCGGCGGGGCTTCGGCGGGCGGTGCTGGCGGCGATGAATGCTGCATCGACATCGACAGCGGAACTGGCACGGCTCAATTGGCGGCTGGGGATTGCGTACGCAGAGGCCGTGAGCGCGACGGCGGAGCGTCATGCCGTGAAGATCGATTTGATTGGGTGCCACGGGCAGACGGTCTATCATCAGCCGCGGGCCGTGCATTATGCGGGGCGCAGCTTCACCTGCACGTGGCAGTTGGGCGAGACACAGGCGATTGCGGGCGCGCTGGGCGTGCCGGTGGTTTCGAATTTCAGGCCAGCGGATATGGCAGCGGGCGGGCAGGGCGCGCCGCTGGTGCCGCTGCTGGACTATGTGCTTTTTGCCGATGCGCGACGCGGGCGGGTACTGCAAAATATCGGCGGGATTGCCAACCTGACGGCTATCCCCGCCGGAGCCGCAGCAAGCGCGGTGATCGCGTTTGATACGGGGCCGGGCAACATGGTGATGGATTGGCTGGCGCAAGAGTTGACGGGGAAGGCTTTCGATCGCGATGGAGCGCTTGCGGCCGGGGGCAAGGTGCTTGCGCCGGTACTCAAGGCGGCGCTGAGCAACTCCTACTTTGCACTGAAGCCGCCGCGGACGGCGGGGCGCGAGCAGTTTGGGCGGGAGTATGCGGCGAAGTTTCTCGCCCAGTGCCAGCGGCAGAGCAAGCGGCCAGAGGATGCATTGGCCACGGCGACCGCGTTGACTGCCGAGACGATCGCCGGGAGTTACCGGCGGTTTGCGCGCCGGGCGATGAAAGGCAGCGATGTGGACTACATTGTCTCCGGAGGCGGAGCGCGGAATCATACGCTGATGGCGATGCTGGCGCGGCGGCTGAGGCCGCTGGGATGTGAACTGGCGGTGAGCGAGGATTTCGGATTGCCGGCGGAGGCCAAGGAGGCAGCGGCATTTGCGCTGCTGGCGTGGCAGACGTGGCATCGGTTGCCGGGGAATGTGCCAGCGGCTACCGGGGCGGCGCGAGGTGCGGTTCTGGGGCAGGTTACGTATGCGTGAGTTGGTAGAAACGGGCCTGTCGAGGTCTGAGGTTTCCCACCCTAGCCACAAAAACAAAGACGTGGCGAGGGTGGGGCACCCAGCTTTGGTGGTTGGGCTGGCCGTGGCATTGGCGCTGACGATGGCGGGGTGCAGGTCTGTGCCGCGCGATCCGCGGACGGTGGTGTTTCTGATTGAGAGCAGTCCGGCGAACCTCGATCCGCGGGTGGGGACGGATGGGCAGTCGGAACATATTGACGAGTTGCTCTTTGACGGGCTGGTGGAGCGCGATGCGAACTTTCACTTTACGCCGGCGCTGGCGGAAGGGTGGGAGCAGCCGGACCCGCTGACACTGGTTTTTCATCTTCGAGCCGGGGTGCGGTTTCACGATGGGCGCGGGCTGACGGCGCGGGACGTGGTTTGGACCATTGAGTCGATGCGGACGGGGGCGGTGATTTCGCCGAAGGCTGCGTCTTACGCGTCGGTCGAGACGGTGGAAGCGCGCGATGAGCACACGGTTGTTTTTCATCTGAAGCAGCCCGACAATTTTCTGCTGACCAATTTGTCGACGGGAGCGATCGGAATTGTGCCGGAGGGCAGCGGGCGGGAGTTCTGGCAGCATCCGGTGGGCACGGGGCCGTTTCGGTTTGTGAGCCAGCAGATTGATCAGGAAGTTGTGATTGAGCGTAACCCGCTGAGCTGGGCCGCGCTGCCGAAGATCGAGCGGGTGCGGTTTGCCGTGGTGCCGGACGCGATTACCGAGTCTCTGGAGTTGGAGAAGGGCTCGGGGGATGTGGCCGTCAATTCCCTGCCCATGGATTCTTTGCCGGTATTGGCGGCGCGGCCGAACCTGCGCATCGAGGAGACGGCGGGGACGGAGGTGCAGTATTTGGCGTTCAACCTGCGCGATCCGCTGCTGAAGGATGTACGTGTGCGGCAGGCGATTGCGTGCGCCATCGATCGTGCTCTTTTGATCAAGACGCTGCTGGGTGGCAGGGCGCAGCCGGCGGCGAGCCTTTTGCCGGCCAGCCACTGGGCTTTTACCGGCGATGTGGAACGATACGAATACGATCCGGCGCGGGCGGCGAAACTGCTGGATGAAGCGGGGTATGCGCCCGCATCCGATGACGCGCGCTTGCATCTGACGATGAAGACCTCGACCGACGAAGGAACGCGGCTGCTGGCGGCGGTGTTGCAGCAGCAACTGGCAAAGGTGGGAATTGCGCTGGAGTTGCGCAGCTATGAGTTTGCGACCTTCTACTCCGATGTGAGCCGCGGAGCGTTTCAGATGTATTCGCTGCGCTGGATTGGCGGCAACGAGCAGCCGGACATTTTCAGTTACGCCTTTTCGACGGCGCGCTTCACGCCGAAAGGCGCCAACCGCGGGCACTATTCCAATCCTCACCTGGATGCATTGCTGGACGATGCGGCGGCCAGCGAAGAGATGGCGCGGCGGCGCGCGGATTATGTGGAGGCACAGCAGATTCTGGCGCGGGACTTGCCGGCGATCAACCTGTGGTATCGCGATACGATTGTGGTGCATAACAAGCGTCTGACCCATGTGAAGCCGACTCCCTCGGGAAGTTTCACTTTTCTTGAGACGGCGGAGCTGGTGGATTGAACCGCCTCGGTTGCTTGAGCGAGCTCTCCGGCTCACTCCGTTACAAATGGATGAGAATCAAGGCGTTCTCCGGCAGGTGCGCGAGTTTTGGGCGGTTGGTAGACAGGTCGCAGTGTGTCTCTCAACCTTTTGTCCAGTTAACTCGTCTACCGAAGCAGATGACAATTTTACTTTCAGGGGCCGGCAGGAGTTCGCCGGCAGAGAACGGAACGATGCAGAGAAGGAAAACGATTTGCGTTTTGGCTTGGCTGGCGGGAGTTGCGTTCGTGCTCGCTTTCGTGGCGGCCGCACCGGTGGCGACCGCGCAGACGGCGACACGATTTGTCGGCACCATCACCGCCATCAACGGCAGCACGCTGACGGTGAAGACAGACGGCGACGGGGAGCGGCCGGTGCAGGTTCCGGCGACAGCGCCGATCAAGCGGATCGCACCGGGGCAGAAGGATCTGAGCGCGGCGGAGCCAATCCAGTTCGGCGATCTGGCCACCGGGGACCGCGTATTGGTGAAGCTGGATCCGCAGGCACAGGGAGATCCGCCGCAGGCCTTGCAGGTGATTGCCGTGAAGCAGACGGACGTTGCGGCGAAGCAGCAGAAGGACCGCGAGGACTGGCAGCGGCGCGGCGTGGGCGGGCTGGTGAAGAGCGTGGACGCGGCATCGGGCGCGATTCTGCTGAGCAGCGGGGTGGGAGCCACAGCGAAGACGGTTACGGTGCACACGACGAAGGCAACCGTGCTCAAGCGCTATGCGCAGGCTTCGGTCAGTTACGATGCGGTGCAGATTGCCGCGATCGACGCGATTCACGTTGGCGACCAACTGCGGGCGCGGGGTCAGAAGAACGCGGACGGAACGGAGATTGACGCGGAAGAGGTGGTATCTGGAACCTTCCGCAATATCTCGGGGACGATTTCCACGCTGGACACGGCGGCATCGACGATGGTGGTGAAGGATCTGGCGACCAAGAAGCAGGTCACGGTGCACATCGCGCCGGATGCGCAGATGAAGCAGTTGCCGGAGACGATGGCGCGCATGCTGGCGGCACGGTTGAAGGGCGGAGCAACCGCGGGACAAGGCTCACAGGTGGGCGCGCAGGCAGGCGCGGCGACGGGCGCACCACAGGCAGTCGCGCCACAGGGCGGTGGGCAGTGGGGCGGGCAGGGCGGCGGAATGGGGCGCTCGGGAGGCATGGGAGGCGATCCGCAGCAGATGCTGAGCCGGTTGCCTGCCATTCAACTGACGGATTTGAAGAAGGGCGACGCGGTCATGCTGGTGTCGACCGACGGCACGACGGAAGTTACCGGCATTACACTGCTGGCCGGTGTTGAGCCGCTGCTGGAAGCTCCGGCAGCCAGCCAAAGCCTGCTCAACAACTGGAGTTTGGGGTCGGGCTCGGCGGAAGCAGCCGCGCAGTAAACACAAACAGATACTCATCGCAAGCAAGCGAGGACACGTGTACTCAAAATTGCACTGCTTCATTCATTCTGTAGTTGTTTTTGCGATTTTTATGGCAGGCCTGGCCGCGGCGCACGCGCAGGCAATGGCGCCCGATGCGCATGTGCAAACCGCGCCGGCCGCGACGGGCACATTGCGCGGGCACATTGCCGACCCGACCGGCGCGCTGATTCCGGGAGCGGCGATCAACATAACGGACGCGGCGGGGACAGCAGTGAAGACGGTGGTGGCAGACGCGGCGGGCGCTTATGTGGCGAACGGGCTGACGCCGGGCAGCTATATTGTGACCACCACTGTCGATGGGTTTGCTCCATTCACGTCGCAGCCCATTCCGCTGGCCGCGGCCCAAGTGAAGCGCGTGGATATCGCCATGGCGATCGAGGCCGAGCAGCAGAGCGTGGTGGTGACCGACGAGTCGCCGATCGTGAACGTGGAAGCCGGCGGCAACGCCAGCGCGATTGTGCTGAAGGGCAAGGATCTGGACGCGCTGTCGGACGACCCGGATGAGCTTTCCAACGAGTTGACGGCGCTGGCGGGACCCTCGGCAGGGCCCAACGGCGGGCAGATCTATATTGATGGATTCAGCGGCGGTCAACTTCCTCCCAAGTCGGCGATTCGCGAGATTCGCATCAATCAGAATCCTTTTTCGGCGGAGTTTGACCGGTTGGGCTACGGGCGCATCGAGATCTTGACCAAGCCGGGCACGGACAAGCTGCACGGGCAGATGTTCATCCAGGGCAACGACAAGGAGTTCAACACCGGCAACCCGTTCACCAGCACCATTCCGTCCTACTACAGCTACCAGTTCAATGGAACGGCGAGCGGCGCACTGAGCAAGAAGGCTTCGTTCTTTGCGAGCGCGGAACAGCGCAACACGGAGAATGTGAATGCGTGGTCGATTCCGAATGCAGTGATGCTGGTGAACCCTCTGCTGCCTTACGACGCCGTTACCAATCCCTACCAGGACACGGCGAATTATGGCGTGAGCCTTCTGAACCGGCGGATACGCGACAACGCATCGGCACGCATCGATTGGCAACTGGGCGCGAAGAACACGTTTACGGCGCGGTATGGGTTCTGGTCCGAGGGCGAGCACGGGGATTTGAACCAGGGATCGCTGGCGATTGCGTCCACTCCGGATATGAATCCATCCACGCACGAGTCGAACACCGACCATACGGTGCAGATGAGCGACGCGATCATTCTGAACGATCACGCGGTGAACGAGAGCCGGTTCCAGTATGAGCGGCAGAATGAGAATCACTATCCGGACTCGCCCGATCGCACCATCTCCGTGCAAGGGGATTTTACGGCCGGCGGATTCTCAGGCCAGGAGAGCCGCGATCACACGACGCGGCTGGAGTTCCAGAACCTGACGACATTGAGCCACGGAGCCCATGCGATCAAGTTCGGCACGCGCCTGCGCGATTCGCGGGATGCGAATTGGACCGATGCAAACTTCAAGGGCGCGTTTACCTTCGCGAACTACGAGGCATATCTGGCGATGGCCAACGGGCTCGCCGCGGGCACGAAGTTCGATACTTTGTTCAAACAAGGCAATGGCCCGGCCTCGGCCAGCATCACGACAGGAGTTGAATCGATGCTGGCCAACGTTTTTGATGTGGCGCTGTTCGTGCAAGACGACTGGAAGTTCAACCCGCGACTTACTCTCTCAGGCGGCATACGCTGGGAATCTCAGAACCACGTCTCGGATCACGACGACTGGGCGCCGCGTGTCTCGTTTGCTTACGCGCTGGATGGAGGCACGAAGGACAAGAAGACCAAGACCGTGCTGCGCGCCGGTTACGGGCTCTTCTATGATCGGTTCGGATCAAACAGCCTGCTGACGATCAATCGCTCGAACATTCAGCACCAGATTGTGTTGAATGACCCGAATTGCACTTCGGCAGCGACCTCGCTGGGAGCGATTGACATGACCACGTGCGCAAGCACGGGCGGCTCGTCGACGGCCTCAGTGCCGGTGAAGTACGAGGTGGATGGCCACTATCATTCACCGTACACGGGGCAGGCGGGGGCCAGTCTGGAGCGGCAACTGCTGCCTGGAACCAGCGTGACGGTGACCTATCTGCGCTCCCTCGGCGTACACCAGATGAATACACGCAACGCCAACCAGGGCACAAGCGGAACGACAACAGGCGTGGCTGGCGATTACCTCTACCAGTTCTACCCCGAGGCGGTCTTCAAACAAGACCAACTCATCGTGAGCGTGAACGGCAAGCTGAGCAAGACGCTGAACGTGATGGGCTCCTACACGCTGGCGCGGGCCGACACGAACGGGGCCGGCGGCAGCGCGTCGAATGCATATTACCTGGACCAGGATTATGGGCGGGCCGGTTTTGTTTCGCGCAACATGCTGTTCCTGATGGGGAACTACGCTGGGCGGTGGGGAATTCGCTTCAACCCGTTCATGGTGGTGCAGTCTGGCAGGCCGTTCAATATCACCTTGCCGACAGATACCGAGAACAACCTGTTCAATCAACGGCCGGGCCTGGCGGCACCGAGCGCGTGTGGCGCCAAGTTGCAAATCGGAACCGCCGTCGAGTACGTGCCGACATCTTTCGGCTGCCTGGATACGACTCGGACCAAAGACGGGCTTCTGCGGAAGGGCGAAAAGCTCTTGCCAATCAACCTAGGCAACGGACCAGCCGCGGTGGCAGTGAATCTGCGCATCAGCAAGGCGATCGGCATCGGGCCCAAACTGGCCTCGCCCACACAGACAAGCGGCGGCCCGCCACCGGGTGGACCTCCTCCGGGCGGCGGTGGGCCGGGTGGCGGGCGCGGCGGACCGGGTGGTGGCGGGCCAGGCGGCGGTCTTGGACCGGGCGGGCTGGGCGGCGGCGGTGGACGCGGCGGACCGGGCGGCATGTTCGGGCCAACCAATACCGGCCACAAATACTCGCTGAACTTCAGTGTGCAGGCGCTGAACCTGTTCAACGACATCGATTATGGAACGCCGAACGGAACGGTGACCGGAACGCTGGACCCGAACACGGATCTGGTGGTCCCAGGGAGCCAGTTTGGCAAATCGACGAACCTGGCGGGAGGCATCTTCAGCACCGGCTCGGCGGCGAGGCGCGTGTTTGTGCAGGCAGTGTTTTCCTTCTGATCGGTGAGAAACGACTGCGGAGGGCCGGAGCGCATAGCTTCGGCCCTTCTGCTTTTTTCTAGCCGGCAGTGGTCATCGACCGGTAGACCGCTTCCCACTCACTGACCCTGGCATCGATGCCGAAGTGATGGAGGATATGCTGGCGGGCGGCGCGACCCAAGGCGCGCCGGTCTTGCTCAGAGGACTTCATGGTTCGGAGCATCGCCTGGGCCAGCGCCTCGGGATTTTTGGGTGGGACGATGGAGCCACATTCGCCGACGAGTTCGCGCACTCCGCCTACGCCGGTAGCGACCAACGGCAGTTCCATGGCCATGGCCTCGCCGACGGCCAGCGGCATGCCTTCCCAAGCGGAAGCCAGTACGAATGCGTCGGCGGCATCGAGGAGAGCGGGGAGATCGCGGCGCAGACCGAGCCAGCGGACGGTATCAGAGAGGCCGAGATGTGCCGTCAGATCGCGCATCGCCGAGGAATCGGCGGCGGCGGCCTGGCCTGCAATCCAAAGGCGGGCGTTGGCGGATGCGGTGTGCACCTGGGCGAAGGCGCGGAGCAGGTTCGGATAGTCCTTGGCGGGAGCGATGCGGCCCGCCGTGAGCCAGATGAACTCACTGGCCGCGCCCATCTCCGCACGTATGCGTTGGCGGCGATCCGGGTTGGGAGCAAACTCCCCCGCATCGATCGCGTTGGTCATCCGGATGCATTTGGCCGTCGGCACGGCTTTG
>Ga0302320_10014425_pt1 | contig 16350 bp, 11 predicted proteins | sample Bog_T0_3_FD_202130 | JGI IMG/M metagenome (GOLD analysis project Ga0302320, IMG submission 202130) | Peat permafrost microbial communities from Stordalen Mire near Abisko, Sweden - Bog_T0_3 | ecosystem: Environmental > Terrestrial > Soil > Wetlands > Peat | place: Sweden: Abisko, Stordalen Mire... | reverse complement strand
CAAAGTCGGCTTGATGGATACTGACGTTTACGGGCCCAGCGTGCCCATCCTCATGGGCGGAGTCGACGCGCCCTTCGTCGTCGAGGGAAAAATTGAACCGCCCGTTGCCTACGGCATCAAGATGATCTCCATGGCCTATTTCCTGCCCAAGGATGAAGCTGTGATCTGGCGCGGGCCCATGCTGCACAAGACCATTCAGCAATTCCTTGGCGACGTGCGTTGGGGGAAACTCGACTACCTCGTGATGGACCTGCCTCCGGGAACCGGCGACATCCAATTGAGCCTTTGCCAGACCATTCCGCTGACGGGCGCGGTGATTGTCTCAACCCCGCAGGACCTGGCGCTTACCGTGGCGTCAAAAGCCATCGCCATGTTCAATAAATTGAACGTTCCCATTCTCGGCATCGTGGAGAACATGAGCTACCACCTGTGCAGGCAGTGCGGACACCGCGAGGAGATCTTTGGCCACGGCGGCGCGCGCGAAGCGGCGAAGAAGCTCAACTACGCGTTCCTGGGCGAAATTCCACTCGACCTCTCGATTCGCGAGCAGAGCGATTCCGGCAAACCCGTGGCGCTGGATGATTCAACTATTTACGGCAAAGCCTTTGAGGAAGTCGCCACCGCGCTGAGAGATCAGGTAACGATTGGGAGTTTGAAGACGGAAGACGATATTACGATCGAATAAAAAGTCCTCAGTCGTCAGTCGGAACGAACAAGAAACACGCATCTATTCTTATTGATGATGGATGATTGACGACCACTTTTACTGAAAACTGATGACTGATGACTGAGAACTTCTTCTATGCCCCCTGTTCCCACGAAGATCAAACTCGCTGCCGGCAATAACACGCTGGGGATACATTGGTCCGATGGCCATGAGAGCGCGTATCCCTACCGATACCTCCGTAGTAAGTGTCCGTGCGCCACCTGCGAAGAAGAGGCTCAGGTGGAGGAGCAGGCCGTGGGAGGCTTGCCAATCCTGGGCCAGAAGCCGCTTCACCCGCAACGCGCGGAACTGGTGGGCCGCTATGCCCTGCAAATCTACTGGAGCGACGGCCACTCCAGCGGCATCTACGCGTTCCCCTATCTGCGCTCACTCTGTCCTTGCCCCGCATGCACGACGCTGCGCGAAATATCAGAAGCGAGTAGTTAGAAGCTAGGAGTTAGAATAGACAAGTCACGATCGGGGCCTGGGAGTTGACCTTGAGCGACGGAAAACACGCGACAGGAATTCTCACTTCTAACTCCTAGCTTCAAACTTCTATCTGGAGGTTCCCACCATGGAGAGATGGCTTTCCCGTTTTCTGCTAGCGGCAGGAGCATGCCTGATTGTTGTCCTATGCGCCGTGGCGCAGGATAATTCCACGCCATCGCGCGGGTATCTGCTGGTGGCAAATAAAGGTGAGCACACGCTGGGGATCATCGACCCGGTGCAGGGTCAAATGATCGCCAGGGTGGAGGAAGGCGGCGTCACCGGGCACGAAGTGGCAGCGTCTCCTGACGGCCGGCTGGCGTTTGTTCCCATCTATGGCAATTCCGGCGTGGGCAAACCGGGCACCGACGGCAGCACCATAGCGGTGATTGACATTGCTGCTCGCAGGGTTGTGAACACCATCAACCTGGGCACGCCGTTGCGCCCGCATTGCGCGGTTTTTGGCCCGCAGAACGGCCTGCTCTATGTCACCACGGAACTCGGCCAATCGGTGACCATCATCGATCCGGAAAGCATGCGCGTCATTGGTTCCGTTCCCACCGGCCAGCCGGAATCGCACATGCTGGCCATTACCCATGATGGCAAACACGGGTACACGTGCAACGTGCATGTGGGCACCGTCAGCGTGCTTGATCTCGACGCGCGCCGCTACACCAGCGTGATTCACATCTCGCCCAACGCCCAACGAATCGCTCTTTCCGCTGACGACCGCTGGGTTTTCACCGCGGACCAGTCTCAGCCGCAACTTGCCGTCATCGACACCTCAACCAATGAGGTTACGAAGTGGATTCCACTGGAAACGCATGCCTACGGCACCGCCGCCACACCCGACGGCAAGTGGCTGCTGGTGACGCTGCCCGAAGCCGGCAAGGTGGCCGTGGTGGACCTGAGTTCGATGAGTGTGGTGCGGTCGGTGGTGGTGCCCAGCGCGCCGCAGGAGATTGTGGTGCGGCCCGATGGCCAGGTGGCGTATGTTTCGTGCGACAAAAGCCAGAAGGTGGCGGCCATCAATCTGCAAACGTGGAATGTGGATCAACTGATCGACGCCGGCCGCGGCGCCGACGGCCTGGCGTGGGCGCAAGGACATTGAGTTATTGAAAGGTTGTCCGTAGTCCGTTGTCAGTGGCCTCAATAATCCGCGCTCTGCGCTTAGCTGCAAAGGACCACTGACAACTGACCACGGACAGTTTTTATTGGCCCGATTCCTAAAGTATTTCCACCTGGCAGTGCTTCACCAGTTCCTTGAACTTCAGCGCATCGGCGTCGGTTCCCACGATCGCTCCGTAGTGCATGGGCACGGCGATTTGGGGATGGATGGCCAGCGCCGCCTCTGCAGCTTCTTCCGGCGTCATTACATAAGTTCCGGATACGGGCAGCATGGCAATATCCACGGCAATGTCATGCATCTCCGGGATAAAGTCCGTGTCACCGGCAAAATAGATGCGGGTTTCGTCCATGGTGATGATAAAGCCCAGCCGCTTTTCCCCCAGGGGATGGAACGCGTGGCCCGGCTCGCGAAACTTGTTGATGTTGTAGGCAGGAACGGTTTCGATCTTCACCTTGCCCACCGAGACTTTCCCACCCGGATCGAGAAAGCGGGTCTCCTTCACCTTTAGGCCCTTGATTCCTTCGCGGCAAAGCGGGCTGGCCACGATCGTGGTGCCGGGGAACACGACCTTCTCCAGGTCTTCCAAGCTAAGATGGTCAAAGTGCTCGTGGCTGATGAGGACAATATCCGCTTCATCGCGCGTCGTCACTCTAAAGGGATCGGTGTAGATGGTTCTTGAGCCCTTGATTTTGAAGGAGTCATGAGCGATACGAGTAAAATCCAGATTCAAAAGCTTCATCATGCGCCTCCCAGTTGGTTGCCAATCGGTTTTTTGGTAGCGCGCCGAAACAGGTCGGGGCGCGTCCATTTAGAATAACATCAGCAACGCGATTTATGCGAAGCCTTCCAAGGTACGGGCAAGTCGTGTTAGAATTGTTGGTGCTTGTAGGTCAGAAGTTGAAGTCTTAGCCACCAGACCTTCCCTTTTGGACTGCCGCCGGGATTCCAACCTGTGTTAGAATCTTTGTGGTTTTGCGGGTCAGATGGGCCGTTAGCTCAATTGGCAGAGCAACTGACTCTTAATCAGTAGGTTGGGGGTTCGATTCCCTCACGGCTCACCATCTTATTTGAAATTAAGCACTTAGCACGGATTGACAACCTGCTTTCACCCCTAATTTCTTGCCAGTTTTTTGATCTCCGCGAAATGATTAGACTGAAAATAAAGGACTTGCCTCATGGAGGGAGCAACTGATCGAAAATCAGTAGCTCTGGTATTGGAGGCATAGTGGGATCGCCATAACCCCATGCGCCGATGAAACTTATTCGTTGGTTTTCGAAAACGTTTCGGTGGGCATAGTGTGGAACGTAGCAGAATGGCGCCACTGCACGTCACCGTTGCAGAATTAGGGACGAGGCTCATGTGTGCATGTTGCTCTATGGAGCCCGGTGATGCCATTAAAGGTTTCGGTAGGCAATTTCTGCAAGACCAATTCCGCGGTATCGCATCGGATTCTGCGGTAGGCATAGCAAGCCTGAGACACCGTAAGTAGCGGTCAGGAACGCATGGAAAAACTTATCGAACCCAGATGTATTCGCAAGTGAGAGTTAGGAATACGACCCAACAAATATGACCTTGTAGCCCTATCGCAAGCCGATGGCAAAGCGGCACCCTTCAAATGCTGCCTCCAAGTCCACCATGCTGAACATCCGCATGCCGTCCGTTGAGACGGTATATTCTTCGCCGACGAGGCCAATGTGCCGGAAGCTCAGCGTTTCGACGAGAGCCTCAACAATCTCATGGTGAGGTACTGGCCGATGGGTTGTAGTTCCGAGAGGCGTTGGCACCTAGTCCAATTCCTCCCACATAACCTTACCGTTGTTGCAAATTAATGTACTCGTTTCTGACATGTGACTCCTCCTTTTAGTTTGAAGTGACGGCGTCCAGGCCATAACAGGGCGCTCGTCGAAAGGAACCGTCAACGGCGGCTCGGCAGCTGAACTGTTCCCCCTTTGGTGTCCTCTTTCACCGACACTTGAGCATGTCTACGCTCGGCGACTTTCCATATTGTCGTCGAACGCTGACTTTGGTACAATGTCGTCGTACACCTACTTTTCAGGGAAAGGCTCTTATGCGAATTCGAACCCCAACTGACCTTGGCGCACTCATTCGGGATCGCCGGATCAAACTTGGTCTTGACCAGCGGTCCCTTGCCCAGAAAGTCGGCGTCAGCCGGCAGTGGATCGTGGAAGTGGAAAAGGGTAAGCCAAGAGCTGAAATCGGCCTCCTATTGCGCACCATCGACGCCCTTGGGATCCAACTAATGACCGAAGAAAATGCTCCAGGAAAGAAGCGCCACACCGCTCCCGCAGTGGATATTGATTCCATCGTCGCCGCCGCGCGCGGAGAAAGAAAATGACGAATGATCTCATTGCGATTATTGAGGGCCGGGAAATGGGTCGCGTGGTGCGCGACAGTCGGGGAAAACTATCTTTCACATACAACGAACAGTGGCGCAATGCTCCGGATGCTTATCCACTTTCGATTTCCATGCCATTCGCCTTAACCGAGCATGGAAACGCGAAGGTCGATCCGTATCTTTGGGGGCTCTTGCCTGACAACAGCAACGTGCTCGACCAGTGGGGGAAGCGGTTCCATGTCTCGCCCCGGAACGCCTTCGGGCTGATTGCCCATGTCGGTGAGGACTGCGCTGGCGCCGTCCAGTTTGTCCAGCCTGAACGCCTCGATGCAATCCTCGGCCAAGCACCTCCCGAAATCGAATGGCTGGACGATGCAGCCATTGCCCAGAGACTTCGAACGTTGCGAGCCGACCACTCGGCTTGGCGTATTCCACGGGATGCCGGCCAGTTCAGCCTTGCCGGCGCGCAGCCAAAAACCGCATTCCTATTTGAAAACGGTCGCTGGGGGGTCCCCTCGGGCCGCATGCCCACGACCCATATTCTCAAACCTCCGACGGGCGACCTGGACGGGCATGTTGAGAACGAGCATTTTTGCCTGCAGCTGGCGAGATCTCTTGGGCTTCCCACTGTGAGTTCCAGGATCATGCATTTTCGAGACGAGATTGCCATCGTTGTCGAACGATACGACCGGGTTCGGATAGACGATGTCTGGCGGCGCGTTCATCAGGAGGATGTGTGCCAAGCGCTAAGCATTGCACCAAGCCGCAAGTACCAAAATGAAGGGGGACCCGGCATCCGCGACATCGTCGAACTGCTAAAAACCCATTCGACCAAGCCGGATGAGGATGTGAGCGCCTTCCTCGATTCGATTGCATACAACTGGCTGATCGCGGGAACAGACGCCCACGGTAAGAACTACGCCTTACTCATCGGGTCTGGAGGCAAAGTTCGACTTGCGCCGCTTTATGATCTGGCAAGCGTTCTGCCCTACCCAGACATTGACATCGAGCGGGCCAAGCTTTCAATGAAGCTTGGCGGCGAGTACCGTCTGCGCAACATCGGTCTTCACCACTGGCGGAACCTAGGGGAAGAATTGCACGTTGACCCCGACGTGATGATCCGCCGCGTGAACGATTTCGCCAAACAGTTGGGCGATCATGTTTCCGATGTTAAACACCGCATGACCGATGAGGGCCTCGCTCATCCCCTCATCAGGCGTCTGGCAGACGCACTCACGGCAAGATCCCTCGCCTGCCGGAAAATCCTCCGTCTGGCATAGCGGGTGCTCAAATCACTCATGCCATGTTTGAGTTGTGGAAAGCACGGCCGATTGTGTCCCTGTACTTCCTGCGGGGTAATCACAGGCAAATTGTGCAGTTCAAATATAAGCCTATCCCCTCTCGTCGTCGTGCGCTAACTTTTGTACGATCTCCGCACACCCCGGCAATGGGACGTAGCAGAACGGTTGCAAAATGGCTTTTTCATCGTATCTAAGCGTAAGAACACAGGTTCCACCCTTTGAGCGAAAGCAGAACCCCAGAGTTAGTGTAAAGGTATTGAAAGAATGGAGTAAGACTTAAGCAATGGAAAAAGCTTGGCTGACTCTTAATCAGTAGGTTGGGGGTTCGATTCCCTCACGGCTCACCATCCATCTTCAGAATTGCTTCTTTGCCGGTTACCTCAATTTGCAGGGGTTCTCTCGGCAACACTCTTAACCTTATCAGTAGGTAGGGGTTCTCCGCCGTTGCGGGGCCGGTTTTCACCCTCCACAGTTCCAACAGATAATCCACTTACGTCCCTTAAAGTGAATCCCGCGCCCAATTCTATACGGACCGACATAAGTCATCGCGTATTCGGCTGTAGCGGCGGTCTCCGACCGCCGCCGTCGATCGGAGACCGACGCTACAACTTGTGTCGCGCTGTGTAGGGTGGGGCGTCACAATTTTCACTCCACTCGGTAGTGACGTGAGCTGATGAAGCGCTGACCTTTTCAGCGAATCCTGGTGATGGGGCTCTCGCTGTCCATCTCCTGCAAAATCTGCTGGAGACGCTTCAGGCAGCGGGCGCGCAGAAAGGGAATCGAGCCTCGAGCCAGGCCCAGGGACTCGGCGATTTCCTTGTAGGATGGCGCGGGTTGATCGAAAAAAAGCATGCGAACCAACTTCCGAAACCGCGGTGGCAAAAGGGAGACCGCTTCGTGAAGTTGTTGGTCCAATTCGGCTTCTTCCAGGAGGACGGGGGCAACAATCAAGCTCTCCGGAGGGTTCAACTCAACCTTGCGCAAATCGTCCTCAGCGCGCCGCAACTGGGCTTCTTTCCATTGCAGACATTTACGCATGGTCACCTGGATCAGCCAGGCGCGCAGAGCCTTGGGCTCACGAAGCCTGGGCAAGTCGGAGAACAGGTCCAGCGCAACAGTCTGGAAAATGTCCGCCGCATCTTCAGGAGAAGCGCCGTACTTGGCCGGGATGGAATAGATGAGTCTCCGGTATTTTTCCAGCAGAACACGCCAGGCTTCCTGATCGCCACCCAGGCACTGCTGCACAATCTGGGCATCGGTGTGGTAACTCTGCGTTGGATCCGCTTCGAATGCATCGGCGAATAGCTTGCTGCTCATCCATTCCCCCCGAGGGAAGTTGAAAGTGATTTAACGTGTCTTGATGGAAGCTGAGACCGGTGACGGCAATAGGGGCGGATCGGACGGAGGGTTCGAAAACTTCCTTCCATTGACCCGACAGACAATCTTTCGAGAAGGTACCTCCTTTACGGATGGAGGTTACGGCTAACCCTCCACCACGTCACTTCGGCATGGAATCAGAAAACTTAATCAATAATCCGCAAGCTTCCGTGGGTGAATTGCATCGGGCAGTGCCTGAGCAAAATCGCCTCAAAATGTGGGAGCGGGGAAGCTGGCGGACGGGTGGAATCCATACACATCGCTAAACCCATTAATTAGTTGATCTTAATATCCCCAGCCCAAAGGTCGAAAAACCGGACTTTTTTCCCCAAAAAGCCAAGTCGCAGCCAAGAAATTCCCTTCCGTTAGTACCTTCGTACCCCGTACCAGGTATATCCATCCGCCTCGCAAATCCCCCTTATGAGTTAGAAGGCAAAAAAGCCGATCGCCATGGCTCACGATGGAGCCCTGGCAATGGGTAAGCGGCAAAACTTTGAAAAGGTGTATGGACGATTTCTGTAAATCGCTAAAAGGGTAAAGGACGGATCATGCGAAACCTATGGATAGTAACGGTTCTAATGCTGAGCGCGAACATTGCCATGGCGCAAAACTCAAAGCTGGCACGGGACCTCAACGGGATTAGCCCAAACTCAAAAGTGGATGTCATCATCCAGTACAAGCACATCCCCACAGAAACCGATCACCAGAATGTGCGCGCCCATGGGGGTTCGCTGAAACACCGGTATGCGAGGGTCAGAAGCGGGGGCTACACAGTGCCCGCCAGTGCCCTGGCGCAACTCGCGGGCAACTCGGAAATTGCCTACATCTCGCCCGACCGCAAGGTGACAGGGAAACTGGACTTGACCGCGGCCACAGTTGGCGCTGCTGCCGCCTGGAACCTGGGCCTTGATGGCTCGGGAATCGGGGTGGCGATTATTGACAGCGGGATCACAGAGGTCAACGATCTCGCCAACAAGGGCGTCAGCCGCGTCGTCTACAGCCAGGATTTTGTAGGGACCGGCACGGATGACGTTTATGGTCACGGCACGCACGTGGCGGGCATTGTCGCCGGGAACGGCAACGATTCAAACTGTACAACCTGCACACGCGCCATGAAGGGCATTGCACCCAACGTCAACCTGATCAATCTCCGGGTGCTCGACCAGAACGGCGCCACCACTGACAGTGTCCTGATCGCTGCCATTGACCGGGCCATTGCCCTGGCCAGCACTTACAACATCAAGGTGATCAATCTCTCTGTGGGCCGGCCGGTGTTCGAAAGCTCCCTTCAGGATCCGCTGGATCAGGCCGTGGAGGCTGCCTGGCAGGCGGGGATTGTGGTGGTGGTTGCCGCCGGCAACGACGGGCGGGACAACTACTCCAACAACTATGGCTATGGCACCATCACTGCGCCGGGCAACGATCCCTACGTCATCACGGTGGGGGCCATGAAGGACGAAGGGACACCAAGCCGCACAGATGACCTGATCGCTTCCTACAGTTCCAAGGGGCCAACGGCCATTGACAACTACGCCAAGCCTGACATCGTTGCGCCGGGCAACCTGACCGTCTCTCTGCTGGCCAACATCAATGACACGCTTCCGGTGGCGGAACCCACCACGCTGATATCGAACAAGTATTACAACTCCGGGGGCGACGGCTCATTGTCCACCGTCTACTACACGCTGAGCGGAACCAGCATGGCCACGCCGGTGGTTAGCGGTGCGGCGGCACTGCTGCTTCAACAGGACCCGTCCCTGACGCCGGATCAGGTCAAAGCCCGGTTGATGAGGACGGCATCCAAGACCTTTCCAACCAGCAGCCAGGCAGTCGACCCAACTACGGCGGCTGTCTACACCAGCTACTACGACATCTTCACCGTTGGCGCCGGATATCTGGATATCGGCGCCGCGCTTGCAGACCAGACAGCCTTTAGCGGCAGCGCCGTTTCACCCGTGGTCCTGTTTAACTCCACGACGGGAGTGGGGCAACTTTACTGCGGCCAATATACCGTCTGCGCTGACCAGGCAGTCTGGGGCACGCAAGCGGTTTGGGGAACCTCGGCATTCGTAAATGGCACGCAAGCCATCTGGGCTGACCAATCCGTCTGGGGAACCCAGGCCATCGCAGCCACGCAAGCCGTATGGGGCACTCAGGCAGTTTGGGGAACGCAAGCCGTGTGGGGAACCCAGGCAATTTGGGGTACCCAGGCGGTGTGGGGAACTCAGGCAGTTTGGGGCACAGCGACATTGCTGGGTGAAAAATAGGACCAAGCCAGGAGCATCCATACAAGGGTGCTTCAAAGTGTTAACAATGAGTAGTGGAACCTTCTCAGGAGAAGAACATGGCTTGCTCGCGAATTGTGCGGTTTTTGATTGGTATTGCTGCGGCGGTTGGAATCGCCTCCCAAACAGCATTGGGCCTGGATCCAGCCAAGGCCCTTACCCAATACGTTCATGAAAGCTGGCACGTGGCCGATGGCCTTCCGCAGGACGACGTGCTTTCCCTTGCCCAGACCCCGGATGGGTACCTCTGGCTGGGAACCGAAGAGGGCCTGGCTCGATTCGATGGCGTGCACTTCACAGTTTTCGACAAAGGCAACACGCCGGAGTTGCAGAGCAATGATATCAACGCCCTGCTGGTAGACCAGACGGGGAACCTCTGGATCGGCACCGGGGGTGGTGGCGTGGTGCGGATGAACCGGGGAAAGTTCACTGCCTACACCGTTCAGAGTGGGCTCTCGAATAATACAGTCCACTCGCTCGGTGAAGGCAGGGATGGCGCCATCTGGGTCGGCACCGAGGGTGGTGGGGTCAATCGATTGATGAGCGGCAAGTTCACCGCCTACAACGCAAAGACAGGACTGGCTGACGATTCTGTCTACTCCATCGCCGCCGCCAAAGATGGAAGTGTCTGGTTTGGAACCGGCGCGGGCCTTTCGCAATTCAAGGATGGCTCCTTCCACTCCTTCACCCGGCAACAGGGCCTTCCGAACCTCAACATCCGGGCTCTATTTGAAGATCGCGATGGAGCGCTCTGGATTGGGACCAATGGCGGCGGCCTCAGCCAGTTTCGGGATGGGCACTTCAAGACGTTCACCACCAGGGACGGGTTGGATAGCAACGCCGTGTTTTCCATCTTCCAGGACAAGGAAGGAACCCTTTGGGTGGGTACCTTCGGCGGCGGCGTGAATCGCTGGAGTAATGGAAGGTTTGTTCCCTATCCCAAGGACCCTGGAACGGCGAGAAACGACGTCTGGACAATCCGGCAGGACCGGGAGGGAAACCTCTGGTTCGGTAGTGACAGCGGTTTGAGCCAGCTTCGCGATGGACAACTCACTTCCTACGGCTCAGCCGAAGGATTGTCCAGTGAAATTGTCCTACCTATTTACGAGGATCCTCAGGGAAGCCTCTGGATGGGAACCGCGGGCGGCGGGCTCAATCGCATTCGCAACGGGCAATTCACCTCCTACACGGCGAAACAAGGCCTCTCCGATAGTTTTGTGCTTTCCCTCACCGCGGATCAGTCCGGCGCCATGTGGGTGGCCACGCGCCATGGGCTCGACCGGATGAAGGACGGCAAGATCACCGTCTACACCACCCACGATGGCCTGCCGAATGACATCGTGCTCTGCCTCTGGCCTGACCGTGATGGCAGCGTCTGGCTGGGAACTCGCAACGGCTTGGGGCGCTTCGACGCGGGCAAGTTCACCACCTTTACCACTCGCGACGGCCTTTCCAACAACTATGTAACCTTTATCTACCAGGATCACACCGGAACCCTTTGGGTGGGCACCGGCGGCGGCGGCCTTGACCGATTCAAAGACGGAAAGTTCAACGCTTTCACCAGCAAAGACGGATTGTCCAGCGATAATGTCACCGCAATGCACGAAGACGGCAACGGAACTCTCTGGGTGGGAACCAGCGGGGGCGGGTTGAACCGCTTCACCGCCGGCAGATTTACCAGCATCACGATGAAGGACGGCCTTTTTGACGATAAGGTGTTTCAAATCCTCGAAGACGGAAATCATAACTTCTGGATGAGCTCCAACCGCGGGATCTTCCGCGCAAGTGAAAAGCAGCTGAATGACTTCGCCGACGGCAGGATCAAATCGATTCAGTCTTTTACCTACGGCACTGCTGAAGGCATGAAGAGCCGCGAATGCAACGGCGGCTTCCAGCCGGCAGGTTGGGCTGCCAGGGATGGGAAATTGTGGTTCCCCACCATGAAGGGTGCGGTGGAGATCGATCCCGGCAAAATTGCGGCGGCGGGACTCGCGCCCCAGGTTCGCGTGGAGCAGGTGGTGGTGAATCGCCAAACCTTCGCACCGGGCGCAGACATCCGCATTGCCCACAGCGATGGCAAGGTGGAGTTCCTCTACACCGGGGTCAGCCTTTCAGCGGCAAAGCGGGTCGCGTTCAAATACAAGCTTGAAGGATTTGATGGTGATTGGGTGAGCGCCGGAGCGCGCCGTGTGGCGTATTACACCAATCTCCCCCCAGGGCATTACCAGTTTCGCGTAATGGCTGCGGGGGACAACGGCAAGTGGGTGGAACAGGACGCCCCGTGCGCCATCTATTTGGCACCTCGTTTCTATCAGACTGCATGGTTCTTCCTGTTGTGCAGTTCCCTGGGTGTGGGCCTGCTGGCAGGGGCCTATTGCTTGCGCATTCGCGCCCTGGCCCGCAGGGAGCATGAGCTTACTGAGCGCGTTGAGGAGCGCACGCAGGAATTACAGCAGGAGATTGTGGAAAGAAAGCGCGTGGAAGGCGACTTGGCCACCGCCAAGGAAGCGGCGGAGGCAGCCAGCCGGGCCAAGAGTGAGTTCCTTGCCAACATGAGCCATGAAATCCGCACTCCCATGAACGGCATCATCGGCATGACGGAGCTGACCCTGGGCACACCCCTGAGTGGAGAACAATCCGAGTACCTGGGAATGGTCTGGGACTCGGCCAACTCGCTTCTGGGCGTGATTAACGACATTCTGGATTTCTCCAAGATCGAAGCAGGTAAGCTGGATATCTGCCCGTCGGAGTTTAATCTGCGCGAATTGATGGAGAGCACCCTTGGGATGTTTGCCTCCCGTGCCCACCAGAAGGGTCTGGAACTGCTTTGCCAGATCCGCTCGGGGGTGCCGGAAGCGGTGCTGGGCGATTCCGCCAGGTTGCGGCAAATCGTGGTGAACCTGGTCGGAAACGCGCTCAAATTCACTGAGCGGGGCGAAGTGGCCTTGTCGGTGGGCGTTGAGCCCGGCGAGGGGCAGAGCAATCGCCTGCACTTTGTGGTGAGCGATACGGGAATCGGCATCCCCGCTGACAAGCAGTCACTGATCTTTGAAGCCTTTGCCCAGGCCGATAGCGCCACGACTCGCAACTACGGAGGCACAGGGCTGGGCTTGACCATCTCTTCCCGCCTGGTGCAGATGATGGGCGGAAAAATCTGGGTCGAGAGCCAACCGGATCACGGCAGCCGGTTCCACTTCACCGCGGACCTTCCCGCCGTGACCATGGCGGCCACTGCGCCTGCTCAATATTCTGAAATGTCGCTCGACGGCCTGCGCGTTCTGGTGGTGGATGACAATGCCACCAACCGCCGCATCCTGAAGGAGACGGTGGAAAGTTGGGGAATGAAAGCCCACCTGGCGGAGAGCGCGGCAGCAGGCTTGAGCGCCCTTTATGAAGCCAGAGCCGAGGGCCGCCCGTTCTCCCTGGTCCTCACCGACTCGCAGATGCCGGGCATGGACGGATTCTCCATGGTGGAGGTCATCAAACACAACCCCGGCCTTGCCGTCACCACCGTCATGATGCTCACCTCCGGCCCTCAGCGCGGAGACATTGCCCGCTGCCAGGAACTGGATATCGCCGCCTACCTGGCGAAACCGATTCGGCAGTCCCAATTGCTGGACGCCATTCAAAAGGCCCTGCCGCTTCGGTCCTTGTGGGAACCGGCGCCCGCCCCCGTAGCACGTCCCGTTATGAAGGAAGCCCAGCATCGCCTGCGCATCCTTCTCGCGGAGGATAATGCCATCAACCAACGCCTCGCTCTCCGCCTGCTGGAAAAATGCGGCCATCATGTGGCCGTCACCACCAATGGACGGGAAGCCCTTGAGGCGCTCGACACCGGGGATTTCGATGTCGTGCTGATGGACATTCAGATGCCGGAAATGGATGGGTTTGAAGCTACGGCGGCGATCCGCTCAAAGGAACGCGCCTTCGGCAAGCACATGCCCATCATCGCCATGACCGCCCACGCCATGACCGGCGACCGCGAACGCTGCATCGGCGCGGGCATGGACGGCTATATCGCCAAACCCATCCGGCCACAGGAACTCTTCCAGGCCATCTCCACCCTCGCACCGGTTTGCTAGCAGCGCCCGCCCCTCAGTTCACTCCCTCTCCCCGCTCAACGGGGGGAGGGAGGCAGGGTCGGCGGACAAGCAGCAGTGTGCAAGCGCTCACGGATACCCAGCGGAGCCAGTGGCTGAGTTCGGGATCGGCATGGGGGAAGGCCATCGCGAACAGGGTTTTAACCACCCGGCAACGCCACCAACTTTAACTCAGGGGAAGGGTCTGGTCTTATGGTTGGACATAAGGAAACTTCATCGTCAATCCAGCACTGGGTGTGGGCATACCTCTTCCCATGGTTGCCGAACCAGAATACAGTGCTGGCTCGGTCCTCTCTCTTTTCTTTTGAGAGCGGCTTGAAGCAATAGGGGCAGTTGAACGGAGCCATAAAGATTTGCTTTTCGCCCTTTCGGTTGCGAACCCTTGGCCAGCCATGCCATGCATGGACGGCCCCCCGTGGCCCCTGATTCCAGTCATGTCATCACCCACTTGGTTCTGAATCACTGTATCGGCGGAGGCGGCGCCTTGCGCGTTAGCCCGAATGTGACCAGAACCCTATGGCTCTCACGCAGAAGCGGCCTTGTGGATATGACCTTACTCCACCCGCCGATTCTAAAGGTGAAGGTGTCCGGCTGACTATTTGGACTGGGTTCACGAATTAGGGTGTCTGGTTGATTTACTGGAAGGAGTTGACTTTCCGTAAAGCCCGGCACTGCTCCAGCAGCAGGACGCCCGCTGTCCATATTTGCGGGGGGTGGCACGACAGCAGGAGGTTTCCCCCCCGCCCCGATCTCCAGACAATGCCACCATGCATTCAGCCGGTTCGCTGCATCGGTGGGTGATTCTCCTTGAGCGGGGCTAATCAAGGAATCGCATGTTTGCACGGAAGGATCGGATGCATTCGCTACCGGCCTTGCAGGTTCGGCTTGAGCGAGCAAGGCTGGACATTCCAATACCGCCAGTACGGCAAAAACGCAGACTACCAAAGTCATATCACGCTTCATTTCATTTTCGCCTTCCCTTCCTCAAGACAAATTCCCCGATTGCTTTGCCACTGCTCTCACAGATGCCAGGATTGCCGCCGACTTCGATGGACCCTCTCCCAGCCTGACCCTAACAGGTCGGCTATTGCCCGTCTGTTCAAAAGCGAACGGTAAGTTGGTCAAAATTGCCAAACCCTGCTTTTTAGAGTGGGAGGTATGGGTGGAGTGCTACGATGGCAGACCCATGCAGAAGAGGGCGACAGCCCGCAGGAAAGGCTCCCCTCCTTTCTTAAGGAGGGGTGTCAGTCAACTGACTGACGGGGTGGTTCGTGGCGCAAGCACCAGAGACATTGGATCGGCGGAGGGCTGGCGCAGAATGAAAATCTGCGCCAGCCAGATCTCTAACGTGAACCCACCGTTTCCCATGCGTTGCTTTTGGCTGCCGCCAGGACAGCTTCAGTAACACAATCGGTGGCCAACCCGTCGCGAAAGCTCGGCCCAGGAACATCTCCTTTGGCCAAGCCGTTCAAGAAATCCGCTGCCTGATGCACAAAGGTGTGTTCGTACCCGATTTGCAAACCGGGCACCCACCAATGCTTCATGTAGGGATGCTCGCGATCCGTGATGTGAATCGATCGCCAGCCCCGCAATTTCCCCTCATCGCGATAGTCGAAATATTGCAGCCGGTGAAGGTCTTCCAGGTCCCAAATGATCGATGCGTTCTCTCCGTTGATTTCGAGCGTGTAGAGCGCCTTGTGCCCGCGCGCATAGCGGGTGGCTTCAAAATTTCCCAGCGAGCCATTCGAAAAGCGCGCCAGGAACGAACTGGCGTCATCAATTCCGACTTCCTGAATCTTTCCCGTCAGATTGTGCTTGCGCTCTTTGATAAAGGTCTCGGCAACTGCGGTAACGGAATCAATCGAACCGTTTAGCCACATGGCGGTATCGATGCAGTGGGCAAGCAGATCGCCGGTGACGCCGCTCCCCGCCACGTCCACATCCAGACGCCACAGCGCTTCACCGCCCTGGGGAAGGTCTTTTGAAATCGTCCAATCCTGAAGAAACTTGGCGCGATAGTGAAAGATGCGCCCCAACCGTCCCTCGCTGATCAGTTCTTTGGCCAGCGTCACCGCGGGCACGCGGCGATAGTTGTACCAGACCATGTTGGGCACGCCCGCCTTTTCCGCGGCGTCAACAATGGACCTGGACTCAGCGGAGTTCCTGCCCAGCGGCTTTTCGCAAAGGACCGCTTTGCCCGCCTGAGCCGCGGCGATGGCCACCTCGGCATGAGTATCATTGGGGCTGGCAATGTCAATGACGTCGATGTCCTTGCGCTCGACAAGTTTTCGCCAGTCCGTCTCGACCGATTCATAACCCCAGGTCTGCTTGAACGCTTCGGCCCGCGCCTGGTTGCGCCCGCACACAGCTTTCAGCACAGGCTCATAGGGAACATCGAAAAAGTTTGGCACCCGGCGGAAGGCGTTGGAATGCGTCCGGCCCATGAAGCCGTATCCGACGACGCCGATGTTTAATCGCGGTTTGCTCATCGCTCTCCTGTTGGTTTGCGGTGATAACTCCATCCGGTGGTTATTCAGCCGGTTGTAGCGGCGGTCTCAGACCGCCGCGTTTGACTGGTCATGGACGCTAAAGTTGGCGGAGGTTTCGGG